>Ga0193728_1001032_pt1 | contig 13934 bp, 13 predicted proteins | sample U1c1metaG_FD_143037 | JGI IMG/M metagenome (GOLD analysis project Ga0193728, IMG submission 143037) | Soil microbial communities from a riparian zone of the East river system, Colorado, United States - U1c1 | ecosystem: Environmental > Terrestrial > Soil > Riparian zone | place: USA: East River...
CCGGAAAGGGCGAGTGCTTGACCCACGTCTCCAAAGCTCCCCGGCGTCGGCCCGGGATTGTTAGCAAATTCCGCCAGCGCGAGATCGTAACGGGCTATGCGCAAATATACCCGGCCAAGCAAAGCGTGCGCGATGCCCGGGCGGTCATCGAGTGCAAGACTCTCGGTGATCTGCGCTAGCGCCTCATCGTAGCGATGCGCAAAATATAGCAGCGATCCCGCCCGCGTCTTCGGAAGCGTCAGCAATGGTTCAAGTTGCTGCGCCTGTTTCAGCTCTTCGAGGCCGCGATCGAGTTCACCGCGCATGCCGAGCAACACGCCCCAACGCAGATGGGCCTCAGAGTTCGAAGGATCGAGCTCAATGGCGCGCGCGAAGTCCGACGCGGCGCCGTCCCAATCGCGGTCATACTCCAACTTGATCTGTCCGAGCGTCGAGTAGGCGCTCGCAAGCCGTGGCTCAATCCGCAGTGCCTTTAACACCGCATCGCGCGCGCGTGGCATTGTTTCAACGGGCGGCCGCATGCCGAAGATACCCAGGATCATGTAGCTTTCGGCAAATCCCATATGGGCCAGCGCGAATTGCGGATCGCGCTCCAGTGCCTGCTCAAAATATCCGATAGCGAGCGCAAGGCTTTCCTCGGTGGATCGAGCCAAGGCGTAGCGGCCGTTGGCGTAGCGAAGATAGGCTGTCGCATCTCTTGTGCCACCGACGATTTGCGGTGCGGCAGTACCTGCAGCAGTACTTTTCCCTGAGAGAGTCTCAGCCACTTTGGCGGATATCTGTTCCTGAATGCCGAAGATGCTGGAAATATTTCCTTCGTACTGATTGGCCCAGAGCTCGCGCCCATCGGCGACACGCAGCAACCGCACGGATACCTGAAGCTGATCGCCACGGTGTTGCAGCGAGCCGGCAAGCACGGATCCTGTATGCAGCGCTCGCCCCACCCTGAGCGGGTCCTGGTCGATCGCGCCGCGGCGGCGAACAGAGCTTAACGGGCTGACATTAAGGCCGCCTCGTGCACCTATGCTCGCGATCATCGATTCGGTCATTCCGAGTTCCAATGATTCATCTCGCTCACCGGGGAGCAGCGGCTTGAATGGCAGCACTGCCACCGTGTGAATTGCGGAGGGGGTGCCGCGGCCCACGCCGCTCTGAAGGTAAGCCCCAACCGCCAGCAACACGACCGCTGCCGCGCCTATCCATGCCAGCCATTGTGATCGCTTCGGCGCAGCGGCGATCTTTCCTGTCGATGGCAAGTTAGCGCCCTGTGAGGGTTCAGTCACCTCGGCAACGAATCGATAGCCCTTGCGCGGCACGGTGGCAATGTACCGATTTTCTCCGGGTGCTTCCCCAAGAGCCTGGCGAAGCATTGAGATACCCTGCGTCAGGCTATTCTCTTCGACGATCACTCCAGGCCAAATGACATGGAGAAGCGTGTCTTTGTCGAGCGTCTCGCCACGATGCTCGACCAAATAGAGCAATGTATCGAAGGCTTTCCCCGTCAGCGCCAATGCATCATCGCTACCGCGGCGCAGCAGTCGCCGCCGCCCGCCATCGAGAACGAAGTCGCCGAACTCGTAAACGGTGCGTTTCGCGCTATCCATACTCTTTTTCAGAAAACATCAGAGTTTCTCAGCAATCTGGCAAGGAGTTTGGCCCACTGCGAGCGGACAGTCACGCTCGAAAGCGAAGGCATGGCTCGCTAAAGGCGCAAATCAGACTTCAAACCGAGGACTCCTCAATGACACTAATCAAGGTCTCATGGTTGATAGGCTTGATGACTGTGGCCCTAGGCGCAGGCTCGATCGCCACCGCTGAAGATCGGAAGCCAGACGATGATATGGCCGGAGTGATGGCTCGCGAGGAGTGCGGTGCAGAACGGTGCATTGCCGTTGCGCGCGGCCTGTTCGACTTTTTCGACCGCCGCCTGCACGGGCTTCAGGGCAATGGCCGAGCCTGCGCCGATTGTCACATGGCGGGGGGCCGTTTCCAGCTCTCGCCGGCCAGTGCGGAGGCGCGCTACCAAGCCCTCCAACAGCGACGACTTAAGAATCCACGGGCCGACGATCCGTTGTTTCGCCCCGTCGACGCCAACGACTATCGCGTGAACGGCGACAACGCAACTGACTACACGAATTTACGCGAGCACGCACTGATCCGCGTGACCCTGCCGCTGCCCGGCAACGTGCAGCTCATCGACCCCTCGACGGGTCAGCCCTCGAGCGAGCGGTCGGTGGATGTGTGGCGGGCGGTTCCCACGGTCATTAACGTGAAATTGACCGGTCCTGATGCCCTCAATCCCTGGGCACGAGACCCTAATCTGTCTGGCGGGTATCAGTTGGACGCGCGCTTTGGCTCCCTGCAGGAGCAAGCGCTCGGCGCCTTGCAAGCACACGCCGAAATTCAGGTAGCGCCTCCGCAACTCTTTCTTGATGATTTGAGCGCCTTTCAGAGCGTACTCTTCTCTTCGCGTGGCGTGCGCGAATTATCCGAAGCGATCGATGCTGGCGTTTCGCCGTTGCCCGATCCGGATCCGCCGTTGAACGAGTTGGAACAGGCCGGCAAAGTGGTCTTCGCGCGCGCCTGCGGTCAGTGTCATGGTGGCCCCGGGCAATCCACCCCGCAGCCGCCTGCTGTTCGTTACCACGACATCAGCACCACCTGTCCGCGGCCGGTAGATCCGGGCCCGGCGCCACGCTTCGTGTTCAAGCCTTGTCCAACAAAATTGGCCGGCAACATACGTACCTATGTGTTCACGCTGCCCGATGGCCACACCACCGTCACCCGCACCAGTTCCGATCCGGGCCGCGCGCTCCTGACAGGCTTCGTGCTGCCGCCGCCGGCCCCGCCCGCCACCGACGACTGGAACAAGCTCGATGTGCCGAGCCTGCGCGGCATTAGCAAAACCGCTCCCTACTTCCACAACAACAGCGCCGATACGCTCGAGGAGGTCGTGGAGCATTACACAGCATTCTTCACCCGGGTGCTGTTGAACGTGCCGACGGGCAAGCCGCTGCCGCCGGCGATATCCACCGATGGCAAGAATCCCGATCGTCCGCCGACTCCCGATGAGATCCCGTCTCTGCTGGCGTATTTGCGCGAACTCTAGATGCGCGCTTACACAAGTTAGTCGGTCCGATGGTTGCTGGCGGCCGCGATGTTGGTGATTTCCGGCGAGATAGAGTCACAGCCGTCTCAGTGGGTCATCGAAACACTTGCGTCAAGCGTATACGCTGGCGTCTTCCAGTGCAGGGTTTCTCGTGATCGTGTATTTAGCTTCCTAGCTACAGTGTCTAATTGGGCTTGGCTCACAACTGAGAGATCTGCGCCCTTGGGATAGTACTGTCGCAGCAGCCCGTTCGTATTCTCATTGCTCCCTCTCTGCCAAGGACTCGAGGGGTCACAAAAATATACCTGCACGTCGGGTAGCAACGGTGAATTGAGCGTGACTCGCGAGCTCCATTCCTCGGTCCCAGGTCAGCGATCGACGTAAGGCCACAGGCAGCTTGCGCACCGCCTTGATGAGCGCTGCGACGACATTTTCCGTTCGCTTATTGGCGAGCTTGATGAGAATGACGAAGCGCGATTGCCGCTCCACCAGCGTCGCGATGAAGGTTCCCCTGGAGCCCGCTACTAGATCTCCTTCCCAGTGCCCCGGGATCGCGCGATCCTCAATTTCCGCGGGCCGCTGCCGGATTGAGACCGCATCGATGATCTCGCCTCGGCCGCCACCGCAATGAGTGGCGTGGCGCGAGCGACGGATGCGTCGCTTTGAGCGCAAATGCCCAATTAGCTCTTTCTTCAGCGCGCCGCGGGCCTGCACAAACAAGCTTCGATAGATCGTCTCGTGTGACACCCATAACTCCGGATTCTTTGGGTACTCGTCTTTGAGCCAGCCGGCGATCTGCTGTGGAGCCCAATCCTGCTTCAGTTTAACCGCAACGATTCGTTGCAAGTCCTGGTTCTTGGCAAGCAGGCACAGCTTTGGACGACGCGCGGACTCCCAGGCTGCCAGATCGGCTTCCGCGGCCCGATAAAGCTCACGCCCACCATGCCGTGATACCCTCCTGACTCACCGTGGAAGCGGCTCGGTTCAGCCTCCTGGCGATTGCGCGGATCGTGTAGCCCGCGGCGAGACCTCGGGAAACCTCCTCGCGCTCAACGAGGCTCAGGACTCTCGAGGCTCGGTATCGTTCCGCAGGTGCGATACCGCCGGTCCGCTGGAGTATTTTATGGACCGACGAATCGCGGCGGCCCAGCGCATGTGCGATGCTGAGAATCGACTCGCCATCCCTTATATCGGCGCCAAAGATCAACACACTCAGTGCCTGTGAATATCCGACCGCGTCCTCGTCTCATAGCGATCACCTCTCGGCTTCAGATTACAATCGAGGTGTTTCGCTGACCACTTGAGACCGCCACGCCTCTAACTCGCCTCACGGACTGTCGTCCGTTGCTACTTCCTGTAGCAAGGCGTCACGCTTGCACGGCACGGCTTGATTCCGATTGCCTTTACTCCTTCTTAGATCTGTTTGCCCCTCTTCGACGGCCGGACTGTTCGTACGTCCTTGTACGCGCCCGGCATCGGCGGACCAGAGGCGCGACTCCGGTCCGCCTTCCGGATCTCGAACGAAGCGTTCTTGGCTCCGTTGCCACGTCCTTGTGGCAATTGTGCTCGAATGCAGCCACGCCATTAACACATTCCCTGGAATACCGTCTTGATCGACAAGAGGTATTTCATCTGTGTCGGCTTGAAAATACCGCGTTGTGGATTTATCAGCGGTATACGCACGCCCTCAAACTGAAATCCTGACGCCAAATCGCTGGCCGCCGCAATTGGATTCAAGTCGCCAAGGCTCATCATTGCTCGGCGGTTGTAAGCTTTCTGGCGGCAATGCGATTGGCAGCGTTCGCGTGTATCAAGCCATTGACGGAGCTTAGAGATGGTGCGCTCGAGGTTCACATATCCACAGCGCGCAAGGCGCTGGGCCTGATCGCGGAACGCTGAAAACGTCCTTCGGCCGAGGCTATCTATTGGTGGGAGACTGGCCGCCATCTCCGTTGGCGCGACATATTGTCTATCGCGTCTCACAACTGGTGACACCGTGCCACTATTCGTGAGACTGACTTCGCCCCTTCATTCAAGAGCTTGGCACGATTTGACGTCGAGTCTGCGAGCTACGTTCATTCTCAATGCCACTTCTGTGAGATTGACGCTCGCGGACGCCGATCTGCGGCAACTTCCATCGGCCAAGCGTTCAATCAGCGACCTTGGCGACGCCCATCTGCCGCAGCAGCGTCAGATTGTCCTCGATATGCCAGTTGTCGGTGATTCGGCCGCTCTCGACCTTGAGGAGATCAGTGGCGATGAAGGCAATGGCCTGACCACTGCCCTGCGCTTGGCCGAATTTGCCGGTGAAGTGGCCGGTGAACTTCATGTGCACCGTCACGTAATCGCCGGCGACAATCATTTTCTCCACCACCACTTTTAAGTCAGGTACGGCCGCGCGGAACTGCCGTGATGCAAAGGCGGGCCCGACCGGTCCCTGCGGCCGCCCCGGAGGCAAGGTGCGGTCGGTAAAGGATAGTGCGATGGCTTTTTCCAGCAAGGCCTGGTCACCCGTATTCCAGAAATCGTAGAACGCTCGGACTGCCTTCACAGTCACGTCGCGCTGATCGTCGGGGATTGACGTGGCAAAGACGATGTCGTGGATCACTACGCTGTCTGAGGCGAAGGCGGCTGTCGACGACAACAATGCGAATGCAGTAGAAATTCTCAGTTTTAATGACCTATTCGTCATTGTTCTGCTCCTGATGTTCGTAGTAGTTTGGGGGCGGTTCGAGCATCGCAAAACGGGAGTTCCAACGGGATTTTAGTGAGAAGCGCGGATAAAAAGCCCGCGGTCCCACGGCACTTCCATCCACGAAGAGAATTGCCCACATCCGTCGATTTGCATTGAAAGCGGTTGCGAGAATTGAAGATGCCTTGGTGACTGATGAATTGGTCCGGCCGCGCGGTGCGATCACCGGACATCCTTGTCTCAGTTACCATTACCTTCAACCTAGGTTGAGTGTCAACCTGAGCAGAAATCTGAAGTTCCAATTTCGAGGATAATGACGTAAGTACTTATTATCAATGAGATAGTATCATTCAGGGTGCCAAAGGGCGCTCCCTCGGCGGGGGCGCTCTAACGTACTGAATTTATTCGCCGTTACAGGAATTCAGTTGGAGCGACAACAATTGAATAATCGATTTCCACCCCACCACGACCGCTACACCCAGATTCTTGACTTCGGGCGCAGCGCAGGCTCAAGTCGCAGTACGTGATCGACATTAACTCATCGCCGCCGGTTGCAGTTACAGCTGCAGCCAATCGATCCTGTGATTCACCCTCAAGGACTGCCGTGACAATAATGATTATGCGGGCCCTGTGTTTGGCATTGGCACCAGCAATTTGTCTGGCGCAGCCAGTTGACTCGGCAGCGCCGAGTGTCACCGCCATACGCGCGGGAAAATTCATTGATGTGCATACCGGAAAGGTACTCACGAATCAAATCATCCTGGTTCACGACGCCAAAATCGAAGCGGTTGGCTCCAATATTAAGATACCCGATGGTGTCACGGTCATCGATCTGTCGAAGATGACGGTGCTGCCGGGGCTCGTTGACTGTCACACTCACTTAGCCGACCAGCAGGACGCTGAGCCCCTGGTTTCATTGCGCATGACTGCAGTCGAGACCGCTTATGCCGCTATCCCGAATGCGCGTGTCACCTTACTGGCTGGCTTTACGACAGTGCGCGACGTCGGCGTCTATCGCGCCTTCAACGATGTCGCCATGCGCGATGCCATCGCCAAGGGAATATTCATCGGGCCTCGCATGTATGTTGCGGGCGCGTATGTGACTATCAGCGAGGGCGCGGGCGCGATGACCGGACTGGCCAAGGACATCGAGCTGCCGTTGGATCTTCGCTACGGCATTGTCAACGGTCCTTGGGAGGTCCGCCGAGTAGTGCGCGAACTCGCGCATCTTGGTGCCGATCACATCAAGATTCTGACGACCGGCGCAGTTCTCACGCATGGCAGCAATGCGAAGTCCATCGAATTCACCCCGGAAGAGATCAAAGCCGCCGTGGAAGAAGCGGCCAACTTCGGTCTACGGGTCGAGGCGCACGCGCACGACGCGGTTGGCATCAAGAATGCCATCCGCGCAGGCGTCGCGTCCGTCGAACACGCCACCCTCATCGATGACGAGGGAATTGCGCTTGCGAAGCAACACGGCACTTATCTGGACATGGACATCTACGACGAAGAATGTATCCAGTCGGATCCCGCCAGGCCCGCCGACTTCCTCGCGCACGATGCGGGCTTGGGAGAAGCACAGCGTCGCAACTTTACCAAGGCCGTTCGCGCCGGCGTTAAGATGTCATTTGGCACAGACGCAGGCGTTTGTCCTCACGGGATTAACGCCCGGCAGTTTGCATTCATGGTCAAGTATGGAATGACCCCGATGCAGGCAATTCAGGCGGCGACCGTGAATGCCGCCGACCTCATCGGTCATTCCGAACTCTTCGGTTCGATTACCCCAGGAAAATCCGCCGATATCATCGCGGTGAACGGTGATCCGATCGCCGACATTCGTGAGCTCGAGCATGTTCAGTTCGTGATGAAGGAAGGAAGGGTTTACAAGCAGTAACCTTCCGCTGGCTAACAACCGTGGATGCTCGTCGTGACTAACGTCGATTAATCGAAGGTGCTCGAACTCGCTTCTGAGTCACGCTTTCCGTTACAGAGATTTAAGAAATTCGACAATAGCGCTTTGATCTGCCTCGCTCAGGTTTTCAAAGTGCTCTGTCACGTTGCTCGCTTCGCCACGGTGACGGAGGATGGCATCGCGAAACGTCAGTGACGCACCATCATGCATAAACATCGTCTGCATACGCACGCCCCACAGTGGGGTGGTGCGCATTCTGTTAGCGGCAGCTTGATAAGCTTCGAGAGAAAAGTCTCTCCACTGTGTCTGGTACATACGCTTGCCATAGTGCTCCTGCATGGCCACGACGATGCCGTCACCGGTGCCGATGTCGTGCAAGATGAAGTCACTGTAAGGATGAAAGGTTTTGCTCCCGAGTGCATCGGGAATCGTGAATTTGCCCCCATTGATTACCGTGCCCGAGGCCGCGGTGGTCAACGTGGGGACATGGCAGATGCCGCAGCCGATCTTGGCGAACAGCGTTTCGCCTGCCTTGGCCGTGGCGGAGCCGGCTTGCTGAGCGTCGCGCGCCGGAGCTTTGGTGGCGCGTATGAAGCGCGCGAAGCGATCGATGTCTGCGAAACCATCTGCGCCACCTCTATCGTTTGGTTCGGCGACCGTGTTGCACAGGTCTGTTACTTCATCCGGAAAGAGGCGATTCGTAATTCCTATTTCATTTAGGTAGGCATCGCCAGAGAAGGAGAGCAGGCTGGCGTGCTGACTCTTCCAGCCGAAGCGGCCGACACGAGTTTCGCCCGGCGCCTCGAGGATGGGCACGCGGACAATCAGGCCGCAGATTTTCTCATCCTGCCTACACTGCTTGTTGGAAAGGGCAATCAACGTCGAATCGTCAACTGCCTCAACAAATCCATCGCCGAGAATCCCCAAGGAGGTGCGAAACGTACGAATCGTTTCCGAATCCGGCACGCGTTCTTGAATTTCAACAGAGGGAAAGGCTGCGTTGGGGCAGATTGCTCGCTGATTCACCAGCGAGCGCCCCTTAATTATCTCGGATCCGTGGTGGATCGATATCTCAGCGGTCTGAAATTTTCCGTCCGAGCTCTTGTGCCCGACGCGCAGCTCCGTGACCTGACTGACGCCGCCGGTAACTGGACTCTGATGACACTCGCGGCAGGACTGAGCATTGAAGAGCGGACCGAGCCCATCGGAGATGGCTTCGTATTGCTCAAATTTGGCTTGATCCGACCGGTGCGTCTGATCGTCTACGACTGCGTTGCTGCTGTTATCGAAGCCGGTAGGAGCCTCCGACAGGTGGGGAGCGAGTTTGGTATGCGCTGTCGTTGCTTGCGCCTTTGATGGCGGGGGGGTCGCGTGTGGATTCGTCGAACAGGCGATGAGAAAGAGTGCGGGGCCGAACAAGACGACCCCCATTAAAGTCTTCATGACTCCCTCCCCTGCGGCTCACTACAAGCAATCTATGCCTGTTGTGACCGAACGGCAAATGACATCTGCGCACCTAACTGCGTCGGCTGCTGCATGCAGCGGTTTGCAACGCGTCATAAACCGATGCTGCGGCCCCATGCTAGGCTCACGCCGTCGAACAATCGGTTGCGGCGCACTGCGCTGCGCCTGCGCTAAACCGGAGCGTTAAGCCGAAGTAGACACACCACGTCGCACCGCTACCTGACCTTGGAGGTTCTATGAAGCGAGTCACTGGCATTGGCGGCATCTTCTTCAAAGCCAAAGATGCTCCGGCACTACAATCTTGGTACAAACAACATCTTGGTATTGATGTCCAAGAATGGGGTGGCACAGCGTTCACTTGGACCGACGGTGAAGGTAAGCCAGTTGCCGGATCAACCATTTGGTCCATTGGTTCCGCGCAAGGCGAACACTTTGCGCCCAGCACCGCCACCTTCATGGTCAATTACCGCGTGGAGGATCTCCACTCGCTGGTCAAAGCTTTGCGCGAAGAAGGCTGCAACGTACTAGAGAAGATTGACGAGTCCGAGTATGGAAAGTTTGCTTGGGTCATCGATCCGGAAGGAAACAAGGTAGAACTTTGGCAACCGCCTGCCGGGCAATGACAAGCATCACGAGCGCCCGCCCCGGGCGACCGTAACCACACGTCGATACGCGCCTAAAATCTCAATGGATTGAGCTAGATATGATGCCGGTAACTATATCGCGTGCAATGCAATCGCGCACGATGTAATATGCTGCCCATGTCGAACAAGCGCGCCAACGTCTCCGCCAAGCCCAAAGGCTCGGTGCTGCTCGGCGAGCAACTGTGCTTCGCTCTGTATTCGACCTCGCTGGCGATGACCAAAATCTATCGCAAGTTGTTGCGTGAAATGCGGCTGACTTATCCGCAGTACCTGGTGATGCTGGTGCTGTGGGAGCGCGATGGCGTCTCCGTATCGGAGATAGGCGAGCGCCTGTACCTGAATTCCGCCACGCTAACCCCGCTGCTCAAGCGTATAGAGGCACTCGGCTTGATCAGCCGCCGTCGCGCTGACGAGGACGAGCGCCAGGTAATCGTCAGCCTGAGCCCCGCTGGCCGCGAGCTGCGGCGGAAGACGGGAGATGTTCAGCATGGGGTGTTGCATGCTTCCGGCTGCACGCTCGACGAGCTGGTGGCAATTAAACAGCAACTCGATCGGCTGCGCAGCCGCTTAATGGAGAACGCCTGAGAGTGCGGCAGGACAATGTTTTTTGGAGCATTTAAATAGTCCACGATTTAATCGCTCTCTATATGATCATCCGGCGCCGTGGCGAGCCCGATGATTTCCCGAAACGCCACGCAATGAAGTTAGGAGTCAGTCATGTCTATCGAAAAAATTATGTATCGCGCCCACGCCAAAGCTACCGGCGGCCGTGACGGCCGTGCGGTCTCCTCCGACAACGTGCTCGATGTGAAGCTGACCGTTCCGCGCGAGATGGGCGGCGGCGGCGATGTTGGCACCAACCCCGAGCAGCTGTTCGCTGCCGGCTACTCGGCCTGCTTCCTGGGCGCGCTGAAGTATGTCGCGGGCCAGCAGAAGGTCGCCCTGCCGGCTACGACCGCGATCGATGGTAGCGTCGGCATCGGCCAGATCCCCACCGGTTTCGGCATCGAAGTCGAGCTGAAGATCAGCGTGCCGGGCCTGCCGCGCGAACAGGTGGAAGCCCTGGTACAGAAGGCCCACATCGTCTGCCCGTACTCCAATGCAACACGCGGCAACATCGATGTGAAGCTGGTGGTGGCATAAGCAGCAACCTTAAATCTACCGGGACTGTCGGACCGGAGGGAGTGAGCATGCGCTCACGTCCCTCCCGCTCCCCCCAGTTTTACGCGGCAAGCGCATGGAGCTTAATTCCCCGGCGCCCGCGAGCGCCATCGGCAGCAGCAACTGATCCGCGAAATGAGGTCCAGCCGTAGCGTCAGAAGAACATAAATTACTGTCGACACAATCAGCACTCGCTGGCGCCCTCCCCCATTGGGGGGATACGATCGCGGGTCTCTGGGCGACAGCATTCGCCGAGGCACGGAACGTTAGGAATATATCCATGGGCTTGGTGCGTGATTCATGTCGGGGCGGCAACTTAGCATTTGCGAACGGAATCCAGCTAGGTCGTTCGATAGTCGTGTGTCTGATCGCGCTGGGATATTGTGTGACGAGTCTCGCCGCCGACACTGCGGCCATGGCGCGGCCGGGATCGTTGAGCCAGGAGCGGTTGAACTCCGCCGCACAAAACAGCAGTGATTTTTTCATTACGCACGGCAACTATGCACAAACACGCTATCACCCGGCCGATCGGATCAACACACAGACAGTCAAGGATCTGAAGCTCGCCTGGACTTTCCAGGTCGATCTCACCGAATCGATCCAGGGCGCGCCGATCGTCTATGACGGCGTCATGTATTTAACCACTTCGTACAACCACCTGTTTGCGGTCGATGCGAAAACCGGCAAAGAACTATGGCATTACACGCAGGTCTTTGACCCCGCCGTGTCGATCTGCTGTGGTCCGAACAATCGCGGTGTTGCCGCACTTGGCGATCTGGTCTATATGGCCACGCTCGATGCCAAACTCGTCGCACTCAATGCGAAAACCGGCGCGGTTGTGTGGAGCAAGCAGCTCGCCGATCCACTCAAGGGTTATTCGGCGACGGCCGCGCCGACTGCGGTGGATGGCAAGATATTGATCGGCCTGGCGGGTGCGGAATACGGCATCCGCGGCGCGCTCAAAGCGCTTGATGCGAAGACCGGCGCTGAAGTATGGACGTTCTACACGACAGCGGAAAATTCGGTTGGTGTGTGGGCGACACATGACGCGACGGGCCTCGATCTGCATCGCGATATCGCTGCTGAAAAGGCGGCACTGGCCAAGCGCGGCGATCCGTACAAGACGCTCGGCGGTTCTATCTGGCAGAACCCGGCGATAGACCTTGCGAACAAGCGCGTCTACTTCGTTGTCGGCAATCCGGCGCCCGACATCGATGGCAGCGTACGTCCGGGTGATAATTTATATACCGACTCGCTCGTGTCGGTGGATCTGGAAACCGGCAAGTACATCTGCCATTTGCAATATATTCCACACGATATCTGGGATATGGACGCAGTGAGCCCCGCTGTGCTCGCGCCGGTTGCGGACAAGGCCGGCAAAAAGATTCCGGGTGTATTGCACGCGGGCAAATCCGGCTATCTGTATGTACACGATGCCAAGGACTGCAGCCTGATTCGCAGCACGGGTCTCGTCGAAGCGAAAAACGAACGCGCGCTGCCGACCAAGGAAGGCGTGATCATCCGCCCCGGCTTGAATGGTGGCGTTAGCGTAACGCCGCTGGCGATCGATCCAAAGCTCGGCCTCGCCTATGCGCTGACCAATGAATCCGCCTTGAAGTATTATTTTTTCACGAGCACCGAATATCCGAACGGCAAGCTCTGGCTTGGCGGCGCCTTCAAGGGCGCGCCGGAAGAGCCGGCCTGGGGCGATATCGTGGCAACCGATTACAACACCGGCAAGATCCGTTGGAAGGTCAAAAAACCGCTGCCCATGTTCGGAGGGATTCTGGCCACGGCCGGTGGCCTGATCTTTACCGGTGAAGGCAGCGGCGAATTCGGCGCGTACGACTCGGCCACGGGCAAAGAGCTGTGGAGTTACAAGACCGATGCGGGCGTCAACGCGCCGGCATCGACTTATATGCTCGATGGCAAGCAGTATGTGGTTGTCGGCGCGGGTGGCAATACGCAATTGGATTTCAAGCGTGGCAATAAGTATTACGTGTTCGCCTACTGACATGGCCACAAGCCGATCCATCCGCCTTGAATCGAGGCAAGCAATGTTGCAAAGGTCTATGTTGAAAATCGTTGCATGCAGTGCACTGCTTGTACTCGTGGGCTTTGCAAGCGTGAGCGCCGCCCAGGCACAGGCGATCGAACAAAAGGCCGCTGTCTGCAAGGCCTGCCATCTAGCCGGCACGTTGCAAAGCACCTCGGTGATTCCAAACATCTGGGGCCAGAGCGAGGGCTATACCTACATCCAGCTGCGCGACTTCAAAAGCGGCGCGCGGAATGCGCAGGAAGACGCAGCCATGCGCGGCTTCGTCGCGACAATGAGCGATGCAGACATGCTCGAAATGGCGAAATACGCATCGACCCAGCCCTGGCCGAAGGTCGAGCCCATCTCGACTGATGCGGCGTTGCTCAAGAAGGGCGCCTACGCCACCGCCCTGGGCGGCTGTGTCGGCTGTCACTTCAACGACTGGAAAGGTTTCAGCGCCAACCCGCGCATCGGCTATCAGAGCACCGCCTACCTCGCGGCCACGATGCGCCAGTTCCGCAGCGGCTCGCGCGCAAATTCACCGGGCATGTCCGACCTAGTGCGTACGCTCGATGAAGGTGATATCGACGCAGTCGCGGCATACCTCAACGCAGCACAATAATCACAGGATCGCGAGCACGCACGTTCTCATGTGCATCGATATCCAACACTCTCAGTAGAGGAGCACCGCCTCGCGCTCGCTGTGCCAGCGGACCTCGTCGCGAGCCGTCAGCGCCTCCAGATCGGCCGGTGTCGCCGCCGGATCGTCCACCCAACGACGCAGCAGATCGCTCCCGTTGATCACGTCGATCGCGGGCCGGTCCTTCTCATACTCGTAGGCAAAGTCGCGCCAAATCTCGTAATCCGGCCGCAGCCTCCTCAGAGCTTTGAACAAGAGCGCGAACAATCGCCAA
>Ga0193728_1001033_pt1 | contig 13924 bp, 1 predicted proteins | sample U1c1metaG_FD_143037 | JGI IMG/M metagenome (GOLD analysis project Ga0193728, IMG submission 143037) | Soil microbial communities from a riparian zone of the East river system, Colorado, United States - U1c1 | ecosystem: Environmental > Terrestrial > Soil > Riparian zone | place: USA: East River...
TGCATTTTCTTACTATATGCAGCTGTTTTTATATATCTTTACTACTAATATATCTACACTAATATATATAAATCCAGCCTTATTTAAGTAGAGACAAGTATTAATAGTTTATATACCTACTAAAGTCCACTTTCCTTAGCTCTATTCTATACCAACAGCTTTAAGAAATATTACTCCGTAAAAGGCTATAAAACTATAAATTCCTACAAAGAGCTAGCATTCTGCCTTAAATTTATAAGATCGTTCCTTACTATCTATAGAAAGCAGCTAACTCGTCTCTAAAGGTATACTATGTGTATTTAGGAAACACTCTCGTATAGTTGCGGTTACTTTCACTCTAATAAGTGTACGCGTAAGTGTAATACGGCTAGACAAAACGGCGTATAGTGTGCGGAAAACAATCTAAATAATGTCTAGAATACAAGGATATTATAGGGTATATATGGCTGTGATTTAGAGTATAGGACGCCAGAATCGATGGAATAAGCCTTTTGAAGTCAGAAGTACCTAATGTAGCACTCTTTATTTATAGTTATAAATGTAGCCAAGTTAAATAAAACCTTAGTCTCTTTCTAAATTCCTCCAGCCTTAGGACAGAAAAACTCGAGAACATTATTTCTCAACTCTATCTCTTAAATTACTATGTGTCTACAATCGACGCTTCATTATATTATTCCAGCTAATATCTCCTGCCTCTAATAGACATTTCCCCTTCTTAGGCTTTAAACGGTTCTTCCTTAACTTGGTATTATTAGCCGAATGTCTATTAGAGAAGCCTTTAATTAAGAGTACTTACAGCGGCTTTAAATTCTTGTTAGATATCCCAGGAGGTACTAGCGTTTACCATTTATATATAAATAGGGTGATCTCTAGGTCTATATCCGCGCTAGTCTTTAATACATCTAAAAGGAACCTCTAGCTTTGGTTAGTATTTATAGATTGCTTTTAGTTAGTCGTCAATACGCCCTAAGAGTTTCATATCTTTAAGAGTGTATGCCGTAAGTATGCCACTTTGGAGGCGTAATTGTAGAAGTTAGAGATATATGTCCTCGCCGGGCTCGAAGCAATTAAGTAGTATCGTAATATTTGTAAGACTATACGTTGTAGTAAAATAGCAAGGCTTGTTCCCTTTCTTATTAAGTATAGCGGTTAGACTAGAAATAAGGCCGTTAAGCGCTATATTAAGATTGGGGCCGATATAAACAAGAGTAACTAGAGCAAGTATAAAGATAAGACGAGAATGCCTATCGAGAAGATATTCTAGATTTATTCGGACTTGAGATGCTATAAAAGCAATTAGGCGGAGCGGAGAGTTATTAGTAGAATTTCCTGTCGCTTAAATAATCAGCATTGCTGCTTAACTTGGGGTAGAGTACTAGAGAGGAGGCGATAATGTCGAGGAGGTTTGGGGGATCGAGTAGACCTTAAAAATCGAGTACCTAATTTTAGGCGTTAAACAAAAGACCTTTTTTAGGTCAGTTAGATACTCCCTTAGTCATTGCTTGTTATAAGGAGTAAGGTATATGTTTTATTATCCCGGCCCTATACGTGGCGTAGCGCGGTATAGGCACCTGGCTTGGTATTGCCTTAGGCGTACAAAGCCTTACACTTTACCGTGTCTCCAATCTTTTATTCTTTTACTACCACCTATACTATTTATAGTTCCTCTATAGTAATTATACTAGAAAATAAAGGTAGGAATAGGCAATTAAGATTAGTTCTCCTAGGATTAAAAGCCTCCTAGAAGCCCTAAACCTAAATATAATGCCTATTAAATTTGTCTTTACGTAAAATTTATAAATAGATATGGTGAGAGCTATATTAAGCTTTTTAGTTATAATAATCTATATATATAATTAACACACATCCCTATACACTGCAAAAATCTACGCTAATATTTACCTATCTAGTTCTAGGTATTCTATTAAACCTAGCGAGTTAAATGGCTCCTCCTTTATAAGGGATCCATCCATATCCTTAAGCATATATTTTCTCTCTAGAATTGGTCCCAAGAGGAGATTAAGAAAGTAAGTTATCTATTGACTATATTTATAGAGAAAACCACTACGTTCTTTATCTAAAATATTAATAAGCAATTTAAAATTATCTACTAGAAGTCTTTTAATACTATGGGAAGTTAGCCTAGTATAGACTCTACTAGTAGGAAGGAAGCTTACTTACGGTTATAGATACTAAAATCACTATTAGTTGGGACTAAAGTAAGGATACCGGTGCTAAATTAAGCTGCTAGTATATACCAGTTACGTCCCTAACTAAGTCTATTTTTTAGGGTGGTTAGTTATTTATTATACTTAACTGTATACCTTATAAGTTTAGGATATACCTAGGATAGTATATCGTCTAGAGCGCGGGAAGTAGCCTAGCCGCAGTGACCTAGTTCTAATATTCGCTCTTCATTCCGCTAATATCTAGTCTACTGGACTGGTTAAAGCCGGTAATTCTATTCTAGCTGTGTATAAGCTTCTACTAATCTAATTAGGTAGAATCGCTTTATAATAAAAGCTGTAGTAAGTAAGATATCTAATTAATCCAGAGACTCTATATTTGCGGATACTGTATTACTAGAAGAAAGAATAACTATACTTATACTCTCCCGAATAGTAAGATAGGAATTCTGTAGCTGTATAAAAGCGTTCTAGCTGGTAACCGCGAAGAATAAGTGAGTAAGGAGCTAGAGCCTATTAGAATTGTCTAATAAGCTATGGTTAGCAAAGGTTTAATATATTTCTATTAACGGAAATTTATAGTTATAGATAGGTAGAATCTCCTTTAGAGTTTGTTTCTATAGCCTCTTGACCTTATAGGAGTGTTAATCGTTAACTTTTCGTTTACTCCGAAGCCGCTCTAATATCGTCCTTCTAGACCTAGTAATTGCTATATTTAGTGTTTTAGTAGGCTTAGCTCGCTATAGTTGCTTTTTATTCGTAGGCGATTGTACTCCTTCTCTCTGGTATATTTTGCTTTGCGGTTTAGGATTACATCTAACTTCTTCTATTATATTATCCCGTCCGTAAATATTATCTAACTCTACCTTATCCTGCCCCTCTTTACGCGCCTATATTTAGTCGTCCCGCCTTATATATTAGAGATTATAGTTAATTAATTGTTAAGGCTCTTTATAGTGTTACTTATCTACTTAAGATAGCAACTGTTCTTTCTCTCCTTTCTAGTTATCCGTATAATTATAGGGTTAACTACTAGGACTTTGCTATAATGTCTCCGTACTTTAGATTGATAAGTTTGTAGTTATAGAGGGGAACTGGTTTTCTATATAGGATAAAGGGTGTTAAAGAGAAGGCGCGGGAGACTTTTGGGGGGTCGTGTTAACGCCTTAAGATGGCGTTGAATTACCGTTATAAGAGGAAAACTGATTAGTAGTGCTTGCCTTAGTCTATTTAGCTAGCTTACCTATAGGTAAAGGGGACAAGCTAGAAGCTAAAAGGAGCTTGCTGGGATCGATAAAATTACTATTATAATTTTGTAAATCTTCTTTAAATAAGTCTCTAATAGTAATATAGTATATAGCTATAGAATTAATAGCTGCAGAAAGTATAAGCGCCTAATTATAGATTAGCTGGGAATACTTTAGATTTGTATCTAAGAGCTAGTTAAGCTTAAAGCAGACATTATATTAAAGGATCGTAATTTCCTATAATAGCTATATTAGTTATAAAAATTAAACGCGAAGGGGGAAGTAAAGAAGGCATATATTTTCTATTTTAGTACTAATAGTATTAATCGGCATGCCTTAAGTCGGTTTGTTATAAGTAAGGGGATTGTGGTTTAAAGGCGGATACTATACTTACGCGTATAAGTAGAAGGTGGTAGAATAAAGTCACCTGTAGAGATATGGGTCTCAGCTTATTAACCGCCCGAATATTTTAAGTAATAAAAGGCAGACCTAGCCTTGTAGGGTAACAGCTCTTTTAATAACTATTATTAATAACAATCGCTTTAGGCCGTATATTTAAAATCCTAGACGAACCCACCTCCTATAATTATAGCGGCCGACTCTATAGCGGCTACCTTTCTTTGGCTAAGGAAAGAGGCTTTAGTTAAATGGATAACACCCTACGTAATAATTACGCCGGAGCTTTAACCGCTAATGTCTGGGAAACGCTACCTTAATAAGGGTATGGCCTAAGCGGGCCGGCGCCCTCCCTACTAGCGCCGGCAAGATAATGACTTAGCTAGTCTAATCGCAAATAGCTAGATAGAATATTTAGGTTATTACTAGGCAGTAGCGTATAAACTTGTTAACTGATTATTGGCTAGCTAAGGCGACTTTAACGTATATATATATGTATATATATTTAGGCGACTTTAATAAGGCTATAGCCGGAGCGGGTTAGCCGCCCTCCCTACTCGTGCGGATAATATATACACCCTCTTATTAATTCTGGTGGTTAGCGCAGCTATGTCTGTACGGCCTTTTTTTAGGGGAAGTTTTAGTATTTTTACTATTTAAGGGAAAGTTAATAAAATACGCTAACTACTAGAATTGACGAGAGGGTGTATAAGAACTATATGCGCTGCCTAATACAGCTTTAACTCACCTCTATAACTTAGTAGGGGTGGCTATACTAGGAGTCTTGTACTTAGATTGAAGATAATACTAAAGATGGCTTCTTAGCTTGACCCTTCCGCGTAAAGCCTACCCCTAATTAGCGGCCTTAGTGCAGTAAAGCGACTACCTAAGTTTAGTACCGCGGCGAGCGTTCCTAAGTTATCGCTGTCTTTATTAATAGCTGGACCTTACCCTATATAATAAATCTAAACAGTTCCCTAACGGTAATGTTATAGTGTAATAAAAACCTTAAAAATAGCATTTTTAGGTGAACCTTAGATTTATAATAATTTTATAGTAGGTTGTTATTATAAACTAAAAGTTTAGTATTTGATCTAATAAAGATATAGGACGTATATATATAGTTTAGCCTTATAAGTGTAATTCTCTAACTGTGCTAATAAATCTAGGAGGTATATTATACTATATAAATAAACGATAGCTGCTGACCGTAGTCTATTTGTTGGTGTAGGACGTAAGTCGACCTCTCTAAGATGGATAAGATGTAATAACTGCTAACCGTAGTCTGTTTATTAGTGTAGATAGTAAGTCGACCTCTCTAAGGTGGATAAGATGTGATAACTACTAACTATAGTCTGTTCGTTGGTATAGGGCGTAAGTTAACCTCTCTAAGATGGATAAGATATAATAACTGCTGACTATAATCTATCCGTTGGTATAGGAGGTAAGTTAACCTCTCTAAGATGGGTGAGATGTAATAACTGCTAACCGTGGTCTGTTTATTGGTGTAGTTTATAAGTTAACCTCTCTAGGATAGATAAGATGTAATAACTGCTGACCGTAATCTATTTATTAGTGTAGATAGTAAGTCGACCTCTCTAAGATGAATAAGATGTAATAACTGCTAACCATAGTCTGTCCGTTGGTGTAGCGTGTAAGTTAACCTCTCTAAGATAGATAAGATGTGATAACTGCTGACTATAGTCTGTTTATTGGTGTAGTTTGTAAATTAACCTCTCTAAGATGGATAAGATGTAATAACTGCTAACCGTAGTCTATTTGTTAGTGTAGTTTATAAGTTAACCTCTCTAAAATAGATAAGATGTAATAACTGCTGACCGTAGTCTGTTTATTAGTATAGGGCGTAAGTTAACCTCTCTAAGATGGATAAGATATAATAACTACTAACTGTGGTCTATCCGTTGGTGTAGACAGTAAGTTGACCTCTCTAAGATGGATAATATATAATAACTGCTAACTGTGGTCTATTTGTTGGTGTAGTTTATAAGTTAACCTCTCTAAGATAGATAAGATGTAATAACTACTAACTATAGTCTGTTCGTTGGTGTAGCTAGTAAGTCGACCTCTCTAAGATAGATGAAATGTAATAGCGCTAACTGTGGTCTGTCCGTTGGTGTAGCACGTAAGTTAACCTCTCTAAGATGGATAAGATGTAATAACTACTAACCGTAATCTGTTTGTTGGTATAGCGCGTAAGTCGACCTCTCTAAGATGGATAAGATGTAATAACTACTAATTGTGGTCTGTTTGTTAGTATAGTTAGTAAGTTAATCTCTTTAAGATAGATAAGATATAATAACTACTAACTATAGTCTGTTTATTGGTATAGTTTATAAGTTAACCTCTCTAAGATAGATAAGATATAATAACTGCTAACTATAGTCTGTTTGTTGGTGTAGTAGGTAAGTTAACCTCTCTGAGATGGATGAGATATAATAACTGCTGACTGTGGTCTATTCGTTAGTGTAGGGTGTAAGTCGACCTCTCTAAGATGGATAAGATGTAATAACTGCTAACTGTGGTCTCTTTGTTAGTGTAGGAGGTAAGTTAACCTCTCTAAAATAGATGAGATGTGATAACTACTAACCGTAGTCTGTTCGTTGGTGTAGTTTGTAAGTTAACCTCTCTAAAATGGATAAGATGTGATAACTGCTGACTATAGTCTATTTGTTAGTGTAGCCAGTAAATTGACCTCTCTGAGGTGGATAGGGTGTGATAACTGCTAACTGTGGTCTGTTTGTTAGTATAGTGGGTAAGTCGACCTCTCTAAGATAGATAAGATGTGATAACTGCTAACCGTGGTCTATCCGTTGGTGTAGCGCGTAAGTTGACCTCTCTAAGATGGATAAGATATAATAACTGCTAACCGTAGTCTGTTTGTTGGTATAGCGTATAAGTTAACCTCTCTAAGATAGATAAGATGTAATAACTGCTGACTATAGTCTGTTTATTGGTATAGTAGGTAAGTTAACCTCTCTAAGATAGATAAGATGTAATAACTGCTAACTGTAGCCTGTTCGTTGGTGTAGATAGTAAGTCGACCTCTCTAAGATGGATAAGATATAATAACTACTAACTATGGTCTATCTGTTAGTGTAGAAGGTAAGTCGACCTCTCTAAGATAAATAAGATATAATAATTGCTAACTATAGTCTGTTTATTGGTGTAGCGCGTAAGTCGACCTCTCTAAGATGGATAAGGTGTAATAACTGCTAACTATAGTCTGTTTATTGGTATAGCTAGTAAGTTAACCTCTCTAAGATAGATAAGATGTAATAACTGCTAACCGTGGTCTGTTTATCGGTGTAGGTAGTAAGTTAACCTCTCTAAGATGGATGAGATATAATAACTGCTAACTGTAGTCTATTCGTTAGTGTAGATAGTAGGTTAACCTCTCTAAGATAGATAAGATGTAATAACTGCTAACTATAGTCTGTCCGTTAGTATAGGAGGTAAGTTAACCTCTTTAAGATGGATGAGATATAATAACTGCTAACCGTAGTCTATTTATTAGTGTAGTTAGTAAGTTAACCTCTCTAAGATAGATAAGACGTGATAACTACTAACCGTAGTCTGTTTGTTGGTGTAGCTTTAAGTCAACCTTCCTAAGATAGATGAGATGTAATAACTACTAACCGTAGTCTGTTTGTTAGTGTAGGCAGTAAGTTAACCTCTCTAAGATGGATAAGATGTAATAACTGCTAACTGTAGTCTGTTTATTAGTGTAGCTTATAAATTAACCTTCCTAAGATAGATAAGATATAATAACTGCTAACCGTAGTCTATTTATTGGTATAGTGGGTAAGTTAACCTCTCTAAGATGGATAAGATGTAATAACTGCTAACTATGGTCTGTCTGTTAGTATAGGTAGTAAGTTAACCTCTCTAAGATAGATAAGATATAATAACTACTGCTAACTATAGTCTATTTATTAGTATAGGGCGTAAGTTAACCTCTCTAAGATAGATAAGATGTAATAACTGCTAACTGTGGTTTGTTTATTGGTATAGTAGGTAAGTTAACCTCTCTAAGATGGATAAGATATAATAACTGCTAACCGTAATCTGTTTATTAGTGTAGCGCGTAAGTCGACCTCTCTAAGATAGACGAGATGTGATAACTATTGACTGTAGTCTATTTATTAGTATAGGAGGTAAGTCGACCTCTCTAAGATAGATAAGATATAATAACTACTAACTGTAGTCTATTTATTGGTGTAGGGCGTAAGTTAACCTCTCTAAGATGGATAAGATATAATAACTACTAACCGTGGTCTATCTATTAGTATAGACAGTAAGTTAACCTCTCTAAGATAGATGGGATGTGATAACTACTAACTGTGGTCTGTTTATTAGTATAGCTAGTAAGTTAACCTCCCTAAGATAGATAAGATATAATAACTACTAACTATAGTCTGTTTATTGGTATAGGAGGTAAGTCGACCTCTCTAAGGTAGATAAGATATAATAACTGCTGACCGTAGTCTGTTTATTGGTGTAGGGCGTAAGTTGACCTCTCTAAGATAGATAAGATATGATAACTGCTAACCGTAGTCTATCTATTGGTGTAGATAGTAAGTTAACCTCTCTAAGATAGATAAGATGTAATAACTGCTAACCGTAGTCTGTTTATTAGTGTAGCTAGTAAGTTAACCTCTCTAAGATAGATAAGATATAATAACTGCTAACTGTAGTCTATTTGTTAGTATAGATAGTAAGTCGACCTCTCTAAGATAGATAAGATGTGATAACTGCTAATTGTGGTCTGTTTATTAGTATAGTTAGTAAGTCGATTTCTTTAAGATGAATAAGATATAATAACTACTAACTATAGTCTATTTATTAGTGTAGTTTATAAGTTAACCTCTTTAAAATAGATAAGATGTAATAACTGCTAACTATAGTCTGTTTATTGGTGTAGTAGGTAAGTCGACCTCTCTAAGATAGGTAAGATGTAATAACTGCTAACCGTAGTCTGTCTATTAGTATAGGAGGTAAGTTAACCTCTCTAAGATATAATAACTGCTAACCGTGGTCTGTTTATTAGTATAGGTAGTAAGTCGACCTCTCTAAGATAGATGAGATATAATAACTACTAACCGTAGTCTATTAGCGTAGCTTATAAATTGACCTTCTTAAGATAGATAAGATGTGATAACTGCTAACCGTAGTCTATTTATTAGTATAGTTAGTAAGTTAACCTCTCTAAGATAGATAAGATGTAATAACTACTAACCGTGGTCTATTTGTTGGTATAGTAGGTAAGTTAACCTCTCTAAGATAGATAAGATATAATAACTGCTAACTGTGGTCTGTCCGTTAGTATAGTATATAAGTTAACCTCTCTAAAATAGATAAGATGTGATAACTACTAACCGTAGTCTGTTTATTAGTATAGTAGGTAAGTTAACCTCTCTAAGATAGATAAGATGTAATAACTGCTAACTATAGTCTGTCTGTTGGTATAGATAGTAAGTTAACCTCTCTAAGATAGATAAGATATAATAACTGCTGACTATAGTCTGTCTGTTGGTGTAGGAGGTAAGTTAACCTCTCTAAGGTGGATAAGATGTAATAACTGCTAACTGTGGTCTATTTATTAGTGTAGGGCGTAAGTTAACCTCTCTAAGATAGATAAGATATAATAACTACTAACTGTGGTCTGTTTATTGGTATAGTAGGTAAGTTAACCTCTCTAAGATAGATAAGATGTGACAACTGCTAACTATAGTCTGTTTGTTAGTGTAGTTTATAAGTCGACCTCTCTAAGATAAATAAGATATAATAACTACTAACTATAGTCTGTTTATTGGTATAGGAGGTAAGTTAACCTCTCTAAGATAGATAAGATATAATAACTGCTAACTATAGTCTATTTATTAGTATAGCGCGTAAGTTAACCTCTCTAAGATAGATAAGATATAATAACTACTAACTATAGTCTGTCTGTTAGTGTAGATAGTAAGTTAACCTCTCTAAGATAGATGAGATGTGATAACTGCTAACTGTGGTCTGTCTATTAGTGTAGATAGTAAGTTAACCTCTCTAAGATAGATAAGATGTAATAACTACTAACTATGGTCTGTTTATTGGTATAGCGTATAAGTTAACCTCTCTAAGATAGATAAGGTATAATAACTGCTAACCGTAGTCTATTTGTTAGTGTAGGAGGTAAGTTAACCTCTCTAAGATAGATAAGATATAATAACTGCTAACTATAGTCTATCTGTTAGTATAGGAGGTAAGTTAACCTCTCTAAGATAGATAAGATGTAATAACTGCTGACTATAGTCTGTTTATTGGTATAGCGTGTAAGTTAACCTCTCTAAGATAGATAAGATATAATAACTACTAACTATAGTCTGTCCGTTGGTATAGCGCGTAAGTTGACCTCTCTAAAATGGATAAGATGTGATAACTACTAACTATGGTCTGTTTATTAGTATAGATAGTAAGTTAACCTCTCTAAGATAGATAAGATATAATAACTGCTAACTATAGTCTGTTTATTAGTATAGATAGTAAGTTGATCTTCCTAAGATAGATAAGATATAATAACTACTAACCGTAGTCTATTTGTTGGTATAGATAGTAAGCCGACCTTCCTAAGATAGATGAGATATAATAACTGCTAACTATAGTCTATCCGTTAGTATAGGAGGTAGGTTAACCTCTCTAAGATAGATAAGATGTAATAACTGCTAACCGTAGTCTATTTATTGGTGTAGGGCATAAGTTAACCTCTCTAAGATGGATAAGATGTAATAACTGCTGACCGTAGTCTATTCGTTGGTGTAGATAGTAAGTCGACCTCTCTAAGATAGATGAGATGTGATAACTGCTAACCGTAGTCTATCCGTTGGTGTAGGCAGTAAGTTAACCTCTCTAAGATGGATAAAATGTAATAACTACTAACTATAGTCTCTTTATTGGTGTAGATAGTAAGTCGACCTCTCTAAGATGGATAAAATGTGATAACTGCTAACTGTAGTCTGTCCGTTGGTATAGGAGGTAAGTTAACCTCTCTAAGATAGATAAGATGTAATAACTACTAACCGTGGTCTATTTGTTGGTGTAGGCAGTAAGTATTTGTTTTTGAATATTTAAGCTTCCTTAAATATTATATTGACTTAGGTATTTAATTAGACGCTTTAGAGGTATCCCGTTAACAATTAATTTGCTATAGACGTTTTTAGTAAAGAGCCCTGGAATACGCCTTCTAGAAATCCCATCTCCGCTTAATTGTATTTAGATTGCATATAACTTCCCTCTTTTGACCGCTCTATTATCGCCTCTAAATTATAGACTCTAATAAATAATTGTCCTCTCTATAAACTACTCCTTAATGTAATACCCTATTATTATAGTAATAGTTATTAGCTGGTTTATATAGTCAGATATAATTTAGCGCTGGCGGTTGCTAGAGGTGGGCTATATATACTTAGGCTCTATACCGATCTAGGTTTGTCTTTACCCTTTTTTAGTAATATAGCAATATCGCTTACTATTTTATGTTAATAAAAGAATTATCGGCAGATAATAATAACGATATTTAAATTAGACCTCCTACTTTATATAAAATCGCTCGTCCCTCTACTAGTAGCTTTCTATACTTTAAATTACTATATAAATGGCTTTAAAAGTGCGATAGGAGTCTAGAATGCAACTAGCGAAAGCTATACTATCTGATGAGGGTTATCTTTATTAGAGGTCCTAGTACTAAAATATTAAAACTTTAGAAGCGACCTAATAGACGGGAGTAAAATAATAGACTGGACTATATTGCGCTCTCGCACTACTAGGGTACTCTAACGGACGAGGAGAAGAAGCAGTTTTATACTACTAGGGATAACTATCCTTATCGATTAGAAGGATTTAGCTCCGATAATCTACCGAAGACATTTTAGGATACTGTTGAAGTGACTTAATAACTTAGGAAAGAATACCTCTAGATTGATTCTATCTACATAATTTAAAAAGACCTAAAGAATTAGGAAAACAAAGCTAGGCTTATAGAAGAGGTCTTTGCCTCCGCCTACTGCACTATTGCCGCGAGTTTGGCGACTAGTTGTAAAGACGGCTTCCTTAAGCGGAACCTAAATTCTTAGTATATTTAGGTTTAAGATATTTTAGGTAGACGGCTTTATATCTGCGATAATATAGATAACTTTAGCAACGATATAGATGTAGGTCCCCTTAACTAGAGAGCTTGGGTACTTTAAGAGCAAGTGCTGTCCTGCTAAATAATACATTTTTCTGCGAACCAGACGTATTGGGAGTGTGGGGAAGGTGTATATTGTGAAAACTTTATAAGGCTGTAATGGTAAGGCTGAATTCAAAGGTCTTAGTAAAGTTGTTACGTTAATATTATGGTTATGTATTCTAGCCCACTAGGGAAGGAATATTTCGTCCTTAATCCCTAATTCCCTAAACGCCTTAGGATATTAGGCTACGATCGCACGGTTAACTTTATATAATTCCTTTTTAAGAAGTATTTATAATATAGTCTTAGTAAGGATAGCGATAGGGATACTATAATCTCTAGCTTGGTCAAGCGTATAGAAAGCGTCTTAGCGACGGAATGTAGATATGGAGTCTTCAATTACTTCTTTTCTAGGCTCCTCCTATAGAAGCGGTCTAACGAGGAGAATACGGATCGGATTGCTTACGAAAATCGAAAGGTGCTATTCTGGTCTTAGATGGCATATTCTAGAGGAATCGATTTCCTATTAAATTCGAGGCTTATAGTTCTAGTCTCTAAAGATCTTCAATTTGATACCAATTAATATGCAATAATTGTTAAAGTTAGGGGGTTTTAAAACTGTTAAGTAAAACGAGAAGGGAAAGAACGTGCTATATTTACTAATTTAGGGAGAGTGGGATCTTTATAGGTGGATATAGCAGCCGATATAGCGGAGGGTATAACAGCTAATATTGATTGCTAATAATATATTATTATTGGGATGTGCAAAGACAAGAAAGAGGATCCTAAGAAGACTTATTTTATATTAATTGTCCGAGAAATATCACTAGGGAATAGATATAAAAGATTTAGGGTTAGGAAAGTCGAGGCACGCTATATATTGATGGAGAGCTATACTAGGAAGCTTTTATAAATTTGTTTCTTTGTTTATAGGTTAACTATCTTTCTATAATATAAGAAGCAAAAGTCTAAATATTAATATGCTTAAGGCGCCGGCATTGGCCTGGTAGTTGCTTTATAAGGCTAATTACTCGCTAATTAGTACTTAAATGTTCTATATAGTGCGCTAGCAGGGAGGGCGGCCGACCCGCTCTGGCTATACCCTTATAATGCCCTACTTTTTAAGGTTAAGAATAGAGAAAGCGGGGAAAGTGGGTAGCTGTAGTATTGGAACGAAGAACTGTTATAGGCTTGCCGCTGTTGGTTAAGCACTAGCCTATAAATTATATAAGGCGGATAAGTGGTATAGTTACTAAGTTAACTAAAACGTTAACTAAGCGACTATTACTATTAAACTTTGTAATACGGCCTAACTTATAACATAATATACAGCTATATCTATATCACAGACTTCTCTAAAGTACTATTAGTATATTATACTACCTCTAAGCTTTATAGGCACGCCTTTAACGCCTCTACTAACTAACGAGAAAGTCTTTACGTAAGCTCCTAAGAGATAATACGCTTTTTAAAGATATTGAAGTAGAGAAATATATTAAGTAACACCCGTAAATAGAATTTCAGCTTATATAAGAGGAATACAATAGGTTAGAACGCCGGCTTAAGCAGGATAAATTGCTATTCGGGTATATTAAGGGCAAGGTACGGATATAGTATTCAATTTGATCTATCTTCCTATTAATCGCCAATTTTTTACCTATAAAGAGGCTCTATATAAGAAAGAGTAGCTAGATCTATCCGTAGCAATAAGTAAGGCTTAAAGCGCCTATAATAGAGAAAGGGAAAAGGAGTATATTAGCTACGAAAAGGCTAGAGTAGAAGAAGATAGGATAGTAAAAGCTAAGGAGATGCCCTTATAGTAGTAAAGAAGAAAAAGAAAAGAGGAATGAAGAACTACGGTAAGGTAGGCC
>Ga0193728_1001034_pt1 | contig 13922 bp, 12 predicted proteins | sample U1c1metaG_FD_143037 | JGI IMG/M metagenome (GOLD analysis project Ga0193728, IMG submission 143037) | Soil microbial communities from a riparian zone of the East river system, Colorado, United States - U1c1 | ecosystem: Environmental > Terrestrial > Soil > Riparian zone | place: USA: East River...
CGGCGACGTGAAGGCAGGATCCATTACGGTCGCGGCCGGATCGCGCATGCGCGGGCATGTGGAATTCGGTTGGGAAGACGAGAAAGGCAAGGTCAAAGGCTTGGTCAACGGCAGCTAGCGATGGCCGTCGCTCGCCAGAGCAGCCTCGGCGGGACCCGGGTATGTCCGCACTGCAAGGCAACGGTTTTGCAGAGCGCGAACATTTGCCCGGGGTGCCAGCATCACCTGCGCTTCAACACCGTCAACGCCGAGCCGCAGGCTCAGGCGGTTTCCGCGATGCGCATCGAGGGAACCATACATCACCCCGGGCGCAACGAGCAGTGCGAATATTGCGTGGTCATTGCGATAACCAACCAGCAGGGCGAGAAGATTGCGCGTCAAGTCGTCGGCGTCGGCGCGTTGCAGCCCGGTGAACGGCACCAGTACAGCTTCTCGGTCGAATTGATGCCGGTCAAGGGCCCGAAGCTGCCGCGACTTTAAGGAGCCTGTCAGGCCCGGTGTTGATTGCCGCCCTCAATGGCAATGAGGCGCAGAAATTCCGCGCGCGTGGTTGCTTCTTGGGCATCCCGATCTCCATCGCCGCGCGTTGAATCGTCACATTACGATAACATGACGGGCACAAGTCAGCCTTCCGAAGCTTTCACTGGGGAATAATCCTTGAATCATCAATCCAGCGTTGGGCTCTGCGTCGCCATGGTTTGCGCTCTGTGCGCGCAGGCCGTCTGCGCGGCTCCCGAGAGCGATGCCGTCACGCGAAAGAATGCGCACGACATCTTCAAGCAGCTGATCGAAATCAACACCACCGATTCGGTCGGCAGCACGACTGTGGCGGCGCAGGCCATGGCGCAGCGGTTGTTGGATGCCGGATTTCCCAAAGCGGATGTCGTCGTGCTGGGACCCAATGATCGCAAGGGCAATATGGTCGCGCGTTATCGCGGCAAAGCGGGCTCGAAATTGAAGCCGGTCCTGATCATCGCGCATTTGGACGTCGTCGAAGCGAAGCGCGAAGACTGGAGCACCGATCCATTCCAGTTCGTCGAGAAGGACGGTTACTTCTATGGCCGCGGAACGCAGGACATGAAGGACAGCGACGCCATTGCGGTAACCGACTTCATTCGCATGAAGAAGGAAGGATTCGTTCCCAACCGCGACATCATCCTGGCGCTGACGGCCGACGAAGAAAATGGCAAGTCCAACGGCGTCGACTGGCTGCTCAAGAATCACCGCGAACTCATCGATGCGGAATTTGCCTTGAACCCCGACTCGGGCGGCGTGCGGCCGGACAAGCCCCAGATTGTGGGATTCGAGGCAACCGAGAAACTCTACGGCGACTTTCAGGTGCTCGCCACGAACCCGGGCGGCCACAGTTCGCTGCCGATACCCGACAACGCGATTTACCACGTGGCCAATGCACTCGCGGCTTTGCAGAAGTGGACTTTTCCGTTCGAGCTGAATGCCGTCACGCGCGAGTATTTCGCCCAAATGGCCAAGATCGAGACTGGGCAGAGGGCCGCCGATCTACGCGCCATCCTGGCGACGCCGCCGGATGAGAAGGCAGTCGAGCGACTGTCGCAGGATACGCACATGAACGCGGTCATGCGCACAACCTGCGTCGCGACCATGTTGAGCGGCGGGCACGCCCCCAACGCGTTGCCGGGGCGGGCCGAAGCCAACGTCAACTGCCGCATTTTCCCCGGCCATTCCCAGGAGGAGATCCGCCTGCAGTTGGTCAAGCTGTTCAACGATCCGCAACTCACGGTGCGCTACCGCAGCGACACCGGCGAATTGACGGATCATGGATCGGATCGCAAAGCCATGGCGCCGCCGCCGCTGCGGGACGATGTCATGAATTCACTGCGCAGCGTTGCCGCCAAGTTTTGGCCGGGTTTCACGGTGTTGCCGATCATGGAAGCCGGCGCCTCTGACAGCATTCACACCATGAATGCCGGAATACCCAGCTACGGCATTTCAGGCGTTGCGATCGAGCGAGCAGATGACCGGGCGCACGGCCGGGACGAGCGCGTCAAAATCGATGCCTACTACACGGGCGTCGAATTTTATTACCAGTTCCTCAAGGCGCTCACGACGCCGGCTCCATGACGGGCGGCGAGATCGCCGGCGTGTGCGCACTTTCGCGTGTGCACGCTCTCTCGCGTGTGCGCACTATCGAGGAGTGCGGGGGACTGCCTGTCCAGCCGCGCCGCTACGAGTGAACTCGAACTGCAGCAGCCATTGCCGAGAGTCCTGGCTGTCCGCGGGCGTGAACTTCCATTTTTTTGCGGCCTCTAGGCCTAAGCGCGCGAAATATTTGCTTGAACCCTGATTCTCCAGCGTCTCGCCGACAACATTTCCGGAGCGATCGACGGTCACCAAAACCGTGACCTTGATCTGGCCGCGAATGGAGTTACGTGTTCCGTGCGAGAGCGCGGGTACTTCTTGATGAAGCACGGCAGCTGCCGCGGACATCGGCGTTGCCGGATTCTGTGAAGCGGCAGCCGACGCGACCGAGGGCTGCGATGATGATTGAGCGGTGCTCGATGTGGGCGGTAGGGAGTTCGGGTGACTCCGAAACGGCCGTATGCCGGCCCAAATGGCCACCAACACGATAACGCCCACGGCGATGGCGGGGACGAGCATACGAAGCTTCGATGCACTGGCAGCAGGGGCAGGTTTGCCGGGTACTTTCATGTCGGCAGGCAGCCGGGAAACCGGCGGTGCGGGCGGCGCCGGCGATGCGTGCGCCGGCGATGCGTGCGCCGGCGATGCCGGACTAAATTGGGCCTGCAGGTCAGGGATCGTTGGACGGCCGGCCGGGTTGGGAGTCAAGCAGCGCCGCACGACGCCCGTCAATGGGTCGGATGAGTCTCCAAGAGCCGCCGCAGGGTTCTGTGTCAGCGCCTCAACCAGGGTGATGCCGAGACTCCAGACATCGCCGGCGGCCTCAATCGCGCCGTTTTTTGCTTCGGGAGGATCGTACACCGAAGGTTTTGCACTGACGATGGCGGGATCGCCGGCGGACCGGATGGTATCGCTCGCCAGCTTGAGCTGGTCATTGACGACCAGAAAGTTCACCGGTTTCAGCTGACCCTGCACCAAGTTTTTGCGGTGCAGGTATGCCAAGGCGTCGAGGGTTGGGATCAGCATTTCCCGCACCTCATCTGGTGTCAGCGGCCGGTGCGGAAGAATCTGAGCGAGAGTCTGCTCGGCGTATTCCATGACTACGAATAGAAAGGGGTGTCCTCCAAGCTTGCACCGGCCCGAGTCGAGAATGCGAATCAGGTGGGGGTGGGACAGGGCGGCGACCCTTTGCCAGCGCGCGAGTTGTGACTCGTCCACCGCCGGATCCGCCGGCACGAGCTTGATCGCGGCTTTGGGGAGATTTTGCGCGCGAAACTCGGTCAGGAATACCACGCTGTGGTTCGACCTTCCGAGAAAGCGGCGCAAGGGGAAGAGTCCGTTGACAATTTGACTCTCCCACTTCGTCCAGATCTCGATCTCCGTCATCGCTTGCCTCCAGGGGGAAGAAAGATATCATCAAGCGTTGCTCAAGGAGCGTGCGTGTCAGCGTTTAACGACACATTGTGATGCTGAATTTCGACGGATCGCGCGCCCCTCCAATGCCATAATGACCGAAGCAAAAATCCCCGCGAGCGCTATATGGCAATTATACAATTGGTACATGCACGGGAGCGCGATTTGGGCGGCTTCGTCGTGCGCCGAGTGCTTCCCGCACAGGGACGGCAGATGGTCGGGCCCTTTATTTTCTTTGACCATATGGGCCCTACTCAATTCGAGCCGGGCCATGGAATCGACGTCCGGCCCCACCCTCACATCGCGCTGGCTACCGTCACCTATTTGTTCTCAGGTTCGCTTGAACATCGCGATAGTCTCGGCAATGTGCGCGAGATCCGGCCGGGAGACGTGAACTGGATGACGGCGGGGCGCGGCATTGCGCATTCGGAGAGGACACCGCACCTCGCGCGAGCGGCGGGCGGGAAGCTTCACGGCATCCAAAGCTGGGTCGCGCTGCCCGATGGCCACGAGGACATCGAACCGAGTTTTACGCACTATCCCGTGGCTGTGCTCCCGCAGCGCACCCTCGACGGAGTCACCCTGTCGGTCGTTGCGGGCGAAGCATTCGGCTTGGGCTCGCCGGTGTTGAGCTTGTGGCCGACGCTTTATGTGCACGCCGGCTTTGCTCCGGGAGCGGCCCTCGAGATGCCGTCAGACCATGACGAGCGCGCCATTTATGTGGTGAGCGGCGAACTCGAGGTGGGCGGGGCCAAGCTCATCGAGGGTCAGCTCGCCGTGCTGGAACCCGGAAAGAAACTCACACTGCGCGCCGCCGGTGAAACGAATGCCATGCTATTGGGAGGCAAACGCTTTCCCACTCCCCGATTCATATGGTGGAATTTCGTGGCGTCATCCCCTGAGCGGATCGCGCTCGCCAAGGATCGTTGGGCCAATCGTCAATTCGCGCCGGTCCCGGGCGAGACCGAGTTCATTCCGCTGCCGTCCGATTGACGGCATTGGCAACACGACAGGAGTCTCAATATGAGCGATAAAACTGCAACTGTGCATTGGGAAGGGCGGGGCAAGCAGGGCGTCGGCAAGATCAGCACCCAGACTGACGCGCTGAAATCCTACCCCTACGGATTTGCCAGCCGCTTCGAGGACGACCGGCGCGGCACCAATCCCGAGGAGCTATTGGCTGCGGCGCATGCCGCCTGTTTCACCATGGCGTTTTCGTTCGGCTGCGATGCGGCGGGCTTCGCCACGGCGGCCGTCGATACCCAGGCTGCGGTGCGATTGGTGCTGAAGGGCGGGGGCTTCTCGATTGAGCACATCGGCTTGCGTCTCGAGGCCAGCGTTCCCGGGATTGACGAGGCGACGTTTCAGAAAATTGCTGCCAAGGCGAAACAGGATTGCCCGCTCTCCAAGGCGCTGGCAAGCGTCCCGGAGATTACGCTGACGGCGATTTTGCGTTAGCCGGGTAGAGCGGTGATTATTCGGGCGAGCCGATCAATTCTTCGAGCAAATCCGTGCCTCGGTAGGCGAAGCCCGTATAAACCTGCAGCAGGTTTGCTCCCGCACGCAAGGTCTCACGGGCGTTGGCCGCGCTCACGATACCGCCGACCCCGATAATGGGAAAGTCCGCGCCCAGTTCGGCGCGCAGTTGGGATATGACCTTGACGGACAAAGGGTGCAGCGGAGCTCCGCTCAAGCCCCCGCGGTGTTCCGCGGCAGGCTTGCCCAGTACATTCAAGTCGCTCGACGTGTTGGTGGCGATCACGCCGTCCGGCTGCAGCGAGCGTAGTTGCTGCGCCAGTTCGGAAACCTGCGCTTCGCTCAAGTCGGGCGCGACCTTGACCAGCAAGGGCACACGCTTGCCGTGACGCTCCTGCAGCGCGACCCGCTCCTCGAGGAGCGTGCCGAGTATGCGTTGCAGGCCATCGCGATCCTGCAGCTCGCGCAAACGGGCGGTGTTGGGCGACGAGACATTGACAGCCACGTAGTCGGCATGCGGGTAGACCTTGCGCAGGCAGGCAAGGTAGTCGTCCTGGGCGCTCTCGATGGGCGTATCGAAATTCTTGCCGATGCTGATGCCGCGGATTCCCCGATAGCGGCTGCCGGAGAGACGGGTGATCAGGTGATCCACGCCCTTATTGTTGAAGCCCATACGATTGATCAGCGCAAGGTTGCCCGGAATTCGAAACATGCGGGGCTTGGGATTGCCGGGCTGGGGGCGCGGGGTGACAGTGCCCAACTCTATGTGACTGAAGCCCATGGCACCCAGGGCATCCAAGTAGTCGCCATTCTTGTCGAAGCCCGCCGCGAGCCCCACCGAATGAGCAAATTGCAATCCAAAACAACGCACGGAACATTCGGCAGGGAAAGACCACGCCGGCCACAGCGGCCGCATCACTTTCAATCCGGCCAACCCCAAATCATGGGCCAATTCCGGATCGAGCCGTGTGAGGACCGGCATCCCGGCAGCCGCGATTGCCGCGGCGGCGCGTCTCAAACGTATCTCCAGGTTGCCAGCGCGCCCAGATAGAACAGCACTTCGGTGAGCAGTTGGGTCATGTCGAGAACATCCTTCGATCCGCCGGCGCGCTTGAGCTTGAGGACTGCAATGATACTAAGAGCCGCGACGATGGCGGCGGTCAGTCCGATGAGCCCGGGAATACCCAGGAGTCCCGCCGGTGCGAATCCGATCAACAGAGCAAGAGCCAAGGCCCCGCCGCTCACGGGCATGGACTTCTCGGGCCGGGTGGCCATGACCGACACGGCCAGCGCGAAACTGGCCGAATATCCGCAAATCATGATCAACGCCGGCGGCACGTTCGCCGGAACGGCAAAGGGCAGTTTCGCCGCTGACAAGGCCATCAGGGCGTTGTACTTGATCAGTAGACACAGCACGCGGCTCAAGACATCGAGCCGTGTTGCGGGCAATGCGCTGCGCATCTCGGTGCTGAGCAGGGCAGTCGCCGCCATCGACAGAATCATCGCCACACTCGAGGGCCAAATTTGCGCTGCGAGCCAGTAGACGGCTCCGCCCAAGGCTCCGATCAGTGCACCGATGAGCGGCGCAAGCGGGCCGGTCACGCGCACTGTGCCGTCATGCCCGTTTACGTTCGAAGCCACGCGCCGCTGCCAGCGTGGCACGCAGATAGTGTCCCGTGTAGGAAGCCTTGTTGGCGGCAATTTGTTCCGGTGTGCCGACTGCGATGACGCGCCCGCCGTTGTCGCCGCCCTCGGGACCCAAATCCACCACCCAATCGGCAGTCTTGATGACGTCCAGATTGTGTTCGATCACGATGACCGTGTTGCCCTCGTCGCGCAGGCGTTGCAGTACCAGAAGCAGCTGCGCGATATCCGCGAAGTGCAGGCCGGTGGTCGGCTCATCGAGAATATAGAGCGTGCGCCCGGTGGCGCGCTTCGAGAGTTCCTTGGCCAGCTTGACGCGCTGCGCCTCGCCGCCCGAGAGCGTGGTCGCGCTCTGGCCCAGGCGCACATACGAGAGACCCACATCGAGCAGCGTCTGTAATTTTGGCTGCACGGTGGGTATCGCCGCAAAGAACGGCAATGCATCCTCGACCGTGAGGTCGAGGATTTCCTGAATATTCCTTCCCTTGAAGCGGATCTCCAATGTCTCGCGATTGTAGCGTTTGCCTTTGCACACATCGCAGGGCACATAGACGTCGGCCAGGAAATGCATTTCGACTTTGATGACGCCATCCCCTTGGCATGCCTCGCAGCGTCCTCCCTTGACGTTGAAACTGAAGCGGCCTGCTTCATAGCCGCGTGCGCGGGCCTCGGGCACGGCGGCGAAGATTTCGCGAATCGGTGCGAACAGGCCGGTATACGTCGCCGGGTTGGAACGCGGCGTGCGCCCGATCGGGCTTTGGTCGATCTCGATCACCCGATCAATGTAATCCAAGCCCTCGATGCGATCGAAGTGCGCGCTGCCGGCCGACGCATGATTGAGCGACGTTGCCACGGCGCGAAACAGGGTGTCGTTGATCAGGGTTGATTTGCCCGAACCGGAAACGCCCGTGACGCAGGTCATCAGTCCCAACGGAAACTCCGCCGTGACTTTCTTCAAGTTGTTGGCCGTGGCGCCGATCACGCGCAGCATGCGCTTCGGATCCGGAACATGCCTCAAGCCCGGAATCTCGATGCGGCGCCGGCCGCTCAAGTACTGCCCGGTGATGGATTCGGGGTGCGCGGCGACCTCGGCCGCGGATCCTTGCGCAACGATGTTGCCGCCATGCACGCCTGCACCAGGCCCCAAGTCGACCACGTAGTCGGCCTGGCGGATGGCATCTTCATCATGCTCGACCACGATCACGGTGTTGCCGAGATCGCGCAGGTTGACCAAGGTATCGAGCAGACGCTGGTTGTCGCGCTGATGCAAACCGATCGAGGGCTCGTCCAGAATGTACATCACGCCGACCAATCCGGAACCGATTTGACTGGCGAGCCGAATGCGCTGCGCCTCGCCACCCGACAAGGTATCGGCGCTGCGGTTCAAGGTGAGATAGCCAAGCCCGACATTGCCCAAGAATCCCAAACGATCGTTTATTTCCTTGACGATCTTGACCGCTATTTCGCCGCGCCAGCCGGCGAGCTTGAGCTTGCCGAAGAACTCCAGCGCCCGCGCCACCGACAACGCCGAGATTTCCGGCACGTTCTTGCCGTCGACAAATACATTTCGCGCGGCGCGATTCAAGCGGGTTCCCGCGCAGTCGGGGCAGGGCCTGGAGGAGCGGTACTTGGCGAGTTCCTCACGCACCGCCACCGATTCGGTCTCGTTGTAGCGGCGCTCGAGATTCCTGACAATGCCCTCGAAGGTGTGCCTGCGCGATAGCGTGCCGCCCTTGCCGTCCAGGTATTTGAATTCGATCTCGTCTTCGCCGCTGCCGAATAACACCAGGTCTTTGATCTTCTGCGGCAGGCTTTCGAATGCCGCCTCGATGTCGAACTTTGCGTAGCGCGCCAGGGATTGAATCAATTGAAAATAGTAGGCGTTGCGGCGGTCCCAGCCGCGTACCGCGCCGCCCGCCAGGGACAGATGGGGATTGGCGACTATTTTGGCCGGATCGAAAAAATCCTGGGTGCCGAGGCCGTCGCAGGTGGGGCAGGCGCCAATGGGACTGTTGAACGAGAACAACCGAGGTTCAAGTTCGCTCAAGGAGTAATTGCAAATCGGGCAGGCAAATTTATCCGAGAACACCAGTTCCGCGCGCTCCGGATCGTCCATATAGGCGATGCGCGCGACCCCCTGGCCCAATCGCAGCGCGGTTTCGAAGGATTCCGCCAGGCGTTGACCCAAGTCCGGCCGCACCTTGAATCGATCGACGATGGCTTCGACGGTGTGCTTGCGGCGCACGTCGAGTTTTGGCGCCTGATCCAATTCCACCACCTTGCCGTCGATTCTCGCCCGTACAAAGCCGCCTGCCTGCAATTCTTCGATGAGTTCGACATGCTCGCCCTTGCGCTCGGCAATGGCCGGCGCGAGCAGCATCAAGGCCGTCCCTTCGGGATGTTGCAGGACGGCGTCCACCATTTGGCTGACGGTTTGGGCGGCAAGATCGATATGGTGATCGGGGCAGCGCGGCGTGCCGGCGCGCGCGAACAGAAGGCGCAGATAGTCGTGAATTTCGGTGACCGTGCCCACGGTGGAGCGCGGATTGTGCGAGGTCGATTTTTGCTCGATGGAGATGGCCGGCGACAGACCCTCGATGGTGTCGATGTCGGGCTTCTCCATCATCGATAAGAACTGCCGGGCGTACGTGGACAGCGATTCCACATAACGCCGTTGGCCTTCGGCATAAATCGTGTCGAAGGCCAAGGAGGACTTACCAGACCCCGACAGGCCTGTGAATACAATCAACCGGTCCCGCGGCAGGTCGAGATCGATATTCTTCAAGTTATGGGTCCGGGCACCCCGGATTCGGATATTTTGCATCTAACCGATCACTATACGCGCCGCGTCAAGCGCGGGTAAAACACACTGATAGCGCGCTGTTTTCTGCAGGATTGCGCGCCTGAAGCAGGATATTGGGGCGAGGCCGGCCCTCTACAATATGCGGCTACGCTCGATCGTCATGAGCAGAAAGGCCGGCGCCGTTCCGATTGGCGGGTTTGCTGCGCCGGCAACTCCGGTCGCGGGATCTGTGAGATACCTCGGCGTGCTGTCGTGATCTGGCCATGCAGGCCTTTCAGCGCGTCGATATAGATCTCAGAGAACGTGGGGAAAGGCTGGATGGTGTCGCGCAGCACCTCGAGCGGCACGCAGGCGCGGATCGCAAGGGTGGCCTGCTGCAGCCACTCGCCGGCCTCGGGGCCGAGCGCATAGGCGCCGGTCAGCCGCTCGCCGTCGCTGAGCAGGGTCATGAATCCGTTCGACTCGTCGTAGGCGCGCGTGTAGGTGGCGGTTTTCGCGACCTCTGATACGCGGGCAGTCGCGCTGAAGGTGGCCTCGGCGGCGCCGACCGATGCCGCCTGCGGATCGGTGTATGTCACTCGCGGCACGGCCTCGTAGTTGGCCTCGCGCGGCTCGCCCAGGATGTTCGCCGCGACGATCCGGGCCTGATACTTGCCGACGTGCGTCAGCTGCCAGATGGCGTTGACATCGCCGATCGCCCACAGCCGTTCGCCCGCGCGCAGCCGCGCGTCCACCGGGATCCCGCGGCCCTTGGCATCGAGGCCGACGCTCTCGAGGCCGAGCCCATCGATGCGCGGACGCCGGCCCGTGGCGACGAGCAGCCGATCGCCGCTCAGCTTCCTGCCGTCGTCGAGTTCCAGGAAGTAGTGCTCGCACTCGCGACCCGCGGCAGTCGCATGCACGCCCAAGGCGAGTTCGACACCGTCGCGGCGCAGGACTTCGCCGAGTGCCTCACCCAGCGGCCGAGGCTCGCGAGGCAGTAGGTGCGCGGTGCCCTCAACGAGCGCCACCTCGCCGCCCAGTCGACGAACGGCCTGCGCCATCTCGACGCCGACCGGCCCACCTCCGAGCACCAGCAGCCGGCGGGGGACGGCCTTCATGCCGGTCACCTCCCGGTTGGTCCAGATTCCCTCGAGACCGCGCAGGCCCGGCACCGGCGGGATGATCGGCTCCGAACCGGTCGCCACGACAATGTGTTCGGCGGTGTAGCGAACGCCGCCGACGTCGACCACGCCGGTTCCCGCCAGCCGCCCGCGCCCGCGAATCAGGTCGATGCCATGAGCGGCGAGCCAGCGTTGCTGGCCGGCGTCGGAGTAGTTCGAAACCATGTAGTCACGCCAGGCAAGGACCGCCTCGATGTCGACCTTCGCGGTCGCCGCGGCGTTATTCGCGCCGTGCACAGCCTCGCCGGGGCGCAGCAGTGTCTTGGACGGAATGCATGCCCAGTAAGAGCACTCGCCGCCCACCAATTCGCGCTCGACGAGTGCGACGCGCAGCCCGCCCTCTGCGAGCGCGCCGGCGCAGTGCTCGCCCGGCGGGCCGCCGCCGATGACGATGACATCGTAAGCGCTGCTCATGACGGCAGCGGCTCGCCGGCGATCTTCATGCTGTTCATGTCGAGCTCCTTGCGGTTCGATTGCACTATGGTATTGGGCGAGGATATCCCGAGACTCACCATTCGCGTCGGCTGCGGTGGTCTAAGGTAATATGTGGTGATTCTGGCATCTAATGACAGGCGCTATTTCGCCGACGAGACGGCATGATGCAAGTCTGTGGAGGCAAAGCTGAGGTTTTGCTAAGTACTTAATTTTTAAAGGGCCGTGGTGCGAAAGGTTCACGGCGCGGGGGAAAGGACATGGCGCGTGGCGTAAATAAAGTGATTCTGGTCGGAAACTTAGGCGCTGACCCTGAGACCCGTTCCATGCCGAGCGGGATGACGGTGACGAATATCCGGATCGCCACCAGCGAATCCTGGAAGGACAAGGCCTCCGGAGCTCAACAAGAGCGCACGGAATGGCACAGCATCGCGCTATTCGGCCGTCTAGGCGAAATCGCCGCCGAATACCTGCGCAAGGGATCGCAGGTCTTTGTCGAAGGCAAGCTGCGAACCCGCAAGTGGCAGGACAAGCAGGGCAATGACCGATTTACCACGGAAATCATCGCCGATAATATGCAAATGCTCGGCGGCCGCGCGGGCGGCGCCGGCGCAGCCGGTGGTGGTGGTGGTGGCGGCGAGCGTGGCTCGGCCGCCGGCGCACCGCCGCGCGATGACTATGATCAATCACCGGCGCCGGCAGGCGGGAAAGAGGAATTCGACGACGACATCCCGTTCTGATTCAAGGAGGCGAATTGGGCGCAAAAGCGACGCGGATAGCGGCGGCTGATGCCGGGAACGGCAAGACCACCTTGTGCTCCTGGGTCAAGGCTATCTGCCGCGCTTTGGATGCCGCTGGATGCGACAGCGCGGTGCTGCTCGCCGAAGCGGGCTTGGAAGCAAAGTCCCTCGACGGCCCGACCGCCCGCTGTCCCGTAACCTACAGTCTGCGGCTGTGGAAAATCGCCCTGGCCGCGACCGGCGACCCTGCTTTCGGCCTCAAGGTGGCGAGTTACATTCGGCCGACCAGTTTCCACGCCATGAGCTATGGCATGTCCGCCAGCTCAACTCTCAAGGAGGCCTTCGAGCGGGCGCAGCGCTACTGCCACATCGTCAGCGACGCGGTGGACTACCAATTCTATCTGCGCGGCTCCGAGTATCACTTCATCATCTCGCCCACGACGAACTTGGGCGACGCGCCCATCGATGCGGTGGTCGGCCTGTACCTGAGAATGTGCCGTTCGCTGATCGGCCGGGAGTACTCGCCCCTGCGCGTCGAATTCCGCCGCTCGCAGCCCGCCAAGCTCGATGATTTCTTGAGTCTGCTGCGCGCTCCGCTGGTGTTTGACGCCGAGGAGACGCGCCTGGTGTTCGACCGTGAAAGCGTTGAGCGCCCCTTGGACGGCGGCAATCCGGAACTGGCGCGGCACAATGATGCGATTGCACTTCAGTATCTGTCGCAACTCGAGCGCGATAACATCGAGGTGCGGGTGCGCGAAGTGCTGACGCAGCGGCTGGCGCACGGCGAACCCTCCCAAGAGGACATTGCAGAAATTCTTGGCATGAGCGCGCGCACGCTGCAGCGAAAATTGGGCGAATACGGCACGACCTATAAAGAGATACTCGACGACACGCGTTACGCCCTGGCTTTGGCTTACTTGAGCGCGCCGCGCCACAGCGTCAGCGACATCACCTATTTATTGGGGTTTTCAGCCGGCAGCTGTTTTACGCGGGCGTTTCGCCGCTGGACCGGCCAATCACCCTCCGATTGGCGGGCGGGTGCGAGAGGGTCGCGTGCGGCGGAGACGATTGCTTAAACGCTGAGGCGGCGTGTGGTCAGCGTCCAGTCAGCTCGGCCACACACTCCGCCAGCGACATCACTTCGACCTTAGAACGGAGCGTATAGCGCGCTTTGGCCGCTGCAACATGCCTTGAATATTGAGCGATCATCGCTCAATATTCAAGGCATAAATTACGGCTACCGGTTAGTGTGAAGTTATGTCCGGCATCCGGGATCAGGATCAATTCTTTTTTTTGGTCAGGACAAAGTACCCAGCGACGTTTCCAATTCGTTGGCGAGCGCGATGAGTTTCGGCCTCACTTTCTCGAGCAGGAAATCCTTCGAGACCATGTAGGCGGGAGCGCCGCAATTGATGGGCATGGGCGGCAGGCCCCCGCCGGGGCGTACGGGCACCGCAATGCCATTGACATCCTTCTGCCATTCACCGAATGAGCAGCAGACGCCGAGCTCGCGGATGTCGAGCATGGCCCGGTCTACGCCCGCTTTGATCTCCAGCCAGCGATCATCCGGAACCAACTCGCGCACGCGTTCCATGATTTCGTTTCTTTCCTGCTCCGGCACGGCCGTCATGTAGGCGCGGCCCATCGCCGAGGTGGCGATTTGAATTCGTGCGCCCATATCCAGGCTCAAGGTAACGGCTCCGGAGCCGCGCACCACGTCGATGTACAGCATCGAGAGCCGATCGCGGGTCCCCAAACTCACCATGCACTGCCCGAACTCAGCCAATTCCTGCATCCGCGGATGCGCGAGCTTGCGGATATCCAGGCGCGCCAGCATGGCGCTGCCCAGGCTCAGGGTCGCTATTCCCAAGCTGTACTTCGCGCTCTCCTCGACGTACACCAAGTAGCCGAGCTTGGTGAGCGTATTGGTCAAGCGCGAGACAGTCGATTTCGGCAACCCACAGGCGCGAGCCAGATCCTGATTGCCGAGCACGCGATCGCCGTGGCGGAAGCAGGCCAGCACTTCGAGACCGCGCCCTAAGGCATTGACGAAATGGCGGTCGGCTTTGGCGGCGGCCGTTATCGCGGAGATATTCGGCTTTCTTTTCGGCGTCATTGCCAACCCCTGATCGG
>Ga0193728_1001035_pt1 | contig 13916 bp, 9 predicted proteins | sample U1c1metaG_FD_143037 | JGI IMG/M metagenome (GOLD analysis project Ga0193728, IMG submission 143037) | Soil microbial communities from a riparian zone of the East river system, Colorado, United States - U1c1 | ecosystem: Environmental > Terrestrial > Soil > Riparian zone | place: USA: East River...
AGTGAGGACCCATATTGAAGAGCTGGACAAGAAGACGCTGATGGTCCGCGATGTGCCTTACGGTGTCACCTCCACGCAATTGATCGATTCGATCATCAGGGCCAATGACCAGGGCAAGATCAAGATCAAAAAAGTAACTGACAATACAGCAGCGGAAGTAGAGGTCCAGATAGACCTGGCGCCCGGCATCTCACCCGACATCACCATTGACGCCTTATATGCGTTCACAGATTGTGAAGTAAGCATCTCACCCAATGCCTGCGTGATCAAGGATCAGAAACCCGAATTCCCGGGCGTTTCAGAACTGCTGAAGATTTCCGCTGATCATACCAAGGAACTGCTGCAAAAGGAACTGGAGATCAGACTAAAAGAATTGCAAGACAAGTGGCATTATACTTCCCTGGAAAAGATCTTCTTCGAAGAAAGGATCTATAAAGAATTAGAAAAGAAACACGAAAACTGGGAAAAAGTGCTGGATGCGATCGCCAGGGGATTTGAACCCTTCCGTAAGCAACTGAAACGCGTCATTACGAGGGAGGATGTGCTTAAACTCACGGAAAAGCCCGTACGAAGAATTTACAAGCTGGACATTGACGAACTGAATGCCCAGATCAAGGGCCTGGAGGTGGAGATCAAGCAGGTTAAGTTTGATTTAAACAACTTGGTTGATTATGCCGTGGCCTATTATGAAAACCTGCTGAAGAAATATGGAAAGGGGCGTGAACGCAAATCAGAAATCAAATTGTTCGAAGCCATTCAGGCCAAACAGGTAGCGATTGCCAATACAAAATTATATGTAAACAGGTCGGAAGGATTTATTGGAACAGGACTAAAGAAGGACGAATTTGTAACAGATTGTTCAGACCTGGATGACATCATCGCCTTCACAAAGGCCGGAAAAATGAAAGTCGTTAAGGTCGCAGAAAAGGCTTTTATAGGGAAGGACATTATTCATGTGGCTGTGTTCAGGAAAAATGACGAGCGCACCACCTATAATATGATCTACACCGATGGCAAGACAGGCGTTAGTTTTGCCAAGAGATTTAACGTGACCGGAGTAACACGTGACAAAGAATATGACCTGGCGAAGGATGAAGACAAGACGAAGGTTCATTATTTTTCCGCTAATCCAAATGGCGAAACAGAGGTGGTGAAAGTGATCCTTAGCCCGAATTGTACTGCGCGGATCAAAGAATTCGATTTCTATTTTGAAACCTTGGAGATCAAGGGGCGTTCAAGCATCGGCAACCAGGTAACCAAATATCCCATCCGCAGCATCAGGTTCAAGGAAGCCGGTAAATCCACGCTGGCAGGGCGTAAACTCTGGTTCGACGACACTTTCGGAAGACTGAATACGGAAGAAAAAGGCGAATCGCTTGGCAGTTTCGAAGCCGATGATAAGATCCTCGTGGTCTATAACGACGGAAATTATGAGATCACGGACCAGGGCCTGACCCAGCGTTTTGAAGCCGATAAGATCCTGCTGATTGAAAAATTTGATCCTGAAAAGATCATTACTGCAGTATATCTCGACAACGAAAAATTGCAATACAATATCAAACGGTTCAAGATCGAGACGACCACCCTGCATACGAAATTCTTTTTCATCAAAGAAGGGGAGGGCAACAGGCTTGAAGCGGTGTCAACCAGTGAAGAACCCATCCTCATTGTGCAATCCGGTCGTGGTGCCCAGATCCGCAAGGCAAAATTTAAAGTGATCAAAATGGTTGAAATCATGGGCTGGAAAGCGGTCGGAAGCAAACTGGCCGATTACAGCAAGAGTATGGTGATGGAGTGGGAGCAGAAGAAAGGTGATCAGAAACAGACAGAGCTTTTTTGAAATAAGAAATAAGGAATTAGACATAAGGAATGAGGAACTGACTATTGGGTTTTTTTACGCTTAAAACGGATGGTGGCATTACCTTTGAAATCACTGCTGAGGTAAACTTCGTACCTGTTGCTTCCGTCATTGACCACCATGAGTGCAGTATTTGGGGGATACTTGCCTAAATTCTCCGCAAACATGCTCACTTCATTGATCTCTTTCAGGCTATCAAGTTTAATGTACACGTTCAACGCCTGTGCATTCAACTCCTGGTGAGCCAACAGAAGGTTGCTGTTGAGAAAAACGGAAATGCTGTCGCCATCTATTTCTGCATTGTCATAAAAACTCAGGCGGATGCTGTCTGAACTGATTTCTAATTCTTTTCCAACGATCGCTTTTCTTTTCTTGAATGCCTCATTGATCTCCAGAATATCTTTTCTTAATACCGGAGAGGACGATTTGATAGCAGGTGGCAGGGAGACGGGAACAAAGCCTGTTGAAGTCGATGACTGAACCAGGCTTTCCGACTTTTCTTTTTTTGCGTCTGTTACCTTTGCCGTTGTCTTGGTTTCGTCTTCGGCAATTCCATAATTCGCGGGTGTGGGTTTCCAGAATCTTTTAATCGAAGCCACATCACTAAAAAGACTGTCTTCATTGACTTCCGGATTGAACAAGGTATAGGTAGCCCGCAGATCAGGACAAGTATAGGTATATTTTTTATCGCGTAAAAAATAACCCGTGAGGGTGGTTTTCACTTTTGAAACAAGCAGGGTGCCATAGAAACTCGTGATGCAATCCACGCTGTTTATTGTGGAATTGGTGTTGAAATAGATGATGGGGATATCCCGGATGATGATCTGTCTGGTTTGGGGATCGAAACTGCCTTTGACCAGGAAACTCTGGTAAACATCCTTGAAATAATAACCAAAAAAACCTTTCACCTTGTTTCCCTTTTGGGCAATGATCAGTTCGGTAAGATAATTGTTGTGTATAGTTCCCGCCATTTCCACATTGGCCTGCCCATACCAGTAGCCGGTCACTTTTTGTGCTTGCAGGCTAATCGAGGCTGACAAGGTTACGAATAAGAGTAATTTCCTCATTGTTAATGAATATAAAAGAAAATATCGGGCCAAATCAACCTGGAAAATCAAGAAAAGAAATGAATATCAACTTCATATAACGAGAATCTTGCATAATCATTATGTTACGTGGCTAAAATATTTGAGCTGGTCGACGGTGACCATCAAACCCTGAAAGTCAACTTATTTGAGGTAGCGCTTCATTTCCCTTGCTGTGTCCCGTTCTTTCATGGTCTCGCGTTTATCGTATAATTTTTTCCCCTTACCGAGGCCGATCTCCATCTTGGCGAGCCCTTTATCTGAGAAAAAGATCCTTAGAGGAACAATGGTAAAGCCTTTCTCTTTGATCCTGGACTCGAGTTTACGCAATTCTTTCCTGGTCAACAACAGTTTTCGATCATGAACAGCCAGATGGTTATTGGTCGTGCCAAACCGATATTCGGCGATATGCAGGTTCTTCACCCAAAGTTCACCCTTGTAGAAAATGCAAAAGCTATCTGCAAAACTGACTTTACCCTCGCGGATGGACTTTACTTCGGTACCGGCCAAAACCATCCCCGCATCGTATTTGTCTTCGATGAAATAATCATGATATGCCGATCTGTTCCTAATTTCGCTCATGGTAAAATAAAAGAGGAGGTAAAGTTACCTCCACTCAAAATATTATTCAGTGAAATTAATTTTTAAATAAGGTCAGCACCGTAGCGATCTTGTCCTTCAATTCCTTCCTGTTCACGATAAAATCCAGGAAGCCATGCTCGAGCAGGAACTCGCTGCGCTGGAAACCTTCGGGAAGATCCTTCTTTATGGTTTCCCTGATGACCCGTGGGCCGGCAAAGCCGATGAGTGCGCCGTTCTGCAATGTTGTGAGATCGCCCAACATGCCAAATGAAGCGGATATGCCACCGAAAGACGGATCCGTAAGCAGGGAGATATAAGGAATTTTTGCGTCCGTCAATTCTGACAATTTTCCGGATACTTTGGCGAGTTGCATCAGCGAGAAAGCGCTTTCCATCATCCGCGCGCCACCTGATTTACAAATGATCATCAGCGGAGATTTATTGGCGAGACAATAATCCACTGCTCTGGCGATCCGTTCGCCCATTACGCTACCCAATGAACCACCAATGAATTCAAAATCCATGCAACCGATCACCATATGGTGGTCTTTTACCTGGCCTGCAGCGATCCTGATGGAATCTGTTATGTCTGTTTTACTCCAGGTCTCCTCCAGTCTCTTCTCGTATGATTTTAAATCAGTGAAATGAAGAAAATCCTTGGAGCGGATATTTTCATACATCACTTCATACTGGTTGTTGTTGAAAAGGATATCAAAATATTCCTCACTTCCAATACGGTGGTGGTGATTGCATTTAGGACAAACAAACAAATTTTCTCTTAATTCAGTTACGGTGCAGATATAGTTGCAGTTAGGACATTTTGTCCAAAGACCTTCAGGCGTTTCTTTTTTTTCGGCCGTACTGGTCAGAATGCCTTTCTTGATGCGCTTAAACCAACTGGTTTTGCTCTCTTCACCGGGCCCGTCATCACCAGCCAGATTCGCTTCAAAATCATCATCTCGTTTCATGCAACGGTGTTTTGAGCGGCTAAGATAATAAAGAACCGCGATTTTAAGCCTATTTTACTTACGGAAGGTCTAGCCGAAGTTTTTTAGTTAATGCTTTATATTTATTTACTGTTAAGCTTTCCTGTATTATTTTTGCACAACATCTGAACCTGTCTTAATTCTCAACAACCGGAGCTTTATATGAAATGGTCTGAATTCTTTACCTCTTCGATCGGAAAAAAGTTTGTGATGGCATTGACAGGTTTATTCCTGGTTTCATTTTTAGTGGTGCATGTGGGGATCAACTCCTGTATCTGGGCAAACGATGGCGGGGAAATGTTCAACAAAGCGGCCCATTTTATGGGTTCGATGGTGTTGATCAGGATACTTGAAATCGGTTTATTCGTCGGGTTCTTCATACATATTATTCAGGGACTGGTGTTGGAATTTCAAAACCGCAAAAAGCGGGGTGTAGGTTATGCGGTGAATTATGGAAACCGTGGTAGCAAATGGTATTCACGTTCCATGGGTTTGCTGGGTACTATCCTCCTGATCTTCCTCATCATTCATTGGAAACATTTTTGGATCCCCTCCCGCTTTACCGGCGTTGAAGAAACCATTATCGACGGTAAGCCTATGCATGACCTGTACGCGTTGATGCGGGATACTTTTTCGCAACCATGGGTGGTTGTGCTCTATGTGATCGCCTGCATTTCGCTGGCCTATCATTTGTTGCACGGATTTTTGAGCGCATTCAGAACACTTGGACTTGGCAACAACCGATATGTTAGCCTGGTGCGCGCCATTGGCGTTGGTTTTTCAATCATCGTGCCACTGGCTTTTGCTATGATGCCGATCTCGATGTATTTTGGTTGGATAAGCTGAAAAAATAATAATCACATTTGTTATATGCTGAAAGCTAAATCGCCTGCGGGTCCATTGGAACAAAAGTGGAATGATTATAAGGGTCATGTTAAGCTGGTGAATCCTTCCAACAAACGCAAGCTGGAAATTATTATCGTAGGCACGGGCCTCGCGGGCGCTTCGGCCGCAGCATCCCTGGCCGAACTGGGTTACCAGGTAAAAGCATTTTGCTTCCAGGATTCTCCACGAAGGGCGCACAGCATTGCCGCACAGGGAGGTATCAATGCCGCAAAAAATTATCAGAATGATGGGGACAGCGTATTCCGTTTGTTTTATGACACGATCAAAGGAGGTGATTACCGTTCCCGTGAATCCAACGTGCATCGCCTGGCCGAAGTGAGCGCAGGCATCATCGACCAATGCGTAGCCCAGGGCGTTCCTTTCGCCAGGGAATATGGCGGACTGCTGAGTAACCGCTCGTTCGGCGGAACTCAGGTTCAGCGCACCTTTTATGCTGCAGGTCAAACGGGGCAGCAATTGCTGATCGGCGCCTACCAGGCCCTGGAAAGGCAGGTGACCCTTGGAAACGTTACTATGTACGCAAGACATGAAATGCTCGACCTGGTCGTGATCGATGGAAAGGCGCGCGGCATCATCGTCAGGAACCTCGTTTCAGGAAAACTCGAGCGTTATTTCGGTCATTCGATCCTGTTATGCAGCGGCGGCTACGGAAACGTATTCTACCTCTCAACCAACGCAATGGGCTGCAATGTTACCGCGGCATGGAAAGCACACAAGAAAGGAGCCTATTTCGGCAATCCCTGTTTCACACAAATTCATCCGACCTGCATCCCGGTATCGGGTGACTATCAGTCAAAGCTGACCCTGATGTCCGAATCCCTTCGCAACGATGGGCGCATCTGGGTTCCAAAAAATAAGGACGACAAAAGGAAACCAAAAGATATACCCGAAGAAGAAAGAGACTATTACCTGGAAAGAAGATATCCTGCTTTTGGAAACCTCGTTCCAAGAGACGTAGCGAGCCGGGCAGCCAAGGAGCGATGTGACGCTGGGTATGGAGTTGGAACTTCCAAGCAGGCGGTGTACCTCGATTACGCGGATGCATTTGCCCGTTATGGAAAGATTGAATGCAGCAAACAAGGTATCGATAATCCATCGGCGGAAGTGATCCTCCAAAAAGGAAGAGAAGTGGTCAAGGAAAAATACGGGAACCTCTTTGATATGTATGAAAAGATCACCGGTGAAAATCCTTATGAAGTGCCGATGCGGATCTATCCCGCGGTGCACTATACCATGGGCGGACTCTGGGTCGATTATGAACTCATGACCACGATTCCCGGACTCTATTGTCTGGGAGAAGCGAACTTTAGCGACCATGGGGCCAACCGGCTTGGTGCGTCTGCATTGATGCAGGGATTAGCCGATGGATATTTTGTCATTCCTTATACCATCGGCAATTATTTATCGGATGAGATCCGCACGGCTGCGATCTCAACCGACCATCCTGCATTTGTGGAAACGGAAAATGCAGTGGCTGGTCGCATCAACCAATTGAAAAATATCGCCGGAAAGCAAACGGTGGAAAGTTTTCACAAACGCCTGGGCAAGATCATGTGGGATAAATGTGGCATGGCGCGCAATGAAAATGGGCTGAAAGAGGCGATCCGTGAAATCCAGGAACTCAAAAAAGAATTCTGGAGCGATTTGAAAATCCCCGGAGAGATCAATGAAATGAACCCGGAACTCGATAAGGCCAACCGGGTAGCGGATTTTATTGAACTCGGAGAACTGATGTGCATTGATGCGCTGAACAGGAAAGAAAGTTGTGGAGGACATTTCCGGGAAGAAATGCAGACGGAAGACGGCGAAGCGAGGAGGGACGATGTAAATTTTGGTTTTGTTTCAGCGTGGGAGTATAAGAGCGAGCACAACTGGGATCTGCATATGGAAGAATTAATTTTTGATGTTGCAAAACCAAGTCAAAGAAGCTATAAGTAGACATTATGGAACATTATTTAATGAATCTTACATTGAAGGTCTGGAGACAGAAAAACAAAGAGGATAAAGGCCATTTTGAAACTTATCCCGTCGAAAATATTTCTTCTGAAATGTCTTTCCTGGAAATGATCGACGTGTTGAATGAACGGTTGATCACAGAAGGAAAGGATCCCATTGCATTTGACCATGACTGCCGCGAGGGTATTTGCGGAACCTGTTCTATGTACATCAATGGCCGTCCCCATGGTCCCTGGCATGCCAATACCACCTGTCAACTCCACATGCGTGCATACAAGAATGGCGACAGCATCACTATTGAACCCTGGAGGGCAAAAGCCTTTCCTGTCATCAGGGATCTTATCGTAGACCGTTCTGCTTTCGACCGGATCATCCAGGCGGGAGGTTTTATTTCTGTTAATACGGGCAATGCGGTGGATGCGAATTCATTGCCTATTGAAAAGGAAAAGGCGGATGCATCCTTTGCCGCTGCAGCCTGCATTGGTTGCGGCGCTTGCGTGGCGGCCTGCAAAAACAGTTCGGCCATGCTTTTTGTTTCTGCAAAGGTCTCGCACCTCGCGCTATTGCCCCAGGGCGCGCCCGAACGCTCTACGCGTGTCGTCAACATGCTCACCCAGATGGATAAAGAGGGCTTTGGCAGTTGCACCAATACCACGGCCTGCGAGTCTGTTTGCCCAAAGGAAATCTCCATGCAGAACATCGCTAAATTGAACTCGGAATACATTCTCGCCGGACTCAAAAGCGATAAATGACATTTTAAAATATATGATTCCGGAAGACCCTTCCCCGGAAGGGTTGCTTCTTTTAACACAAGGAATCGTACCTTTGCGCCTCTATTAAAATAAGCAAGCATGATCAGAGTGAACAATGTGACTCTTTCCTTTGGTAAAAGGGTATTGTTTGATGAGGTGAACCTGACGTTTACCAAGGGCAATTGCTATGGTGTCATCGGAGCAAATGGTGCGGGGAAGTCGACTTTTTTAAAGATCCTCTCCGGCGAGATCGAGCCAAATAAGGGTTCTATCGAAATCGATCCGGGCCTGAGAATGGCCGTGTTGAAACAAAACCGTTTTGAATTTGACGAGACCACCGTGCTGAATACTGTGCTGATGGGCCATAAGAAAATGTGGGACATCATGCAGGAGCGCGATACCATTTATTCCAAGGCCGATTTTACGGAAGAAGATGGTATGCGCGCCGGCGAATTAGAAGGGCTTTTTGGAGAAATGGGAGGATATACCGCTGAAAGCGATGCCGCAGCACTACTCAGTGACCTGGGTGTTAAGGAGTCTTATCATGGTATGCTACTCAAGGAATTGACCGGAACCCAGAAAGTGAGGGTATTGCTCGCGCAAGCCCTTTTTGGCAATCCTGATATCTTGTTGCTGGATGAGCCTACCAATGACCTGGATGTCGAAACGATCAACTGGCTTGAAAACTTCCTTGCAGGTTATGAAAACATTGTGATCGTCGTGTCGCACGACAGGCACTTCCTGGATGGCGTTTGTACGCATGTGGCTGATGTGGATCGCCAGAAAATAAAAATATTTACGGGCAATTATACCTTCTGGTATGAGTCATCACAGCTGATGGCGCGCCAGATGGGAGATAAGAATAAAAAAACAGAAGAAAAGCGCCAGGCGCTCATTGATTTTATCGCGCGGTTCTCGGCCAATGCATCTAAATCAAAGCAAGCTACCTCAAGAAAAAAAGCGCTTGAAAAATTGACGATTGAAGAAATTGAACCTTCCAACCGCCGTTACCCCGGCATTATTTTCCGCCAGCAGCGCGAAGTAGGGAACCAGATCCTGCGGATTGAAAAATTGTCAAGGACTGCAGAAGATGGCCGTATGTTGTTTTCTGATGTGAACTTCACCATAAACAAGAGCGATAAGATTGCGCTGGTGAGCAGGGACCATAATGCCCTGACGAGTTTTTTCGAGATCATCAATAAAGGGATGGACGCAGATACAGGAAAATATGAATGGGGAACCACAGTCACCACCGCCTACCTGCCAAATGACAATAGCCAGTATTTTTTGAATAAGGACATCAACCTCATGGACTGGTTGCGCCAGTTTGTTCCGGCTCATGTAACCGATGTCGATGAACCATTCCTGCGAGGATTTTTGGGAAAGATGCTATTCAGTGGAGATGAGGTGATGAAAAAGGTCGGCGTATTAAGCGGCGGAGAGAAAGTGCGCTGCATGCTTAGCCGCATGATGTTGCAGGATCCGAACGTGGTGATATTGGACGAACCAACCAATCATCTTGACCTGGAATCCATTCAGGCTTTCAATGAGAGTATGAGCAATTTTAAGGGGATCGTATTACTGACCTCGCATGACCATACCTTTCTCGAAACAGTCGCGAACCGTATTATTGAGATTACCCCGAACGGGATCATCGACCGCCTGATGACATTTGATGAATACCTGGAAGATGCGCGTGTAAAACAATTAAAGGAAGAACTCTATGGCAATGCCAATTTTGTAGGCGCTTAATCTGATTGTATGGCTTATACTATTCCAGCCCAAACCCGTATCGGTCACGTTCACCTGAAAGTCTCTGATTTAAAAAAGGCCCTTGCGTTCTACCAGGATTTACTGGGTTTTGAACTCGTTACTATGTATGGCGATAGCGCTGCCTTTATTTCAGCGGGCGGCTATCATCATCATATCGGACTTAATACATGGTACAGCAAGGACGGTTCGCCCGCGCCGGCGAATAGCACCGGGCTTTTTCATACTGCCATTGTTTACCCGACAAGAAAAGACCTCGCCATTGCACTCAAGCGGTTGATGGATGCCAATTATCCATTGACAGGCGCTTCGGATCATGGTGTTTCAGAAGCGCTTTACCTCGATGATCCCGATGGCAATGGCGTCGAACTCTACTGGGACCGTCCTAAAGAGAAATGGCCTTTTGACGCTAAGGGCAACCTGATGATGGGTACTGCCCGCTTGGATTTGAAAGGACTTCTCGAGGAGATCAATCGCTGACGTTATCCTGCATGTCTTTTTTGGGTTATACGATAGGTCGTACCCATCTGAATATTGATGGCTTTGTAACCACTATTGAACTGCCAGAAAAATGTCCAATGTTTTTTTGTAAAATGAAAGGCGGCGGAAAAATAAAATGGATAAACGGATCGATAAACGTAGTGACTATTCCCATCATAGACAAAATTCCTGGTGGGTTGAAGCGATACACCATATCCTATTTTGAAACCGGAAGGAGTTCCGTCTTTTCTCTTTTTGAAGATGAATTCAGTACTAACTCCCACACTTGAATAAAATGCCGAACGCATCAGGGACGAAGCAATGGAATCGGGCAGATTTTTTCTGAAATTGCGATAGCCGCCGAATTCATGCTGGACCGAAGATTCTAATCCAATCATACGCCACTCGCTGCCATAATCATCCATCGGCTTAACAAAGCTGATGCCACCGTATAACCCTAATCCTCCGTAAAATTTTTCTCCTGCCTGCTTACTTAATAAGGCGAAATAAGTTGTATCCAAAGAATTAGTAAAGAATTCAAAAGGCGCACTGATATCATAATCGCCTGCGGTAAATCCCGTGCCATAATAAGCTTCAAATGATCCGAATGAGTTGGTTCGATATAAACTGGCATTGAATGCATACAGGCCGTCATGTTCTTCATTGGCACCGCCAAGGGAAACTGTGGCACCGGCATACCAGGCAGAACGCAGGGAATCTGATTTAAGCGGCATAGCCTGGTAGGGTTGTTCGTTGCCTGGTAGGGACTGAGGTAATAGGTGGAGCTTGCACAACCGCCAAGAAGAACCAGTCCGCTCAGCCGGGCTGAAACAGAAAGCAATCTTATCATAAGTAGCTAAGTAGACAGCCATTGCGACAGGGTTGCTGGTTGGATTTAAGTTAAAGTTCTTTTAACTCCTATCTTTGCTCGTCGCTTATTTAAGTTCACCCGGCATGTTTTCAACTCCGCGGCAGCTTATAACTCTTTGATTTTGTCTTATTTAATACAATAAATTGGCGTTTTCAGCATTTTAAGAAAAACCATTCTTTGTTTACCAGGAAGCTGCTTATATCCTTCATGATTTTCTGTGGGTTTGTTTTCGCAGCGGAAGCGCAACGTCAGCAGACCAGTACCACCATACCCGGATCGAAGAACCCCATTAGCAACCTGCACCATAAGTACATCCCGGTCAAAGATGGCAAACTGGCCATTGACTCCTTCAGCCTGATCCCGAGAACTTTTTACGTTATAGCCATTTCTGACAGCGCCTACACGTTGGATTATGTCAATGCAACCATCCAATGGAAGAAGAAACCCAACCTGGACAGTGTGTTCGTCTCTTATCGCGCATTCCCTTATAAAATGAATGCCCCGTTAATGCGCCTGAACTATGACAGCATAGAAAATAATTTTTTGATCCAACCATCGGTGTACAACAATGCGTTCGGCAATGGGAGTGATAATTTTTTCAATTTTGGAAATATCACCTATAATGGCAGTTTTGGAAGAGCCATTTCCTTCGGCAATAGCCAGGATGCAGTAGTAACCTCTAATCTGAACATGCAGTTGAGCGGATTCCTGGCAGACAGCATAGAAATCACCGCGGCCATCACAGACAACAATATTCCCATTCAGCCGGATGGCACTACCGCGGAGCTTAACGATTTTGACAAGATCTTTTTGCAGTTCAAAAAAAGGAACTGGGCTTTGAGCCTCGGCGATCTTGACCTTCGGCAGAACCAGCAATATTTCCTGAATTTTTACAAGCGACTGCAGGGCGCATCCTTCGAAACAACCAGCCGTCTTTCCCCAGGCATTACGAACAAGACCCTGATCAGCGGCGCCATTGCTAAAGGAAAATTCACCAGGAATATATTCCAGGGTCTCGAAGGTAACCAAGGGCCCTATCGTCTGCAGGGCGCCAATAATGAATTGTATTTTATCGTGCTGGCCGGAACGGAAAAAGTATATATCGACGGTCAATTGCTGCAAAGAGGTGAGGACCAGGACTACGTGATCAACTACAACACCGCCGAAGTAACGTTTACACCCAGACGTATGATCACACAGGATAGCAGGATACAGGTTGAATTTGAATATTCAAACCAAAACTACCTGAATGTCAATTTATATTTTTATGATGAAGCCAATTTCAACGACCGGCTGAAATTAAGACTGGGCGTTTTCAGCAACAGTGATTCCAGGAATTCGCCCATCAACCAAACCCTCGATCCCAGGCAAAAGAAATTCCTGAATGCCCTGGGAGACAGCGTCAACCACGCTTTCTATCCATTTGCTCCGGTGGACACGCTTTCAGCCGGAAAAATATTATATCAAAAAATCGATACCGTATATATCGCCAGTAATGGATTGTATACCCACGACTCTGTATATGTGTTTTCCAGCAACCCGGCAGCGACATTGTACAATTTATCTTTTACCGATGTAGGACCCGGCAATGGCAACTATGTTCCTGATCTGAATGGCGTCAATGGCAATGTCTACAAATGGGTGCCTCCGGCCGGGGGTCACAAACACGGACAGTTCGAAGCAGCGCAATTCCTGGTTACGCCTAAAACCCAGCAGGTCATCAGTGTGGGAGCAGATTATCTCATCGGTAAACGAACCCAGTTGACTGCCGAATTAGGGAACAGCCATTATGATATCAATACGCTTTCTTCAAGAGATAAGGGCAACGACAATGGATATGCGGCGAGACTGCAATTGAAAAACATTCATCCTTTTATTGCGTCGAAAAAAGGACTTGAGCTGGCCACCAATCTCTCATACGAATACGTGAATGCACGCTTTCAGCCGCTGGAACGACTCCGCACGGTAGAATTCCTTAGGGATTGGGGATTGCCCTTTCTGTTGCCGTCTGACAATGAAACCCTGATCATCGCAGGGGCCCAGCTGATGGATGGCAAGAAAAACTTTGTGAAGTACGAGATTTCAACGTATAACCGTGGATCCTATTTTGCAGGGATCCGCAACAGCATCACCCATTCCCAGGATTTTGACGGCTGGCGCCTGAACGACCAGGTAAGCCTCATGAATGGCAACAGTGCAACGGACAAGGGTTATTTTTTCAGACCTGCCATTGATTTGTCTAAAACATTAAAGCTGCTGAAAGAGTATACGATTGGCGTTAACTATGCTATTGAACACAATGAGAACAGGAATAAGAATACAGATTCTGTTTCTGCGACGAGTTACGCATTCCAAACCTTCCAGGTTTACCTTAAATCGCCTGTAAAAAAGCCAAACCATTGGGGCGCAAGTTTTTTTACCAGGGATAATTCATACCCGCTGGGCAGAGCGTTGGTGAAGGGAGATCACAGCGACAATGTGAATGTGTTCGCCGAACTGTCGGCAAATAAACATCATCAATTCCGCCTAAATGCGACATACCGGAACCTGAAGGTCCTCGATTCCAAAGCAACTGCACAGCAGGCCGACAATAGTTTACTTGGCAGGGCAGAATACCTCGTGAATGAATGGAAAGGACTGCTTACCGGAAACATGCTCTATGAAGTAGGAT
>Ga0193728_1001036_pt1 | contig 13911 bp, 2 predicted proteins | sample U1c1metaG_FD_143037 | JGI IMG/M metagenome (GOLD analysis project Ga0193728, IMG submission 143037) | Soil microbial communities from a riparian zone of the East river system, Colorado, United States - U1c1 | ecosystem: Environmental > Terrestrial > Soil > Riparian zone | place: USA: East River...
GTACGGGCTCGGGCTACGGCGTCGGCGGTGGTCGCGGTGGTATGCGCGGCCGCACCTCGGCGGTCCCGACCGTGTCGATCGGTCAGCCGAACGCGCAGGGCGATCTCGATAAGGCGATCATCCGTCGCTACATCAAGCGCAACATCCAGAAGATCACGTACTGCTACGAGAAGCAGCTGCTCGCGAAGCCGGGCCTGTCGGGCACGGTGTCGACGCAGTTCTTCATCTCGCCGAACGGCAACGTGACCGCGTCGAACGGCTCGGGCGTCGATTCCGAAGTGTCGAGCTGCGTCGCCGACGTCATCCGCGGCATCGAGTTCCCGAAGCCGAAAGGCGGCGGTGGCGTGCAGGTCAACTACCCGTTCACGTTCCGTCCCGCTGGCCAGTGAGCCGAGCGTGAACTGCTAGTCAAAAGCTGCGACGACGGCCCCTCACCGAGGGGCCGTTTCTGTTTGGATCAAACCCTGACCAACGCTTGAGGTGCCACATGAACCGGTCTACGTTTCACACCATGAAGCTGCTGGGTGCATTGCTGCTCGTCCTCCTCGCGGGTTGCCCGAACCAAGCGTTGAACGATTCGAAGACCGCACTCGCGGCGGGCAACAAGGCAAACGGCGCCAAGCAGTTCGAGACCGCGATCGGCGAGTTCCAGAAAGCCGTCGACAAATATCACGACAACCACCTCGCCTGGTACGGCATGGGTGGCGCGGAAGCCGGCAAGGGCGACTGGGCGAAGGCGTCCGATGCGTTCGCCGTCGCGGTGCAGCTCGACGACAAACAGCCGATGTATCAGATGTGGTACGGCGTCTCGCTCTACAACAAAGCCGTCGAGCAGGCGCGCGAAGATCAGGCGAAGAAAGAGAACAAGAAGCCCGAGGAGGTCCAGCCGGATCTCTCGACGGTGAACTTCGAGAAGCCGATGCAGCACCTGCAGGAGGCCGTGAAGCTCAACGCCGACATGTGGCGCGCGCACTACTTCCTCGGCCGCGTGTATCGCGAGCAGGACAAGCCGAAGGATGCGGCCAACGAGTTCTCGGCCGCGATCAAGGCGAACCCGCGCGAGTCAGGCCCGTACGTCGCGCTCGGCGAGCTCTATCGCAAGTGGGACTACACCGACGAAGCGATCAAGGTGACGTCGCAGGGCGTCGTCAACGTGCCGGGCTCGAACGAGGTCTCGGACATCTGGTTCGTGCTCGGCATGGGCTACGACGACAAGCGCATGGACGACAAGGCGATCGAGGCGTTCGACAAGTCGATCGAATCGAAGAAGGACAACCACAAGGCGAAGTTCCAGCGCGGCCAGGCGTACTTCCGCAAAGGCGACTTCATGCACGCGAAGCGTGACCTCGAGGACTTCTCGAAGTCGGGCGGTGCGTCGCTCGAGTTCGCGAAGCAGCAAGCGTCGAAGATGCTGATGGATATCGCCGCGAAGTCGGCGGCCGAGAGCGCGCCGCCGACCCCGAAGGAGTCGCCGGCCGATCTCGTGAAGAAGGGCGCCAAGGGCGCTCCGAAGAAGAAGTAGCTCGCACCTACATGGAGACCGCCGAGCCGGGTTTACCCCGGCGAGGCAGCACTGCCGAAGGCAGTGCGGGGTAATCGAGGCCGCCGACGAGCGGCCTCATTTGTTTTCTGAGCACAGATGATCTGGGCGCAGTCGCTTCTCCGATGAGGATTCGGGTGCTACGCAAGGTCCTCGGGTGACATTTCATCGTCTGCCTCGTGGCCAAAGCTCGCGATTTTTCGGCGGTACCAGCCCCCCACGGGCTTACGTCGTCGTGTTAAAAATTGTCGTCGGAGTGATGGGCGAGGTTTCTTTCGGAAATGCGGGAGGATAGACCGCAGATGGATACGCGTACGCTGCTTCGGGAACGCCTGCGTCGGTCGCGAGATTGGACGCAAACCATCGACGAGCTGGAGAAGGAGCTGGAAGGCTCGGGAACAAAGCCCGAGCAGTCAGAGCGCTTATTCGAGCTCGCCGCTCTCGTCGAGGATGTCATCCCCGAACGCGAGCGAGCACTTGGCCTTTATCAACGAGCGTGGAAGCTCCACCCGGATAATCTCAAAGCGCTCTCGCGAGCGCGCGAGGTCTACGGCGAGATCGGGCGCTACGAGATGGTCGCCAAGCTCGGCGAGATGGAGCTTCGCTCGCCGCATGCTGCGGTGAACTTGCCGGCGATCGTCGGCGAAGCTCTGCTCGATTCGGGGCAAAAGGACAAGGCGCTGCCTATCCTGCAGCGCGCACTCGGCGCCCAACCCGACTCGGTTCGCGTCAAAGACGCGCTCGCGGCCGTCACGTACGACCACGAGTTCTGGACCGACGAAGTCGATCGGCTCTCCGACGACGCGGAGCGCTTCGACGGCGCGCAAGCCGTGCGGATGCTGCTACGCGCCGCCCGCATCCTGCGCATCGAGAGTGCGGATGATCCGCGCCTCGAGGAGCTGCTGAAGCGGATCTTCGTGCTCGATATCGACGAGCCGTCGGCGAACTTCATCTACGAGACCGTGCTCCAGACCGGCAATCGCTGGGACGATCTCGAGAAGCATCAGCTCCGCCGCGCGGAGCGCGCGAGCGACCACGGCAAGAGGGTCGAGTCGCTCCGCACGTTCGCACTCGAGTGGGTGCAGCGGTTCAAGGACAAAGATCGCGGCGCGAAGTTCTTCGACGCCGCACTGCGCGCGAACACCAGCAACGGTGAAGCGCCGATGCGCTCGGTGGTCGCGGCGTTCTCGCTGCTCCGCCAGGTCCAAGGCGACAAGGGCGAGTGGCAGCAGCTGCTCGACATCGCCGATGCCGTGATCGCGAAGACCGCGAACGGCGAGGACAAGCTGTTCGTCGCGATCCAGGCCGGGCACATCGCGTTCGACAAGCTCAACGACGTCGAGCGCGCGAAGCGCTACTTCTCCGTCGCCGCGTCGATCGAGAAGGACAACCCGAGCGTGCAGGACTTCGCGTCGATCGCGGGTCCGCTCGACGAGGTTCCGCTCGCGTCGGGCTCGCTGCCGGCGATGCCGGTGGTGACTCCGGCCGCGGCCGCAGCGGCCCCGGTAACCGAAGAGGTCGAGACCCAGGCGCCGACCGGCAAGAAGTCGAAGAAAGAGCGCAAGGCGGAAGAGGCGGCGGCCAAGGCGGAAGCCGAGGCGGCGGCCAAGGCAGCCGAGCAGGCCGACGCGGATCGCGCGGCGGCGGATCACGCCGCGGCCGAGCAGGCGGCGCGCGCGGCGGCGGACAAGGCCGCGGCCGATCAGGCAGCGCACGCCGATCAAGCGGCGCGGGCAGCGGCCGACAAGGCAGCCGCGGACGCAGCGGCGAAGGCCGCTTCGGATCGCGCTGCAGCAGACGCCGCAGCGGCGAAGGAAATCCCGGCCGATCTCGGCGCGGCGATGGACAAGGCGAAGAACGCCGAAGGTGGCGCCGACAAGGGCGTCCTCGGTTGGAAGGACGTCGTCGCGAAGTTCCCGACCGAGAAGCCGCCGCGCCGCGAGCTCGCGCGCGTGTTGCGCCAGGCGCAGTCGTGGGCCCAGCTCGCCGACGTGCTCAAGGATGAAGAGGCGAAGGCCTCGCCGAGCGGAGCCGAGAAGGCCGCGGTGTTCCTCGAGCTCGCCGACACGTATGGCCGGCTCAACAACGACAACCAGGTGATCGCCGCGCTCAACAACGCGATCCAGCACGACCCGACGCGTCCGGACGCGTTCGACAAGCTCGTCGCGCTGTACGAGACCAAGAAGCGCTGGCCCGATCTCGTCAAGGTCCTCCAGGACAAGGCCGAGCGTACGCCCATCTTGCCAGGAGAAGGCGGCAACCAAAAGGTTGCCATTTACCTCCAGGTCGCGAACCTCTACCTCGAGCGCTTCTCGAACCAGGCCGAGGCGATCAAGGCATTCGAGAAGGTCCTCGAGCTCGATCCGAACAACGCGCAAGCGATCGATCACCTGCTCGCGGTCTACGAGAAGCGCCGCGACTGGGAGAAGCTGATCAAGCTCAAAGAGGCCGAGGTCGAGCGCACGCCCGAGAGCGAGCGCGCCGCCAAGGTGATCGAGGTCGCGCGCATGGCGCAGACCAAGGTCAAGAAGCCCGACATCTGCACCTATTGGTGGGAGAAGGTCGTCCAGTACGAACCGACCCACGAAGAGGCGCTGGCCGAGCTCTACAAGCTCTACGAGCGCAACAAGGAGTGGGACAAGCTGGCCGACATCAGCCAGCGCCAGGCCGATGCGGCGCCCGACGCGAAGACGCGTGGCGATGCGTTGCAGCGCCTTGGCCTCCTCTACACCGAGAAGGTCGAGAACAGCGCGAAGGCGATCGACGCATGGCAGAAGCTGCTCGCGATCGACGAGAACAACCGCCGCGCGCAAGACGCGCTGAAGAAGCTCTACGTCACCGAGAACCGCTGGAGCGACCTCGAAGAGTTCTACCGCTCGCGCGGCAAGATCGACGAGTACATCCGCGTGCTCGAGCGCGAGGTCGAATCCGGAGCCGAGTCGCAGCGGCTCGCGCTCGCGATGAAGATCGCGGTGCTCTATCGCGACGAGCTTCAGAAGAACGATCGCGCGATGCGCGCGTTCGAGAAGGTGCTGCAGCTCGACGAGCACAACCTCGCGGCCGCCGAGGCGTTGATCCCTCTGTACCAGGAGGGTCGCGATCCCAAGGCACTCGTGCGCGTGCTCGAGATCCAGCTGCGCGCGACGCCCCCGGACGACCAGATCACGCGCCAGGAGCGCATGATGCGGCTCGCCCAGTACAACGAAGAGCGCCTGCGCGACAAGGGCGCGGCGTTCGGCTGGTGGATCACGGCGCTGGCCGAGGATCACGGCTCCGACGCGATCCACAGCGAGATCGAACGCCTCGCGAAGGAGACCCAGGGCTGGAACACGCTGGTCGATGCGTACGCCGCCGCGCTGCCGAAGTTCGGCGACAAGCGCGAGGCGTTGCGCCTGATGAGCGTGATGGCGAGCGTGATCGAGAGCGAGCAGGGCGACGTCGATCGCGCGCTCGACATGAACCGCCAGATCCTCGCGCTCGACGAGCGCAACGAGCACGCGCTCGACGCACTCGAGCGGCTGTACCTCGGCAAGGGCCGGTTCGAAGACCTCCTCAAGGTCTACGAGAAGAAGCTCGACCTCTCGAGCGATGGCGACGATCGGATCGCGATCCAGGAGAAGATCGGTCAGCTCTACGAGGACGAAGTCAAGGACGACAAGAAGGCGGTCGCCGCCTACTCGGCGATCCTCGATGCCGCCGGCGATCAACCGGGCGCGCTGCGCTCGCTCGATCGGATCTACCTGCGCAACGGCATGTGGAAGGAGCTGGCGGACGTCCTCGGTCGCCAGATCACGATCATCGGTCCGGAAGACGACAAGCCGGGCCACGTCGAGCTCAAGTACCGGCTCGGTCAGCTGAAGGAACAGCACCTCAACGACGTCCCGGGCGCGATCGACGCGTACCGCGACATCCTCGACATCGACGTCGGTCACCCGAAGGCGCGCGAGGCGCTCGAGATCCATCTGCGCGGCGACGACAAGCAGAAGCTCGTCGTGGCCGGCATCCTCGAGCCGGTCTACGAGCAGCTCCAGGAGTGGCCGCCGCTCGTCGGCATCCACGAGATCCAGCTCGCATCCGAGAAGGACACGCTGCGGCGCACGTCGCTGCTCCTCCGCATCGGCGAGCTCCAGCGCGCGAAGATCCTCGACGCCGAGCGCGCGTTCGACGCGTACGCGCGTGCGTTCAGGGAAGATCCGTCGACCGAAGCCGCCAAGGAACAGCTCGAGGCGCTGTCTCCGCTGATCGAGGATGGCTGGGCACGGCTGGTCAAGCTGTTCGAACAGGCGCTGTCCAAGCCCGACCTCGACGGCAAGCTCGCGCACGAGCTCGCGACCAAGGTCGCGCGCAACTACGAAGAGCGGCTCAACGACAGCCAGCGCGCGATCGAGTTCTTCAAGCGCGCGCTCGCACTCGAGAGCGACGACCTCAGCGCGCTCGCGGCACTCGAGTCGATCTTCACGCGCGACGAGAAGTACGGCGAGCTGCTCGACATCTATCGCCGCCGCATCGACATCGCGAACGAGCCCGACGAGCGGCTCGACTTCCTGTATCGCACCGCCTCGATCCACGAGGAGATGCTGAACGCCCCCGACGAGGCGATCGCGATCTACACCGAGATCCTCGGCCAGGCGCCGGACGACCTGAAGGCCCTCCGCGCGTTGGATCGACTGTACGTCCAGCGCCAGGCATGGCGCGACCTCGGCGACAACATCAGCCGCCAGCTCACGCTCGTCGAGCAGCCGTACGAACAGGTCGCGCTCTTGGTGCGCCTCGCGCAATTGCGCGAGACCCACCTCAACGAGACCGCCGCGGCCGTCGAGACGTATCGCCAGGTCCTCGATCACGAGGATCAGAACCGCGACGCGGTGCAGGCGCTCGAGCGCTTGATCACGGCGCAACAAGGCGAGCACGAGCTCACGATCGCGAACATCCTCGAGCCGATCTACAAGTCGCGCGGCGAGTGGACCAAGCAGATCGGGATCTACGAGATCATGGCGAAGCACGCCTTCGATCCCGCCCGCAAGATCGAGCTGCTCCACCAGATCTCCGAGCTCCACGAGATCGGTGGCGATAACGCGGACGCCGCTTTCGGCACGTTCTCTCGCGCGCTCCGCGAGGATCCGCGCAACGAGACCACGCACGCCCAGATCGATCGCCTGGCCCGTGGCCTCGACAAGTGGCCCGAGGTCGCAGCGCTCTACGACGAGGTCGCGAACACGGTCGGCGAGGATGACCTCAAGGTCGCCCTGCTGTTCCGCCGCGCCCAGATCCAGGAGCACGAGCTGCGCGACGACAAGGGCGCGGTCGAGACCTACGAGCGCGTGCTCAAGGCCTCGCCGTCGACCGTCGAAGCCGCGACCGCGATCCAGACGATCCACGAGCGCACGGGCGATTGGCCCAAGCTCGTCGATATCATCAAGCGCAAGAGCGAGCTGCTCCCGAACCTCGACGATCGCAAGCAGCTGCTTTACCGCGCCGCGCAGATCGAAGAGGAAGTGCTCGGCAACTCGGACGCCGCGATCGCGACGTTCCGCCAGGTCCTGTCGATCGACGACGTCGACATGATCGCGATGGACGCCCTCGAGCGCATGTACGTGCGGCTCGCGCGGTGGGAGCCGCTGAAGGACGTCTACGCGAAGAAGGCCGACCTCGCCGAAGATCCGGACGACAAGAAGCGGATGCTGTACGTGCTCGCGCAGGTCTACGACCGCGAGCTCGGCGACGTCGCGAAGGCGATCGAGACCTATCAGGGCATCCTCGATCTCGACGCGGACGAGCTCCCCGCGATCCAATCGCTCGACCGGCTCTACGGCCAGGCCGAGCGCTGGTACGACCTGCTCGCGAACCTCGAGCGCCAAGTCGAGCTCGCCGACAATACAGGCGAGACCGTCGGGCTCAAGTACCGCATCGGTAACCTGTGGCAGCTGCGGCTCGGTGATATGGCGCGCGCGATCGAGAGCTATCGCGAAGCGCTCGATCTCGATCCGTCGCACGCCGAGACGCTGCACGCGTTGGACGGCCTCGTCCACGGCAAGATCGAGCCGGTGATGGCGGCTCGCGTGCTCGAGCCGATCTACGAGACCACGGGCGAGTTCGCCAAGCTCGTCGACGTGCTCGAGGTGATGGTCGCGCACAACGAAGATCCGCTCGCGCGGGTCGAGCTGTTGCACCGGATCGCGACGCTGCACGAGCAGATGATCGGCAACGCGCACGCGGCGTTCGACGCCTACGCGCGCGCGCTGCGCGACGACTCGGGCAACGCGCTCACGCTCGGTCACATCGAGCGGCTCGCGGAGATCACCGGGACGTGGGAACCGCTCGCGCAGATCTACGGCACCGAGGCGGCGAAGTCGCTCGACGTCCCGCGCCAGGTCGATCTGTACTCGCGGCTCGCACGCGTCTACGAGCAAGAGCTCGCCGACGTGGGCAGGTCGATCGCGACGTACAAGAAGCTGCTCGAGGTCGAGTTCGACAACAAGCCGGCCGTGCTCGCGCTCGATCGGCTGTACTCGTCGACCGGTGCGTACCCCGAGCTCACCGACGTGTTGCGCCGCGAGATCCAGCTCGCCGACAACGACGGCGAGATCGCGAACCTCCAGGCTCGGCTCGGTCAGATCCTCGAAGGCCAGCTCGGCGACCGCAAGGCCGCCGTCGAGACCTATCGCGAGATCCTGACGAACCACCCGACGCACGAGTCGGCGATGACCGCGCTCGAGAACATGTTCCACGCGGGCCATCTCCAGATCGAGATCGGCAACGTGCTGGAGCCGCTGTACGACGCGGCCGGCGAGTTCGGCAAGCTCCACGCGATTCACGAGGTCCAGCTCCAGAAGCTGACCGGACCGGATCGCCAGAGCATGTACCAGCGGCTCGCGGAGCTCGCGGAGCACGGGCTCTACGACCAGAACAAGGCGCTCGATTGGTGGGCGGCCTCGTTGATCGAAGATCCGCGCTGGGACCGTGCGCTCGAGGAGAGCGAGCGTCTCGCCAGCGAGACCGGCGCTTGGAACGACATGGTCACGGCGTACACCGCCGCGCTCGAGCGCACGCAAGACAAGGACGTCAAGAAGGTCACGAGCCTCCGGCTCGCCCGCGTCTACGAGTTCGAGCTCCACGATCCGGCCAACGCCGTCGGCACGCACTTGAAGGTGCTCGAGCTCGATCCCAAGGACGTGGACGCGCTCGCCGCACTCGACCGGCTGTACCTCAACGCCGGCATGTACGATGACCTCGCGGAGATCCTGCGCCGTCGCATCGAAGTGACGCAGGATCCCGACGAGCAGCTCGAGCTGTACTTCCGCCGCGGCGCGATCTTCGCGGACGCGCTGGGCGACCTCGAGCAGGCGCTCAAGAGCTACTCGGCCGTGCTCGACCACGAGTCGCGCAACCGCCGTGCGCTCGAGGCGATCGAGAACATCCACTTCCGCCGCGAGGACTGGAAGAAGCTGTTCGAGACCTACGAGAAGCTGATCGATACCGCCGACACCGATACCGAGATGGCGGACATCTACGCGCGGATGGCGCGGATCAGCTCCGACGCGCTCAACGAGGAGGACAAGGCGATCGAGCTGTTGTCCCGCGTGCTCGACATCCGCGGCGAGGAACCGCAGGCGCTCGCAGCGCTCGCGGATCTCACGACGCGGCGCGAGAAGTGGGAAGAGCTCGTCGAGATCGTCGAGCGTCAGATCGCGGTCGCCCCCGGCGACCAAGAGCAGATCGTGCTCTACAAGAAGCTCGGCAAGATCTGGGAGGACAAGCTAAGCCGCGAGCGCAACGCGCTCGATGCATGGCTCGCCGCCGACCGGATCGATGGCAACGACCTCGAGACCCTGCGCTCGCTCGCGCGGCTGTATCGCTCCACGCAGGCGTGGGACGAGCTCAGCCAGACGATCCGCCGGATCATCGATGTCGGTGGCATCTCGGGCGATGTCGACGAGAACGAGACGATCGAGCTGTACGCACAGCTCGGTCAGCTCGAGGGTGAAGTGCTCGGCCGCGTCGACGAAGCCGTCGATGCGTGGCGCCGCGTGATCGCGATCGATCCGTCGGACTTCCGCGCGCTCCAGGCGCTCGAGAACCTGTTCGTGCGCGAAGGCCGGTGGGAGGAGTCGATCGACGTGCTCGAGAAGCGCGCGCTCGTCCTCGACGACGAGCAACAGCGCCGCGAGACACTGCTCCAGGCCGCGTCGACGTGGGAAGAGAAGGTCGAAGACCTCACCCGCGCCGCGCAGATCTACGAGCGCGTGCGCGCGAGCGACAGCGGCAACCAGGTCGCGAGCGAACGACTCGAGGCGATCTATCGCCAGCAGTACAAGTGGACCGAGCTCGTCGAGATCATGCTCGAGCGCAGCGAGATCGTGGCCGACGTCGAGGCCCAGATCCAGCTGCTGAACGCGGTCGCCAAGATCTACGAGACCGAGATCGGTGATCAGGAATCCGCGTTCTACGTGCTCCAGGCCGCGTTCAAGCGCGACTACTCGCACGACCAGACCGCGAACGAGCTCGAGCGCCTCGCGACGGCGACGAACCGCTGGCAGGAGCTGCTCGACGAGTACACCAACCGCGTCAACGAGCTCGAGCGCGAGGATCGCGGCGCGGCCGCGGACCTGTGGGTCAAGATCGGCCGCTGGTATTCGGACCACCTCAGCCACCTCGAGTACGCGATCCACTCCGTGCAGCAGGCACTGCGCATCGACCCCGCGCACACCGGTGCGCTCGGCGGCATCGCCGATCTGCAGCGCAAGCGCGGTAGCTGGAGCGAGCTGATCGAGACGTTGCAGCGCCACGCCGCCGTCGAGCCGGCGCCCGAGAAGAAGACCGAGCTGTACATCAGCCTGGCCGAGCTGCTCGAGCGTCAGATGCAAGATGTCGGTGGCGCGATCCACGCCTACCAGCAAGCGCTCGTGCACGATCACGCTTCGCGCACGGCGCTCGTCGCACTCGAGCGGCTGTACCGCCGCACCGAGCAGTGGGAGCCGTTGATCGAGGTGATGTCTCGGCGCGCGGATCTGTCGACCGACGACCAGGACATCATCCGGTTCCGGCTCGAGATCGGTTCGATCTGGGACCTCCGTCTGTACGATGCCGGTCAGTCGATCGCCGCGTACCAGAAGGTGCTCGACCTCGATCCGTCGAACCTGACCGCGCTGCGCGCCCTCGAGGCGCTCTACGAGAAGACCGAGCAGACCGAGAAGTACCTCGATGTCCTCGAGGCACAGCTCGATGCGACGCCGTCGGATCAAGAGCGCGTCTCGCTGTACGAGCGCATGGCCGCGGCGTGGGAAGAGCGCTTCGGCAAGCTCGACCGCGCGGCGGAGGCCCTCGAGAAGATCGTCGCGATCGATAGCCGCAACTACAGCGCCTATCGCGAGCTCGCTCGCCTGTACCAACAGGCCGGCAAGTACGAGGCGCTCGTCGAGACGTATCGCAACCACATCTCGGCGACGTCGGATGTCGCGACGCGCGTCGAGCTGTTCGTCGCGATGGGCCAGGTCTACGAGACCCAGCTCAACGAGGTCGATCGCGCGATCGAGGCGTACAACGACGTCCTCGGCATCGACGACAACGAGCCGCGTGCGCTCGACGCACTCGGCCGCCTGTACGAGAAGATCGCCGAGTGGGATCGCGCGGTCGACATCATGTCGCACCTCGTGACGATCACCGAGGACGTCCGCAAGCAGGTCGACCTGTACTCGCGGATGGGCCGGCTCCAGTACAGCCAGCAAGCTGACGCCGAGGGTGCGGAGAGCAACTTGCTCCGCGGCCTCGCCCTCGATAACGGCCACGTGCCGACGATGGAGGCGTTGACCAAGCAGTACTCGGATCGCGGTGATTGGCTCAAGGCCGCCCAGATGATGGTGCGGGCGGAGAGCTACACGCCGGTCGCGATCGACAAGGTTCGCCTGCTGTTCGAAGCAGCGAACATCTACATGTACAAGATTCGCCAGGACGACCAGGCGAAGCAGCTGTACGCCGCCGTGATCTCGCTCGATCCCGAGCACGTCGAAGCGGGCCGCCCGCTCGCGGATCTGTTGTTCCAGGACAAGCAGTGGGCCGAGCTGTCTCCGGTGATCGACATGCTCGCGCGCAAGGTCGTGGGCCTCCGGATCGATCCGAAGGAGCTCAACGAGATCTACTACCGCGCCGCGAAGACCGCGGACGAGATGGGCGATTACAACAAGGCGCTCGCTTACTACAAGCAAGCGCAGGACACCGAGCCGGGCTATCTCCCGACGCTGATCGGCCGCGCAGACCTGCTGTTCAAGATGCAGGACTGGGATCAGTCCGGCAAGATCTACCAGACCATCCTGGTCCAGCACCGCGACGGCCAAGACGAGGCGGATGTCGTCCGCATCTACAACCGCCTCGGCATGGTTCGCCAGGCCCTCGGCGAGCGCAAGAAGGCGCTCAACATGTTCGAGAAGGCGTTGGAGATCGATCCGACGCATCGCGACACGTTGAACGCTGTCGTCGACCTCCAGAGCCAGCAAGGCGACTGGGAGGCGGTCATCCACGCGAAGCGCGGCCTCATGCAGACCGCGAGCGACAAAGACAAGGTCGTGCTGCTCGATCAGATCGGCGGCATCTATCACGAGAAGCTCCAGAACCCGCAGAAGGCGACGGCGGCGTACGTCGAAGCCCTCGAGGTCGCGCCCGAAGATCACCAGCTGCTCCAGAAGCTGCTCGAGCTCTACTCCGAGACCAAGCAGTGGAAGAAGGCCGTCGAGACGATCGAGCGCTTCGTCGCGCTCGAGAGCGACGGGCCGCGCAAGGGCGCCTACTACCACGCCGCGGCGACCCTGTGCCGCGACGAGCTGAAGTCGCTCGACGAGGCGGTCGACTACTACAACCGCGCGCTCGATAGCTTCTTCGCGAGCCCGGAGAAGCTGAGCGACTCGGCGATTCCGCGCGCGTTGAAGTCGTTCGAGGCGATCGACAAGGTGCTGACGACCAAGCGCGATTGGAAGGCGCAGGAGCGTGCGTACCGCGACATGGTGAAGCGCCTGCCGCCGCCGAACACGCCGGCCGGCCAGAACGCGACGTTCCACAAGCTGCGCGTTGGCCTGTTCGACGGCCTCGGCGAGATCTATCGCTCGCGCCTCAAGCACTACCAGTCGGCGACCCAGGCCTACGAGGTCGCGCAGCAGATGGATCCCAAGAACGAGCTACGGCCGGATGGTACCGACCGCGCCGAGATCTTGGCCGAGCTGTATCTCGTCGCCGGGCCGGACTACACCGACAAGGCGGTCGAGCAGCACATGCGCATGCTCCGCAACGAGCCGTTCAAGTACGACTCGTACAAGGCGCTGCGCAAGATCTACATGGACAGCCACCAGTACGATAAGACCTGGTGCGTCTGTAACACGCTCGCCTTCCTCAAGAAGGCGGACCCCGACGAGCTCCAGTTCTACGAGCAGTACAAGCCGCGTGGCTTGGTCAAAGCCAAGAACATGATGAGTAACGAGACGTGGGGCAAGCTCGTCCATCCCGACGAGAACCGCTACATCTCGGCGATCTTCGCCGCGTGCTGGCAGGGCGTCGCCGCGATGAAGGCGTTCCCGCACAAGGACTTCGGCATCAAGCGCAAGGACAAGCGCCAGCTCCAGGGCGACCCGCTGATGTTCTCGAAGCTGTTCTACTACGTCGCGCAGGTGCTGAACGTGCCGCTACCCGAGGTGTACCTCGTCGAGGACAGCAAGGCCGCGGACATCCAGCTCGCGAACGCGATCGAGAAGAACGAGCTGACCCCCTCGTTCGTCGTGCGCCCGCACTTGCTCCAGGGCAAGAACGAGCGCGAAGTGGCCTTCCTGTCGGCTCGCCGCCTGACCTTCATGCGGCCCGAGTACTACTTGAAGATGCTGCTGCCGACGAACACCGAGCTCAAGGTCGTCGTGCTCGCCGCGATCGTGATGCTGCAGCCGCGCTTCCCGGTGCCGCCGGATACCGTCGCGCTCGTCCAGCAGTACCTGCCCGAGATGCAGAAGCGGATGCCGCCGCACGCGCTCGAGCAGCTCGGTGCGGTCGTGCAGCGCTTCATCCAGGCATCGCCCGAGATCAACCTCGCCAAGTGGGGCCACGCCGTCGACGCCGTCTCGCATCGCGCCGGCTTCGTGGTGTGCGGTGACCTCGAGGTCGCCGCCCGCATGGTCTCGGCCGAGCCGGTCACCGTCGGTGGCCCGCAGGTCAAGGACAAGATCAAAGAGCTCGTCCTGTACTCGATCAGCGAGGAGTTCTTCAGCGTCCGCGCCCAGATGGGCCTCACGATAGCGGGCTAGCCCATCTTGGTCGGCTTCGCCGATCCCAGTCGCCGGTCGCCTCATGATCGCGGGCTAGCTGTCGCTCGCAAAAACGCGCTGGGACGAGCCGCCCAG
>Ga0193728_1001037_pt1 | contig 13893 bp, 8 predicted proteins | sample U1c1metaG_FD_143037 | JGI IMG/M metagenome (GOLD analysis project Ga0193728, IMG submission 143037) | Soil microbial communities from a riparian zone of the East river system, Colorado, United States - U1c1 | ecosystem: Environmental > Terrestrial > Soil > Riparian zone | place: USA: East River...
CCGCACCATGCGGCGCGGAGCCTGCCGCACCATGCGGCGCTGATCCGGCCGCGCCATGCGATGCTGCCGCCGCGGGCATCGCCGGGCTCGTCGGCCGCTCGGCGCGCTGCGCCTGCGGCTGTGCGGCGGTCGGCATCACGAACGCGCCGGAGGTCGTGGTGCCCTGCTCGCTCGTCAGGATCGGATAGCTCTGCGGGCGCCGCGAGGGTTGATGCTCGGTCTTCGAGACGGCGTCGAGATCGATGATCACCGAGTCTTCGCCGGGCTTGCGCGGTGGTTGCTGCGCGCGGACGCGATTGCCGACCGAGGTCGCGCCACCCATCTCGTCCCAGTCGTCGAACTGGGGCGTGGGCCCGGGCGTGGGCGAAAAGTCGGGCGCGACCTCGAGGCGCGGTGTCGCTTCGGACGCGATCGCGTGCGGCGCGGCGACGGGCGGCCACGCGGGAAGGTCGAGCGCGGACGGCGCGGGCAGCACGACGGTGACGGGCGCCGGCGTCGTCACAGTGGGCGTGGGCGCGATCGCCGCGGGCGCCGACTTCGTCACGTCTGCCTTCGCGATCGGCGCAGCAGGCATCGCCGCCACGGGCGCCGACTTCGCAACGTCGGCTTTCGCGATCGGCGCAACCGCCACCGGCGCGGACTTCACGTCGGACTTTGCGATCGGCGCAGCCGCCACCGGCGCGGACTTCACATCCGCCTTTGCGATCGGCGCGGCCGCCACCGGCGCGGACTTCACGTCGGCCTTTGCGATCGGCGCAGCCGCAGCCTTTGCGACCGGCGCGGACGCTACCGGCGCCGACCTCGCAGCCTCGACCTTCGCGATCGGCGCGGACGCCACCGGCGCCGACTTCGCGGCCTCGGCCTTCGCCACCGGCGCGGCGGGCTTTGCAGTCACGGGCGCCGACTTCGCGGCATCCGCCTTCGCGAACGGCGCGGCGGGCTTCGCATCCGCAGCCTTGACCGGCGAAGCAGCAGGCTTCGCGGCGTCGGCCTTCGCGATCGGCGCGGGCGGCTTCGGATCCACCGGCGCCGCGGCGAGCTTCGCAGCGACCTTCGCACCCATCGCCGGCTCGGGCTTCGTCGCCACCGGCTTCGCGGCCGCCGTCGCGTTCGAGGCCGCGGGCTTCCCGGTCTCGTTGCCAAACGGTGAAGACGTCGGCGCCGCTGCCTTCGGCTGGAGCGCCACCCGCGTCGCGGTCGTCTTCGTCGCTGCCTTCTCCGTCGAGCTTTTCGCCTCCAACTTCGGGCGCGGCTGCGTGGACGTCGTCACGGGCACAGCCGCCGGCGCAGGCTTGGTCGCCGGCGCAACCCCCGTGGCTGCCGGCGGCGCGGGCTTCACCGCCGCGACGGTCGGCATCGCCATCGTCTTGTGGACCTTGCTCGGAAGCGCGGGCGCGCTGCCGGTGCGGCGCATCGTGTTCGTCGTCGTGCGCGGCTTGTCCGTCGCCGCGGCCGCTTCGTCCTTCGCGCCGCCACTCCAGCCGTCGTCGAGGCCGCTCTTCTTGACGAGCTCCGCGAGGTTCGACTCGACCTGGACCGGTGTATGCTGCTCGCGATCCCATTCCTCGCCGGCGATCGCGTCGATCTCGACGACGTCGGTGTGTTCGTCGCTCATCGCGTCACCTCCGACACGAGCCCGTCGAGCCCGGCGACCGCGGCCGCTTCGGTCGCGTACGTGTGCTCGACGGTCTTGGGTTGCTTGGACGCTCCGTCGAACAGCGTGACCGAGACTTTCGGCTTCGCGCCGTCGACGTCGATCTGTGCAAACAGTAGCTTGTTGGCGGACAGCGACTTCGCCGCGGCGTCGTAGCAGGCCGCCGTCGGATCGACGCACTCGATCGAGAGCTGCACCACTTCGATCGAGACCTTCGACGTCGCGTGCTCGTCGACGCCGGCAACGTTGGCGTGCGCGAGCGCGGACGTCGCTGCCTTCGCGATGTTCGGATACGCGTCGCTCTCTGCTGGCAACGTGAGCAGCTTGATCTTCGGCGCGGGTGTCACCGCACTCGGATGAGAATGTGCACAACCCACAACCATGATCACGACCCCGAGTAGCAACGCGCGCACGTTATAATCACCGTAACACGCGGCGCGCATTCAGTAGTTCGTCGTCGGAGAACGCTATCCGGTGCGTACCCGAGCTACAGCGCGCACGAAGACCTACAGGGAGATGTTACTAGCTCGTGGATCGTCGCGATTTCGCTGCTAGTCGATCGATAACTGCCGAACGAAGCACGCCGGGCCGCCCCGATAAGGCGTGAACGTGAACGCACGCAGGTCGCGAACCAGGTCGGCGCCGAGCCACGCTGGGGTCTCGGCGAGCAACTTCACCGAGCTGACGCTGCCGCGCGCGTCGATGCACAACAACGCCGCCAGCTTGTTCGGGCCGCCGTCGCGCTCGACGCGGCGCCCGTCGATCCGCCCGATCTCGCCGCTCAAGCGACGCACTTCGTCGGGCCGGATCATCGTCGGACCGATGTGCGCCGGTGCCGCCACGGGCGGCGGAAACGCGAGCCCGCGCACCTCCGCCTCGGGCGAGGCGGACATCGCGCCCGACGCGCCCGATGGATCCGACGCGATCGGCGGAGCCAAGGCCGTCACCGGTCGGACGTTGTCGATCACCTTCACCGCGATCGGTCGCGCGACGCTGTCGCTCGGCTTTGCCACCTCTTCGCCGCGCACCGGCCGCGGCGTGCGATGCACGTGCGCGACGATCGGCGGCGCAGGCAGCGATGCGACCGGCAGGGCGACCGGTCCGACGGCTGACGCGGCGACCGGTGGCGTTGTCGGCTCCACGTGCGTCACGGTCATCGTGACCGGCGCGTGCGCCGCCTCGCGCGGCACGTCGCGCCCGCGCGCCGCGAGCGCGATCGGCGCGATCGCGATCGCCGCGGCGAGCACCGCCGCACGCGACCACGACACCGGCGCGCGCGAGCGGAGCGACGCGAACGCGGGTGTCTGCCACGCGAGCGGCGTGCGCGTGCGCGGCGCGGGCGCCTGCCACGCCATCGGCGTCGCCGCGCGTGGCTCCAAGAGGCTCGCGAGCTCGTCGGGCGGCGCCGCCGGCTCGAACAGGCTCGCGAGCTCGACGACCGGCTCGAGCGCCGGCGTCTCGACATGCGTCGGCTCACTTACCGCGATCGCGTCGAGCCCGGTCTCCGCGAGCCACCGCGCGACCATCGACGAGCGGACCTCGACCTCGCACGAGCGCATCACGACCTCGAGCTGGTCGCGCACGACCGCGGCCGAGCTGGTGCGCGTGTCGGGATCCTTCGCGAGCGCCGCGAGCACGAGGCTGTCGAGCATCGGCGGCGACTCGCGGCGATGCTGCGAAGGCGGCACTGGCCGCCTGCGCACGACCTCGCGCAGGGTCGCCTCGTCTTCGGCCGCGGTGAACAGCCGGCGCCCCGCGAGCAGCTCCCACGCGATCACACCGACCGCGAACACGTCGGCGCGCGCATCGCTCGCACGGCCGCGGATCACCTCGGGCGCCATGTACGACGGCTTGCCGCAGATCCGGCCGTCGTCCGCCATGATGCCGGGCGCGGTCGCGATCCCGAAATCGATCAACTTGAGATGACCCGATCGCGTGACGAACAGATTTCCCAGGCTGAGATCGCGATGCACGATGCCGAGCGGTGTGCCGTCGCGCCCGCACCGCGTATGCACGTGATCGAGTGCATCGCACAGCTCGTGCAGGATCGACAGCACGACACCGAGCGGGACCACGATGTTTGCGGTGACAGCGGTCGCGACGATCCGTAGCAGCGACCAGCCTTCGAGGTACTCCATCGCGATGTAGTCGTCGCCGACGTCGTAGACCTGCACGATGTTCGCGTGCGCTAGCGCGCCGACGATCTGCGCTTCGCGCGTGAAGCGCTCGCGAAACTCCGCGCGCTCGGCCAGCTGCGGCTGCATCTGTTTGATCGCGACGATCCGATCGAAGCTCGCCAGGCACTGGCGCGCGCGATGGACGACCGCCATACCGCCGGCACCGATCTGATCGAGGAGCTCGTAGTTCGCCACGCGGGCTGCTCCAGCAACTCGCGTACCCGCGCAACTCCGCGGACCGAGCCGACGGATTGGACCGCGCCGGTACAACGCGGTCCGCGACGGTCCAACCCCGGTCCAACCCGCGTGCTAACTGCGCGTGGCGACGGGTCTCTGACGCTGGTCATGACCTTGCAAAACGCGACCGCCATGAAGCTCATGACGATCCTGTTCACGTCCTCCCTCTTGACCGGCTGCATGATCGGCGACGAAGGAGGTGCCAGCGGTCAAAACGACGGCGACATCCTCTACGGCGCGGATGACTACGGCGACCCCGCCGTCGGTATGATCCGCAACGTCACGGACCTCCAATTGAACGGCGCCCCGGCCGGCTTCAACGTCGCGCCGATCGCGCGCGGCCCACTCCCCGCGATCGGCTCGGCAGTCACGGGCGTCGGCTACGGCGCGAATAGCTTCGCGGTGACCGGCTTCGGTACGAAGCGGATCGGAACGTTCACCGTGACGGCCGAGAACCAGCACGAGGTCGCAGCCGGTCACGATGGCAACAACGTGTGCCACGGCGACTCGGGCGGTCCGATCTTCCAGAACGGACTCCAAGTCGGCGTGGCGTCGTATGTAGATACGGCCGACTGCCACGGCGGCGGCCACTTCATGCGGATCGACGACAGCATCGACTTCATCCACCAGTACGTGCCGAGCTACTGATGAAGCTCGCGGCCGTCATCGTCGTGATCGCGGCGGGCGTCGCCCACGCGCAGAGCCTGCGTGGCACCGTCGTCGCGACGCGCGCCCACTGGTCGGGCGACGCGATCGTGACCGAGGCTGACGTGCGCGCGGCGGACGGCACGATCACGACCGCCATCCAACTCGGCGGCGTCGTCGAAGGCATCGGCATGACGTTCTCCCACGTCCCTGCCCTTGTTCGCACCGGCGACGCCGTCGAGGTCCGCGGCGAGGCGAAGCGCACGGTCACCGGCGCGGTGCGCTGGGCGGTCTCGGACGTCGTCCACCTCGCGGCCGCCGCGCCGGGCACCGCGGGCTACGGGATCCAGCGCACGTCGATCAGCGGACGCCCACTGTATCGCGACAGCGGCTGCATCCACGTCGTCTACGACGCGACGACGATCACGCCCGAAGCAGCGACCACGCTCGACGAGGCGTTCGGTGCGTGGACCACCGCGACCGCGAGCTGCGGCGGGCTCGCGATCACGCGCGGCTACGAGCCGAACGTGCCCACCGCGAGCGACGGTCTGACGAGCGTGCACGTCCGCACCGACACGTGGTGCCGGCCGGCGACCGCGACGACACCCGAGCTGTGCTACCCGCCCAGCGCGGTCGCGGTGACGCGTCTGGTGTTCACCGACAACGCGTTCGATCCCGACGACGGCAAGATCATCGAGGCCGACATGGACATCAACGAGGTCGGCTTCCAGCTGCTGCTGCCCACCGATCCGATTCCGCCGGCGCCGACCAAGCCCGTGCTGTTCCTGCGAGCGGTCACCACCCACGAGTTCGGTCACCTGATCGGCCTCGCGCACGACTGCGGCACCGGCACCGAACCGTGGCCGACGGATCTCGACGGCACCGCGGTCGCGCCGTGCGACGCCGCGCCGGAGCCGATCCAGGCGTCGACGATGTTCTACGCGGTCGGCGCGTTCGATGACGGTCCAAGCACGCTCTCGCCCGACGACGTTGCCGGCGCGTGCGCGATCGCGGCGCAGCTCACGTGCTCTGACGACACCACCGCGGGATGTCGCGCGAGCTCGCCATCATCGGCGTGGCCCGCGTGCGTGCTCGTCGGAGTGCTCGTGCGGCGGCGCAGGAGGCGTGCTTGATGTGGTGAGCGCCCTGCGGGCATACTGGGTGCCGGGCGTGGCAACCGCACCTACCGTCACCGCGATCGGGAAACCGCGGGAGCGCGCCGCGCTTCCGGCGGCGGGCGTGCGCGTCGGCCGCTACACCGTGCTCGAGCAACTCGGTGCGGGCGCGATGGGCGCGGTGTTCCTCGCGTCCGATCCGGAGCTCGGCAGGCGCGTCGCGATCAAGCTGCTGTCGTCGCGCGGCGGTGACGACCGGCGTCTGCTCGACGAGGCGCGCGCGCTCGCGAAGCTGCAGCATCCGCACGTCGTCGCGATCCACGACGTCGGCCGCTGGGACGACCGGGTCTACATCGCGATGGAGCACATCGCCGGCCGCTCGCTCGACCGCTGGCTCGAGGAGCACCCGGCGTGGCGCGACCGGCTCGACGCGTTTCGCCAGGCCGCGCTCGGGCTCGCCGCCGCGCACAAAGCCGGCATCGTCCATCACGACATCAAGCCTTCGAACATCATGGCCGGCGACGACGGCCGCGTGCGGCTCGTCGACTTCGGGCTCGCGCGGTCGACCACGCCCGACGGTGGGAGCGGCTCGGGCGGCGGCACGCCGCGCTACATGTCGCCCGAGCAGCGCCGCGGCGCGCCCGCCGACGCGCGCACCGATCAGTTCTCGCTGTGCGTCGCGATGTACGAGGCGCTGTTCGCCGGCCATCCGTTCGAGGGCAACACCGCCGAGGAGCGCAACGAGTCCGTGCTCGCGGGCCGGATCCGGCTGCCCGCGGCGAACGAGGTGCCCGCGGCGACACGCGACGCGATCCTGAAGGGTCTCGCGTGCGATCCGGCGGAGCGCCACGCCTCGATGGCCGAGCTGCTCGCCGCGATCGCGCCACCTCCGCCGCCGCGCCGCACGTGGCTCGTCGGTGCGACCGTCGCGTTCGCCGCGATCGCCGGCATCGGCGCGGCTTACGGCATGCGCTCGCATCCGGCGCCACCGACACCGCACGGCAAGTACGACGCGATCCTCGCAGCCTCGCACCTGCCGCCCACGCTCGACAAGCCGATCCCCGGCGACGTGTTCGGCGTGACGGTGCACCGCCTGTCGAACGGCCTGACCGTGATGATCAGCCCGGATCACGACGTTCCGCGGATCAGCGCGTCGCTGCGGATCAACGCGGGCAACGGCGACAACCCCGGTGTCGCGGAGCTCGCGATGGGCCTCCTCCACAAGGGCACCGAAACGATCGGCACGACCGACTACGCGAAGGAGAAACCGTACCTCGACAAGATCCGCGAGCAATACGCGCAGCGCGCCGCGACGACGGATCCGGCGAAGCGCGCGGCGATCGACGCGGACATCGACGCCCAGACGACCGCGGCCTCGCAGTACGAGATTCCCGAGGAACACACGAAGGTGATGCAGGCGCTCGGTGCGCATTTCAACCAGGCCGATAACTCGCGTGACTTCACCCGCTTCGTGATGGAGATCCCGAGCAACCGGCTCGAAGTGTGGGCCGACCTCGAGGCCGACCGGTTCGCGCACCCGGTGATCCGCATGTTCCGGTCGCAGGTCGCCGAGATCGCGCAGTGGAACGAGTACAACGACAACAACTTCCTCGGCGTGCTCGCAAGCTACTCGACGCCGAAGATCTTCGACCATGCGGGCTACGGCTTCGATGCGAGCTCGGTGCGCAAGAAGATCGAAGAGGAGCCGTATACCGAGGTCGAGGAGTTCATCCGCGACTACTACGTCCCGAACAACGCGCAGCTGATCTTGACCGGCGACGTCGATCCGGTGACCGCGATCCCGATCCTCGAGCGCGCGTTCGCGAAGTGGGAACCCCGGCCGCTGCCGCCGCGACCGCTGCCCGAGCTCCAGCCCGTCAAGGCGGAGACGATCGACGTTCCGACGCCCGGCGGCAATCGCTCGATCTCGTACCACTGGGCGACGACGCGCTCGGTCCAGTTCGATCACGCACTCGAGATGATGGACTTCCTGCTCACGCGGGAGCTGACGAAGCGCGAGGTCAACGCGCAGACCGGAAACCTCCTCGGCGGATACTTCGTCATGGTGACGCCCAACCAGGGCGAATCCCTCGAGGCCGCCCAGCAGGCGATCGACCAAGCGATCTCCGACATGCGCGAGGGCAAGTTCACCGACGAGATGCTGGTCGCCGCGAAGCGCAGCCTGCGCGCGCGTCGCGAGGTCCTGAACCGCGATGCGGACACCCGGATGTACACGCTCCGGATCGATCGCGATCCGCTGTATCTCCCGACCTGGCAGCAAGAGGCCGCGCGCCTGGCCGATGTCGACAAGGCGAGCCGCGCCGATGTCATGAGGCTCGCGAACGAGCTGCTCGGTGCGTCGCACCTGACGCTGCGCGCGGAGCCCGGCGCGGTCGAGCGGCATCCCTTGTACAGCCCGAAGCTCCCGCCGACCCACTATTCGGATCAGCGCAGCAAGGCCGCGGCCGCCCTGATCGCGCGCGATGTCGTTCCGTTGCAACCGAAGTTCCTCACGGCCGGCGTCGACTACACCGAGCGAGACACCGACGCGGGCCACCTCGTCGTGACCCAGGATCCGAAGGAGCACCTCGCGACGCTCGAGCTGCGCTGGGACATCGGCAACGATGAGCTGCTGTACATCTGCGCGAACAAAGGGGCGCGAAACAAGGGCCTGCTCCCGCGCCGGTACGACTCCGGTTTCTGGGACGTGGGCTCGGCCTGCGGCGGCCATCTGATCACCGTCAAGACGACCGGTCTCGACGATCAGCTATCCGAGTTGATCGACCTCGCGTTCGCGGACCTCGACAAGCCGACGGATGCGGAGTGGCAGGCAAATGCGGAGGACCTCGCGACCCAGCTCGCGACGACGATGCGCGGCGTCGACTGGATCCGCAAGTGGGCCGAGGAATACGCGGTGTTCGGCCCGTCGCAGCTGTCGCGGTTCGATCTGACGCTGATCCGCGCCGGAACGCCTGCCGACGGCGCGCGCTCGGCGGATCAGCTTCGCCACGCGCCGATGTGGATCGGTTATCGCGGGCCGCGCTCGCTCGACGAGGTCGCGAAGCTGTTGCCGCCGCGCCCCGCCGGCAAGGCACCGGTTCCAACGCCAAAGCAGCTCGTCACCGGGCCTCCCAAGGTCTACCTGATCGATGCGCATACGCTGTCCGACACCGCGAACGTGTCGATGCTGTACGGCGCGACCCACGTGCTCGAGCGCAGGGCGCAATTCATCCTGCTCGAAGGCTACTGGGCCCCGGAGCTTCACCCGATCGCGAACGAGCTCCGCGGTCATACGCGCTTCGAGACCGAGGAGATCGAGCCGAACGCGATACGCGATCCAGGGACGGTCGCGTTTCGCCTGCAGACCACGCCCGCGGATGCGCCGGCGGCGATCGAGCACACGCTGCACGAGGTGTTCGAGGTACCGCACGATCCTGCGATCCTCGCCCGCGCGAAGCAGGCGCGCGACGAGATGATCCGCGCCGATTGGGCGAGCCGCGTCGACCTGCTCGACAAGCTGCTCGGTTGGCGGATCAACGGTCAGGCCGACGATCCGCGCGTCCAGTTCCGCAACGAGTGGGCGCAGGTCGGCATGAAGGAGCTCGACGCTCTCACCACCGAGCTCCGGCACGCACCGCACGCGATCGTCGTGTGGGGCAACCTCGCGGGCCTCGATCGCAAGGCGCTCGCGAAGTACGGCATCCTCACCGACATCTCGCTCGCCCAGCTGCTCGACGTGCACCACTCGCTGGCCACCTCGCCTGCGGGCGTAAAAAAGCCCGCGCGAGGCGGGCGTGTTGCGAAGCGCAAGAAGTAGCGATCAGAAGCCGCAGCAGTCGGGCGTCGGTGCGCCGATCGAGCAGTCGGCGGTCGGCTCGCTGCAGGTCTGCACGAGCGAGCCGTTGACGCGGCACTCGCACGTCGCGGCGCCGGTGCCGTCGCTCTTGCAGCTGATCGCGTCGGTCTGGCCGTTGACGCTCGACATCGACGAGCAGTCGTCGTTGATGGTCGTGCCACCGCCGCCTTGGTTGTAATAGAAGTCGATCACGCCGTCGCAGTTGATATCGAGACCGTCGGGCGTGCCGTCGCCGTTCGAGTCGATCTGCTGGGGCTGGCAGAACGTGAAGTCGGAGCTACCGCTGCCGGTGCCGCCGCCTTGGTCGCCGATCGTACAAGCGCCGAGGGTGGAGAACGCGAGGAGTGCGTGGATGGAGAATTTGGACATGCGCCTCGCTTCAGCAAGCGCCCTGCCACGCGAAGGCTGCTCGTGGATGTCCGACGACGCGGTCGTTCGCGACGAGCCCATCCCGGCGCGGTCCATGGTGTACCGGCGCGGTCCAAGTGGCTGGCCGCCGACATATACTGAACGCGTGACGCGAGGTCGACGCACGCTCTTGGTGACGCATCGCGCCCGCACGTCCGCGTTCGAGCTACCCGACGAGGGCGAGCTGGTGATCGGCCGGTCGCAGAGCTGCGAGGTCTTCCTCGACGACCAGCAAGTGTCCCGCCGTCACGCCGTCCTCCACGTCCAGCCCGCCGGCGTCCAACTCGAGGACCTCGGCAGTCACAACGGCACGCTCCTGCTCGGCGCGAGCGAGACGCTGTCCGCGATGCGCGCGCGGTCCGACGAGACCCAGACCGGTGCGGCGCACGAGCTCCGGCTCGCGCCGAACGTGCGGACGCCGCTGTCCGACGACGCGCTCGTGCAGATCGGTAGTGCGCTGTTGACGATCCAGGTCACGACCGCTCGCCGCCGGCTGCAGAGCGAGGTCGGGATTCCAGGCTTCGTCGTCGTCGACGGCGCGATGGAGCGCTTGTTGGATCTCGCCGACCGCGCGGCGCCGACGACGTTGACCGTGCTCCTGCTCGGCGAGAGCGGCAGCGGCAAGGAGATGCTCGCGCGCTACGTCCACCAGCGCTCGCCGCGCGCGGCCAAGCGGATGGTCAGCCTCAACTGCGGTGCGCTGCCCGAGCACCTGATCGAGAGCGAGCTGTTCGGCCACGAGAAGGGTGCGTTCACCGGCGCGGCCGCCGCCAAGCCCGGCCTGTTCGAGGCAGCCGAGGGGAGCACGCTGTTCCTCGACGAGGTCGGCGAGCTCACGCTCGCGCTGCAAGTCAAGCTGCTGCGCGTGCTCGAGGACCGCCAGGTCCTGCGCGTCGGCGCGCTCGAGCCGCGCCACGTCGACGTTCGGTTCGTCGCCGCGACGAACCGCGACCTGGAGGCGCAGGTCGCCGCCGGCAAGTTTCGCGAGGACCTGTACTACCGGCTCTACGGAATCGCGCTTCACCTGCCGGCGCTGCGCGAGCGCCGCGACGATATCCTCGCGCTCGCCGATCGCTTCCTCGAGGATCTTGCCGAGCGGGGGCGGCCCCGCCCGACCCTGACCGACGCCGCGCGCGCGAAGCTGCGCGACCACGACTGGCCCGGCAACGTGCGCGAGCTCAAGAACGTGATCCATCGCGCGATCGTGATGGCGGACGGCCCGCTGATCGAGGCCGACGACCTCGAGCTCGCGCGTCGTGATTCGCGGCCCGGCGCGGCGCTCCCGGCGATCATCGACGAAGCACCCGATCAGCTGCGCGCGCGTGCCGAGGATGTCGAGAAGAAGCGGATCCTCGACGCGCTCGAGCAGTGCGCGGGAAACCAGACCCGCGCGGCCGAGCTGCTCGGCATCACCCGCCGCGTGCTCGTGCGCCGGCTCGAGAAGTTCAACCTGCCGCGCCCGCGCCGCGACTCGCGCCTCGGCGACGACGACGAATCCGTGTGATGCTCCGGGCCCATGGCCCGCCGCGATCCGCACTCGTACGCCGATGACACCCAGCCGCAGACCGTCGCGTTCGCGTTGAAGGCACGCGTCGACTTCACGACCCGGACGCTCGCCGCCGAGGTCGTGTTGCGGTTCGCCGAGCCCAAGGCCGGCACGCTCGACCTCGACACCCGCGACCTCGCGATCGACGCGGTCGAAGACGCGAGCGGACGCGCGCTCGCGTTCGTGCTCCACGAGCCCGAACCGTTCCTCGGCGCACGGCTGTCGATCGAGCTGCCCGAGCCGACACCCTCGATCACGATCCGCTACGCGACCTCGCCCGACGCGTCCGCGTTGCAGTGGCTCGCACCGGCGCAGACCCGCGGCGGCGTTCATCCGTACTTGTTCTCGCAGTGTCAGGCGATCCACGCGCGCTCGCTGATCCCGCTGCAAGACACGCCGCGGCTGCGCGTGCGCTATACGGCGGAGCTCACGATCCCGAAGGCGCTGCGCGCGGTAATGGCAGCGGCCGATCGCGGGCGTAGCGAGGCCGGCGAGCTCGCGACGCACGTGTTCGAGATGCCGCAGCCGATTCCGCCGTACCTGTTCGCGTTCGCGGTCGGCGATCTGGCCTCGCGCGATCTGTCGCCGCGCTGTCGGGTGTGGGCCGAGCCCGCGGTCGTCGAGGCGGCGGCGTGGGAGTTCGCGGAGGTCGAGCAGATGATCGGCGCCGCCGAGGCGCTGTTCGGTCCGTACGATTGGGAGCGCTTCGACATCCTGACGATGCCGCCGTCGTTTCCGTACGGCGGGATGGAGAACCCGCGGCTCACGTTCCTGACGCCAACGGTGCTCGCGGGCGATCGCTCGCTCGTGTCGGTCGTCGCGCACGAGCTCGCGCACTCGTGGACCGGAAACCTCGTGACCAATGCGAACGCCGAGCACTTCTGGTTGAACGAGGGCTTCACGATGTACGCGGAGCGCCGCATCACCGAGGCGCTCGAAGGCTCCGACATGGCCGCGCTGTCGGCCGCGCTCGGCCGCCGCGAGCTCGACGAATCGATCGAGCGGTTCAAGGACACGCCGGCGATGACGAAGCTGCGCACCCACCTCGACGGCATCGATCCCGACGAGTGCTACTCGCTCGTCCCGTACGAGAAGGGCTACATGTTCCTCACCGCGATCGAAGCCGCGGTCGGCCGCCCCGCATTCGCGGCGTGGCTGCGCACGTACCTCGACGCGTTTCGGTTCGGCGCGATCACGACCGAGGACTTCGTCGCGCACATGGAGGCGGGCTTACCCGGCGCACTCGCGAAGGTCGACGCACCCGCGTGGCTCGACGGTGAAGGCCTGCCGGCGAACGCCGTGACCGCGCGGTCGGCGCGACTCGCCGCGATCGAGGAGCTCGGCGCGCACCTGCCGCCGGCCGGCGTGAAGTGGTCGGCCACCGAGTGGGCGCTATATCGAGAAAACTATCCGCGGCCCGCCGCGCACGATGCGCTGCGCCAGCTCGATCACCAATTCCAGCTCACCGACAGCACGAACTTCGACGTGCTCGTCCCGTGGCTGACGCTCGCGCTCAAGTCGGGCTACCTCGCGGTGCTGCCGCGCGTCGAGCGCGTAGTCGCCGAGGTCGGCCGGATGAAGTACCTGCGCCCGCTCTATACCGCGCTCGCGGTGGACGCTCAGACGCGCGCACAGGGCGAGGCGTGGTTCGCGCGGAATCGCGCTTCCTATCATCCGATCGCGCGCCAGATGGTCGAAGGCGTGCAGGCGCGATACCGTCCGGCGCAATGACGGATGTACCGAAAGGCGACCACATCAAGCGGGTCGCGGTGATCTTCTCGGGTGGTCCCGCGCCCGCCGCGAACGCCGTGATCTCGTCGGCCGCGATGTCGTTTCTCTCCGACGACCGCTCGGTGATCGGGTTCTTCCACGGTTACTCGAACCTCGAGGACTACCACCCGGTCACGCACCGCCTGCTGCCCGACGAGCACTACCGGATCTTCGCCGAGAAGGATCTCGCCGGCCTGCGCAACTCGCGCGGCATCGTGATCGGTACGGCGCGCACGAACCCGGGCGCGGCGATCGTGAAGGCCGCCGACCTCGAGGATCCGGACAAGACGACGAAGCTCCGCAACATCTACAACGCGCTCGTCGATCTCGACATCGACGCGCTGATCTCGATCGGCGGCGACGACACGTTGAAGACCGCGAACTTCCTGTACGAGCTGCAGCGCCGGTTGCCGCCGGGTGCGAAGCGGGTGCAGATCATCCACCTGCCGAAGACGATCGACAACGACTATCCCGGCATCGACTTC
>Ga0193728_1001038_pt1 | contig 13886 bp, 11 predicted proteins | sample U1c1metaG_FD_143037 | JGI IMG/M metagenome (GOLD analysis project Ga0193728, IMG submission 143037) | Soil microbial communities from a riparian zone of the East river system, Colorado, United States - U1c1 | ecosystem: Environmental > Terrestrial > Soil > Riparian zone | place: USA: East River...
CGGCTTCCCAGTCGCGGTCGTCGAGACGCTCATCGTGTTTCTTCGCGAGGTCGATGGCCGCGGCGATCGTTCGAGGCAGCAGCTCGAAGAATTCCGCGAGCTGCTTCGCGTCGTAGGCGTGTCGCTCGGGCAGCTGCCACAGGATCGGTCCGAGTTTTTCGCCGAGCGCGAGCACTCCCGAGGCGAAAAAGTTGGCGAGCGCGACATCCACGTTGGTCAGGCGCTTCAAGTGGGTGATGAAGCGGCCGCCCTTGACGGAGAAGACGAAGTCATCGGGGGTCTGCGATGCCCACCGCAGGTAGCTTTCCGGTCGTTGAAGCGAGTAGAACGAGCCGTTGAGTTCGATCGAATTCAGTCTGGATGCCGAATACTCGAGTTCACTGCGCTGCGGGAGGCCCTTCGGGTACCAGACGCCGCGCCACGGCGGGTATCGCCATCCCGAGATCCCAACTCGCGCGAGCGCCACCCTCCGACGCTATCCCGATAACGGTTGTGCAGGAGTTCTGAGTTCCAAATCACAAATCTCCTCACAGAAACGGCTATTTCCACCAAAACTCCTGCACAACCGTTATTGGGCGGTGCGTTATCAGGCGGTGAGGGGCCCGACGGCGACGACGCGGAGGACCGCGATGCCCTGCTCGTTCGATTCGGCGAGATCGATGGTCGCGCTGATACCCCAGTCGTGATCACCCGCCGGGTCGCTAAGACTCTGACGCGCGAGCCACTGGGTCGGACCCTCGGTGATCTGCAGCATGGCGGAACTCCGAGCATCCGCATCGGTACCAATCAGCGGACCGGATGCCGCGTCGTACTCGTCGAAGTACGGGTCGAGCGAGTCCGCCCAGCGGTCGGCGTCGAACCCGGATGCGGCATCCAGCTCCCCCAGTTCATCCCACTTTTCGAGCGCGGCAAGCTGCACCCGCCGAAACAGTTCGTTTCGCACCAACACCCGGAAGGCACGAGCGTTGGTTGTGACACCGGGCGGCGCAGGCGGGAGCACGGGTCTGTCGAGGCCGGTCCCTGAACTCGTCGAAGGGTTAATGAGCTCATCCCACTCGTCGAGCAGGCTCGAGTCGACCTGGCGCACCAGCTCGCCGAGCCATTCGATGAGGTCGAGTAGATCCTCGGTCTTGGCCTCATCGGGAATTGTCTGGCGGGCCGCGCGGTAGGCGTCCGAGAGGTATCGAAGCACGAGTCCCTCGCTGCGAGCCAACTTGTAGTAGTTGATGTAGTCGCCGAAGGTCATCGCGCGCTCGTACATGTCGCGCACGACGGACTTCGGATGCAGCTCGAAGTCGGTTACCCAGGCCTGCGATGCACTGTAGGTTGCGAAGGCGGCATACAGAAATTCCTTGAGCGGCATCGGATGGGTGATCTCTTCGAGCAGATCCATGCGCTGCTCGTACTCGATGCCCTCGGCCTTCATGACCGCGACGGCTTCGCCGCGCGCGAGAAACTGCTGCTGCGAGGTGACCGGGCGCGGGTCATCCAGAGTCGCTTCAATGACGGAGATCATGTCCAGGGCGTAATGACCGGTGACTCCTGTGGGCCCCTCGCCCCCCACCGGCACGGGCCCAGGCTCAGGGACCGGGTTCCGCTCATGGACCGGAGGCTGGAGCAGGTCGAAGACAGCGAGCGCGAACGGCGACAGCGGCTGGTTGAGGCTCGCAATCTGTGTCACCACCTCGGCGGTACGGAGGGTGCGGTAGATTGCGAGCGCGCGGCGAGCGAGCGCGAGCTGTCGTCGCCACGGTTCGTGGTTCTCGAATACCAGGTAGCGTGCGTTCTCGAAGACGTTACCGCCGCGTCCAATGACGTTGATGAGCATGGCCGCCGTCATCTTCATGCTGGAGGTCAGCGTCTCCGGTTCGGCGGCAATCAGCCGCTGGAAACTCGGGTCGCCCCACGAGACGAAGCCGTCCGGCGCCTTCTTGCGAACGATCCGCTTGAGCTTGACCGGGTCATTCCCCGCCTTCTTCACCAGTCGCGCGTTTTCCGTCTCGTGCTCCGGCGCCTGGGCCACAACCGTGCCTGCGGTATCGAAGCCGGCGCGGCCGGCGCGGCCCGCAATCTGGTGGAACTCGCGCGCGCTGAGCTGGCGCATCCGTGTGCCGTCGTATTTGGTCAGCGCGGTGAGGAGCACCGTGCGGATAGGCACATTGATACCGACGCCGAGCGTGTCGGTGCCGCAGATGACACGCAACTGCCCACTCTGGGCGAGCTGTTCGACGAGGCGCCGGTACTTCGGCAGCATCCCGGCGTGGTGAACACCGATCCCGAGTCGAAGCAGGCGCGAGAGCGTCTTACCGAAACTGGTGGTGAACCGGAAACCCCCGATGAGTTCTGCGATGGTATCCCGCTGTTCGCGTGTCGCGACCTTGGCTCCTGCAAGCGCCTGCGCCCGCTCGAGTGCCGCGGCCTGGGAGAAGTGCACGATGTAGATGGGCGCCTGGCCGGTCGACAACAGCTCCTCGACGGTCTCGTGGATCGGCGTCGTCTCGTAGTAATAGTGCAGCGGAACGGGCCGCTCGACACCGGTGACGGATGCGGTCTCGCGACCCGTACGCTTCGTCAGGTCCGCGGCGAGCCAGGCAACGTCTCCGAGCGTTGCGGACATGACGATGAACTGTACGCGCGGCAGCTCCAGTAGCGGTACCTGCCACGCCCAGCCCCGATCCGGATCGGAGTAGAAGTGGAACTCGTCCATGACGACCTGCTGGACGTCGCTGTCTGGTCCGTGTCGCAGCGCAACATTGGCGAGGATTTCCGCGGTGCAGCAGATGATCGGCGCATCCGGATTCACGGATGAGTCTCCCGTGACCATTCCGACGCTGGCCGCCCCAAAGATGTCGACGAGAGCGAAGAACTTCTCGGACACCAGCGCCTTGATCGGTGCCGTGTAGTACGAACGCCTGCCCTGCGCGAGCGCCGCGAAGTGTGCACCGACCGCGACGAGCGACTTGCCGGTACCCGTCGGCGTCGACAGGATTAGGTTGTTGCCCGTGACGATCTCGATCAGGGCCTCGGCCTGCGCCGGATAGAGCGACAGCCCGCGACCCTCGGCCCACTGCTCGAACGCGAGATAGGCGTCATCCGGATCCCACAGGTCCGGCGCCAGCCCGAGAAGCTCGGTCATCGGCCGGTATCAGTCATGGAGCTGCACGTTCCCCCATGCGTCATGCACGTAGTTCCAGAAGCCTTCGACATCGAGGTGGGTCGGCACGAGCGCATTGGGTCGGTCGGAGTGGAAGTCGACCACGGTCATGCCACGCGTGAAGGTGCCTTCGAGCTCGACCTCGACCCTGGCCGGCTTCGTCGTGAACAGGTCGGGACGAGCGACATAGGCGACGGCGCAGACATCGTGCAATGCCTGGCCGTCCCATTCGTCATCGAGTGGGTTGGTCCAGAAGGTCGCGAGCGGCGCGACCAGCTCGATGCCGAGTCGGCCGAGCTGGTGCATCCGACCAACAATTCCCTCATCCACGATGGCCTGCAGGGTGAGATCCAGGCCGACCATGGTCAAGCGCCATCCCGCAGCGAAGACGGCGGCGGCGGCATCCGGATCCGCGTAGATGTTGAACTCAGCAGCGGGCGTCGTATTGCCCCGCGTGTATGAGCCGCCCATGATCGTGAAAGATGCGACCCAGTCAGCGATCCGCGGCTCTCGGGCCAGCGCGAGCGCGATGTTGGTAAGCGGACCGGTCGCCACCAGATGGATCTCGCCGGGCGCGGCCCCGAGCGTCTCGATAATCAGATCGACGGCGTGAGACTCGGATGCGGCGATCGCCGCTGCCGGAAGCGTGACGCTGCCGAGTCCACCCTCCCCGTGCACGAATTCGGCGTTCCTGGTCTCGCCCCTGAGTGGTTCGCCCGCTCCGGCCGCGACCGGAACGTTGTCGAACCCGAGGTACTCGCGCAGCTCGAGAGCATTGCGGGTCGTCTTCTCGAGCGAGACATTGCCGCCCACGGTCGTCACCGCGACGAGCTCGATATTCGGGTCGCCGTGCGCAAGCAGCAGAGCGAGGGCATCGTCGAGCCCGGGATCACAGTCGAGGAGCATCCTGAACGCCATGCCTCAACCGTGCCACAAAAGATCGACCGCCGAGTCTCGCCGCGGTCCGTGAGCCCGATGGCAACAATCCTTGACACGCTTGGCTAATTGAATTAGCTTTTGAGCTATGACAGTTAGCCAAGAGAAAGAAACCGCCATGACGACACTGATGCTCGATCGCGAGGGCGGTCGAATTGCCTACGACGTTCAGGGCACGGGCCCGCTAGTCATCTGCGCGCCCGGCATGGGCGACATCCGCCAGACCTTCCGCTACCTCGTCCCTGCTCTCGTTGCGGCCGGATACCGCGTCGCAACCTTCGACATCCGCGGCCACGGCGAGAGTGACACGACATTTACGAGCTTCGACGACGAGGCGGAGGCGTCCGACATCCTCGCGCTCGCCGACCATCTCGGCTCGAGGGCCGCCGTCGTCGGAAACTCGATGGGCTCCGCCGCAGGTGTCATCGCGGCCGCTCAGCGCCCGGAATCCATCACGTCGCTGGTGCTCGTCGGCCCGTTCGTTCGCGAGCCGAAGGTGAACCCGCTGATGAAGGTACTCATGCGGGTCGCCACTGCGCCGCTCTGGGCCGCTGCGGTCTGGAAGAGCTACCTGCCGAGCCTCTACGCGGGCCGCAAGCCCGTCGATCAGGCCGAGTTCGCCGCCCAGGCCAACGCCGCTATGAGGCGCAAGGGATACGCGACGACGTTCGCGAAGACCACGCACACCATCCACGACCCGGCCGAGGCCGTGCTGACGCAGGTGAAGGCGCCAGTGCTTGTTGTGATGGGCGAGCTCGACCCCGACTTCCCGAAGCCTGCGGCCGAGGCGGCCTGGATCGCACAGCAGCTGAGCGCCGAGGTGCTGATGGTCCCAGAGGCGGGCCACTACCCGCAGTCGCAGCGACCGGAACTCGTGAACCCTGCGGTCATCGCGTTCCTTCGGGGCGACGATGCCTAGGGCGGGCCTCAGCGAAGACCGGGTGGTCGAGGAGGCGGAGTTTCTCGCCGACGAAGGCTCGCCCGTTACCCTGGTCGAGCTCGCACGGCGGCTCGGAGTGCAGGTGCCGAGCCTGTACAAGCACGTGGCCGGCGCTGATGCGTTGCAACAGCTCGTCTCCGTTCGCGCCAAGGGGGAGCTGGCGGATGTCCTGGCCCGCGCAACCGTTGGCAAGGCCGGTCCGGATGCCGTCGCCGCCCTCGCCATCGCCTACCGCGACTGGGCGATCGCGCATCCCGGCCGTTACGCAACGACTCTCCGTGCTCCGGATGAGAGCGATCCGGCGGACGTCGCCGCCTCGAGTCGGGCCATCCAGGTCATGTTCGATGCTCTCGCCGGATACGGGCTGGTCGATGAGGATGCAATCGACGCGACGCGAATTTTCCGTGCCACCCTGCACGGGTTCGTGACCCTGGATGCCGCGGGCGCGTTCGCGCTCCCCGACCTCGACCGGAGCTTCGCGCGACTCGTCGCCATGCTCCAGCACAGTCTCGCGAACTGGGGAGCGCTTACAATCTGATGTGCCCAACTCCGATAGCTCAGCAGCAGATGAGCGGCCGGAGGTCGGCGCCGGCATCGACCAGGAGAAGCTTGCCGTAACCCTTGAGGTTCTCGCTCGGCTCAACGATCTCGACGAGGAACATCCGGACTTTCTGGCGGTCCGCAGGGCGACCGCGCAGATGTTCAAGTCGGTCAAGAAGGCGCGCAGGCTCGAGCTTCGGGCACAGGTTGCCGAGGCGGACCGCGGCGTCGTGGCCGCAACCGCCACCGGAGCGGCAGACCGAATCGATGACGAGACCCGCGGCGTCCCGCTGGCGGTATCCACCGAGGCGCCGGTCGCCGGCACACTGCTGAAGTCGCGAGCCTGCTACATCTGCAAGCAGCACTACACGCTGGTCGACTCCTTCTATCACCAGCTCTGCCCCGATTGCGCGGCCATGAGCCACGCCAAGCGAGACGCACGAACCGACCTGACCGGCAAGCGCGCGTTGCTCACGGGTGGCCGGGCGAAGATCGGCATGTACATCGCGCTGCGCCTACTGCGGGACGGCGCCCATACCACCATCACGACTCGCTTCCCCCGGGATGCGGTGCGCCGGTTCTCATCGCTGCCGGACTCCGCGGACTGGCTGCATCGACTGCGCGTCGTCGGGATCGACCTTCGGGATCCCGCGCAGGTTCTCGGTCTCGCGGATGCCATGATCGCGGCCGGACCGCTCGACATCCTGATTAACAACGCTGCGCAGACAGTGCGGCGCTCCCCCGGCGCCTACGCTCCGCTGGCCGAGGCCGAGCTTGCGCCTCTTCCTGACGGTCCCCTGCCGGAGCTGCTCACGTTCGGTCACACGAACGACGCCCATCCACAGGCCCTTGCCGCATCGGTCACGAGCCACCCGATCCTCGCCGCCGCTGCCCTGGACTTGAAGAGAACTGCGGCGGATCACCTGACGTCGGAAGCGCTCGCGCCGGGTTCAACCTCGCTCGATCGCCTGGCCGCGGGAACGGCGATCGACGCCGGCGGGCTGGTGCCGGACACGCATCACGCCAACAGCTGGACCCAGCATGTCCAGGAGGTCGATCCGCTCGAACTGCTTGAGGTGCAACTCGCCAACATGACCGCACCGTTCCTGCTGATCAGTCGACTGCGTCCCGCGATGGCGGCCTCGGGCGCGCGACGCAAATACATCGTGAACGTCTCGGCCATGGAGGGTGTGTTCTCTCGCCGCTACAAGGGTCCCGGTCACCCGCACACCAATATGGCCAAGGCGGTCCTCAACATGCTCACCCGCACGAGCGCCGCGGAGATGTTCGAAACCGACGGCATCCTCATGACGAGCGTCGACACCGGCTGGATCACCGACGAGCGACCCCATCCAACCAAGGTGCGGCTCGCCGAGGAGGGCTTTCACGCCCCACTCGACCTGGTGGATGGCGCCGCGAGGATCTACGACCCCATCGTGCAGGGCGAGGCGGGGACGGATCTGTACGGGATTTTCCTCAAGGACTACCGGCGATCCGAATGGTAGAAAGGGCGTGTCCCCATAAGTGGGGACACGTTGGACAGATTTTCGCGTCATAGCTGACGGCAAAATCAGTCTCTTCGGGTAAGCCCAGGGCACTGGGCAACACCCGAGGCCCAAGGACACCAACCATGCCCGCTACCACCGCTCCTACACTTTCCACTGCCGCTGAGGTCGAAGCGGGTCTGCTCGTCTCTGTTGCGGCCGGCGATCAGGCAGCGTTCAGCGAGTTGTACGACAGAATGCAGCCGCGAGTTCTCGGTCTGGCCATCCGCATCCTTCGGGATGTCGGCCACGCCGAGGAGGTCACCCAGGAGGTTTTCCTCGAGGTCTGGCAGGTCGCCCGCAGCTTCGACAGCACGAAAGGCAGCGCGGCCGGCTGGATCCTGCGCAAGACGCACAGCCGATCGGTCGACCGCGTCCGCTCTGCGCAGGCCCGCAGGATGCGCGAGGCCCGCATCGGCCTGCGCGACCTTCTCGAGCCTGCCGATGACATCAGCGAGACCATCTCGCTGCGGATCGACAGCGAGCGGGTTGAGCGCGCGCTCGGCGCTCTACCGGAAGCGCAGCGCCAGGCGGTCGCCCTCGCGCACCTCGGCGGATACAGCCACTCCGAGGTTTCTGAGATTCTCCAAATCCCCGTCGGAACCGTAAAAACCCGCATTCGCGCGGGGATCGGCCGACTTCGCGAGGAAATGACAGCCGCGTAGAGCAAAAGTCACATTTCGAAGTTAAGACACGATTTGACTGCAAAGTGTTGCCATGATGTGCTTCTGCACTAGTGTTAGCCGTGCATTATCGCGCTCTGGCGCGTGGTAATCGTGAGGCTCCGGGATTCGGGACCGACCGAATTGCATTAACAAGGAGTCACAAGCATGGCAACAGGTACTGTCAAATGGTTCAACGCCGAAAAGGGTTTTGGATTCATTTCCCCCGAGGACGGAAGCGCTGACGTTTTCGCCCACTACTCGGCTATCGCGACGAGCGGCTACCGCTCGCTCGACGAGAACCAGAAGGTTGAGTTCGAGGTAGCTCAGGGCCCCAAGGGTCCTCAGGCCGAGAACATCCGCCCCATCTAAATCACCCAAGGATCGAGCTTCATCCAGTTTCTGGATGACAGATTGAACCTCGAAAGCCCCCCGGTCATCTTCGGATACCGGGGGCTTTTGCGTTGTCTGACCGCGACCATCGCTAGGCGAGGAGTTCGCGCACGCGCGGGATGACCTGGGTGCCGTAGAGCTCGATCGAGCGCATGAGCGTAGGGTGCGGAAGCGGACCCGCGCTGTACTTCAGGTCGAAGCGCGCAATTCCGAGTGTCTTCGCCGTGTTCGCGATCTTCTGCGCGACGGTCTCGGGTGAGCCGACGTAGAGCGAGCCACCCGCAATCTCCTGCTCGAACTCCCCGCGACCCATGGGCCCCCACCCGCGTTCGGCGCCGATGCGATCCCGCATGAGCTTGTAGTCGGGCCACAATTCCTCGGCGGCCTGCTCATCCGTCTCCGCAATGTGTCCGGGCGAATGCACCCCAACCGGCAGGTCCGGCATCTCCATTTGAGCGAGTGCGCGGTGATAGAGGTCGACGTACGGAGCGAATCGCTCCGGGGAACCGCCGATGATGGCCAGCAACAGGGGCAGACCGTACCGCGCGGCCCGAACGACAGACTCGGGGCTGCCGCCCACGCCGATCCAGGTCTTGAGCGAGCCGGACTCCGTGGTCGGGTAGATGCTCTGGCCGGTCAGCGGCGGGCGCAGGCTTCCGCTCCAGTTGATCGGCTGCTCCTTCAGCGCCTCAGAGAACAGGTCGAGTTTCTCCTCGAAGAGCCGCTCGTAGTCGGTCAGGTCCAGGCCAAACAGGGGGAACGACTCCGTGAATGAGCCGCGACCCAGGATGACTTCCGCTCGACCGCTCGAGGCGGCATCCAGTGTCGCAAAGCGCTGGAACACACGAATCGGGTCGTCGGAGCTCAGCACAGTGACCGCCGAGCCGAGATGGATGCGGGAGGTGCGTCCGGAGATCGCCGAGAGCACCATTTCCGGCGACGAGACGGAGAAGTCGCTGCGGTGGTGCTCGCCGATACCGAAGAAGTCCACACCGAGCGAGTCAGCGAGGACGGCTTCCTCGATCACATCGCGGATGACCTGCGGATACGACACCAGCGCGCCGTCCACACCCCGGGTGACGTCGCCGAACGTGTCGAGTCCGAACTCGAGTTGCTGCGCCATGGATGTTCGCTCCTGTTTCTGTCGACCTATGCGAACGTTTCAACCTGTGCACCAGCGCGCGAATTCCCGCAACCTCGGTGAGGCTACTGGTGCGTCAGGGTGGTCGCCCAGTCAAAGAATGCTCTCTTGCCGGGCGCTGTGTCGGCAACGTTCTCTTCGTCGACCACCTGGGCGAGAAGGTCGGTCACGCCGCGGACGATCCGATCGAGATCCTCGTGCGGGGCGGTGAGGGCGAGCCCGGCAGAGAAGATCGTGAGCAGGTGTGAAACCGTGCCCGCATCGACGTCCCGGCGTACCATCCCGGCTCGCTGCATGGTCTCAATCAGGTCCGCGCGGATGCCGACCCCGGGAATGTAGCCGAAGCTGTTGGCGCTCCTCATGATGGAGTTCATCGCCTCGGGATCGAGGGTATAGAGCATGCGAGCGAGAGGGCGCTCATAGACCGCGGAGAGCGCGTAGTAGTAGATCCGCGACAGGCGACCGCCCTCCGGGTCCCGTTCAATGTGGTCGAGCATCGACAGGTAGATCCCCGTGAACTCTCGATTGAGCATGAGGACGAGCGCCTCTTGAAGGCTGCCGAAGTGTTCAACGATCAGTTCTGGCGAGATCTCAGCGGCGCTGGCGAGGCTCTCGATCGTCAGAGTGTCGAACCCACCACTGGCCACGATGTCGGCAGCGACGTCGAGAACTCGCGCGTGCACGGACAAATTGGTGGTCATGTGAAGTCCTCAGCGATTTCGGGCCGCTGGAGATCATCCTAAAGGGATAGATAGACAGAGCGGTACACGGACAGACAGAGTCCGTGGGCAGCGCCAGATTACGCGGGGATGCCTAGCGAGTCGAGAGAATTCTCCACAATCTTGAGACCGTGAAGCCCGGGAAGTCCGCTGATCGCCGCGTCGATCTTTCGCGCGGCCTTGCGACCCTCCGGTCCGCTCATCAGGTGGTTCATGACGTGCACGACCTCGTCGCGGTCCATGATGCTCGAGCCAACCGGAGCCCAGAAGTTACCGAGCGCAAAGCGAGCGAGAACCTGGGCCTTCTTGGACTTGGCCAGGCGATCCCGGGCCTGCGAGGTGTAGAAGGCAACGTGGCGGGCTTCCTGCTTGGCGATCCGCTTGAGCAGCTCCGCGAGGATCGGGTCCTCTTCGAGGTCGGCCATGCGGTTGTAGGCCTGGATGGCGGACCACTCGTTCGCCGCTCCCCAGGCCATGTGTACCGCGACAAAGTCGTTGCCGGCAATCTTCCCCAGGACGGACTGCTTAATCGGGTCGAGACGATCTTTCCAGCCGAGCTTCATGCGACCGGCCTTGATTTCGTCGAAATCGACCGTGATGCCGTGGATGCCGAGAACAGTGGACAGCGCCTCGCCGTGCCAGAATTCCTCGCGATTCCACATGGTCATGAAGGCGCTCATGTCGGCCTCCTTGTGGGAGGGCGTGGTCAGCAGATCGCGGGTGTAGCAGACGGTGTGGTACTCGACATCCGTCATGTAGCGCAGCGTTCGAAGCGACGTTTCGTTCAGCGGGTGCTCGCGGAAGCTCTCGAGATCGAGGTCGGACCAGTTGACGCTGACGGATGTCTCCGTGTACTTGTCGATGTCAAATGCCATGTGATGTCTTGGGAGCCCGCTAGATCTTGGCTCCCGCTCCCTTCACCGCTTCATTGTGCACAGTGTCTTTGTGAACACTGTCCGCGGATCGCTCGCTGCTTGCCACTATCCCATCATGGGTGAGGCCGTTCGAACCGCGTTTCCAGTTGTAGATTCTCCACCGTCTTCGTTGCGCTTCGCGGGAAAGATTGGTGTCAGGGTTCACAGCGGACGGATTTCCCAGCAATTCGAGCCAGACGAGGTCGGCATGGCTGTCCCCGTAGCCGTAGGACTGGGTCAGGTTGACGTTGTGCGTCTTCGCGTACTGACGCAGCCATGCTGCCCGAGCCTCGTCCACGAGCGGCGGCCGCTCGAGGTAGCCCGTGAGTACTCCGTCGCGCTGGTGCATCGTGCTGGCGATGACCTCGTCGAACAGGCCAGCGAGCGGCTGGGTCAGGATTCCGATTGAACCGGTAACGAGAACGGTGCGGTGTCCAGCCTCGCGGTGCTCCTGGATGCGCTTGACGGCGCCAGGAAGAGTGTGGCGAAGCAGTGTGTCGCCGTAGCCACCCGTAACGACCTTCTCGAGGCGCGAGTATGGCATCCCCTTGTAGCGGCGCAGAAAGACGCGGATGAATTCTCCGCGGTCGCGACGTTCGGCGCGGAGGTAGCTCGGGACGTTCGCCAGAAGGCTCAGGAACTCGCCTGGCCATGCTGCCTTGCGGAAACCCGCCGACCTCACCCAGAGGTACTGAGTCGCGAGGTTCGCGTCGACGACCGTGCCTTCGAAGTCGAAGATGGCCACGACATCCGTGCGCTTCGGCAGGGCCTTGACGGCCCGCTCCTTCGCCGCCGGCCGGGTGGCAAACACGCGCGTCATGGCCGTGATCGAGGGAAGGTGCACGTTTTGCATGTAGTCCTCCCAATCGATCGCGGCGACGTCGAAGCCGATATCGTCGCGGCGCTTGGCCGGCAGGGATGCGTGGAGTGCCTTGGTATTCGTGTCGTCGAAGATGATCTCGGATTGCACGTATGCCCGGTACAGCTCCGTGAAGTTGCTCAGGACCTCGAGATCGCCCTTGCGCTGCTGAACCTTCGCCAGCTTCGCGCGGCTGCGAGCGCTGGAGCCGAACCGCTCCAACCACTTTTCCCGGGAGTCGTTGTGGCGCTGGGCCCGACGCAGAGACTTCTCGACTTTGCGCCCACCCGGGAACTTCCAGGTCGGCACGACGATGTGACCGGACTCGCCGGGAAGCGGCATCGGATTCGCACTGAAGAAGACATTGATGTTCTCGGCGACACGATGAATCGGCAGCGGGTTGCTCGCGCCAGATCCCACGTGGAAGAACTCGGGCGTGCCAGCCACCGATGGATTGGCGGCGACCGCGAGAATGACGTTCACGACGAAGTCGACCGGAATGACGTCGAGCACGCTGTCCGGCAGCCCGAAGAATTCGGGGAGCTGGCCGCGACCGTAGGCGATGATGAGCGGGTCCGCGACCTTGAAGCCGTCGATCCAGCCCGGGTACGGATGCCGCAGCGCGCTCTCGATGATGGCCGGTCGCACGATCGACAGCCGATGCCCGTTCTGTGCCCACAGTTCCTCGGCGGCACGCTCGGCGAAGGACTTGGTCAGCGTGTAGACATCCGTCCAGCCGAGGCTCTCCGCCCGAGTGCGGCCGTAGTCAACCAGCGTGTCCTGGACCCACTCGACGCGGGCGGCCTCCGCGGCCTTCGACACGGCCTGCGGGCCCTCCTTGCCGTGCACCGCACGGGCCGTCTCGATGAATCCGCGAAGTTCGTGCGGCTGGCGCGAGTTCAGCTCAACACGGGCGCGAGCACCCTTCGCGGCCTCGTACTCCGCACGCCAGTCGACCTCGTGAAGCAGGCTCGCCTCCGGTGCGACGCCCTTGCGGATTCCGCCGACGTAGGCCGTGGAAACGTGAACGACCATGGGATCGCCGCCGGATTTGAGCAGCGCCTCATAGAGCCCGACCGCTCCCCCGACATTCGTATCGAAGGCCTGGTCGATCGGCGGGTCGAACGAGACGGTGGACGCGCTGTGGATGACCAGATCCAGGTCCTTCGGCAGCGGCGGCAGGGCGCCGAGTCCGCTCTCGACTACCTTCAGCCGATTTTTGATGGCCGCTTCGACGCCGGCATCACCTACCGTGTCCCGCCACACCGAGAACACCGGCTTCTTGAGCAGCGTGCGGAGTCGGTCGACTGCAGGCGTACTGCCCTTCTTGCGAATGAGCAGGGTAATTGTCGTTCCGGGGTGATCGGCTAGCAGGCGCTCGAGAATCGCCTGGCCAAGAAAGCCAGTTCCACCAGTGAGGAATACGTGTGCCTTCCCCAGATCAACATTGGCTACCTTCGAAGTCACGGAAGAAGCTTACGGGCAACGGCGTAGCCGATGCGGTCATCCAGTCCGGGCAGCGCAGCAACCTGCGACTCGATCTCGGAGCGACAAGCAACACCGGCTTCACCGCCGAAGACATAGGTCTCAAAGAACGCGCGATCGTCGGCTGCCCGATCGACCGCACCGATAGGCCACGACGCGTGCACCAGCGCCTTGCGAGTGAGTTGCACGGCGCGCGAGGAGTCGGTCAGCCTGCGACGGCTCTCGTCGTCGAAGAATTCCTGGTGCCTCTTCTTGACATCCAGAATCATCGAAATGGTGGATGCGAGCGCCGCGCTCTTGCTCTGCGCCGCGAGACGCAGGTAGGCGGCGCGGGTAATCCACTCATCGACGAGGCCGGTCGTGGTGTGCACCGCGATGATCGGGACGCCGAGCCGGATCGCGGAGAGCGCACGACGAATCGGGCCGCGGCGGTCGGAGGACTCGGATCGTGACTTGCGTACCTTGCCCTCAGGCGCATCCTGGAAGCGCGGGAGGCCGTTCGCCTCGAGGACGGCGTCGAGCGCATCCGCGATCCAGAATTTCTCGAAGGCCCAGGTCACCAGGAATCCCGTGAAATTCTGGATCGCGGATGCGCTCGA
>Ga0193728_1001039_pt1 | contig 13884 bp, 11 predicted proteins | sample U1c1metaG_FD_143037 | JGI IMG/M metagenome (GOLD analysis project Ga0193728, IMG submission 143037) | Soil microbial communities from a riparian zone of the East river system, Colorado, United States - U1c1 | ecosystem: Environmental > Terrestrial > Soil > Riparian zone | place: USA: East River...
AAGGGGTGGAGCCTAGGAGAATCGAACTCCTGACCTCCTGCTTGCCAACCGGGCGCAATTGTCGTGAAGCGGTAGGCAGTAACGAGCGCTGTCGCGCATCGCGCGGCAACGCGAACTCGAAGCGATACCCGCGGCAAAAAGGGGGTGGAGCCTAGGAGAATCGAACTCCTGACCTCCTGCTTGCAAAGCAGGCGCTCTACCAATTGAGCTAAGGCCCCGAAGGGTATTGCGTGGGGGTACCAGGACTTGAACCTGGGACCTCTTCATTATCAGTGAAGCGCTCTAACCGCCTGAGCTATACCCCCGTGGAGCAGATACGAGAGTATCGCACCCACGAACCAATCCGTAATCGACCCTACTGGTTGGTGAACCCCACGAGCAGGCCGCCGGTGAGGCGGACCGTGAAGTTGTACAGGATGCTGCCGATGGCGCCAAGCGCGGTGCCGACAACGACATTGAGTAGTGCCACCACGAAGGCGAAACCGGCGACCGTCACCAGCGAAGCGCTGGACTCGATCGAGAAAGTCGGCTGATCCAGGATGTCCTGCAGCGTTCCATCCAGGGCGTGGAAAATCTGCAGGGCGTCCAACAGCACCCAGATCAGGATGGATGCGACGACCAGCACGATTCCGGCACACACCGAGATCAGGAAGGCGAGCTTGAGAGTCGACCAGAAGTCGAGGTAGACGAGCTTCAGGCGAACCTGCTTTGTGGCTACCGCTCGTTGTGACTTGCGCTGAAGCTTTTCCGCGACGCTACTCATCGACCGATTCGTCCTTTCCAGGCTCCTCCGCCTCGTCAGATTCCTCTGACTCGTCGAGTTCCTGACTCTCTAGATTACGTTCACTGTTCTTGGCAACCGCGATGATCTTGTCATCGTCTGCGAACCGGGCAAATACAACGCCCATGGTGTCTCGACCCTTGGCCGGAACTTCGGCCACGGATGACCGTACCACCTTGCCGCTGGCAAGAACCACAAGGACCTCGTCCTCGTCGTCCACGATGAGCGCTCCCGCGAGATCGCCCCGGGCCTCCTGCAGCTTCGCCACTTTGATGCCCAGGCCGCCCCGGTTCTGCAGGCGATATTGGTCCGCCGACGTCCGTTTGGCGTAGCCGCCCTCGGTGACGACGAACACGTATCCACTGTCGGAGACTACGCTCGCGTCGAGCAGCTGGTCGTCATCCCGGAAGTGCATTCCGATCACCCCAGAGGTTGATCTTCCCATCGGGCGCAGGGCGGCATCGGATGCCGTAAACCGGATCGACATGCCCTTGCGCGAGACCAGAAGCACGTCCTGATCCTCTTCGACGAGCATCGCGGAGACCAGTTCGTCTTCGTCCCGAAGGTTGATGGCGATGATCCCACCCGTGCGGTTGGTGTCATAGTCGGTCAGCGCCGTCTTCTTTACCAGGCCGCCCTTAGTCGCGAGCACCAGGTACTTCGCCGCGGCGTAGTCGCGGATGTCGAGCACCTGTGCCACCTCTTCGCCCGGCTGCAACGCGAGCAGGTTGGCGAGGTGCTGGCCCTTCGCGTCGCGACCGGCCTCCTGGATCTCGTAGGTCTTCGCCCGCAGTACTCGCCCCGTGTTGGTAAAGAACAGCAGCCAGTGGTGCGTCGTGGTCACGAAGAAGTGTTCGACGACGTCGTCGGCCCGCAGTTGTGCGCCCTTGACTCCCTTGCCGCCGCGATGCTGGCTACGGTAGTTGTCGCTCCGCGTGCGCTTGACGTACCCACCGCGAGTGATGGTCACGACCATCTCCTCTTCGGGGATCAGGTCTTCGACACTCATGTCCCCGTCGAAGCCGAACATGATCTCGGTGCGGCGGTCATCGCCGAACCGAGCGACGATGTCCTGCAGCTCGTCGCGGACAATGGAGCGCTGCTCGTCCGGCGTGGCGAGGATGTGCTTGTACCCCTCGATGAGAGCGGTGAGCTCCGTGGCTTCGTCGATGATCTTCTGTCGTTCGAGCGCAGCGAGTCGACGCAGTTGCATGTCGAGGATCGCGCGCGCCTGCAGCTCGTCGATGTCGAGCAGCTCCATCAGGCCATCCCGAGCCGTTTCGGTGTCGGCGCTGCGGCGAATGAGGGCGATGACCTCGTCGAGCGCGTCGAGCGCCTTGAGGTAGGCGGTCAGGATGTGCATCCGCTCCTCCGCCTTGCGAAGACGGAAGGTGGTGCGACGAACGATGACCTCGATCTGGTGATCGATCCAGTGCGTGATGAAGCCGTCGATCGGCAGCGTGCGCGGGATGCCGTCAACGATGGCCAGCATGTTCGCGCCGAAGTTCTCCTGCAGCTGCGTGTGCTTGTACAGGTTGTTCAACACGACCTTGGCGACAGCGTCTCGCTTGAGCACGATGACGAGTCGCTGTCCGGTACGACCCGAGCTCTCGTCGCGGATGTCCGCGATGCCGGCGAGCCGTCCCTCCTTAACCAGATCGGCAATCTTCTGCGCGAGGTTGTCGGGGTTGACCTGGTACGGCAACTCGGTGATGACCAGGCAGGTGCGGCCCTGCAACTCCTCGACGTTGACGACAGCGCGCATCGTGATCGAGCCGCGGCCGGTGCGGTAGGCATCCTGGATGCCCTTGATCCCGAGGATCTGGGCGCCCGTCGGAAAGTCCGGCCCCTTCACGCGCTGGATAAGCGCCTCGAGCAGTTCCTCGCGCGACGCGTCCGGGTTCTCGAGCGCCCACAGGGCACCCTCCGACACTTCGCGCAGATTGTGCGGCGGGATGTTGGTGGCCATGCCGACCGCGATGCCGACGGAACCGTTGACCAGCAGGTTCGGGAATCGTGCGGGAAGGACGACCGGTTCCTGGGTCTTGCCGTCGTAGTTGTCCTGGAAGTCGACGGTCTCCTCGTCGATGTCCCGAACCATCTCCATGGCGAGCGGCGCCATCTTGGTTTCGGTGTACCGCATGGCCGCGGCTCCATCGTTGCCGGCGGAACCGAAGTTGCCCTGACCGAGCGCCAGGGGATAACGCAGGCTCCATGGCTGCACGAGTCGAACCAGTGCGTCGTAGATGGAGGAGTCGCCGTGTGGGTGGAACTGCCCCATGACATCGCCGACGATGCGGGTGCACTTGTTGAATCCCTTATCGGGGCGGTAACCACCGTCGTACATGCCGTAGATGACTCGGCGATGCACGGGCTTGAGCCCGTCGCGCACCTCGGGCAGCGCGCGCCCGACGATGACGCTCATCGCGTAGTCAAGGTACGACCGCTGCATCTCCAGCTGCAGGTCTACCTGCTGGATCTTGTCGTGACGCGTGTCGACGACAGCCTTCTCGAAGGTCGGCTCGGTGGTTGGTTCTGTTTCGTCAGCCATTTACGTGGTCCTTATATGTCCAGGAAGCGGACGTCTTTGGCATTTCGCTGGATGAACGATCGACGGGATTCGACATCCTCGCCCATGAGGGTCGAGAAGACCTCGTCGGCCGCGGCGGCGTCATCGAGTGTCACCTGCATGAGGGTTCTGGTCACCGGGTCCATCGTGGTCTCCCACAGCTCGGTGTAATCCATCTCGCCGAGGCCCTTGTAGCGCTGGATGCCGTTTTCTTTCGGCATGCGCTTGCCCGCCGCGAGTCCGGCTTCCTGCAGCGCGTCCTTCTCGCGATCGCTGTAGACGAACTGGTGTTCCGCGTTCGACCACTTGAGGCGGTACAGCGGCGGCTGCGCGAGATACACATAACCGTGATCGATCAGCGGCCGCATGTAGCGGAACAGCAGGGTCAGGATGAGCGTGGTGATGTGCTGCCCATCGACATCGGCATCGGCCATGAGCACGATCTTGTGGTACCTGGCCTTTTCCGGAGAAAAGTCCTCGCCGACCCCGGCGCCGAACGCCGTGATCATGGCCTGCACCTCGTTGTTCGCGAGAGCGCGGTCGAGCCGAGCCTTCTCGACATTCAGGATCTTGCCGCGGAGCGGGAGGATCGCCTGGAACTCCGGATTGCGCCCCTGAACTGCTGACCCGCCTGCAGAGTCGCCCTCGACCAGGAAGATCTCCGACAGTGACGGATCCTTGCTCGAGCAGTCGCGCAGCTTGCCGGGCATGCCACCCGACTCGAGTAGCCCCTTGCGCCGAGTTTGCTCGCGCGCCTTGCGCGCGGCGATGCGAGCCTGGGATGCCTGGATCGCCTTGCGAATAACGTTGCGTGCCTCGGTCGGATGCGAGTCGAACCAGTCGCCGAGCTGTTGGCCAGCGACCCGTTGCACGAAGGCCTTCGCCTCGGTGTTGCCGAGCTTGGTCTTGGTCTGGCCTTCGAACTGCGGTTCGGCGAGTTTGACCGAGATGACCGCGGTCAGACCCTCGCGAACGTCATCGCCAGAGAGATTCTCATCCTTCTCCTTGATGATCTGCTTGTCGCGGGCGTACTTGTTAACGAGCGTGGTGAGCGCCGCGCGGAATCCCTCTTCGTGGGTGCCACCCTCGTGAGTGTTGATGGTGTTCGCGTAGGTGTGGACGCTCTCGGTGTAACCATTGGTCCACTGCATCGCGACTTCGAGGGAGATCTTGCGCTCGGTGTCTTCCGATTCGAACGCGATGATCTCGGGATGCACGAGCTCGTTCTTCTTCGCCTTGTTGAGGTACTCGACGTAGTCCTCGAGTCCGTGCTCGTACATGTAGCTCTCGGTGACGTCTTCCTCTTCGCGCTCGTCAGTCACCGTGATGCGCAGGCCCTTGTTTAGGAATGCCATCTGCTGGAACCGGGCGCGCAGGGTCTCGTAGTCGAACTCGACAGTCTCGAACGTCTCCGTGCTGGGCCAGAAGGTGATAGTCGTTCCGGTCTCATCCGACGTTTCGCCCTGCTTGAGGGGGGCGGTAGGCACACCGTTCTCAAAGCTGACTCGCCACACATGACCCTGCTGACGGACTTCGACGTCGAGTTCGCTCGAGAGCGCGTTAACAACCGAGATGCCAACTCCGTGCAGGCCGCCGGAGACCGCGTATGCGCCGCCGCCGAACTTGCCGCCGGCGTGCAGGATGGTGAGCACGACCTCGACGGTCGATTTCTGTTCCTGCTGGTTCATGGCGACCGGAATGCCACGGCCGTTGTCGATGACCCGAACGCTGCCATCCTTGCGAATGAAAACCTTGATGTCATCGCAGTAACCCGCGAGTGCTTCATCGACGGAGTTGTCGACAACCTCATAGACCAGGTGGTGAAGACCGCGAGGACCCGTGGACCCGATGTACATACCGGGCCGCTTGCGAACCGCCTCCAGTCCCTCGAGGATCTGGATCTGGTCGGCGCCGTAACTATCGTCCGGGCCCTTGCGCTCGTGAACGAAGGGGATGGCCGCTGCGAGGCCCTGCGCTTCGTTGTCGAGCGATTCTGTAGCCGGAGTCTCCGGACGATCTTCTGGCAGGTCGGTGGATGACTCCGTGCTCATATATCTGTGGCTCCCGCCGCTTTTGTGATTCGCGTCATTCGGGGGACTTGCTCCCTTAAACCAACTGGCCGGAAGGGAGGCCCAGACGACGTCTAAATTCTACCAAATCGGATGCCAACGTGCGGGCTTTGACGCCCCGCTGGGGACAGTTAGGGCCGGACGAGAGTGTTTTGCATTCCTAGCCGTAGGTATCGCGTGGACCACGTCCTGGAATCGATCCCGCGCCCCGTTTCCACGAGGGGGCGTTCGGTCCATCGAATTTCACTGATTCGATGCCGGCATCCGGGAACCGCTGCGCGATGCTCGTCGTGATCTGACCACGCATCAATCGCAGCTGGGTCGCCCAGGCCGTCGAATCGCAGCGGACCGTCAGTATTCCATCTTCGATCCCGACCGGCTCGGAATGCAATGCAGTCTCGGCGCCCGCTAGTTCGGTCCAGGATGCGAGCAGGTCCGCCTTCGCGAGCGACGAGTTCCAGCCCAGTCGGTTGGTGAGCCCGTCGAGGATATCGTCGATCCCGCGCGGATCGCGTCCGACCCCGAAGGGCACACTCGCGCCCTCCTTCTTGTTCTTCGCACGCTTGCGCGCATCCGGAGATCGCTTGCCGGGCTCTCCGAAGAGTGCGCGCATCCGGAGGTAGACGGTGATGTGCTCTGGCACGGACTCCGGTGACTCAGGCATCCTCGCCTCCCTCCATGATCTCGCCCCCGCGAATAAGTACTGAATGACCCGCGAGCCGAACGGGCACATCCCCGCCAACCGCGGCGGTGATGAGTACCTGCTCAAACCCTTCGATGGCATCGGCGAGGCGATCGCGCCTGGACTCATCTAACTCCGCAAACACGTCATCCAGAATGAGCACAGGATCCCCCGAATTTGAGTCACGGCGGAGAACTGCGGCGGAAGCAAGTTTGAGGGAGAGCGCGAACGACCAGGATTCGCCATGGCTCGCATACCCGCGCGCGGGCAAAGCGTTCAGGGTGAGCACAAGATCGTCGCGGTGCGGTCCCGCGAGGGTGATGCCTCGCTCGAGCTCGGCTCGCCGTACCCGCGCCAGTGCAGCACGGAATGCCTCACGGGTTTGTTCCGCCGTAAGGCGGTCGCGATGAATTTCTTCCTGCGCAACGGCTGCATCGAGGTCGTCTGAGGTCGACGAGAGGATGCTGAGCTGGTTGGCCAGCGACGCCGCGTGATGATCCCCGGCAATTGCCGCATAGGCGAGCTCGACTTCTGGCGACAGCTCACCGACGAGGTCCGCCCGCGACCCGATGATTTCAGTTCCGAGGTCGACGAGTCGTTCATCCCAGATATCGAGAGTGCTCAGCTGCCCGCGAGCGCCAGATGCTCTCGCCGACTTCAGCAGACTGTTGCGTTGCCGAAGTACCCGGTCGTAGTCCGCAAGCACGCCGCTCATGCGCGGCGCTCTGAGCACGAGGAGTTCATCCAGGAACCGCCGCCTTCCCGACGGCTCCCCGCGGACAAGGGCGAGATCTTCCGGCGCAAACAGGACGCTCGAAAAATGTCGCGGCAGCTCGCGCGTCTTGATCGCGGATCGATTGATCTGCGCCCGATTCGCGCCGACACGATTGAGTTGCAGCTCGACGAGCACTGACTGTTCTGCGTTACTCACTCGAGCCCGGACGATCGCCGAGTCGCAATCCGAGCGAATCATGGCGTGGTCTGTCGATACACGATGGGAGCCGAGGGTGCTCAGGTAGCCGAGGGCCTCCACCAAGTTCGTCTTGCCCTGACCATTGCTGCCGACAAAGAGGTTGGGCCCGGGAACCAGGTCCAACTCCGCGGACTTGTAATTACGAAAGTCCGTAAGACTGAGGTGGGTGACTCTCACATCAGTTCTTGACTTGTGCTCGTCAATTATTGTGAACGGCGTGCCCGCCGAACTGATTGCGCAGTGCGGCGACGGCCTTCATGGATGGAGACTGGTCGCCCTGGCGCGAGACGAATCGCGCGAATATGGCAGCGCTGATAGTCGGAACGGGAACCGCATTGTTGAGCGCCTCCTGAACCGTCCATCGACCCTCGCCCGAATCATCGACATAACCTTCGATCGCAGCAAATTTCGGATCCTCTTCGAGTGCCTTGACCAGCAGCTCGAGCAGCCAGGACCGAACCACGGTTCCGCGTTCCCACGCCTTGAAGGTTCCGGTGACATCCTTGATCAGATCCGGCCGCGAGCTGAGTAGCTCGTATCCCTCACCCCAGGCCTGCATGATCGCGTACTCAATTCCGTTGTGCACCATCTTGGCGTAGTGGCCGGAACCAACTTCGCCGACGTGCACAAATCCCTCGTCGCGTGGGCCCTTCGGGCGCAGCGCGTCAAAGACCGGCATCGCGCGTTTCACGTCTGCGTCGTCGCCGCCACACATCAGGCCGTAACCGTTCTCGAGTCCCCAGACTCCACCGGAGACGCCGCAGTCCATGAACTTGATCTTCATCTTGGCGAGAAACTCGGCGTGGGCGAAGTCCTCGGTGAATTTCGAATTTCCACCGTCGATGACGAGATCGCCCTCGTCGAGGACTTTCGACAGCTCGGTGATCACGTCGTCAGTGACTTTGCCGGACGGAACCATGACCCAGACGACGCGCGGCGTCGGCAGCGCTTTGGCCAAATCGACCAGGCTCTTCACATCGGTGACGGCAGGATTCGGGTCATATCCGGTCACCTCGACGCCGGCCTTGCGCAGTCTCTCCCGCATGTTGTTGCCCATTTTGCCGAGACCGATGAGACCGATGTGCATAGCGTTTCCTTGATTTATTGAGTGCGTGATTTATCGAAGAAGAAGGTTGGGCTGCAGTAGGTACTTGTAGTTGTCCGCGCCGGCCTGGTCCTTGGATGACTGGCTGGTGATGAGCACCGGACCCGGCTTGTTCGGGTTGTCGGTTTTCGTAAACGAGATGCGCACGAATTCCGAGTGGACGGCGCCGAGTCCATCCAGTAAAAACTGCGGCTTGAGCGAGACGACCGTGTCACCACCGGTGAGGAACGCGTCGATGGTCTCGGATGCCTGGGCCTGCTCCGACCCAATCGCTTCGAGCGTGAGTCCATCGATCGAGAATGAGAAGCGCAGGGCAGCCTCACGTTCGAGCACGAGGGACACCCGTCGCGTTGCCTCGACCAGCTCGGCGGTGTTCATCACGGCATAGTTGTCGACTTCTTCGGGAAACAGTCGCTTCACCGGTGGAAAGTTGCCTTTAATCAGGAGAGATGTCACGGTGCGCTTGTCGGCCTGGAATGCAATGAGCTCACGTTCATCCGTGCTTGTGATTGCAATCGAGATCGTTCCACTGTGCCCGAAGGTCTTACCGATCTCGGTCAGGGTGCGAGCCGGGACCAGGGCCGTTATCGAGTCGGTGATTGCATCGCTTGCTGCCCACTCAATTTCGCGAACCGCGACTCGATACCGATCGGTCGCCACAAGCGAAAGGCTTGTCTTGGACACCTCGAGCTGAACGCCGGTGATTACGGGAGTCACGTCATCCCGTGAGGCGGCAACGGCAACTTGCGCAACCGCATTGGCGAATGCTTCGGCTGGAAGGGATCCAGAACTCTCCGCTACCTGAGGAAGTGTCGGGTATTCCTCCACCGGCATGCTGAGCAGGGTGAAGTGCGCGGATCCGCATGCGACCGTAATTCGAGACTCTTCCGTGCTGAAGATGACTGGCGCATTCGGAAGTCGGCTCGCAATTTCCGCGAGCAATCGTCCCGATACGAGTACGCGGCCAGGCTCTTCGATCTCGGCTGCGACTTCAGTTTGCGCCGAAACCTCATAGTCAAATGACGACAGAGTGAGCACGCTGTCCGTGGCCTCAAGAAGCACACCGCTCAGGATTGGCAGGGTGGTGCGCTGCGGCAACAACTTCACGGCGAAGGACACAGCCTCACTGAAGACGTCTCTGTTGACCTGAAATTTCACGGGTGCACCCCTTACGTGCCGCTACTTCTGGAACGGCAGATTAATACTGGCACGCCCGGGACCCTGCACGATCAAAGGTTGTCTTCTTCGATGGTGATTCATTAATGAGGTTAAAATTCATAACCGTTGTGGAAAGTGTGCGTAACTCGACCAGATCGTGCAATCGATTGGGAACTACAACCGTGCAAGATGTTGAGGGACTGGGGAATCCAGGCGGTCCGGGTGCACATTCAATCGAGACGGCAGGCGTGAATTCCACAATTTCGAGTTAGAACTCAACAATCAGGTCCGGCGAGTTGCGCAAGTTGTGCACAGGTTATCCACACTGTGGGAACTCCCTACATCTTGTTGTAGCGGTGGTTCTGTTTGATTCTGCTCGTGAGTTCCGTGACCTGGTTGTAAATCGAGCGTCGTTCCTTCATCAGCTCAGTGATCTTTTTGTTGGCGTACATGACGGTGGTGTGATCCCGGTTACCGAACAACTGTCCGATCTTGGGAAGCGACAGGTTCGTCATTTCACGGCAGAGGTACATGGCGATCTGTCGCGCAGTAGCGACGGCCTGTGATCTCGAGGAGCCATAGAGATCGTCGACGCTGAGCTTGAAGTAGTCGGCGGTGTGATTGATGATGTCGACCGGCGCGATGATGTTGTCTTCGTCGAGCGTGATCAGGTCCTTAAGCACGGTCTGCACCAGGGCCATGTCGACGGGCGTGCGATTCAGGTTTGCGAATGCCGTGACGCGAATGAGTGTGCCCTCAAGCTCACGGATATTGGAGGAGACCTTCGATGCCATGTATTCGAGGATGTCGTTGCCAACCTGCAGCTTCTCGTTCTGCGCCTTCTTGCGAAGGATGGCGATACGGGTCTCGAGGTCTGGGGCCTGGACGTCGGTGATGAGTCCCCACTCGAACCGACTTCGCATCCGGTCCTCGAATCCGGTCAGATGCTTCGGCGGCAGGTCGCTGGTGATCACCACCTGCTTGTTGTGGTCATGCAGTGTGTTGAAGGTGTGGAAGAACGCCTCCTGGGTGGAGTCCTTGCCCTGGAGAAATTGGATGTCGTCAATCAGCAGGATGTCGATCTCGCGATATCGGGACTGGAAGACGGAAGCGCGGTTGTTTGCGATGGAGTTAATGAAGTCGTTGGTGAATTCCTCGGAGCTGACGTAGCGAACACGGATGCCCGGATAGAGGCTGATCGCGTAGTGACCGATGGCGTGCAGTAGATGAGTCTTACCAAGACCGGACTCGCCGTAGATAAACAGCGGGTTGTAGGCCTTGGCGGGCGCCTCGGCGACCGCGACCGCGGCAGCGTGCGCGAAGCGATTGGACGCTCCGATAACGAAGTTGTCGAAGCTGTACTTCGGGTTGAGCCGACTGTCCGATTTCCGGGAGTTGGCGTTCTGGTCGAGGGACGCGGAGACGACCGTTGTTTCGATGTATGGCTGCTCGTCGGTAGAGTCCATTCGCTCGAGCGGATCGGGCTGGATCTCGGGGTTGACGACGATCGCGAAAGTCGAGACCTCAAAGGACTCGTCCAGGGTGGAGATAGCGCTCAGTAGCGGAAGGCGGATGCGCTGTTCGAGCATGCCCCGCGTGAGCTCATTCGGAACCTCGAGATAGAGCGTGCCGGCCATCACTCCCTTGGGTTCGACCAGGCTGATGAACCCCTGCAGCTGCGGGGTGATGCGGTCATCCGTCGAGAGTTGCGTCAGAACGGAACTCCAGATGTCCTGGGTGGATTCCGCTGCCTGTGCCATTTGGGACCAATCTGAAGGGAATACATTGAAAGTCTTAGAAATGTATTCACAGGTTTATGCACCGGAAAAACCGATACAAATCGACGTTTACGCCGCTTCTGGACGGGCAGAGGGGCTGACCATCACCTTAGTTGTCCACAGGGTGTCGATACCAAATGAAAATTGATTGGTGTGGATAATAGGTCGTTTAGCCGGATTGGTTTGACCAGACCGGATTAAGCCCGTATTTTTAACCAGTTGACTTCCGGCCGTCTGGCCACCTACTTCTTACCGGCGTTCACAGCTGGACTTTGGAGATACAGCTATGAGCAAGAGAACTTTCCAGCCGAACAATCGGCGTCGTGCCAAGGTTCACGGTTTCCGCCTCCGCATGCGCACCCGCGCTGGGCGCTCGATCCTCGCCGCTCGACGCCGCAAGGGTCGCACCGAGCTTTCCGCGTAACGCAAGAAGTCTGCGTTTCCGTCGTGCTCAAGCGAGCCAATCGGGTTGTGACGGCAGGCGACTTCCGCTCCACTGTCCGGACGGGTCGTCGGGTCACGACTCCGCACGCGCTCCTCTACATTGCGCGGCGAGATCAGAGTGATGTCACACGCGTCGGTTTCATCGTGTCGAAGAGCGTGGGTAACGCGGTTACCCGCAATCTGGTCACACGCCGACTGCGGGCGATCGGGCACGATGTGGTGCTTTCACGACCGACCGGCACCGACCTGATAATTCGTGCGCTGCCAGGATCCCCCGGGGTTTCGTGGACTAACCTGCAGAGTGAGATTTTGAGCGGGCTTGAGCGGAGCGCTGGACGGTGACCCAGACAATGGCAATGCCGAGGGCAGCCACGTTTTTGCTGCTTCTCCCGCGCAACTGCGCGGTAGTTCTCCTTCGCGGATACCGCGCCGTGATCTCGCCACTTTATGGAGATGTCTGCCGGTACTACCCGTCCTGCTCCCGCTACACTCTCGAGGCGATCCAGGAGTACGGCGTGATTCGCGGAACCGTGCTCGGAACCTGGCGTATTCTGCGTTGCCACCCGTGGGCGGCAGGCGGAGTGGATGACGTGCCACACCGGCACGAGCATGGTTACACCGAAACACCGTTCGGCTTCGTCGTTTCACCCGGCCACGGAAAGGGCTGACCGCAGGACCATGGACCTCACCTCATTTATCTCCACCATCAGCGTGGTGCTCTGGCCCATCAAGTGGGTCATCGAGCTGCTGTTGGTGGGCTTCCACACCGGGCTCGTCGCGATCGGTATGGACCCCGCGGCCGGCATCACGTGGATTCTCGCGATCCTCGGACTCGTCATCGTCGTGCGGTCGGCTCTTATTCCGGTGTTTGTGCGCCAGATTAAGAGCCAGCGCCGGATGCTCCAGATCGCTCCTCAGATCAAGAAGATCCAGGACAAGTACAAGGGCAAGAAAGACCAGTACTCCCGTGAGGCCATGTCCCGCGAGACCATGGCGCTCTACAAGAACACGGGAACAAACCCACTGAGTTCCTGCCTGCCCCTGCTGCTGCAGATGCCGGTCTTCCTGTCCCTGACTGCCACACTCAACGGTGCGCAGCACGACCTTGCCGGAGTGGGTTTACTCAACAAGCAGCTCGCGTCACAATTCGGGCACGCGAAGTTTTTTGATCTGGCCCCGCTGAATGCCTCACTGTCGACCGCGAACGGCAACGGGTGGGTGTGGGTTATCGGCATCGCGATGATCGTTTTGATGTCGGCGACGCAGTTCATTACGCAGTTGCAGATCATGTCGAAGAACCAGTCGCCGGAAATGAAGGCGAGCCCGACGTACAAGCAGCAACGCGTGCTGCTGTACATCCTGCCGTTCATCTTCGTGTTCTCGGGCTTCAGCTTCCCCCTGGGCGTGATGTTCTACTGGGTGTTCGGAAACCTGTGGACCATGGGCCAACAGTTCATCGTCATCCGGAACCTGCCAACGCCCGGTTCGGATGCAGCACTCGCGCGAGAGGCCCGTCTTGCGCGCCGTCGCCAGCGCCGTCCGCAGATCGCAGCCGAGGGCGCCACTGGCGTCGGCGGTTTCAGCATCGTCGAGGAACCCAAGAAAGTCACGACCCAGCGTCAGCAGCCGGTCGGTAAGAACAGAGCCAAGAAGAGCGGGAACAGAAAATGAGCGACCTGACAGAGACCGAATCTGCCGAGGCAGAGACGACTGAAGAGGTAGAGAACCTCGAGTCTGCCCCGCAGACGACAAGCGAACTCGAGGCGGAGGGTGATATCGCCGCCGACTACATCGAGGAGCTGCTTGATATCGCGGACCTCGACGGCGACATTGACATCGACACGCGGGGCGGCCGCGCCTACTTGTCGGTGAGTGCGGGCGAGGGCACGACTAACCTCCGCATCCTGTCCAAGCCCGACACTGTCAACGCGCTTCAAGAACTCACGCGCATCGCCGTGCAGACCAAGACCGGGGCGTTCTCGCGCCTTATTCTTGATGTGGGTGGATCGCGGGAGGCTCGCGCGGGCGAACTCGCCACCCTGGTCGACAAGGCGATTGCCCGCATCGAGGATGGCGCCGAGTCGGCGTCTCTTCCCGCAATGTCGTCCTATGAGCGCAAGCTCGTCCACGACGTGGTCGCCGAGCGCGGGTACGTTTCGGAGTCCGAGGGTGAAGGTCGCGACCGTCACACCGTCATCACGCGCGCGCTCTGACGCACACACCGAGACCACCTGACGTTTCACGTGAAACATTGAGTGAAATCCAGGTCGAGGCTGAACCCGAGGCCGCGGGGAAAATTTTCGGTACTCAGTTGGAGCTTGCCCG
>Ga0193728_1001040_pt1 | contig 13880 bp, 8 predicted proteins | sample U1c1metaG_FD_143037 | JGI IMG/M metagenome (GOLD analysis project Ga0193728, IMG submission 143037) | Soil microbial communities from a riparian zone of the East river system, Colorado, United States - U1c1 | ecosystem: Environmental > Terrestrial > Soil > Riparian zone | place: USA: East River...
AGATCAACGCGCGTGAAGAGCGCAAGGCGCAGTGGCAAGATCGCCGCGATCGCCGCAAGCAGCGCCGCGAGGAGCGCCAGCACCGTCGCGAAGAGCGGCCGCAGGCCCCGCAGGGCCCGCAGGGCGCACAGGGCGGTGGTCCGCGCCCGCACGAGCAGCAGCGGATGTTCCAGAACAACCCGCCGCCCGCGCCGCAGGGCTCGAACGGCCACGTGCCCCAGGGCAACGCGCCCCGCGAATCGCGCCCGAACCTCCAGATGCCGCTGACGCCCGTCGATCACGACGTGCTCGCGCGCGTCGGTACGCCGCTCGGCGACGCCGCCGCCGCGGTGTTCAGCCAGCTCCGCAACGGCCAGCCGCTGCCGGTGCGTCAGCTCGCGCAGATGATGCGCAAGCGCAACCTCGTCAACCAGGATCCCGAGCAGCTGTGGCCGCAGCTCAAGGCCGAGCTCCTCGGCGACGAGCGCAGCTATCGCACGCTCGGGCTGCGCCCGCGCATCGTGTATCGCGGCCGCGATCTGTTCGCGCCGGGTCCGGTCGCGATGTCGACGACGGCCGAGGTCGAGGCCGGGATGGCGAGCGCGCTGTCCAAGCTCGCGGGCGCGACCCATCGCGCGTTGTCGCAGCGGATCTCGCGTGCGAGCTCGGCCGGGTTCGAGCGACTGATCCACGCGTACCTCGTCGCGGCCGGTTATCGCGACATCGACTGGATCAAGCGCGTCACGGGCATCAGCTACGCGACCGCGACCGCACCGGGCCTCGCGCGCACGGTGTTGATCAGCGCGCGCTCCGGCGATCAGCCGATCGATCGCCGCGGCATCGGCGAGCTCCGCGTCGGCGTCGAGGCGAAGAACCTCGTCGCCGGCATCCTGTTCGCGCCGCGCGAGCTGTCGCCCGATGCCGAGCAAGAGCTCGAGCGCTCGGGCCGGTCGATCTCGGTGATGTGCGGCGACCTCCTGGTCGCGGCGCTGATCGCGACCGGCGTCGGCGTGGTGAGCGCGGCAGCACCCGTGCACTACCTCGACGATCAGTTGCTCGACGAGCTCTTGGCGGGCTGAGCGGCATGGCTCGGATCGTCGTTCTCTACAACACCGACTACGACGCCGAGCAGGCCACGCTGACCGGGCCCGACGTGACGTCGGTGCGTGAATCCGCAAAGGCGATCACGCGCGCGCTCGCCGAGGGCGGCCACACGGTCGAGCTCTCGGGCGTCCACGGCATCGAGGTCTACACGGTGCTCGCGCAGATCCGCGCCGCGAAGTACGACCTGCTGTTCAACCTGTGCGAGTCGATGGACAACAACTCGCTCAACGAGCCGACGTTCGCGGGCCTCCTGGATCTGTTCGGCATCCGCTACACGGGCGCGGATCTGCTCGCGCTCGCATCCTGCCTGCACAAGCAACGCACGAAGGACATCCTGCTCGCGCACGGCGTCCCGACGCCACCGTACCGCTACCTCCTCGACGAGCACGCGCTCGACGCCCCCGGGCTCGACGCGCTCGACTACCCGTGGTTCGTCAAGCTCGCGCACGAGGATGCCTCGCTCGGCATCACCGAGGCGAACCTCGTCGGCGACGCGGCCGCCCTGCGCGCGCGCAGCCGCGAGCTCATGCGCGAGTACAAGCAAGCCGTGATCGCGGAGCGCTACGTCGAGGGTCGCGAGATCAACGTCACGGTCATGGGCAACGGCGCCGAGGCCCGCACGCTGCCGCTCCACGAGATCGACTTCGCCGCGATGCCGTCGGATCGGCCGCGCATCGTGTCGTACGCCGCGAAGTGGGAAGAAAATCACGTCGACTACGCCGGCACCAAGCCCGTGCCGCTGCGCGATGCCTCGCCCGCGCTCGTCGCCGCGGTGCAACAGGTCGCGCTCGACGCGTATCGCGCGGTCGAGCTCCGCGACTACGGCCGCGTCGATCTGCGCGTCGATGCCGCCGGTCAGCCGTGGGTGATCGACGTCAATCCGAACCCCGACATCTCGCCCGACGCCGGCGTGACGCGCGCGGCTGCTGCTGCAGGGATGAGCTATCCGCAGATGGTCGCGGAAATCGCGCGCATCGCGCTCGCGCGCTGATTCGTAGTCGTAGTCGTGGTCGTCGTGGTGGTCGACATCGTGAGCGTCGTCGGCATCGGCATCGGCATCGTGCTCGGCGTCGAGGTCGTGACCGTCTTCGTGGTTTGCACTCTGTCGCGGATTCGGACCACGAGAACGATGCCGATGCCGATGCAGACGACGCTCACGCTCACGACCACCACGACGACGACGTTCGAGAGCTCTAGTCGTCGTCGCTGTCGGCGTCTTCTCCAGCCAGGCGGCGCAGCTTTTTCTGCAACCCGAACCGTGACAATCCCAACAACCGCGCCGCCACTGTCTGGTTCTGCTTAGCGCGCGTCATCGCGGCCGTGATGTACGCCTGCTCGGTCGCGACGATCGCGGGCTTGAGGCGCAGGTCTTCGCCGAGCGCGGGCTTCGCGGGCTCGGGTCGTGCGGCGGCGGCCGCGATCGATTCGGGAAGATCTTCCAGATCCAAGACGTCGCCGCCCATCGCGACCCCGCGCGCGAGGGCGTTCTCGAGCTCGCGCACGTTGCCCGGCCAACGGTGCTGGGCGAGCGCGCGGAGCGCGGCGCGGGTGAGCCGCGGCGGTGTCTTACCGGGCGACATCCGCTCGAGCAGGCTCTCGACGAGCAGCGGGATGTCACCGTCGCGCTCGCGCAGCGGCGGCACGACGATCGCGATGACCTCGAGCCGGAACCGGAGATCCTCGCGGAACGCGCCGGCCGCGGACAGCTCCGCGAGCGGGCGTTGTGCCGCCGCGATCACGCGGACGTCGACCTGGCGCGTCTTGGCCTCGCCGACCCGGCGGATCATGCCGTCCTGCAAGACGCGCAGCAGCTTGGCCTGCATGCCGACGCTGGTGTCGGCGATCTCGTCGAGGAACAGCGTGCCGCCGTCGGCGACCTCGAACATGCCGCGGCGATCGCGGTCCGCGCCGGTGAACGCGCCGCGCACGTGGCCGAATAGCTCGCTCTCGAGCAAGGGCTCGGGCACCGCGCTGCAGTTGATCGCCACGAACGCAGCTTCCTTGCGCGGCCCGTGATCGTGGAGTGCGCGCGCGACCAGCTCCTTGCCGGTGCCGCTCTCGCCGACGATCACGACCGGCAGCGCGGCGACCGCGGCGCGATCGACGAGGTCGAGCATCTTCACCATCGCGGGCGAGCGCCCGACGATGCGCTCGTAGCGGTGACGCAAGCGATCGCGGTCCGGCAGATCCGCCTTGACGCGCACGAGCTCGGCGTCGCGTTCCTCGAGGTCGGCGGCGAGCCTGCGGTTGAGCTCGTCGACCTCGTGGGTCGATCGCCGCAGCCGCTCGGTCAGGCGCGCGTTCTCGATCGCGATCGCGGCGATGTCGGCGAGCTCGCCGAGCACACTCGCGGCCTGATCGTCGAACGCACCGCCGCGCAGGCGGTGATCGACGTAGATGCAGCCGGTGACCTCGCCGTGCTGGCGCAGCGGTACCGCGAGCACCGAGCGCAGCCGCAGCGCCGCGACCGACGCCGCGATCGCGAAGCGCTCGTCGATGCCGGCGTCGACGGTGATCACCGGCTCGCCGCTCTGCGCCGCACGCTCGGCGATCGAGCGGCTGACCGACGGATCGGCGGCTTCGAGATCCGCGGCGGCGAAGTTGCGCGACACCACCGGACGGAGCTCGCCGTCGTCTTGGCGCAACAACAAGAACCCGCGCTCGGCGGCGGTGAGCTCGATCGCCGTATCGATGACCTCGTCGAGGATGCGTGCAACGTCGGCCTCGCTGTTGAGCCGGCGCGACAGCGTGAGCAGCCGGCGCAGCAGGCCGGTCTGCGGCTCGGCGCGCGGTGCGGCAGACGCAGTCGGCGCGGGCTCGGGTGCGAGGCGCACGAGATCAGGATCGCGATCGAGCGCGGTGCGAAACGCCGGTGCCGCGGCCGCGACGATCGCCGCGTGCGCCACGCGCGCGTGCTCGCTCTCGTGTGCCGCGAGTGCGCGATCGCCGGCGCGCTGGGCGAGCTGCGAGGCCACCGCGTGCGCGCGAAACGCACGCTCGAGGCGGTCGGCATCGCTCGCGCGCTTCGCGACCTCCGCGCACGCCCGCGCGAGCTCGGCGAGCACGAACGGCGAGTATGCCGGGGGCTCGGGAATCGTCGGTGCGGCGGTCGAGATCGCCGGCGCGGTACGTGCGAGCTCGAGCGTGCGCGTGTCGCGCGGCGCCTGCGCGAGGGCGAGCCGGCCGCGCGCGATGGTCCAGCGATCGCGATCGTCGTCGCTCGCGCACAGCGCCTCGACCTCGGTGAGCGAGCGCGGGTAACGCCCCGCATCGGGTGCGTGGCCGGCCTCGGCGAGTGCGATGTACGCGCTCGCCTGGACATGCGCGTCGTCGCGCTCGTTGCCGATCGCGAGCGCCTCGCCGTACGCGGTCGCGGCGCCGGCATCGTCGCCGAGACGCCGGCGCGCGTCGCCGAGCACGAGCAGCGCGAACGCGCGGAGGTGTGGCGATCCGGCGGCGCGTGCGAGTGCGTGCTCCGCGGCAGCACGCGCCTCGGTCGCTTGGCCGACCGCGACCAGCGCGTTGCCGCGGTTGAGGTCAGCGGCGATCTGTTCGGTCGTCGCGTCGAGGTCCGCGAACACGCGGCTCGCGGCGGCGAGGCGGGGCAGGGCCTCGCTCGCGCGGCCGCGCTCGGCGAGCACGGTGCCGAGGTTGAGCTCGGCGGTCGCGGCGGCGTGGATCTCGCCGACCTCGCCGAGCCGGCGCGCGGCATCGCGGTAGCGATCGCTCGCGAGCCCGAGGTGACCGCGTTGCTGCGCGACCATGCCACGCAGAGACAGCGCGCGGCCGATCGTCGCGCTTTCCCCGGCGGCGGTCGCACCGACCTCGAGCGCCGCGAACGCTTGATCGGCGTCGTCGAGCTCGCCGAGATAGAACGCCGCGAGCCCGGCGGCCTCGGCGCGGAGCCCGGCGAGCGGCCCGCCCGCGCGCGCGACCCGACGCGCCTCGTCGTAGTGCGAGCGCGTGACGAGCAGCTTGGCGTACGCGCCGGCGATGTCGGCGTGCTGCGGGTGCTCGCGGAACAGCTCGGCGAGCGTGTGCTCGGCGGCGTCGAGGTCGCCTGCGCGCTGGCTCGTCCGCGCGATCGCGAGCTTGGCCTCGATCGGATCGGCGCCATCGCGCTCGGCGTCGCGTGCGAGCTCGATCGCTTCGCGGTACGCGCCGAGGCTGGTCGCGGCGCGCGACGCGATCATGCCGGCCCGCGCGGTGACCGCGTTCGGCTTCGCACGCACCGGAGTCATCGCTTTCTCTCGCTCGGGATCGACCGGGGCGGTGCGCGTGCGCGACACCGCGATCGCGCCGGTCGGTGCCGCGGCGATCACGCGCAGCGCCAGCGCGCGCGCTCGATCCGCGCGACCGTGCGCGAGCAAGTCCTCGGCGACATCGCACGCCATCCGTGCGAGCTCGTCGTCGAGCTCCGCGTGGCCGAATAGAGCGGCGCGCGCGTCGAGCGGCAGGCCCGGCGAACCGGCGAGTGCCCGATGCGCGAGCTCGCGCAGCTCGTCGCCGGCGACGTCTTCGACCGCTTCGACCGCCGCGCGATCGATCGCGATCTCACCGGCGTTGCGGCGCGCGAGCCCGGCGCGCTCGAGCTCGGCCGCATCGGCGAGGCTTGCTTGGCCCTCGACCACGCCGAGCACCTGCGCGATCGCGACGCGGCCACCGAATGCGGCGATCGCGAACGCGAGCCGGCGCGCGCGCGGCCCGACCGCGGCGAGCTGGCGCGCGCGGACCTCGGCGAGCCCGGCGGTCGACCGCGCCGTCCACACGATCGCGAACGGATCGGGCTCGTGGACGAGCGAGCGCACGAGCTCGATCGTCGTTTGCGCCGCACCACCCGAGACCGCGTGCAGCGCCTCGGTCCACGCGACGGGCGGCGTGCGGCCGAGCATCGCGGCGGCGAGCGCGGTCACGCCGGCGAGGTCGAGCGCGGCGACCTCGTGGCGATCCACGCCGTCACCGGTGCGGACCTCGGGATCGACGATCGCGACCGTACCGAACCCACCGTGCGAGCGAGCGAGCGCCGCGACCACGGCCGTCGCACGCGGATCCTCGACGAGCTCGAACACGACCATGCCCGCGTGCGATCGTGCGGCGCGCGCGACGCGGTCGATCCAGCCGGCGAGCGCGGCACCCGGAGCGAGCGGCGCACTGCCGAGCTGCGCCGCGACCTCGTCGAGCGTGCCCGCGACGAGCGGCGTGGTCTCGCGGCGCTGCGAGGCGCGCTCGAGCTGCCAGCGCCGCACCGCGCCCTCGACGAGGATCCGCGCGCCCGAGTCCCGTGCGCCGGCGACTGCGTGGACGCGCGGGCTCGCCAAGCCACGCGCGAGCATCGCGATCCACGCATCCGCGCCCGGCCACGACGCCGGCGCCGGCGGCGCTGCGATCGCGGGGCGCGCGCGTCGCGCGAGGTCGGGCGCGATCGCGGGCGCGAGTTGATCGAGCTCGTCGAGCACCGCGAGCGCGGACGCGGGGCGGCGATCGGCGTCGCGTGCGTACAGGCGATCGATCAGATCGACGAGCGCCGCGGGCAGCCCGGGCAACGCCGGATGCGGCAGCGTCAAGATCGCGTGCGCGAGCTCGCCGATCGTCGTCCCGCTGAACGGTGGCCGCCCGAGCACGAGGCGCGCGACCGTCGCACCGAGCCCGTACAGATCGCCGCGCGCGTCGACGTGGCCGGCGAGCGCTTCGGGCGCCATGAACGCGGGCGTGCCGCGCGCGCCCGCGCCGCTCGCGAGCCCGAGGTCGACGAGCACCGCACGATCCTGCGCGAGCAAGATGTTCTGCGGCGCGACATCGCCGTGGACGAGGCCGCTCGCATGGATCACCGCGAGCGCACCCGCGAGATCCGCGAGCAGCGACCAGATCGCGGCCGGGTCGGTCCAGCGCGCGGCATCGCTGGGACCGCCCGCGATCCACTCGGTGACGAAGTACGGCGCGCCGGCCGGCACGTCGGCGACGCGCTCCGGCGTCCGGCCGACCTCGAACACCCGCGGCAACGAGGGGTGCTCGAGCTTGCCGAGCTGCTCGAACTCCGCCAGCAGCATGGCCTCGGCGCCGTTCGTGGCGACCGCGACCTTGAGCGCCCGCGGTTCGCCCGATCGCAGATCGTGGATCTTGAACACCCGCCCGAACGAGCCCTTCGCGATCAGCTCCGCATCCGAAATCCACGTCACGTCCACCCCATGTCAACGTGATTGGCACCGGGTGTCAACATGATTGGCTGGCGGCTCCTGTCCGTCGAAATCGCCGCCGGGAATCGTGTATGTTATTGTCTCCTGGTGCCGGACGACGAGCGGACACGGCGCCGGCTCGGCGACGCGACGAAGTCTCGGATCGACGACCTCGCCGGTGGCTGGTCGCTCGACACGCCGTCGCCCCCGGCCCCCGTGAAGGGTACTCCCGGTCCCGCGCCGGTCGAGGCCAGCGAGACCGATACGATCGATGACGAGTCGCCGCCGGTGATGCCACCACCCGCAGCGGTGGTGCCGGGGCGAAAGAAGCCGCGCACCGTGCCACCACCGCCGCCCGGGTCGGACGCCCGCAAGGCGCTCGAGGACGCGATCGTCGAGTCCAAGAGCAGCGAGGTACCGCGCCTGCAGCTCGGCGACGTGACGACGCCGCCGCCGTCGCTCACGCCGTCGCCCGCGCCTTCGAAAGAGCGCGTGCTCGCGACGATTCCGGCGAGCGCGCAAGCGGCGATGGCGCGCCGGTCGCCGACCAAGCCGCCGCCGATCCCTGCGCGCGCGAAGACCGCGTCGAGGCCGCCGCCGCACCCCGATCGGACACCGCCGGTGATCATCGACGCGGCACTGGTCGCAGAGCATCCGGAGCTCGCCGCCCAGCTCGCGGCTGGCAAGTCCGGTGCGATCAAGGCTGCGGCGCAGCTCACCGGCCCGGTGCCGACCGGCGAGTTCGACAGCGGCATCTACGATCCCGACGGCAAGCTGCAAGTCGCGTTCGCGCACGCGACGCAACAACAGAGCATCGCCGATGCGATCCTCGGCATCCCGCCGCAGCCCGCGACGGTCGTCAAGGAGACGCCGATCGGCGTGCTGCTCGACGAGACCGCCGCGCGGCTCCAGATCGATTCGTCCAAGCCGACGCACGATCCATCGACATCGCGGTTCGAGCGCGGCGATCCGACGACGGTCGGCGGCGCGCGCGACGACGCGACCGAGATCCAAGCGCCGTCGGAGACCAAGGCCCGCGGCGGCACGTTGCGCGCGCACGCGATGCTGCGCCGCAAGCGCGGCGTGATGGGCGACGTGTGGTACGTGTTCACCGCGCTCCTCGGGTTGCGCTCCGCGAAGAAGGAGCTCGCGAGGCTCGAGCACCAACAACTGACCCGGCAGAGCTCGCGCAAGCGCCACCTCGTCACGCTCGGCCGCACCGCCGTCACCGCCGACGCGCTCGATCATCCCGCGCTCGGCAAGAGCCGCGAGGCGCTGCAGGCCGTCGAGGACGAGCGCAGCAAGCATGCCGGCGCGGTCGCCGCCTCCGACGCGGAGCTCGAGCGCACGCGCCGCGATCGCGAAGCGAAGGCCAAGGCGTTTGCCGCCGATACCGCGAAGACGCAACAGGAGCTCGCGGAGCTCGCGAAGAAGCTCGAGCCGCTCGAGAAGGCCGCGGCCGCGGTGCGCAAGCGCGGCGTCGGGCTCAAGGAGCAGCTGCGCGAGATCGCGAAGAAGATCAGCGACACCGAAGCGCTGTTGCACTCGGTCAAGGGCGAGAAGATGGATCGCGCCGGCATCCAGGCCGAGATCGCGACGCTCAAGGCCGATCAGCGCACCGTGCAGCGCGACGAGCCCGCGATCGCCGCAGAGCTCGACGCGCTCGATCCCCGAATCGCCGCGATCGTCGCCGCGCGCACCGAGGCCGAGACCAATCAGGCCAAGCGCCAGAAGGCCGAGGATGAAGACCAGCGCCGCACGACCGAGCTCTACGAGGCGATCGGCGCGAAGCGCAAGGTCGTCGAGCGCGCCGTCGCCGAGGCCGAGGCCGCGCGCGACGTCGTCCTGTTCGAGCTCGGCGATCGCCTCTACGTCGATCGCCCGGCGATCCTGGGCGCGCAGCTCTCGCCGATCGACCAGATCGACCTCGAGCTCGGCGAGAGCGACCGCCGGGCGATGGAGCTGCGCGAGATCGTGTCGAACATCGACCGCTGGAAGATCGCGCGCGGTGCCGCCGTGATCATCCTCGTGCTCGCCGCGGTCGGCTCGTTCACCACCTGGCTGCTCTACATGCTGCTCTAAGGCAGCAGGCGATCGATCTTCGAGATCGCCGCGAGCACCATCACGACGCGCGCGACCCCGAGCAGGCAGCCGAGCGCGCCGACGGTCATCGCGGCGGCGGCCGCGAGCCGTGCGGAGCCGGGCAGGTCGCGGCGTCCGAACCGTTCGTAGCCACAGCCGACGGCCGCGATGCCGAGGCCGATCGCGACGAACAGGCCGGGCGAGGGCAGCCCAGCGGCCACCATCGCGGCAAACGCCAGTCCGAGTGCGAGCCTGCCCACGCGTCCACGCTAGCCGCGGCGTGGGGCGGAGGCGAGTTTTGTGCTACCCCTGCGTCCCCATGAGTGCCGGAAGCGCAGCCCACCGATGACCGACGCGCGTGCGGGATTCTGCGCGATCGTCGGCTTGCCCAACGTGGGCAAATCGACGCTGCTCAACCGCATACTGGGCCGCCGGCTGGTCGCAGTGTCGTCGAAGCCCCAGACGACCCGAGATCGGATCCTCGGCGTCCACACGCTCGAGGTCGACGGCGCGCCGGCCCAGATCGCCTATGTCGATACGCCCGGCGTGCAAGCCGGCCACGGCCCGCTGCGCCGCTACATGCGCGACGCGGCGCTGGCGGCGGCCGCCGATGCCGACGTCGTGCTGATGCTGATCGACGCGACCTGGCGCGACGGCCGCATGCCCGACCGGTTCGGCGAGCCCGACGCGCTCGCGCTGCGCGAGGCGAGCAAGGCGCACCCGATGATCATCGCGCTCAACAAGATCGACCGCGTCGAGAAGCCCGAGCTGTTGCCGCTCATCGAGGCGTGGGGCGCGGCGATGCCTGGCCTCGACATCGTCCCGATCTCGGCGGCGACCGGCGACGGCGTCGACGCGCTCGAGCAGGTGATCGCGCGCGCGCTGCCGGTCGGTCCGTTGCTGTTCCCCGCGGAGACCGTCACCGATCGCTCGCCGCAGTTCATCGCGCAGGAGATCATCCGCGAGCAGCTCTATCACCAGCTCGGCAAGGAGCTGCCGTACGCCTCGGCCGTGCTGGTCGAGCAGTGGACCGAGCGCAAAGGCGAGCTCGTGATCGGCGCGGTGATCGTCGTCGAGCGCGCGTCGCAAAAGCCGATCGTCGTGGGCCGCGCCGGCAGCCGCATCAAGGAGCTCGGCATCGCCGCGCGCATCGCACTCGCCGAGGCGCTCGGCAAGCCCGTGCACTTGTCGCTGTTCGTCAAGGTGCAAGAGGAGTGGAGCCGCACCGAGGCCGAGCTCAAGAAGCTCGGTTACGCCGGAGACGCGAAATGACGAGACACGGCGGCCACGATGAAATCCCCGCGACCCACGCGAACGCTCCGCTCGTCGCGATCGTCGGCCGGCCGAACGTCGGCAAGTCGACGCTGTTCAACCGGCTCGTCGGCGGCCGGCCCGCACTCGTCCACGACACGCCTCACCTGACGCGCGACCGGCGCTATGGCGAGGCCGATTATTTCGGCGCGCCGCTCCGCATCGTCGACACCGGTGGGCTCGATCCCGAGGCCGCGACCGAGGTGATCGGCGCCGGCATTCATCGCCAGGCGATGCGCGCGATCGACGAAGCGAACGCCGTCGTGCTCGTCGTCGATGGCCGCGCGGGCATCTCGCCGATCGATCGCGATCTCGCGAAGCAGCTGCGCGCGACCGGCAAACCGCTGTTCCTCGCGATCAACAAGATCGACCACACCGCGAACGATCACCTGGTCCACGATTTTCACGAGCTCGGGCTGACGTCGATCTATCCGGTGTCGGCGTCGCACGGCCGCGGTATCGATCCGTTGCTCGAGGCCGTCACCGAGGCAGTCGGTTCCGTCCGTCCGGCGGCCGACGAAGGTGGCGCCGCCGAGCACGATCCGCTGTTCGACGAAGCCCCCGAGGAAGCCCCCGAGGAAGCCGACGAGCCCGAGCCGCAGGCGCCGCAGAAGCTGCGCGTCACGTTCGTCGGCCGGCCGAACGCCGGCAAGTCGTCGCTCACCAATCGGCTGCTCGGCGAGGAGCGCTCGCTGGTGCACCACGAAGCGGGCACCACCACCGACCCGGTCGACGCCGAGTTCTCGATCGGCGGCCGCGACTACATCCTCGTCGACACCGCCGGCATCCGGCGCAAGGCGCGGATCGATGCCGACATCGAGCGGATCGCGGTGTCGATGGCGATCGGTCAGATCGAGCGCTCCGACGTCGTCGTGCTCGTGATCGACGCCGACCTCGGTCCCTCCGAACAAGACGCCCGGATCGCCGGCAAGGTCGAAGAGGCCGGTCGCGCGCTCGTGATCGCGCTCAACAAGTCCGACCTCGTCACCGGTGACGCCAAGAAGGCCGCGCTGCGCGACCTGTCCGACGATACGTTCCACTTCCTGACCTGGGCGCCGATCACGATGATCTCCGCGCAGCGCGGCGACGGCGTCGATCGCCTGCTCGACCTCGTCGAGAAAGCTGCCGAGCAACATCGCAAGCGGATCCCGACCGCGCAGCTCAACCGGTTCTTCGCCGAGGTGATCGAGGAGATGCCGCCGCCGCTCCACAAGGGCAAGGCGATCCGGATCAACTACATCACGCAGGCCGCGTCCAAGCCGCCGACGTTCGTGTTGTGGGCGAGCGCCGCCGAGGGACTCGCGGCGAGCTACAAGCGGTTCATCTCGAATCGGCTGCGCGAGACCTACGGGTTTCGCGGCACGCCGATCCGGATCTTCGTCAAGGCGAAGAAAGATCGTCACGACGCCGCGTAGCGACGCACGTCACATGTCATCGACGTGTAGCCGCGCTGCCAGCCTTTGCCTCGCGCGCGCCGACGACCGCTGTTATGGTCGCTCTCGATGATGCGCGCCTCACTGCTCTTGGCCCTCCTGCTCGCGGCGTGCGGCGGCTCCGAAGAACGTCAGATCGTGGATGCGGAGGTCGACGGTCCGGGGGCCGGCAGCGACGCGATGGCCGTGATCGATCCGCACCCGCACGACAACAAGCTCGAGCTCCTCGTCGCCGGTCTCAGCCTGGTCGTCGTGCTCGGGCCGGTGCACGGGGCGCGCAAGCGTCGCGATAACGTCTAAGCTCCGCGCGAGCGATGACCTCGCGCGCCCAGTCCCGCATCTTCGTCGCGGCCGCGCTCGCGGTGTGGCTGCTGTTCGTGATCCAGGCGCTTCAGTCCTCGATCTTGCTCGACGACTGGTACGCGCTGCGCTACTGGCGCGATCACTCGTTCGGGGCGACCGCACTATGGGAGCTCGCGCGGTTCAACTACTTCCACTACAACCCGCGGATCGGCGAGGTGTTCCTCGCGCTGATCCACGGCTCGCGCGCGATCCACGTGATCATCACGCCGCTCGTCCAGCTCGCACTCGTGCCGCTCGTGTTCGCGACCGCGTTCGCGCGGTGGCCGCGCCGCGACCTCGGCGATCTCGGGCTCCTGATCGTGATCCAGGTCCTGATCTGGCTCGTGATCCCGATCCCCGGGATCATGTACTTCTACCGGCCGTTCGCGACGAACTATCTGTGGGGGTTCGCGGTCACGCTCGCGTTGGTCGTGCCGTATCGGCTCGCACTCGCAAGTGTTCCGGCGAAGCCGCGGCCGTGGCTGATCCCGATCATGCTCGTGCTCGGCTGGATGGCGGGCATGTGCAACGAGCACACCGGTCCCACCGCGATGGTCGCGCTCGCGGCGTTCACGTTCGCCGCATGGAAGGCGCGGCGGCTGCGCGCGTGGATGATCGCCGGCGTCGTCGGGCTCTACGTCGGCTATCCGATGTTGTTCTTCGCCCCCGGGCAGAGCGTGCGCTACGCCGGGCTCGCGACGCGCGACACGCCGTTCAAGCTCCTCGAGATCCGCGGGTTCACGGGCTGCTTCGCGATCGTCGGCGACTTCCTGTACGAGTCGCGGCTCGGGCTCCTCTTGGTCGGCGCGACCGCCGTGAGCTACGCGCTCACCCACCGGTTCGCCCGCCCGCCGCGCCGGCTCGCCGCCGAGACCGGCGTGCTGTTCGCCGCTGCGATCGCGATCGTGGTGACGCTGTTCATGTCGCCCACGGCCACCGATCGGGTGTTCTTCGCGTCTGGCGTGTTGCTCGTCGCCGCGCTGGCGCCGTGGATGCGGTTCATGTTCGCGTCCGACGTGGTCCGGCGGTTCACGGTCGGCGCGTGCGTCGTCGCGTTCGCCTACCACGCGGTCCGGTTCATCCAGACGTCCGCAGAGGTCGCCGACCAGAACGCCGAACGCATCGCTTTACTAGAGTCCGCGCCTGCCGGCAGTGTCGCGGTCGTCCCGTCGTACGACCCGTTGCAGCGGTCGCGCTGGCAGCTCGGCGATGACTTCCAGTACGACGTCCGCGGCTACGTCGCGACCGAGCTGTTCGACCTCGCCCGGATCGATCTCGACAAGCGCAGGCGGGCGCCGGCGCCGCAGCTTGTCGCCGTGCGCAGCTACGAGCCACCGCTCGCGCCGCGCCATACGCCCGCGAAGCTACCGACGTACCGCGAGCTCCTCGAGGCGCCGGTCGATGCGTGGCTTGCCGCGCAGCTCGCCGGCCGCGGCGGTCACGCGCTCACCGAGCT
>Ga0193728_1001042_pt1 | contig 13869 bp, 15 predicted proteins | sample U1c1metaG_FD_143037 | JGI IMG/M metagenome (GOLD analysis project Ga0193728, IMG submission 143037) | Soil microbial communities from a riparian zone of the East river system, Colorado, United States - U1c1 | ecosystem: Environmental > Terrestrial > Soil > Riparian zone | place: USA: East River...
TGGAACTCCGTGAGGGCGTCCCTCGATGCCGGGAAGCCGTAGAGATGCGGCGGCTTGGCGGTGCGCACCCGCCACCGAGCGTCCCTGTCCGCGTCGTCGTCATCGTTCTCGACGGTGCCCTTGGGTGGTGTGAGCGCCGGGAGTAGACGGTCGATGTGGATGACGGTCTGAGGATCGCCATCCCAGCGCGCCTCGGAGATCGTCAAGCAGTCGGCAAGTTCCTCGATGAGCTTGTTGCGGCGTGGGAGCAGCCGGTCGATTGCATCTTGCAAGTCCATCGGCGGTTCGTTTCGCCGTCTCAGGCCCCGCGCCTTCCTTGTCCACCCGATCCGGCTCGACGGCTACTACGTTCCCGAGCGTGCGCAGATGTCCTCGGCTAGCGACGCTGTGCTGGCGAGACGTGGACTTCGCGGCCAGAAAAGTGCGCGTCGTCTCTCCGTACGTGCGTGAGAGTTCGGCGACCCGAAGTCCGAGGGCTCGGGACGCTCGGCCCCGCTCGCCGAACGCGTATCGACGGAGCTTGAGAATCTGCGTGCTCGCTCGCCCTACGCGGCGGATCAGAACCTCGTCTTCTGCCATCCCGAGACCGGGAATCCGCTCGACCGGGCCAAGCTCACACGGCGATTCAAAAAAGCGATCCGAAGCGGCCCACATGACGCGGGTTTGACCGCCCACGCCGAGAACTGTGGGCTCATAACCTGAAGGTCGCGGGTTCGAATCCCGCCCCGCTACTTCGTGTTGTGTCTCGGGACATGCTGGACACGTGTCTCGGGTGATGCTGGACAGTTTAGGTGGCTGTGATTGGCTGGTGGGTGCGGCTGGGGTCGAGTGTGAGCTGGCGTAGGAGTTGGCCGTTGAGGTCGATGACGCGGATGTCTTGGTCGGCGATGAGGAGCTTGACCGCCTGGGCCTTGTGGGCTCTTCCGACACCGATTTTGTAGAGGCGGCTGAGGTGGCGCAGGCTGACCTTGCCGGTGGCGTCTACCTTGTCTTTGGCGGACCCTGAAGTAGGTGTTCGCCGGCTGGCCGGCGGGCTGAGCCTTGACGCGGGCGCTGTAGGCCTGTAGCGGTGTGCGTCCTTGCAGCGCCCTGTGCGGACGGATGTGGTTGTAGTAGTGGAGGAACACGTCGAGCTGGGCTTGGAGGTCCTTGAGCGTCCTCGCCGATGGCTGCTTGTCCAGGTAGCGCTTTATTGTCTGGTGAAGACGCTCGATCTTGCCGCAGGTCTGTGGGTGGTAGGGCCGAGAGTTCTTCGCCGCGACACCGAGGCGCTCGAGCTCTGTTTGCAGCGCCACCTTGCCGTGGCGGGCAGTGCCTGAGAACACGGCGCCGTTGTCGGAGAGCAGCGCGGCGGGTAGCCCGTGGAGCTCTGCGGCGCGATGGAAGCTCTCAACGACGTCGCGTGCTTTGACGTAGCCGTAGGCGTGGGAGCAGATGAATAGACGCGAGTGATCGTCGATCACGTTGAGTATCTCTGAGTGCTCACCATCGGCTAGCTGGTAGTGAGTGACATCGGTCTGCCACAGCTCGTTCGGAAGATCAGCCTGGAAGCGAATCAGAGCTGCGCGGGCGCTTCTGAGGCTGGGCGATAATCAACCCTTCGCGCTTCAGGATCCGCCAGATCGTCCCCGTCGAGGGAGCCCTGAGCCCAGCCCGCTCGAGATGGTGGGCGATCGTGACCGGCCCGCAGTCATGGCCTTGAGCCGCGAGTTCCCGGCGTAGCTCCAGAATCCGCTGGACCGTGCCCGGCGGCGTCTGATGCGAACAGGATCGTGGACGCCGGGAGCGCGGCTCAAGCGCCTCATAGCCGCCAGCGCGAAAGCGCTCGATCAACACATAGATCCAGCTCTTTGAGATCCCGTGAGCAGCCGCGACCTCACGCGCGCTGCGGCCCTCCAACAACACCGCATCCACCACATACCGCGCCACCCCCATACCAGCCACCTTTCGTAGGCGTCCAGCATGTCCCGAGACATCAGTCCACTATGTGCTGAAACCACACACCGCCCCGCTACTTCGCAGGCACCTGCGCAGGTGCCTGCACGGTTGCGTGTACCCATCTCATCCCGCCCCGGCGGTAGCAGATGTGCGTCGCCAGTGGGGAATGGAGGACCTCGTCGGGCTCGAAATCGAACTCGGCGATGCCGTTGAATATCCCCTCGCCGGACCCGAGTAGAACGGGGACGATGTCGAGCCAGAGCTCGTCGATGACGCCCGCCAGCAGGGCTTGGCGGACGGTCGAGGCGCCGCCCGCGATGTCGATGCCGTCTGCGCCGGCAGTCTCGCGGGCCTGGGCGTAGGCGGCGTCGAAGCCATCGGTGACGAAGTGAAACGTCGTCCCGCCCTCCATCTCGATCGGCGCGTGAGTGTGATGGGTTAGGACGAACACGGGCGCGTGGTAGGGCGGCTCGGGCCCCCACCAGCCCGACCACTCCTCGTCCCACTCGCCGCGGATCGGGCCAAACATGTTGCGGCCCATGACGTAGGCGCCGCGGGGGCGCAGCAAGCGGCGCTCGGCGGTGGCATCCGCCTCGTTCGCGCGCTCGTCGCCAAGGTGCCATCCGTGAAGCTCGTGGCCCCGCTTGCCGAGCGGGTCTTCGCGGCTTTGATCCGGCCCGGCGACGAAGCCGTCGAGGGAGATCGACATGTGGCAGGTGGTGTCGGCCATTACTCTCCTCCAAAGTGATTGTGATTTGCAAGCGGCGGCGCGCGGGCGGAACCATATCAGAGTAGTTGCAGCCTGCAAGTACCATGGAGGACATGGCTATGCCCCCTGCGGGCGAACCGCGCTCCGGGTGTCCGATCAACGCGACGATCGAGGTAATCGGCGACCGCTGGTCGCTCCTCGTCCTGCGCGACGTGATGTTCGGCAACCGCCGCCACTTCCGCGAGCTGCAGAAGCGCTCGGAGGAGGGAATTGCCTCAAACATCCTGGCGGACCGGCTGCGGCGCCTCGTCGCCGGCGGCCTGCTCACCCGAGAGGACGTCGGCCGCGGCCGGCGGGCGACCTACAGCCTCACCGAGGCGGCCATCGAGCTCGTGCCAGTGATGGCAGCGCTCGGATCCTGGGGGCTCCGCCATCGGCCAACGACGGCCACGCTCCGCGTGCGGGCAGAGCTGCTGGCCGACGGCGGCCCCGAGCTGTGGGCGGATTTCATGGACGAGCTGCGCGCCGAGCACCTCGGCGCACCGTCCCCGCCGGACGACCGCCCACGCGCCACCGAGCGCCTTGCCGCCGCCTACGCCGACGCTGTCGCCGCCGAGGTGACCTGAGCCGGGTGGCCCGCTCGACCTCCGCCTCGCGACGCCGACGGGCGCGCCGCGCTCATCGCCGAACTGCTCGACCGCTCACCTCGTCAGTTCACCACCTCCGCACACGGCCACCACCCAACACCAGGCTGCCCCGTCCTGACGGGAGTCTCGATGCTGCATCCAGTTCAAGTCTGCGAACCCATCCCTTCCCGCGATCTCACGGCAGCTCCCGCACCTCCACGAACCGATAGCCGGTCGCGGGAAGGTGTACAAACCCCGCCCCCGCTACCTTGGCAGCCCGTCGAGTCGCCAGCTCAAGCACACTGCCTTCGTGGCAATGTGACCTAAACTCGCGGCGATGTCATTGCACCTCTTCGCGGGTCTGCGTGTGCGGGACTTCCAAGCGGCCCGACCTTGGTACGAGCGGTTGCTAGGCGAGCCGACGTTCTTCCCCCACGCCACTGAGGCGGTGTGGACGCTTGCCGTGGACCGGTCGGTCTACATCGTGGAGCACGCCGATGGCGCGGGCAACTCCGTGGTGACGATCTTCCTCGACGATCTCGATGCCCACGTAGCCGCGATCGCTGCCCGCGGGCTCGAGCCCGACGAGCGCGAGACGTACTCCAACGGCGTACGCAAGGCGCTCTACCGCGATCCCGACGGCAACGAACTGGGGTTCGGCGGCGCGCCGCCCGACACCAGTTCATAACCTGACGCGGAAGCCGACGGGACCAGCCCGCTAGCGCTTTGCTTGACACTGCGACGATCTCGCAACGGACTGTCGCTTCAAAGGCAAGAGCGTGTGCGCTGGCTGACCCTATGGCTCAGTAGGAAAGGGAAGTTCGATGACCTCCAGCCCGAGCACGTGTTGGAAGCCTTGGTCGCGAGTGGCGAGTGCAAAGCCGTGCTGCTTGCAGAGCGCGGCGATCCAAATGTCGTTCTGTTGGATGGCGATGCCGGTTTGTCGTAGGAGTGTGGCGACCTCTCCAAACATGCGTGCGGTCTGCTCGTCGAGCTGGAGGATCTGCACTCGTGGCGTTGCGAGGAAACGTTCGAGGGTTTCGGTGTTCTGGCGTAGCTTAGAGCCGTTCACGAATCCGAACCACAGCTCACCCAGCACGATGATCGGCAGGCCGACCACCTCGGCGCGTCGGACGTCTGCGGCGATTTGCGGCTCGCCCTCGCTCAGCGTCTTGTAGGCGTTGGTGTCGAGCGCCAGCTTCACACGGGCTCGGTCGGCAGGGCGGCGAGCCATGCCAGCGCGTCGTCAAGGTCATTCTCGCTACTCGGCGCGCTGCCGATGAACCAATCCAAGTCATCGTGGATAACGGCGGAAGATGGGAGCTTTGCGTGCTCCAGCGTCTCGACGACCAGTGCGTTGAGGGTCTTCCCGGTCGTGCGAGCCTCGCGGCGGAGTTCTGCGTCGAGTTCTGGCGGCACGCCCCGCACTGTATATTGAATGCTGCTCATGCCTACAATATAGGCAGATCAAGCCTTCTATGGTAGATCGGGCTATGCCTGTGGCCGATGCTTGTCGCGGTCCGCTGATTCGGCCATCTGCGCGGCACTGAGCGGACCCAGACCGCCCACGCGCCCAACAACCACCAATAGCCGTGTCCTCCAGCACCTATCTCCCACGACTACACCGCTCCCGCTATCCGCAGTCAGGGTTCACCATCTAGAAAGGTGATTTTGAGGGCGGTTACGGTGCGGGCCGTCGGAGTTCTGTTTGTCTAGACGATTCCTGCGGGAATCGTGATGGTGATGTTTCGTCGCTTCGCCGCCGCGGTGGCGCCTACTCGGCTGGCCCAGGCGTTCGGTGAGCGCATCCAGTCCGGCACGCCGCCCGGCATGTCGGCTTCGGGGATTTCGACGCGATCGCCCGGTGCGAAGGCTTCGCCGTAGGGAACGAGCGGGCGTTTCACGTCGGGGTGCGCTAGAGGGTGCAGCTGCGCGAGCGCCGCATTCCAGTCGGCGAGCACCGCCTTGGTCGCCGCCTGCAGCTTCGTAGGGTCACCGCCGGAGCTGCTCTCCGGCTGAGTGGGGTGCGTCACGTGCTGATAGGCGGGCGAATGGGCTTTCCCGGCCGGCGTGGCCTTCCAGGTCGTCCAAGCTCCATCGGCGAGATGGCCCAACGCAAGCACGGCTTCGATCTTGCTCGCCGAGAACACCGCGTCGAGCCAGCGATTTCGATATTCCACGATCTTGGTGTCGCTTGCGTGCTGTTCGCCTGCGCCCTGTCCATAGACCGAGTAAAGGAACGTGTTGACCATCACATAGCCGCGATCGATGCCGAGCTTTGCCATCAGACCCTGCGTGCGGTGGCCGGCCTCGCCCACCAGGATGCGCCGCACGACCACCTCCGACTGCGCAGGATCCTGGCCGATCACCAACAGCCTGGCGCTGCCGTCCAGGCGACCCCGGTGAAAGATCGGACCCCACTCCACCCGAAACGCATCCGCCGGATAGACGTCTCTTCCAGGGTATTCAGCGACGAGCGACGCAAACGGCTCGGCGACAGGTCCGGGATCGAAGAGGTGCTTCGGTGCGATAGCCATCGTACTCAATCAGAAAACAATGTAAATTGCAAATTCGGATCAGCGGACGCGATCGGTGTCATGGTACGGTCCCGGCGTGGTCTCGTCTTATTTAATCCACGACGCCGCTCGCCGCGAGACCACGCATTTGACCACACCTACGAACAGGGAACGATGCCAACGCCAAGTCCCATAGATCCGGCTACAAGCCCCAAGTGGGCGCTGGCCGGACGCATCGTGACGATGGACGCGCATGCGACCGTGATACCCGACGGAGCCATCTGGGTGAAGGACGCAGCCATCGCGGCGATCACAAAACACGCAGACGCGAAGCCTCAGGGGTTTGAGGAAGTGGTCCCCATCGAGACGCACGGGACGATCTTCCCGGGCCTGATAGAGCTGCACAACCACACGGCTTACAACGCGCTTCCGTTGTGGCATGTGCCCAAACACTACGAAAACCGTGACACGTGGGGCAATTCGCCTGAATACCACAAGCTCATAACAGCGCCGATGAAGACGATCGGCGAAGCCACCGACCTGCTGCCCGCGCTCGTTCGCTACGTCGAGATCAAGTCCCTCGTGGGAGGAGTCACCACGACACAGGGAACGGCGCTGTTCAGTGCGCCTGGCATTCGTCGCTACTACCGCGGCGTCGTCCGCAACGTGGAGGAAACCAACGACCCCAACCTGCCCGAGGCGGGCAGCCGGATCGGCGATGCCCAAGCGAGCAAAGCGGATGCGTTCCTTGCCGAGATCAAGCGCAAGGCATGCTTTCTCCTGCACCTCAGCGAGGGCACCGATGAAGCGGCCCACAAGCACTTCGAAGCACTCCACATCAGAGGTGAAGATTGGGCCATCGCCAGTTCGCTTGCGGGAATTCACTGCGTCGCGCTGAAAGACGTGGACTTCAAGACAATGATGAAACGAGGCGCCTCGATGGTCTGGTCGCCATTCAGCAACCTCTTGCTCTACGGACGCACCGCGGACATCGCCGCGGCGAAAGCCGCCGGGAGCAAAGCGAACCCGTTCAAGATCGGCCTCGGATCAGACTGGTCTCCAACCGGCAGCAAGAGCTTGCTCGGCGAGCTAAAGGTGGCGCGTGTCTACAGCCAGAACAACGGCGCCGACCACGGGACACTCCTCGGAGACGACGAGCTTACGCGAATGGCGACCATCAATGGCGCCGAGATACTCAGGTGGGAGAAGCAACTCGGCTCGATCGAGACGAACAAGCGCGCCGATCTGCTCGTGATGGCCGGCCAGGACGCGCACAACCCCTACCTGACCCTGTTCCAGGGCGACGAGCGAAACGTGCTGCTCGTGACGATCGACGGAACGCCTCGTTACGGCACGCCGGCGATGATGAGCGTCGACGGGCCGCAGACAGAGCAGATCGTCGTCGGCGGTCAGCAGCGCGTCCTCTACCTCGCGCAGGACACCGAGGACCCCGACGTCTCAGCGCTGAGCTTTGCCGCGGCCAAGGCAAAACTCGAGGACGCGCTCGCGCACATCAAGGAGATACGACTCAAGCAGGAGGCAGAAAACGCACCCAAAACCCTGGCCGATGCCGCGGTCGTCCGCGCCCGGCATCCGCGGCTCGCGCTCGACGAGTTCGAGCACACCGACCTGACTCAGCGCCCGCACCTGCCTCTCGCCGCAGCCGCGACCGGCCCCAAAGATCATCCGGCGCGGCAAGCGACACCGATCTCAGCGCTGCTGTCTGCGATCGAGCTCGACCCGCTGACGGTCGCCGACGACGTCGGCTTCCTCAATCGGTTGGCCGAACAAATCAACCTGCCCGCTTACATCGCGCCCGGTCTGCGCGCTCTCTACGAAGCCAAACACGCGTAGCTCGTCGATTCCGCCCCGCGGTATCAGCAAGTTGGGCTACGCTGCTCGGCCCGTCCTATACACGGGTTCACCGTGACCGGAACAAGCGCTGTCAGCGGTGCCCGGTGAGGACTGACAGTCGCTCGCATGCGGCCGTCCAGGCCTTCATGTCATGTCCGGGGATGATGAGCGCGTCGGGGTTTTCGCGGTCATAGGCCTGGATTTGGCGCAAGCTGTGCTCGAACGCCTTGCGGTCGTGTGTCAGCCAGGGTCGCTCGCCGTCCCGGATCGTCGCCATCGTGTAGGCCGCGTCGGCGCTCAGCAACGCCTCGCCCCCCTCCAGGCGAGCGATCACCGACAGGTGCCCCGCGGTGTGGCCCGGAGTTGCGCACAGCGTCAGCGCGCCGTCGCCGAACACGTCCACCGTCCGCTCGAACGGGGCTCGCGGAACGACCGACGCCGCCGTGAAATCGATCGTGCGGTAAGACGGGCCCGGGTCCAGCTGCGCTCTGGAGTATCCGTTCAGCACACCGCCCCGTGCCCACGCCGCCTCCCACTCGCGCTCGTCCAAGAGCACGGTCGCGTTCGGAAAGTCGCACAGCGCGCTCGCATGATCGAAATGCAAGTGGGTCATCACCACGAGTCGGATATCCGCCGCGCTCATTCCGTGCGCTCGCAACTGGGCGGCCACCGTCTGATCGGGGCGCATGCTCGCGTGGCGCGACATCATCCGGCCAATCGGACCGAGATTGCGGGCGCGCTCGCGTCCACCCCCGTCCGCGAGCGAACCATGCATGCCCGTGTCCACGAGCACCGCTCCCGCGCTCGGGTGTTCGAGCAGGTATGCCGGGATCGGTATCTCCATCAGCTCGTCCTCGGGAACCCCAACACCGAACGCCTTGAGCGCCTCCAGCGCTCCGCGCCTGCGATGAAACCAGTTGGGCGGCATCCCCACCTGCGCGCACAGCAACGGGTGGAGCGTGAGCGTCGCGCCGCTCTGTCCTTCCCGAAGCGGGAACTCGGCCCGTTTGCTCACCACGCCCGCATCACAACCCCGGCACAATCATCGGTCCGCGACCATACTCCCAACCAACACTCGCCTCGACGGACATACAACCGCCCTCGAGCGGCATCCGCGTCGTCCCGTGTTCTTCCGCGCCCTTCTCAGCGGGGATGAGCCCGCTTTTGCGAGCGCTTCAATTCGCGCACGCGATAGACCGCGGACACCACGTTCCCGACTCGCCGTCCGCGCGGGCTCGACCCCCCAACCACCACCCCTGCGCCGCACCCACCCGTGGTCCGTACGCGTTTCCTGCTCATCGAGTGGCCGGTTCGCATGCACCGCGCTTTGGGATTACTCACGCGCGATTTGTGAGGAGTGGCGATGACATCAACAGATGTGCGTGGGGTCGAACGGGATTGCGGCGCTTACACCCAAATGTGCGGGTGCGCTTCGAGAACTACGACACCTCGGAGATCACGAGGCGAAGGGCGCCTTGGAGGTTCTCCTGCTCCCGCAGATAGCCATATTCGGCATCCCACGCGCCGGAGTCCAGTGCGGCGGCGAGACGATCGACGATTCTCTGCTCAACACCGGGTTCGAGCAGAGCCCACATCGATTGGGCACCGCGGACCGCCGGGTCGAGGAGCGCCTCCGGTCGTCGCCAGAACGCCTCGAAGAAGCCGTCGAGACAATCGCCGGGTGTCGGGATCCGCTCCACCCGCGTACGTCCGCCCAACGCAGCTGCCACATCCTCCGGCGCAAGGAACCGCGGTCGCTCCTTCGCAACTCCCTCCTGCAGGTGCTCGAGCTGCCACGCAGGTAGGCAATCGAGCTCAAACGTAAACACCACAACCGGCCCGCGCGACACGCGACGCAGCTCGGACAGACCAGCCTCGGGAGACTCCCAGTGATGGATCGTCACGCACGCCATCGCCGCATCGACCGCGCCGTCATCGAGAGGAAGCGCCTCCGCGCGAGCGGCGATCGCCGGTGCGGCGCCGGCGGGGCGCTGGTCGCGCATGGTCGCGCTCGGCTCGACGGCCAACACCCAACGATCGCTCGGCTCATATGAGCCCGTGCCAGCACCGACATTGAGCACCGTGCGCGCATCGCCGAGTGCGGCATAAATAGGCGCGGCGATCCGCGGGTCCGGGCGCCGATGTCGTGCATAGGTGCGCCCGTGGCGCTCATAGTCCACCCGCCCAGTCACCTGCAGACCCTAACATTCGTTCGATTCGGCAACCACCCTTTCGATCTGGGCGAGGCAGGCTCGCGCGCAAGCCGGTGGCCCCGGTCGGCATGCTCTTCAAACCGAAGCTGCTAGCCAAGCTGCGCGATGTATCCGCGAGCCGGCCACGGCGCAGGGCCGAGCAACTACTCCTATCGGCATCCGCCGTGCGTCCAGCCGGGCCGTTGGTTCAGATGCCCGCCGAGCTGGGTAAAGGACCAACCAGACCTTCCGAGTACAGGAGAAGCCGATGGGCGACCGTATACAGCGAGCGCAGGGCAAAGCCAAAGAGCTCAAAGCCCATGCAAACAGGGAAGCAGGGATCGCCGCCGATAAATCCGCCACCGAGGTCCGCGGCGCCGGCGAAGAGCTGAAGGGCAAAGTGGCCCCTAAGCCCACCCGCGCAAGCACGACCCCCCTCCGAGTAGAGGCATAGACGCCCCGTGGACGCCCGGCAGCTACAGACCGAGGGGGCGGGGAACTGGCTGGGAGCCGGCACCCCAGCGGTCGCCGAGCAGTCTCCGCCCGTCTTGTCCATATCGGAGAGCCGCCGCAGCCAACTGCTCAGCATCACCGACTCCGCGCTTGGATACATGTCCCTGGAGGACATGCTCTCCGAGCTGCTGGAGCGCATACGCAGCGAACTCGAGGTCGACACCGCGGCGGTGCTGCTGCTCGACGAGGATCGCGGTGTCCTTCTCGCGCGTGCCGCACGGGGACTGGAGGAGGAGGTCCGCCAGGGCGTGCAGGTGCCGCTCGCCCGTGGCTTCGCTGGCCGCGTCGCTGCCGAGGCGCGTCCGATCATCATCGAGGACCTCGATCACGCCGAGGTCGTGAACCCGATCCTTCGCCAGAAGGGCATCCGCTCGATGCTCGGCGTGCCCGTCCATGTTGAAAGTCGCGTGATCGGCGTGATGCACATCGGCACGCTCGTTCTGCGCACCTTTGATGAGGACGATGTGACGCTGTTGCAGCTCGCCGCCGACCGCGCCGCGCTGGCGATCGACAACGCCCATATCTCAGAGCAGCGCGCCGTCACCGCGATCATGCAGCGCACGCTCCTGCCCGACGCGCTGCCGCAGATACCCGGCATGCGCTTCAGCACCAAGTATCTGCCGGCCGGCTCGGGCATCAAGATCGGCGGGGACTGGTACGACGTCTTCCAGCTCGCCAACGGACGCGTCGCGTTCGTGATCGGGGATGTAATCGGTCGCGGAGTGCTGGCCGCCTCGGTGATGGCCGAGATCCGCACGGCCCTGCGCGCCTACATGGTGCAAGGGCACAAGCTCACCGAGGTCATCTCGATGCTCAACGATCTGCTCATCTCGATGGGACGCAACCGCGGAGCCACCCTCTCAATCCTCGAATTTGATCCCGAGACCGAGGAACTGGAAGCTGTCATTGCCGGGCATCTCCCGCCCTTGCTGACCGAGCCAGGCGGCCACACCCGCCTGCTCGAACAGCGGCATGGCCTGCCTGTCGGCATGCGCACCGGACACGACTACGAAGCGTGTCGCTACCCGTTCCCGACAGGCAGCAGGCTCCTGCTCTACACCGACGGGCTCATCGAGCGACGCGACGAGTCCATCGACCAGAGCCTCCAGCGCCTCATAGCTGCTGCCCATGCCGCCGCTGGGCGCACCGACGTCTCCCTGGCCGATGGCGTATACCGCGCGCTGCTCGACGAGACCCCGCTCGAGGACGACGTGGCGCTCCTCGCGATCGAGACCATGCGGCTGCAAGACACGCTCGAGATGACCCTCTCAGCGCGTCCCGATGTTCTCGGCGGGCTGCGCAACACGATCGGCCGCTGGCTCCAGGCTGCCGGCGCCAACGAAAACGAGCTATTCGACATCACCCTCTCAGCCTCCGAGGCCGCCGCCAACGCGATCGAGCACGCCTACGGCGCCCGCGAAGCCGCCTTCACCATCCGCTGCGAACACGACGGCCAGCAGGTGACAGTCACCGTCCGCGACAGCGGCCGCTGGCGCACCGCCCGCCCACAAGGCGGCGGTAGAGGACTCGAGATCATGCACGCTCTAGTCGACAGCGTGAAGATCAACAGCGACGAGCAGGGAACCATCGTCACGATGACCAAGACACTCTCCTACCAGGCATGAGCTCCCTGGAGATCGAACGGGTCGACGTTCACGAAGACATCGACGCCGCAAACGCCACGATCACCCAACAGCGGCTAGCCGACGCGCTCGACCCCGACGCTTCAAGCCTCATCATCGACCTCAGCGCGACCCGCTACCTCGACAGCGCCGGCATCGACATGCTGCTGCGCCTCAGCAACCGGCTCGACCACCGCCGAGCCAAGCTCATCCTCGTGATTCCCGACAGCTCACAGCTCAAGCGCCTCGCCACCATCGTCGGCCTGCCCGAGGCAATCGCGATCCATCCCAGCCTCCCCGTGGCACTGCAAGAGGCCACAAAGCCCCAGAAGCAGGTCCCCACGCCACGCCCCGGCCCCGGCTAACCACCGCCGGCTGTCCTCACGCCTGAGCGTCACCGCTCGGCCGCCGACGCCACGACACAACCTCCAATGCCAGAAACCGAAACCAAGGCTCCCAGCCCAACCGGCGTACAATGCGTCGGCGATGCGCTCGCCTCAAAACACGTGAAAGCGACCAGCAAACATCCCTATCTGACCATCAAGGCCACGAGCGCCCCCGACGCTCACACGATCACCCTCAGCGGCGAAGTGGACCTGCTGGGTGCCCCCAACATAGCGGCGGCTCTCGAAGACATCTCCGCCAGCGAATCAAGGCTCGTCATCATCGACCTCAGAGACCTGACGTTCATCGACTCAAGTGGCCTGCACGCACTCGCCCACAGGGCATGAACTGTGCCGCGCACGCGGCCAGGAGCTGAGGATCATCCCCGGTCCCCCGAACGTACAGCGCCTATTCGAGCTCACCGGCATGAACGAGATCCTCCCGTTCTGCGATGCAGAGCTCGTCCGCGAACCCCAGTCAAGCGACGACTCCACCGGCTAGACCCAGCCGCAGCGCTAGCGGGTCGATCTCCTGACGCTCGGCGCGAAAGCCGACCTTGCTACCGGCATGCTCGAGGCCATTCGCAATGAGGGTCAAAAGGCCGACCCGATGCTCGAGCGGGCAATCGGCATCGACGAGCAGCTTTAAACACCGAACACGGTGAGGCGACTGATGGTCAGAATGAGCTCCGGAAACGTGCTCGCCGCTCCGCGGCTACCCATAGACTCTGGTCGTGGCCAGAGCCTTTGTGCAGCGAGTGGACGGCTTGGTAGGGGAGGGCATCGAGGCTGCAATCGGTGTCCATCATCGCCGCCGTCTTCGGCGCGTTGGCCGGATCGATCAACTCGATCCCGCGCCCAACGGCGCATTGTGGGCGCGTGGTGACCCGCCGCCGCGCGCCAATGGCGCGCTTGACGTGTTGATCGACGGGGGAAAGGCGCTGCCGCGCATCGTCGAAGCGCTCGTCGGTGCTCGCTCGGATGTGCATATCGCCGGATGGCATATCACGCCCGATTTCGGACTGACACGCGATGACCGAGCGACTCGGCTGCGCGATCTGCTTGGTGAGCTGGCTGAGCGTGTCGACGTAAGGGTGCTGCTGTGGGCTGGGGCGCCCCTGTCCGTCTTCACGCCATCTCGCGCGGCCGTTCGCGGCGTGCGCGAGGAGCTCACGCGCGGCACACGTGTGCAGTGCGCGCTCGATTCCCACGAGCGCCCGATGCATTGCCACCACGAGAAGCTCGTCATCGTCGACGGCGAGGTCGCATTCGTCGGCGGAATCGACCTCACCTCGCTCGGCGGCGATCGCTTTGACACGAACGACCATCTGATGCACGGCCGTCTGGGATGGCACGATGCTTCAAGTCGAGTGCGTGGACCGGCTGTGGCCGATGTGGGCGCGCACTTCGCTGCCCGTTGGCGTGCGGTTACCGGCGAGCGGGTCGAGGCGCCGCCGCCGCCGAGCCCAGCCGGTGACGTGGAGCTTCAAGTGGTGCGCACCGTCCCCGAGAAGAT
>Ga0193728_1001043_pt1 | contig 13865 bp, 13 predicted proteins | sample U1c1metaG_FD_143037 | JGI IMG/M metagenome (GOLD analysis project Ga0193728, IMG submission 143037) | Soil microbial communities from a riparian zone of the East river system, Colorado, United States - U1c1 | ecosystem: Environmental > Terrestrial > Soil > Riparian zone | place: USA: East River...
GTTTCAGGATGGTTGGCCTTCACCACCACATCGACCGCCTTGTTCTGAACCTCGATTTCAGGATCGCGCAGCATCCCCACGATCAGCGGCATATCGAAGGGGCCATCCATCTTCGCCAGCGCCGATAGTGCGGCGGAGCGAATGAACTTGCTGCTGTCCTTGAGCTGTGTCTGCACCGCCTGCTGTACCTTGGGCAGGTTGAAGCGGGCCAGGACATTGATGATGTGCAGCCGTGCGACCGGATCCTTGCCCTCGATTCTCGCAATCAAGTCATCGACCGACGATTCGTCGGCGACTTCGGCGATGATCTTGAACAATCCGTTCCTTTCGCTGGCCTCTTGCGCATACGCGGCATTCAACAGCTCGCGGACCGTGTATCGCGTCTTTTGCGCGGAAATCACGTCCAGCAGGGCCTGTTTGGGCATTCCCGGCTTGGCCAAGGCATCCAGCAGCGCGTGCGCAGGATAATTTTTGCTCGATGACAGCGCCCAGGCGATTCCCGACATTGCGCGGCCACTGGCCTCGGACATGGTCTTCAGCAGGATTGGCAGGGTTTTAGAGTCAATGAGGCGGGAAAGCACTTCGATATACGCGGTGGTTTCGCGTTTTTCCGCCGTTGCCAGTGCATCGACAATCGCAGCGATGGCATCGGGGCCCAGCGCAGTCAATTTCTCCAACGCCTTTTGCGCCAGCGGGCCGCCTGGATTGCCGCTGGATTTAACTTCGGCAATGAGCCGATCGGCACGGTAATTGGCGAATAGACTCATTCGGCGCCTAAGTTGAACATTCCCTGAGCATTACCCATTGTTACCTTAATTCAGGCGCCGTCCCTGGTCGTGATTCTCAATCTCGAATTATGCCATAGGTCACGGTTTTGGCCGCCTGCGGTACAATGGCTGTTCCTTATGAATCAACCCTCTGCCGCGGAAAGCGCCATCCGCGAGAAACTCGGCGCCTATACGGATCCCTATCTTGGCCAGACTTTGGGCGAAGCGAAGGCTATAAGGTCCCTCTCCTCCCATGCCGGCCGGATAGCCGTGGAGCTCATTTTGGGCTTCCCCTGCGCCGATTACGGGTCCGAGTTGCAGGCAGCCCTCGAGAAGCACCTTGGGGCCCAGCTGGGCGACGCCCATTTGGAGCTGAAACTGCAAGCTCAGATCACCGCGCACGCGGTCCAACGCGCGCTTAAACCGTTGGCAAACGTCAAGAATGTGGTAGCGGTCGCCTCCGGCAAGGGAGGCGTCGGGAAATCCACGACTGCCGCGAATTTGGCCCTCGCCTGGGCTGCGCAGGGTGCCAAGGTGGGCCTGTTGGATGCCGATATCTATGGCCCCAGCCAACCGCTGATGATGGGATTGAGCGGCGCCAAGCCGGTCAGTCCAGATGGCAAACACATGACACCGCTGCGGGCGCACGGCGTGGAAGTGATGTCGATCGGCTTCATGATCGACCAAGAGCAACCCATGGCGTGGCGCGGGCCGATGGTGACTCAGGCGCTGACCCAACTGCTTGGCGACACCACGTGGGGCGATCTGGACTATCTGGTCGTCGACATGCCGCCGGGAACGGGCGACATCCAGCTCACACTGGCCCAGCGGGTTCCGGTCAGCGGCGCGGTGATCGTGACCACACCGCAGGATATCGCCCTCTTGGACGCCCGTAAGGGCCTGAAGATGTTCGAGAAGGTCGAGGTCCGCGTACTCGGGGTGGTGGAGAACATGAGCATGCATGTGTGCGCCCAATGCGGCCATGTCGAGCATGTTTTCGGCAGCGGCGGCGGTGCGCGCATGGCGGCCCAATACGGCGTGCAGCTGCTGGGCGAATTGCCGTTGGACATTCGCATTCGCGAGGATGCCGACGGCGGCGCGCCGACCGTGGTGGCCGAGCCCGACAGTGAACGCGCGCGCGCTTATTTCCTGATGGCGCGGCGCACGGCGGCGCGATTGGCAACTCTGAACAAAGACTACAGCCGGGCATTCCCAAAAATAACCATCGAAGCAACCTAATGAGCATAAAGAGCGATCGTTGGATCAGGCGCATGGCCGCCGAGCACGGCATGATCGAACCCTTCTCCGCCGAGCAGGTAAGGGTGGCGAACGGCCACAAGATCGTCTCCTACGGCACGTCGAGCTACGGTTATGACGTGCGATGCGCAGAGGATTTCAAGATATTCACCAACATCAATTCGACCATCGTCGACCCGAAGGCCTTCGATGAAAAATCTTTCGTCGACTTCAGAGGCCCCGTCTGCATCATTCCGCCGAACTCCTTTGCGCTCGCGAGCACGGTGGAATATTTTCGGATTCCGCGCAGCGTTTTGACCGTATGTTTGGGAAAGTGCGTCACCGGCGACACGCGGGTCGTTGACGCCGATACCGGCGCGTACGTGCCGATTACGGAAATGCGCTGGGGCAAATCGACACTCGCGTTCGATTCCTGGCGCCTCAAGGCCGCCAAAGTGTCAGCGTTCGTGCCGCAAGGCAAAAAAGAAGTATTCGAATTGCGCACTCGAGCGGGTATGCGCATTCGCGCCACCGCAAATCATCCCTTCCTCAAGCTGAAGGGATGGGTACCGCTCAGCGATCTACGCCCGGGCGATCGGATCGCGGCCGCTCGCGACATTCCGCTCTTTGGCAAGACTGCCATTCCCGACTGGGAGGCGAGTTTGCTGGGATTGATGATCTCGGAAGGGCAGTGCGACACGCCCGGGAACAGCCCGACCTACACCACAGCCGACCCGGCAATGGTTGATTTGTTGAAAAGATGCATGGCGGATTCCGGAATGGGAGTCGTCACTTTCAAAGGACGCTACGGCTACCGCCTCGTCAATCGAGCAGGCCGAGGAGGCATACCCGAGCGCAATCGGGCGCATTCTTGGCTGAAAAAATACCAATTGAATGTTGGGGCCGGCGAAAAATTTGTACCGCAGTGCGTATTCACCGCGCCTGAAAGTTCGGTTCGATTGTTTCTGCAATCGCTATTTGCCGGCGATGGGAGCGTGTACAGCTCGAAGGCAGGGGTGTTTCTTGAGTACTACTCAAAATCCCGAAGACTGATCGAGGATGTGCATCATCTGCTGCTTCGATTCGGCGTGTTCTCGCTGATTCGCGAGAAAATCACAGCCATCGGAACGCGTGCTTGCAAAATCCAAATTACGGACAAAGATCAGATCCGGCGCTTTGCTGAGAAGATAGGCTTCACTCCGGGCTCCTTGAAGCAACAGAGACTTGACGTTGAAGTGCTGCCGATGATTCGAGCGCAGCCGCGGCGTCGAAGCAATTTTGACACCTTGCCTGCGGAGGCTTGGCCCATGATCGGCATGGCGGCGCGCGTGGGTGGTGTGTCGCTGAGTTCGCTCAATATTCCTCGTACGCAACCAAACCAGTCGGTGCCGTTGTATGCAGCCGCCCAAGTGGCGCTTGCGACAGGAGATTTGTATATCAGTCCCCTCGTCGACGGGCCGATGTGGGACGTCGTCGAAAGCATTGAGCCTGCGGGCGAGGAGGAAGTGTTTGATATTTCCGTGCCGACACTGCACAACTTCGTAGCCAACGATCTCATTGTGCATAATTCGACGTACGCCCGTTGCTTTGCAGGCGACACCCGCGTCGCGTTGGTTGACGGAACTTCACCGACGCTCGAGGAAATGGCCAGAAGGTACGATTCGGGCGAATTGTTCTGGGGATATAGCATCGGCGAGAACGGTCGCCTGATCGTCAGCCTCTTGGATGCGCCTCGATTTATCGGTCGCGATTCACTGCTCGAAGTCGAACTGGATAACGGCGAACGGATCCGTGCGACGCCCGACCATTTGTTCATGAAGCGAGACGGGCGCATGGCGGCGGCGCACACGCTTCGACCCAATGACGCACTCATGCCGCTCTATCGTGACCTGTTTCGGGGTTATGAGCAGGTTTACCAGCCCATCGACGGATATCTTGACGCCACCCACGCCCTCGCCGATGAATGGAACCTCAGGCACAAAATCTACGACGCTGTTCCGAGGACGCATCGCCGCCATTTGGATTTTGATCGACTGAAAGTATTCAGGCGCCTTCCGCAGGTCGTCAAGCAGTTCAAGGGAATGCCCGCCTATCGCAATCACAAAGTCGCGGCGGTACGCGAAATTGCCGGCGATCACGATGTCTACTGCCTGACGGTTCCTGAAGCCGGCAATTTTGCTCTGGAAAGCGGCGTGTTCGTGAAAAACTGCGGAATTATCGTCAACGTAACGCCTTTAGAACCCGAGTGGGAAGGCCACGTAACCCTGGAATTCTCCAACACAACGCCGCTGCCCGCGAAAATCTACGCCAACGAGGGCGTGGCGCAAATGCTGTTCTTCGAATCCGATGAAGTTTGCGAGACTTCGTACAAGGATCGCGGCGGCAAGTACCAAGGCCAGCGCGGGGTCACTCTGCCGAAGACTTGACAGCGGGGCGGGGCTCGATCGCGACCAAGTGATCGACGCTCTTGATGCGCATGGAGATCTCGACTTTGCCGTCGCGGCTGCGCTCTGCTTGCACCGGCACGAATCCCAATGACGGGGCAAACCACATCCGCAGAATGCGATTGTTGCCGGTACGCTGACTGGTGACGATGACGGTGTCGATTTCTCCGATCGCCGTCCGGATCTTCGCGCTGCCTTCCTGTGTGTAGATGAATTCCTTCAGCTGGTCCTTGTCGATGATTTGGAAAGTCTTGGGCAAATTGCCGTGCTTGAGGTCGAGCATCACTTCGACTTGGATGGACATGACATCTTGAGTCCCTTCTTTGAGCTTCAAGTCGACCGGTTTCGTTTCCGACAGGCCTGTGGCGCGCATGTTTTGCCAGTCGAAATTGAGCTCTACCGACGATGAACCTTCCTTGCCATGGTATTTGTCCGGGCGGACATGATCGCCGGTCATGGTCAACCAGCTCTTTTGAACGAGATCGTCGTGATACGCAACGCGAAAAATCCCGCGGGCGGTAATGGTCCAGGTGTACAGGTATTGGCCGGGCCCTGCGCCCTGCGCCAGTTGAATATCGCTGGTGCCGATACTGATGCCCTTCCAGTCGGCTTGATAATGCGCGATGAAGGGCGCGATGCCCGCGTCATCGGCCGCCTGAGCGGCGCCGGCGGCCACGCCATTGGCCAATAGGGTGGTGGCGGATGCGGCGATGGTGAGCAGCAGCGCGGCGGTCGATGCCTTCATTACGATTTCTCCCGCTCGATGTCGGCAAGTTGAACCGGCTCGCTCAAGATTCGGCCATCCAAGAGCGCCTTGCCTGACTCGTAGCGCAATCGACCCTGGCAGAACCAATCGACGGCCAGCGGATAGATGACATGCTCCCGTGCCAAGACGCGCAGGCGTAGCGTCGCCTCCGTGTCGCCGGCTTCGACGGGTACTCGGGCCTGAATGACGCGCGGGCCGCCGTCGAGTTGCTCCGTGACGAAATGTACCGTAACGCCGTGCTCGGCCTCGCGCGCTTCGATAGCGCGCCGATGCGTATGCAGTCCAGGATACTTGGGCAGCAATGAGGGATGAATGTTCAAAATCTTTCCCGCAAATCGCTCCACGAACGGTGCGGATAGGATCCGCATGAATCCGGCGAGCGCGATCAGCGACGGCGAGCACTCGTCGATTGCAGCAGCCAGACCCTCGTCGTACTCGGCGCGCTCCGTGGCCTTCGCCGGCGTCACGGCACGCGCTGCAACACGGAAGTGCCGGGCAACCTCGAGCCCCCCGGCATCGGGCCGATCGGAAATTACCGACGCGACGGCATAGGCCGCGTCAGCCGCCTGGCTGTGCTCGATGAGCGCGCGCATATTGCTGCCGCGTCCCGAGATGAGGATGACGATCGGCTGCCGCGGCGTGCTACTCAAGCGATGACGACGCCTCGGGTACCGTTGCGGATTTCGCCGATTACCAGCGCCTCCTGGCCTGCATCGCGCAGCACGCCGATGGCCCGCTGCGCATCGTTCGCCGATACATGCACCGTCATGCCGATTCCGCAATTGAACACGCGATACATTTCTGCGTCCGCGATCTTGCCCTGCTGCTGTAGCCAGTCGAATACCGGTTCGCGGCGCCAGGAACGGCGCTCGAGAATCGCTTCCAAGCCGTCGGGCAGCACGCGCGGAATGTTGTCGAGCAGGCCGCCGCCGGTGATGTGCGACAGGCCATGCAATGAAACCTCGCCCATCAGCTTCAGCAGTGGCTTGACGTAAATCCGAGTGGGCGCCATGAGTCGATCGATCAGGCGGGCGCCTTGAAGATCGGCCTGAGTGTCCGCACCCGCGAGTTGCAGAATTTTGCGAATCAAGGAGAAGCCGTTGGAATGGGGTCCGGAGGAGGGCAGCCCCAACACCACGTCGCCGGCGCGCGTTTTCGTGCCGTCGATGATGGCTTCCTTCTCGACCACGCCGACGCAGAAGCCCGCCAGATCGTAGTCAGCGCCGTGATACATGCCGGGCATCTCGGCGGTTTCACCGCCAACCAAAGCGCATCCGGCCAGGACACACCCCTCGACGATGCCGGCGATGACGCGCTCCGCGACATCGACGTCGAGTTTGCCGCTGGCAAAATAATCCAAGAAGAACAGCGGCTCGGCGCCTTGCACGACCACGTCATTGGCGCACATGGCAACCAAATCGATGCCCACGCCGTCGTGGCGGTGCGTGTCGATAGCCAGGCGCAGTTTGGTGCCGACCCCGTCGGTTCCCGATACCAGTACCGGCTTGCGATACCGGTCCAAGGGCACTTCGACCAGAGCCCCAAAGCCTCCGATGCCGCCCAGCACTTCCGGACGCATCGAGCGCTTTACCCGCGGCTTGATTCGCTCGACAAGTTCGTCGCCGGCGTCGATATCGACCCCCGCGTCGCGATAGGTTACCGGCGCTCGCTCAATCATCTGACGGATCCTTCATGTAGGACTTGGGCCAACGCGGTTGGCTATCGAAGCTGTGGTATTTTACAACACCATGGCACAGTACTTACGGCGCTTTTCGAAGCGATATTTGCGGTCCGCCACCCTATTGTGGGCGTGCGTTGCCGGACTTTGCTTCGGCGAAGCGGCTTTTCCGCTCACGCGTGCGGAAATGTATCAGGCCACGGCGGCCGTTTCCGACCGATCCGAAGCGGCCCAGGCCGCGGCTTTCCAGAACGCGATGCGGACGGTCTTGATTCGCGTCACCGGCCGCCGCTCGGCTGATGAGGATCCCGCCTTGAGTCCCTTGCTCACCAATGCGCGGCGCTACGTGCAGCAGTACCGTGCCGCACCGGACAGTCAGTTGTGGGTGGCATTTGACGGGCCCGCCATCGAGCGTTGGCTCACGCAGAACGGCCAGCCCCTGTGGGGCCACGAGCGCCCGACGACCTTGGTGCTATTGGCGGTGCAAACGGGGGCGCAAAGCGGGAGCGTGACTGCAACGGAAGACAGTTCCGAATTGAAGGCCGCAATCGACGCCGCGGCGGTCGCGCGCGGACTGCCGCTGGTTTGGCCGAGCGGCGCGGAGCTGCAGAAATACCATATCGATTTCGCCACGGTGAACAACGGCGCACCTTCCGCCTTCGCGGACATTGGCCGGCGCATGGGCAGCGATGGAATATTGGTTGGACGCGCCGGCGGTGCCGGGGCGAACGCCAATATTCGTTGGACCCATTTGTTTCAAGATCGCAGCAGCGAATACTCCGGCACATTGGAGGGCGTGAATCGCGCCGCTGATTTATATGCGGGCCTGTTCGCCGCCAGCGGCAGTCTCGCGCCCGTGGACATCGAGGTCATCGGCGTCAGTGATCTTCGCGACTATGCGAGTCTCGAAAATTATCTCGAATCGCTGACCTTTATCTCGCATGTGAGCGTGGAATCCTTGACGGGAGATACCGTCAGATTCCGCTTGGCGACCCGCGGCGGGGGCGACTCGCTGCAGCGTGCTCTATCGTTGAATGGGCGTTTGCAGCCGGTAGCCGCCGGCGAGACTGGGATTCAGCGCTTCCAACTGCGTCACTAGCTTCGGAGCCTGCTCCTAGGTCCGTGCGTCACATACCGAACATCATCAGCGCGATCAGAATTCTATTGGTCGTGCCGATTGCCATGGCCCTTAGCCATGATCGGCTGGCGCTTGCGACCTTGCTGTTCGGCGCTGCCGCAGTGTCGGACGCCGTCGATGGTTATCTCGCCAGACGATTCGGCTGGCAGAGCGAACTCGGGGGCATACTGGATCCCATCGCGGACAAGCTGCTGCTCGCGACGGCTTTTGTCACGTTGAGCTTTCTCAAACTCGTGCCGCTGTGGCTCATGGCGGCGGCAGTGGGGCGTGATGTGATCATCGTGTTTGGGGCCGCCGCTTACCGCATCTTCATCGGCCGCTTGACGGCGCATCCGTCCCTCATCAGCAAGATCAATACGCTGTGTCAAGGCGCATTCATCGTGGCGGTCTTGAGCCGGGCTAAATTTTCGCTGCCGCCTGAGTGGCTGGTAACCTGGCTCGGCGCGCTGGTGTTGGCCACGGTGGCCGTGAGCGGGCTCGATTACGTGCTGGTTTACGGTAAGCGGGCAGCGGCAGCATGAAGCAACTCGCGCTGGGCGTGCGGCTTCGCGCCGATGCGGTGTTCGAGAGTTTCGCGCCCGGCCAGAACTCGGAAGTCTTGACGGCGCTGCGCTCGGCGAATGCCACCCCCGTGTGGCTTTGGGGCGCGCACGGCTGCGGCAAAACCCACTTGCTGCAGGCGGTCTGCGCGGCCGCGGGCGACACCGCCGCTTATTTTCCGTTGGACAGATCGCTTGCGTTGCCGCCCGATGCACTTGCGGGTTTCGAGCGCAGTCACGTGCTATGCATCGATGACGTCGATGGCGTCGCGGGCGATCAGGCCTGGGAGCAAGCTCTGTTTAGGCTCTTCAATGAAGCCGCTGAATTGCGCACTCGCTTGATATTCGCAGCCGCGGTGGCGCCGCGCCAAGCCGCTTGGGTGCTGGAAGACTGGCGATCCAGGGCCGCCTCGTGCGTCGTGTACCAGCTTCGGGAACTCGATGATCAAGGCCGCATCGAGGCGTTGCGCCTGCGCGCGGCGCAGCGCGGGTTGCAACTCCCGTACGAGACGTCGGAGTACTTGCTGAGACGCATGCCGCGCGACATGCCTTCGCTATTTCAGATCCTCGATGCGCTCGATGAGGCCTCGATGGTCGAACAGCGCCGGCTCACCATTCCCTTCATTCGCGATGAGCTCGAGAAGCACGCAAGAACAAAATCATAGCGCAGAACCAGGCGAACACCAGCAGCAGACTGATCGCCGCCACCCAGCGCGCCTGCGGGTTCACCAAGAGTTCGGTGACGGCGAAGGCGAGGTAGGGGATGGCAAATAGAGTCGCCCAGGCGTAGGTGTAGCGGCTGCCGCGCATCAAGCCTCGCAGCGGCGCCAGCAGCGGCAAAACAGCAATGACACAAATCGGCCAGGGATAGCCGACGAGTATCCACGCCAACAGGCTCAAGGTCAGCGCGAGCCAAAGCCAAATGGTCAGCGAGGAAGCCGATTCAGCGCTCATGTGCGCGTTGCGAGCTGAGCCGCGAGCGCCGCGACACGCGTTCCCAATGCGCGCGCCAAGGCACTCTCGTGCTCGGAGAGTTCGCCGTGTTGAGTGAGAGCGGCCACATGACTGGCGCCATAGGGCGTCCCGCCGCTGCGCGTGTCCGTCAGGCCCGCCTCCGTGTATGGCAGGCCCACCAAGTACATGCCGTGGTGAAGCAGCGGCACCATCATGGACAGCAGCGTCGACTCCTGGCCGCCATGAAGTGTTTGGGTCGAGGTGAAAACGCCGGCGGGCTTGCCCACCAGGGCGCCGGATATCCAAAGTGCGCTGGTGCCGTCCAAGAAAAACTTGACCGGCGCCGCCATATTTCCAAAGCGGGTGGGGCTGCCGAGAATCAATCCGCAGCATTCGATGAGATCGTCATGCGTGGCGTAGGGCGGCCCCTCGTCCGGTACCGGCGGGTCGAGTCTTTGCGTGGTGGCGGTGACGGGCGCTACGGTGCGCAAGCGTGCCTGCATCTTAGGCACCGCTTCGACGCCGCGGCAAATTTGCCGTGCTAGAGCGGCGGTGCTCCCTTGGCGCGAATAATACAGAACCAGTACTTCGTTCATCGATGCTCTTCCGTGGAATCACGCAGGATTGCGTGCGCGTGCTGCGCCGGCGCAACGCATTAAGTCATGCCGAGTGGACATTGTATAACGGCAACTTGTTTGACGGCTTTGGCGGCTATTGCTAGTGTCGCTGCATTCTATGTCGCGGTTCATTCTTGTCCTGGTCGGTGTCGCCTGTCTGCTCGGCTGCAGAACTGCGCCGCCAGTACAGGAAATGAGCGACGCTCGCCAGGCGATTGTCGCCGCCGCGGCGGCGGGTGCAACCCGCGGCAGTTCCCCCGAATTCGATGCGGCGCAGGCAGCCATTGCAAGAGCGGAGGCGCACTTGCAGGCACAGGAGTACGGCCGGGCTCGACTGGCGGCGCTGCAAGCCAAGCACCATGCCGCGGTGGCGCTCGCCAACGCCCAGCACGCTGAAACGCCGGTCGCCGTTCCTCACTAGCGGCAAATTCGATGGATGAGGTGATCCGGCGCTTTCTGGTGATGGGAAAGGTCCAGGGCGTCTATTTTCGTCACAGCGCGCGCCTCGAGGCCAAACGATTGGGGGTGCGCGGCCTGGCTCGAAACCTGCCCGACGGATCGGTCGAAGTGCTGGCGCAAGGCAGTCAATCCTCGGTGGACGCATTGCGTCAGTGGCTGCATCGCGGGCCTGCCCACGCGCGCGTCGAGACGGTCCGTGAGTTCGATGCGGCCGAGCACGACCGAAGGGAAATACCCGCAGAATTCGAGGTTTTCTAAAAGCGCCAGGCGCGCTCCCAGCGCTGCATGACGAGGGCGGGATACTTGTTTCGGCCCACGCTGCCGTTATAGCGCGCGAGCGCGAGGGACCAATTGCGATGCTCCACGCGCAGGTAGTAGCGCAGGATCTCGCACCCCATGCGTATGTTCGGCGCGACTTTGACCAGCTGATTCTGTACACCCAACTGTCGCGGCCAAAACGGCATCACTTGCATGAGGCCCACGGCGCCCGCCGGCGAGACTGCCCAGCGATCAAAACGGCTCTCCACCTCCATCAGCGCCAACACCAAGTCCGGAGGGATTTGCAGCGTCGGATCCCGCTTTGCCTCGCAATACACGTGATTCAAGATCTCAATCCGCGCTTCGTGCGTCGGCACGAACTGCGCGAGGCGCGGTTCCATGGACTTGTACCAAACTTCGGATTCGTACTTATCGGTGAAGCAATCCGAACTGCCGATGATTTTTTGCAGCAGCTGCTTCAATTCCGGGTCGCGCTGCTGATCGGCGCGCACAGGCCCGCTCGAGGCCAATGAGACGATCAGCGCGACCAGCACCGCCAGGGCATACCGCATAGGGAAATTTTAGCCATTTAACTTATGTCGAATATAGCCTACCGGATCGGCTGCCGGAATTTCCGTCGATTCGGTCTCGCGCCGGTGACGATACTCGAGATTTCCGGCGGCCAACGTGCGTTCTCCGATCACGATGCGGTGAGGAATTCCCAAAAGCTCCGAATCGGCGAATTTGACGCCGGGCCGCGCGTCGCGATCATCGAGCAAGACATCGATCCCTGCGGCGTTGAAGTCCCGGTACAGCGCGTCCGCCGTCTCCTGAACCCGCGCTGACTTTTGATAATTGATGGGCACCAATATCACTTGGAAAGGCGCAATCGCCTCCGGCCATATGATTCCATTGGCATCGTGATTCTGTTCGATGGCCGCAGCGACCACCCGGGTGACACCGATGCCGTAGCAGCCCATGAACATCGTCAGGGCCTTGCCCTGTTCGTCCAGCACACTGGCGTTCATGGCTGCGCTGTAGAGCTGCCCGAGCTGAAATATCTGTCCCACCTCGATGCCGCGGGCGATGTTGAGGGTGCCGCGTCCGCTCGGGCTGGGATCGCCGGCTTGAGCATTGCGGATGTCGACAGAGTGCGGATCGGCGAGGTCGCGGCCCCAATTCGCGCCTCGATAGTGCATATCCTTTTCGTTCGCGCCGCAGACGAAATCGGCCAGGTGAGCCGCGGCATGGTCCACATAGACCTTGCCCTTGAAACCGATGGGCCCGATGAAACCCGGTTCCGCGCCGCTCGCCGCCCGGATGCGTTCGGCGCCGGCCATTCTCAACGGGCGCGCAACGCCGTCCAGTTTCTGGGATTTCACGGCGTTGAGTTCGTGATCGCCGCGAATGACCAGAGCGACCACATCGCCGGCGCTGCCGTCCACCAACAGGGTCTTGACGCATTGTGCGGGATTCACGCCAAGAAGCGCGCTGACCTCCGCAATGGTGCGGGCATTCGGCGTGGGCACCTTGGTCAGCGGCTGTGCTGCCGCCGCGCGGGGCGTGGCGGGTACCAATGTGGCTGCGGTTTCCAGGTTGGCAGCGTAGTCGTCACTGTCGGAGAAAGCGATGGCGTCCTCGCCGGAATCGGCCAAGACCTGAAATTCCTGCGAGGTGTCGCCGCCGATGCTGCCGCCATCGGCTTGCACGGCCCTGAATTTGAGTCCCATTCGGGTAAAGATGCGCGTATATGCGTCGTACATGAGCCGATAGCCTTCGGCCAGGCTCGCCGCGTCCGTGTGAAATGAATACGCATCTTTCATGATGAACTCACGCGCGCGCATGACGCCGAACCGCGGGCGAATCTCATCGCGGAATTTGGATTGAATTTGATAAAAATTGACCGGCAGCTGCTTGTAGCTGCGCAGTTCGCGCCGCGCGATGTCCGTGATGACTTCCTCATGAGTCGGTCCATAGACGAATTCGCGATCGTGGCGATCCTTCAAGCGCAGCAGCTCCGGGCCGTACTTGGTCCAGCGCCCTGACTCCACCCACAGTTCGGCAGGCTGGATGGTGGGCATGCACAACTCCAAAGCACCCGCGCGATTCATTTCGTCGCGCACGATCTGCTCCACTTTCTTCAAGGTCCGAAGCCCCATGGGCAGCCAAATGTATAAGCCCGCCGCCAGGCGCCGAATGAGCCCAGCGCGCAGCATCAGTTGATGGCTTACGACCTCGGCATCGCCGGGCACCTCTTTGAGGGTCGAAATCGGGTATTGAGATAAGCGCATAGCCGCATATCTTACATCAGCCCCCCTGGTATTATGGTCGGCAATGAGCGACGTCGACGACTCTCCAGCAAGGCCGCGCGGAGTTTACTGGCTCCCCAATCTCCTCACGACCGGCGCGCTTTTCGCCGGTTTTTACGCCATTGTGGCGGCCATCGACTTGAGGTTCGAATACGCCGGCATCGCGGTATTCGTGGCGGGTGTGTTCGATATGTTTGACGGGCGCGTGGCGCGCTGGACCAACACTGCCAGTGCGTTCGGCAAGGAATACGACAGCCTCTCGGACATGGTGTCCTTCGGCGTTGCCCCGGCCATCGTCACGTATCAATGGGGCGTAGCGCGCATTGCCGAGTACGGACCGCTATGGCACCGGGTCGGCTGGCTGGTGTGTTTTTTCTACGCAGCCGCAGCGGCATTGCGTTTGGCACGGTTCAACGCGCGCGCGGCCACGCAGGACAAGCATTACTTCGAGGGCCTGCCCAGTCCTTCCGCCGCTGCCATCGTTGCTGCCTTGGTATGGCTTGCCAGTGATCAAATCAACATCGGCTTGCCGGGATTGATTTTAGCGTTCCTGGTGACTGCAACCGCCGGCGCGCTCATGATCAGCCGCTTCGCCTTCAACAGTTTCAAGTACGTCAACCCGGGCGGACGAGTGCGATTCACGTACATCGTGTTCGTGCCGTTGGCCTTCGTGCTCATCTTTCTGCACCCGGCCATCACG
>Ga0193728_1001044_pt1 | contig 13855 bp, 14 predicted proteins | sample U1c1metaG_FD_143037 | JGI IMG/M metagenome (GOLD analysis project Ga0193728, IMG submission 143037) | Soil microbial communities from a riparian zone of the East river system, Colorado, United States - U1c1 | ecosystem: Environmental > Terrestrial > Soil > Riparian zone | place: USA: East River...
CGAAGCTCGAAGCGAGGCGTGGCTGTGTCCGGGCCGTCAGCGCCATCGAGCACTACGAGCGTGGCTTGGCGTGCGAGGCCGAGAACGAGCCGGACGCGGCCATGGCGGCCTACCGTCGGGCGCTCGCAGGCCGGCCGGACCTGGCCGATGCGTGTAACAACCTCGGCCGGCTGCACCACGATCAGGACCAATTCGGCGATGCCGAATCGCTCTACCGGCTCGCGATCTGCGCCGACGCACAGGTCGGCCTCTACTGGTTCAATCTCGGGGTCGTGCTCGAGGATGTCGGCCGCTGCGCGGAGGCGATCAAAGCGTACGAGCGGGCACTCGCGCTCGAGCCGACGCTCGCGGATGCGCACTTCAACCTCGCGCGCCAGCTCGAGCAGGTCGGTCGCCGCGGCGCCGATGATCTCGTGATGCGCCGGGCGGTCCGCCACCTCAAGCGCTATCGCGACCTCGTGCGCACCGGTCTCGGGTAAGCGCCTAGGCTCGTTCGCTCAGAGAGTCGTTGAAACCGTCGCGGCGAGCTCGCACGCGCTGGTTGCGACGAGCAGCGCGACCGCGCCGAACGTGAGGCGCTCGAACGCGCTCGGCTCGCGGTGATCGCTGCCGCGCATCACCCGATAGATCGCGAATGGAGCGGGTAGGGCGCCGCCAAGCGCGATCCGGCCGGGAAGACCGAGCGCGTATGCGATCGGTAGCCACGCAAACGCGAGCAGCGTCACCGCGATCCACAGCTTCGCCGCCGCCGGTGCACCGAGCCGCACCACCAGGGTGCGCTTGTTCGTCGCCGCGTCCCCGGCGGCGTCTGGGAACTCGATCGCGAGCAGCATCGCGAATTGCAGCAGCGCGAGCGGCACGATCGCGAGCACGAGCAGCCGCACGCCGGCGAGGTCGGGCGCCTGGAGCAAGAAGCCGAGCCACGGCACGAGCACGGTCACGACGATCGCGGTGTCGAGCTCGCCGAGCCCGGCGGCGCACAGGCGCAGCGGCGGTGCGCTGTAGGCCCACGCGAGCGCGGCCATCGCGAGCGCGATCGCGAGCACGCGCGGGTCTTCGCTACGTAGATATAGAAGCGCGCCGAGGATGCAGCCGACGGCGGCGAGCACGAGCGCCGCGATCAGCGCGACGCTGCGGGGCAGCTCGTCGTTCGCGAGCACGCGCGAGCCGCCGGACCACTGGGTCGGCGTGGTGTTCGCGCGATCGGCGGCATAGTCGAAGTAGTCGTTCGCGTAGTGCGTCATCAGCTGGAACGCGGTGACCGTGGCCTGGCCGAGCGCGTAGCGAGCGACATCGATCGCGTGACCCGCGAGGTGGGCGAGCGCGGCGCCGAGCGCGAACAACAGGAAGCCACCGCCGAGGAACAGCGGGCGGCCGAGCCGGATCAGCGCGACGAGCTTGGCCAGCATGGCGTGGTTAGCGCCTGCGCCACACGCTGATCTTGAGGTAGTCGGCCTGCGCGAAGCCGACCGGGTGATCCGGCTCGGGCGGCAGATCGCGCTCGAGCGCGAAGCCGTCGCCGAGTGCTTCGCGCACGGTGCGCTTGAACAGATCGCGATCGATGCGCGACGTGCAGCACGCGGCGACCACCGCACCATGCGCCGCGACGTGGCGCGCAGCGGCGCGATACAGCTTGCGATAGGCCGTGAGCGTGGTCGGGATCTGGGCGGCCTTGCTCGTCATCGACGGCGGATCGACGATCACGAGGTCGAACTGCTCGGTGGCGGACAGCGCGGGAAACCACTCGAACACGTCCGCGATGACGAAGTGATGCTTCGCCGGATCGCCGACGTGATGCGCGGCCGCGAACTGGAGCGCGCGTGCGGACTGATCGACCTGAGTGATCGACGTCGCGCCCGCGAGCTCGGCGGCGTGGCCGAGCATGCCGGTGTACGCGAACACGTTGAGCACCCGCGCGTTCGCGAGCGAGCTGTCCGCGATCGTGCGGCGCAGCGCGCGCAGGTCGAGGTAGGCGCCGGTCTTGTGGCCGCCTTCGAGATCGACGACGAGCGTGCGGCCGTCTTCGTGAACCGTGACCGTCGTCGGTGCGGTGCCGCACAGCACGCGCTGCGGCTGCGGCGGCGCTTGGCGGCGGCGCGCGGGCTTCAGGATCACGTTCGTCGCCGCGCCGATCACCGGGCCGAGCTCGCCGTGCGGCACGGGCAGCGGCGTCGGCGGGCGGGTCGCGGCGGCCGCGCGTGCGGTCGGGATCGGCGCGGTCACCCCCGCGTCGAGCTCGTGGTGGCCGTCGAGATCGCGGAGGATCTCGATCGGCTGCGTGATCGCGGCGTCGCCTTGGCCGGACGGAGCCGGCGCGTCGAGCGTCATCGTGCCGCGCGCGGCGGCGGCGAGGAGGCCAGCGACATAGCGCGCGAGCGCGTCGGTGCCGGCCGAGTAGCTCGCGACCACGATCGTGTCGGCGAACCGATCGACGACGAGCGCGGCGAGCCCGTCGCTCTCGCCGTTGACGAGCCGGATCGCATCGGTGCGCGCGGCGAGCGCGTTGCGGCGGCCGAGCGCGGTCGCGAGCTGGTGGCGGACCCACACGGCGTCGGGCCGCGCGTCACCGAGCCGGAGCACGCGGATCGCGATCGCTCCCTCCGCTTCGAAGATGCCATAGCCGATCACGCGGTTCGCGCCGTCGACGAGCCGCACCCAATCGCCGTCGCCGAACACCTGCGCGGCGCTCGACATCTGGTCGCGGAACAGCCACGGGTGGCCCCCCTCGACGATCGCGACGGCGTCCTTCTTGAGCTGGTAACGGCGCGGCGTCATCGCTTCGTGAACCCACCGGGCATCTGGTGCACCACGATCAGATCCGCGCGACCCGCCGCGACCGCGGCATCGAGATCGGGGAGCGACGCGGTTGCTTCGGCGGCGACCGCGGTCGCGACCCCGAGCTCGTTGCGGAGTTGATCGGCGAGCGGCGCGGCCGGTAAGCGCGCGCCCGCCATCAGTACGTCGCCGCGCGACGACACCACGAGCAGGCTCGCGCCCGCGCGCACCAGCTGCGCGGCATGCCCCGCTTGGGCTGCGCGCGCCTGCGGGCGATCATGGATCCACGCCGCGATCGTGCGCGACTTCGGCCACACGCCGCGCGCCGCCTGGACCAGGGCGGGCAGGTGCTCGAGCGTGACGCCGTCGCCGGGGTCGGGGCCGGGATCGAGCGCCACCAGATCGAAGCCCGCGAATGCGGCGCGCTGGACCGCGGCCTCGAGTGCGCCCGGCACCGCGCCGGCGGTCGCGATCCGCGCGACGACGAGCGCGTCCTTGCCGTGGACGAACTCGACGATCCGCCGCCAGGCGACCGCTTGCTCGTCGGTGTTGATCCGCGGCCCGGCCAGCGGCGTCGCCGCGATCGCGATCGCGGGCGTGATCACCAAGCCCGCACCCGCCGCGGCGGCGCCGCCGAGCGCGACGAGGTCGTCATCGCCGGCGAGCTCACCTGCATGGGTCGCCGCCGCCGCGATCGCGATGCGGTTACTCGCGCGCACGTCGCCGAGCGGGAACGGCAGCGCGGTCGGCGCGATCGGCAGCGGTAACGCGGCGGCCGCGGCACCCATGCCGTGGGCGTGAGCCTGCGGATCGACGAACTTGAGATCGCGCGTTTGCGGGCGCGCGCGTCCGACCTTCGCAGCGAGCAACTGCTCGACGCCGCGCGCGAGGTGCGGATCGCGCTTGGCTACCGACGCGTGCGACACGCGCAGGCTGCGCGTCATCAGCGAATACGTGAACTGCACGGGCGCCATCTCCGCGTAGCGCTCGGTCCCTTCGAACCATTCGAGGCTCGCCTGCGCCGCGGCCTGGAGCGCCTCGACCTCGGGACGGCGGCGCGCTTCGTACGCGGCGAGCGCGGCGGGCACGTCGCGGGTCGCGAGGAGCTCGTCGCGCAGCACGATCACGTCCTCCATCGCGAGCTTGGTGCCCGAGCCGATCGAGAAGTGCGCGGTGTGCGCGGCATCGCCGACGAGCACGACATTGCCGCTGCTCCACTTGCCGCAGCGCACGGTCGGGAAGTTGCGCCAGATCGAACGGTTCTTGATCAGGCGATGGCCACCGAGGTGATCGACGAACAGCTCTCCGAGGATCGCGAGCGTCGTGTCCTCGTCGGCGGCGGCGAGTCCGGCGGCGCGCCACGTCGGCTCGCGGCACTCGACGATGAACGTCGAGCCGTGCTCGTGATAGCGATACGCGTGGACGCGGAACATGCCGTACGGCGTGTCCTGGAACAGGAACGTGAACGCGCGGTACGGCACCGTGCAGCCGAGCCACACGAACTTGTTCGCTCGCACGTCGACCGATGGTTGCAGATCCGCGGCGAGCGCCTCGCGGACCCAGCTCGTCACACCGTCGCTCGCGACGATCACGTCGGCCGTGACGTCGGCGAGCCGCTTGATCTCGTGCTCGAACTCGACCCTCACGCCGAGCTCGGCGGCGCGCGCTTGCAGGATCTGCAGCAGCGTCTTGCGCTCGAGCCCGCAGAACCCGTGCCCCGTCGAGCGCAGCACCTCGCCCTTGACGTGGATCTCGATGTCATCCCAACGCGCGAACCGCGACGTGATCTGCGCGTGGGTGTCCGGATCGGCCGCCGCGAGATTCCCGAGCGTGGCATCGCTGAACACCACGCCGAAGCCGAACGTCTCCGCCGGGCGATTGCGCTCGTAAACGACGACCTCGTGCTCGGGAGCAATGCGCTTCACCAAGATGCCGAGGTACAGGCCCGCCGGGCCTCCGCCGATACAGGCGATCTTCACGGCGCCACGCTACCACGCAGCGCGGGCGCGCTCGCGTCACACCCGGGCGCACACGCCACGCCATGGCCGCGATCATCAGTCAGATATCTCCCCAAGTGCGCTCGTCACGCCGGGCATGCGGGTTGCTTTGTTCGAGGCCATGAAGAACGGAACCGCTCAACTCGAGAAGCAGCTCGACAACCTGCGCGACGACTTCGCGAACCTCTTCACGGCCGCCAGCAAGCTGATCGCGGGCAAGGCCGGCGATGCGAAGGATCTCGTGGCGGATCGCAGCAGCGACGCGATGAGCGCCATGATCAAAGCGATCAAGGGTCGCCCGCTCGTCGCGATCGGCGTCGCGTTCGGCATCGGTTACATCGCGATGCGCCTGACCCGCCGCTAACGGGCTGGTAGCTTCACGGCATGCGATCTTCGATCTGGTTCGCGCTCGTCTTCGGCATCGGCTGTGGGCACGGCGCGACGGCAACGCCCGAGATCGAATTTCCCAACGCGCCGAAGCTCGAAGTGACGTCCCCGGCGTTCGCCGCCGGCGCGGAGATCCCTCGCGATCACACGTGCGAAGGTGCAGACGTGGCACCGGCACTGGCGTGGGCGAACGCGCCGGCGGCGACAAGGCAGTTCGCGATCATCGTCGACGATCCGGACGCGCCGGATCCGGCCAAACCACAACGGACGTGGGTTCATTGGGTGCTTGTCGGCATCCCAGCCTCGGTCACGTCGTTGCCAGCCGGATCCGGCGCGCATCCACCTGCGGGCGCCGCGAACGGCACCAACGATTTCGACAAGCAGGGGTGGGGCGGTCCGTGTCCACCGACGGGGCGCCATCGCTACTTTTTCAAGGTCTACGCGCTCGACGTCGCGATCGGCCCGCCGGGGATCAAGAAGTCCGACTTACTCGTAGCGATGCAAGGTCACGTGCTCGCGATGGGCTCGCTGATCGGCACCTACGCGAAGGCTCACTGACGCCTCGCGCCAGGGCACGCGCGTTGCTGGGAGGACGAGCATGGGCACTTTCATCCTCTTCCTCTTGGTCGCAGTGGTCGTGGCCGGCGTGCTCGTGACGCAGGCGCTCGAACGCCGGCGCGCGGCGCGCATCGCCGCATGGTCCGTCGAGTCGACCGACGACGACGACATCATCGAGCTCGACGAGCGCGATGTGTGGGTCGCGACGCTCCCCCCGCCGCCGCCGGCGCGTGCGTTCCATCACCACGTGCACCACGCGGTCTAGTTCGTCGAGGGGCACACGGTCAGCGTGAAGTGTCCGCTGACGGTGTTCTGATCGTCGAACGTGCCGACGAGGCCGCCGGTCACCGTCGTCGCGGTCACCGAGTCGACGTTGACGAGCCCATCGATCGCGACCTTGTTATCGCTGCCCATCACGAACGTCATGTTCCGCATCAGGCTCATCGGATAGCTGCCGGCCACCTTCGGCACCGCGACGATCAGCGACGGGCCGCTCGGCTCCGAGCTGCCGCAGGTGAACGCGCTCGCGTAGAACGTGGCGAAGAAGTTGTCGTCGCCCTCCGACAGGAACGCGTCGGTGCCGCCGGCTTGAAACGTCCACGGCTGGCCGTACACCATGCCGGTGAGCGGGCCGTCGTCGATCGTCATGGACGAGCCGTTGGTGCCGCATGCGGCGAGGAAGCAAAAGGAGGCGAGGGCGAGGAGCTTGGTCATGCCGGGTAGACGTGGCAGGTAGGAAAACCGCGCACTATTTCTTGTGGAGGACCACGCGCGACATCGCGATGCCCGGCGGCAGCGTGCCGGCGCCCGTGACGGCCGGAAGGACGGCGTCGATCGGGAACGGCTTGGTCGAGAACAGCGCGAAGAACGTCTCGTCGCCGGGGGTCGCGTCGAGCTGGATCGCGCCCGGTAGCAGGCGCTCCTTGCCGATCGCGGTCGCCTCGCGCGCGCCGTACGGGTAGTAGACCGTCGTCGAGTGTGCGCCGTCGACGCCGACGATCGCGATGAACCCTGGCTTGCCGCCTTGCGCCTCGAACCGGATCTTTGTCCCGGGCGTGACGGTGTCGCCGTTCGCGAGCTGGTGGGCTTCGCTGTGGATCACGAGCGAGACGTCGTCGCCCTTGGTGCGGAAGTCGTCGCCGTCGTCGGGGCGCGGCGCGGGCTTCTTGCTCTGCAGGAACAGCACGAGCGCGGCCGCGGCGGCGACGAGCGTGCCGAGGGGAAGGAACCAGCGCAGCCAACCCCGGCGCGGCTCGGGCTTGTAGCGTTCGGCGCGCTGCTCGATCCGGCGGACCTCGGCGTCGACATCGACGCCGCGCAGGTACTCGGCCTGGTCGCGCTCGAGCTCGGCGAGCCGGGCCTTGTCGGCCTCCGTTGCTTCGGCGGCGAGCGCCGCGCTGCGCGCAGGCGACAGATCGCCGGCGAGCGAGCGCTCGAGCTCGAGGTCGGTGAACCGCCTGTCAGCCATCGTTGGCCGCCTTCGCCGTGAACCCGGTGCGTGCCGCGCGCTTCTTCAAGTGGTCCTCGAACTTCGCGAGCATCTTACCGACCGTGCGCCGCGACAAGTCGAGCGACTCCGCGATCCCGTCCTGGGTGTAGCCGTCGAGGTGATGGAGCACCGCCACGGTCACTTCTTCCTCGGACAGACCGCGGGTAAGGAACACGAGATCGTGCAGTGCGTCGACGCGGCGCGCCGTGTGGTTCGGGTCGGCGCTGCCGCTGCCACTGTCGGACGGTGCGGCATTGTCGTCGAGCTCGTCCTCGGATGCAGTCTTCTTGCGGCGCAGCCGATCGATCGAAGCGTTGGTGGCGATCCGGTAGAGCACGGCGAACGGGGTGGCGTCGGCGAACCGAGCGCCGGCGGCGAGGTAGCGTGCGAAGGTCTCTTGCACGAGGTCGCGCGCGTCGTCGGGATTTCCCACGATGCCGAGACAGCGCCGGTGTAACGCGGGCGCGTGTTTGCGGTACAGCTCCGCGACCGAGCCGGCTCCATGCATTGCTAGACGCCCATGTCCCGCAAACAGGGAATAGTTTCTACCAGAGCCATCCGAAGTGGAAGACCGGCCACACCTGCTGGTGAGTGCTGCCGTCGTCGGCCTTGAACACCATCATCGCGAGCCCGAGCTCGGTGGTGAACCCGGCGCTGCCGACATATTGCGCGCCGCCCTCGACGCGGAACTGCTGGCCCCAGATCTCGTTATCGCTGAACGACACGCCGGTGGTGTTGTCGGTGACCGCATTCGAGCTCATGCCCTCCTGGGTGATGCCGAGCTTCGCGAGCGACATGTGGGCGGCGAGGCCGATGTACGGGCTCCACCGCGACTGCATCGGTGCGATCCCGATGCTGAGGTCGAAGCCCGGCGTCTCGAAGTCGTACGCGATGCGCGGGAAGATGATGCGCTTCAGCACGAGCCCGACGTTGACGCTGAAGATGCCGCTGCCGCTGAACAGATCGAAGCCCACGGCGAAGGTCTTGGTCTTGCGCGGGTTGTGCTCGATGTCGCGCTCGTATGCCTTCGCGTCGCGATCGATCTGGACGGCGCGGCCCTGCATCTCGCCGAGCCGGCGGTACCAGATCGCGAACAGCGGATCTTCGGACAGCGACGGGTCGGCCTTGATCGCATCGCCGAGCGCGCGCACCTCGCTGTGCTCGTCGCCGACGCGCTCGTAGGCCTCGGCCATGCGCACGAGCGCGCGCGCGCGGCCGCGCCAGGCCTCGAGATCACCGGGCTCGGCGTTCAGCAGGCGGTCGAAGATCGCGAGCGCTGCGGACGCCTGGCCGTCGGCAAGGAGGCCGAACGCCTGCGTGCGCGACCACTCGGCGCGCTCCTGCGGCGACAGATCCGCCGGATCGCCCTTCAAGACGCCGGTCGACAGCGGCGCCGATTCGTAGTTCAGCTTGTCGACGTTCGCGTGATCGCCGGCGGCGAGCACCATCGAGCCGACCTCGAGGTGATCCGGCAGCACGCGCTTGACCCGGTAGGTGCCCGGCGCGAGCGCGATCACCGTGTCGCGATCCTTCTGCGCGTGCGCCTCCGCGATCAGTCGCCACTCGCGCTGGTCGAGCACGACGTACTTCTCGTCGCTGCCCTTCGGCACGGTCATCTGCGCGAAGTGCGGGGCGGCGAGCTTGGTCAGCACGAGCTCGCCTTGTCCCGAGAGCTCGTAGCGGAACGCGGGGCGCTGCGGTGCACCGCTGATCGCGGTGTCGGCGCGGGTGCGGCCGTACGCGTAGTGATACGCCTCGGAGACCGTGACCTGGTGGTCGCCGTCCTCGTCCGCGGCGCCCCGCAGACCCGACACGAGGTGGTGCGTGAACACCGAGCCGGCGAGCGCGCGGGATTCCTGCGACAGCTCGTCGGCGCCGCTCGACGACAGCATCACGAGCCCAGACAGCTTCGGGGCCACGACGTCGACGACGAACTCGTCGACCGGTGCGCCGCCCTTGCGGGTCACCGCGCCGGACTTGCACGCGTCGACGACCGCGAGCTTGATCGTCGCCGGCAGCGAGCGCAGCGTGTCCTGGAGCTCGCGATGCGACAGCGGCTCGCCCTTCAAGTGGAGGTTCGTATCGTCGGCGTGGCCGGAGTAATAGACGAACACCAGCGTGTCCTCGCCCGCCGAGTCGTGCGCGACCTGCGCGAGCCGGCGCAGCGACGCGCGGACGTCCGCGGTGCTCGGATCGCGAAGCAACTCGACGCGATCGGGGGCGAACCCGCCGAGCGAGACCAGCACGTCGCGCACGCGCTCGGCGTCGTTCTCGGCGTAGCGCAGCGGGCGATCCTGCGACCACCCCGGGTTCGAGCCGATCACGAGCGCGTAACGCTGCTCGGCGAACGCGATTCGCGGCGAAATCGCGAGCGCGATCACGAACGCGATGCAAGCCACGCGCAGCACGGTGTCACCTAACGTGCGAGCCATTTAAAAGTTCCGACCGACGACCACATTAGAACACCCACCCGGAGGCCTGGTTGCAAAATCGACCCGGAGTACCATTGGTGGTCGATGGAGAGCTTTGTCCAGGGCTGGTCTCTCACCATCCTGTTGTGCAGCTTCATCGTTTTGGTTTTCCTCGCAGGCTGGTTGCACGTGCACCGCGAGCTCGCGTGGGTCAAAGCGCTCACCGATCACCTCGGGCTCGAGCTGGTGGATTCGACCGCGAAGCCCGGCACGCTCGAGCAGCAACAGATCCGCGACGAAGCGCACGCGATCCTGAGCGCGAAAGACCCGGCGTGGGCGCAGAAGCAGGTGCGGAGCTGGCAGATGCGCGCGCAGCGTCTCGAGCCCACGCTCGCGTTCTGGGTCGACCTGCTGCGCCAGCTCGGCTTGCTCGGCACCGTGCTCGGCATCGGCCTGTCGCTCGCGTACACCGGTGCCGACCTGACCAAGCTGCTCGGGCCGCTCGCGCTCAAGGTGTGGACGACCGTCGCCGGGCTCGCGTGCAGCATCCTCCTGTCGGCGAGCTTCTCGATGAAGCTGGCGGCCTGGGTCGACGCCGCGGAGAAGAACCTCGAGGCGTGGGATGCGCGCCGGCGTGCGGGGACCTCGTGAGACGCGCGCGCCGCCATGTGCCGCCCGACCTGACGTCGCTGTTCGATGTCTTATTCATCGTGATCTTTGCCGCGTTGATCCGCGCCGCTGCCGCGCAGAACGCCGCGGCCGCCGCGCAGGTCGCCGCCAAGCCGGCGCCGCCGCCTCCGCCGCTCGATCCTGCCTCCCTGCGCGCGCGCGCCGCCGGCGAGCTCGCCGCCCGCGACACGGTGATCGTGCGCGTCTCGGCCGCGGGCATCGTCACCGCGCTCGAGGCGGATGGGAGAGTCATGCCGCTCGACGTGCCGCTACTCGAGCCGAACACGAACCCCGACGTCGCGATCGCGTACCTCGGCGATCGGTCGGCGGAGCTCCGCGCGTGTCGGATCGCCGCGGTCCACCTCGCCGTGCCCGACCTCGCGAACCGCCTCGTGATCGTGGCGCCCGCGCAGAAGCTCGCGGACCTCCCGCACGCGCTCGTCGATGGCTTGCGCGTTGATGTGGAGCGTTGCTTGACCGAACAGCACGGCCTCGCCGTGATCGTGGAGCCGTGACATGACCGATTTCGCCGATAACGTCGCGCGCGCGCTGCATCGCAGGATGCGCCGGCGCAAGCTCGCCTTCTTCGCGACCGGAGCCGCGTTGATCGCGCTGATCCTGTACTTCGTCACGTGCGGCCACGGCTTCGGGCTCGGCGGCCACGGCAATGGCTCGGGCGTCGGTCCGGGCGCGGTCGCGGCGCGTGATGCGGGACCCGCGCGCTGCCTCGTCCGCGTGAGCATCGCGGGCTACACCGTCGACGGCAAGACGAGCGCGACGCGTGACGAGGTCGTGGCCGCGTGCAAGAAGACGGGTGCCGCGGAGGTCACCGTCACCGGCGACGCGCGCGAGGGCAGCTGGACGGAGCTAAAGACCGCGCTCGAAACCGCGCACGTAACGGTCTATCAGCGGTAGCAGTGATCACGTCAACGGTACGGATCGGGCTCGGGCGGCTTCGCCTTCACGACCGTCACGTGATCTTGCTTCGGCGAGATCCGCCCCGGATCACTCGCGAACCACTCGACGTGGCCGCAGCCCCGGCACAGTAGCGCTTCCAACAACCCCACCGCGCGGTGCGTGCGGCGATCCGAGGCCACGTGCAACGGCCGGCCGTCCTGGCGCGCGCGGTGGACGTGGAGGAACTCGTCGCCGTCGCACCACCGGCAGCGCGCCGCGACCCCATCGCGCGCCCAGCGATGCGAGCGCAGCTGTGCCGCGATCGCGATCATCACGTCGTCGAACGCGAGCTCGAGATCGGGCATCTCGGTCACCTCGGCGTGGATCTGGGTCGCGTACGCGGCGACCTGCATCGTGAGCGCCCACTGCACGCTGCTCCACGCGGTCGCGCGCCGGATCTCGAGCCGCGCGTGCTCCACGGGACCGAACCGCGAAGCGATCTTCTCGAGTCGCTGCGTCATCCACGCGCGCAACTCCGGTTCGACGGCGAACTCGACTCCGATGATCTCGACGTCCATCAGCCCTCCTTCGCGTGACCTTCGAGCGCGGTGAGCGCGGCTTGCAGATCGGGGCGCTCGGTCAGCACGGGCAACACCGGGTCGCTCGGCCACGCCGCGATCCGATCCAGCGCGTTGCGGATGTGGAACTGCTTCGGATCGAGCTCGGGCACGACCTCGTCCCACACGAGCGGCATCGACACCGGCGCGCCCGGCACGGGCCGCACGCTGTACGGCGCGACCAGCAGCTGGCCGTGCGCGTTCTGACCCCAATCGAGATAGACGCGACCGCCGCGTGCGGCCGGGTTGCGCGCCGTGGTCGCCATCTTCGGGAACCGGCGCTCGATCAGGAGGCCGATCAAGTACGCGAGCGTGCGCGCCTGTTCGAACGTGCACTGGCCGCCGAGCGGGATCAGGACGTGGAGGCCGGTCTGGCCCGAGGTCTTGACGTAGTTAGGCAAGTTCGCCGCTTCGCACAGCTCGTGGATCGCGAGCGCGAGCGGCACGACGTGCTCGCGCGGCGCGCCCTTGGGATCGAGGTCGACGATCGCCCAGTCGGGCTTCTCGAGATCGACGATCCGCGATGCCCACGCGTGGATCGGAATCGAACCGAGGTTCGCGACGAACGCGAGGCCATCGGCGTCGTCGATCAAGATGTAGTGGATCTCGCGCTGACTGTGCTCGCTCCAGCGCAGCGTCGTGCGCAGCCACGGTGGGGTCCAGTCCGGCATGTCTTTTTGATAGAACATCTCGCCGGTGATGCCGTCGGGATAGCGGGTCAGCACCGTCGGGCGATCCTTCAGGTACGCGACCGCGTGCGGCGCGACCGCGCGGTAGTACTCGACGAGCTCGCCCTTGGTCACCTCGCGCTCGCCGCCGGGTGCCTGCTCGGCGGGCCAGAACACCTTGTGCAGGCGGGTCAGCCGGAGCTCGCGGACCTGCGAGTCGACCTCGAGCGCGGGCAGCTCGGGCTCGCGCCGCGTATCGCCGGTGTGACGCAGCGGCATGCCACAGTCCTTGGGCTGCTTGTCGCGGCGCAGCCGTTCGAACACGGGGAACCGCAGCGACGAATCGACCTGCCACTCGCGGTAGCGCACCTGGACGACCAGCTCGGGCTCGATCCAGCGCGCGTCGCTCGAGGCTTCGGGGCGCGGGAACGCCGGCTGCCACGCCGGCTTCGCGTCGAGCTCGGCCTTGATCGCGACGAGCTGCTTGTCGTCGAAGCCGGAGCCGACCTTGCCGGCCCACACCCATCGCTCGTCGACCCACACGCACAAATGCAACGCGCCGATGCCGTTGCGCGAGCCCTTCGGCGGCGTGTAGCCGCACACCGCGAAGTCGGCCTCTGGATCCGACTTCATCTTCAGCCAGTCCTTCGAGCGCGTCGAGCGATACGGCGAATCGGCGCGCTTGGCGACCACGCCCTCGAGGCCGCGCGCGACGATCTGCGCGAGCAGCGCCTCGCCCTGGGTCGGGATGTGTTGACCGAACCGCAGCGGGCCGACCGCGGGCACCAAGCGCTCGAGCAGCGACTTGCGCACGAGCAACGGCAGGCCGCGTAGGTCGTAGCCGGCGGCGCCGAGCAGATCGAACACGACGTACGTCACCGGGTCGGCGAGCGCCGCGCGCTGGATCTCGGAGGTGCGATGCATCTGGCCGCGGAACGACAGCTTGTGAAAGTCCGGCTTGCCCTCGGCGTCGAACATCACGATCTCGCCGTCGAGCACGAGCCCGGGAATCGGCAGCGCGCGGATCGCGCTCGTCAGCTCGGGGTAGCGATCGGTCGAGTCCTGCGAGCTGCGATAGCGCAGCGCCGCTTGGCCCTTGCCGCCGAACGACAGCATGCGAAAGCCGTCGTACTTCAGCTCGAAGATCCAGTCCGGCGACGAGAACGGCGCATCCGCGGTGTGACACAGCATCGGCTCGAACGAGCCCGGTGCGATCGCACGCTTCGGTGCGCCGAGCCCGGCGAGCTCCGCGACGAGCGCCGCGTGCTCCGGCGCGCCGGCCTCGAGCGCGCTGATCGACAGCCCCGACAGCACGGACGTGTCGGGCAGGGCGGCCTCGCCCGCGAGATACGCGATCGCGTGATCGTCGCGCTTCTTGATCAACAAC
>Ga0193728_1001045_pt1 | contig 13852 bp, 15 predicted proteins | sample U1c1metaG_FD_143037 | JGI IMG/M metagenome (GOLD analysis project Ga0193728, IMG submission 143037) | Soil microbial communities from a riparian zone of the East river system, Colorado, United States - U1c1 | ecosystem: Environmental > Terrestrial > Soil > Riparian zone | place: USA: East River...
TGACCCCCAAAAGGCCCAGTTGGCAAAAGATAAATATGGCAAGCCGGTTTTCGACCCTGCTGTTTCAGCCAAAAAGCAAACTTACGCAGAGATGCTGGCCACTCAGAACAAGGCTAATGCAACAAGTGGCAATGCTCCGGCAGCAAATCCGCTGGCAGGCAAACCATACAATCCCGACTTCAGGGGTGCAGCGGATTCAGTGAATACTTCGTTGTACGGTACCACCACTTTGGTTAATGATAAATCGAAAGTTTTCAAAGGTGGCTCATGGAACGATATGGCATTCTGGCTAAACCCTGCTACCCGCCGTTTTATGGATGAAGACCAATCAAGTGCAGAAGTTGGTTTCCGTTGTGCCATGACGATGGTTGGCGCACCTGAGATATTCCCTTCGGGCAAACCACATTATAGCGTGAAGAAAGCTAAAGATTTTAAGGCTAAATAATATTCCTTTCAGCAACAAAAAGGCTCTGCAAATGCGGAGCCTTTTTTGTTTTCAATAATTAAAATCTTATCAAAACCTGCCCTTTTTCTACTTTATCGCCGGGTTTAATTTTTATGGATTTTACAATAACATCCGCCGGGGATTTGATAATATTTTCCATTTTCATTGCCTCCAATATAAAAAGGTTATCGCCTTTTTTTACCTCGCTGCCTTCACTAACAAATACTTTAAGTACCAAGCCGGGCATCGGGGCTTTTACCTCACTTACTTTGGCGCTGTTTAAGTTACTCAGGCCGAGTTTGTCTAACAAAACGTCAAACTGGTCCTTTGCCGCTACAGAGTAAATGGTTTCGTTAACTTTAATTTCAGCCGTTTTCCCCTCCCCGTCAAAACTCACCACCTCAGCATTGTACGAGCCCATATTATGAATGATATGATAGGCAGAGGGCCCATGCTGTCGGATATCGGCATCTGTATTCTTATCATTTATCAAAAGCTTATCTCCCTTTTTTTCGACCTTATAATCGAATTTATTATTAATCTTAATATTATACATGCTTGATATCAGATTATATATAAGTTAGAGTTTAGAAATTTAAGTTTCACTGCGTCAGCACAAATTGAATCATATTAGCGCCCATTTTTAAGGCTTTTAAGCGCGTTTCCTGAGTATCGCCTGCATAGGTGCCAAAATCTTCCCAACCGTTACCCAGGTCGCATTGATAGTCGTAAAAGCACACCAATCTCCCTTTATATATCAGGCCGAAACCCTCCGCCCGTTTCCCATCATGCTCATGAACTTTTGGCAAGCCATTCGGGAAATCATATTTCTGGTGATAGATAGGATAATTCAGGGGCAACTCTACAAAGTCCAGTTCAGGAAAAACCTTCTTCATCTCGCGCCTGATAAACTGGTCGAGCCCATAGTTATCACATACATGCAGGAAGCCGCCGCCGGTAAGATACTTGCGTAGGTTAGCTGCCTCCTGGTCGGAGAAGATAACGTTACCGTGCCCGGTCATGAAAATAAAAGGATAATTAAATATCTGGGCGCTGCCTACTTCCACCACCTCATCTTCCGGTTGGAAGTTTGTCTTTAGATTTTCATTACAGAATTTAATCAGGTTAGGCAATGCAGTGCGGTCACCGTACCAATCGCCGCCGCCATTATACTTCAGCTTGGCCATTTTATAAGTGGGCGCGTTAAAACTGCTCAAACTTAAAAACGCCAGCAAAGCGATACACACCAAAGCTTTCATATACGATTCAAAAAATTTACCTCGAAACAGGCCTCCAAAGCCGCGGTCTCAGTTCTTAAACGGCTTTTTCCTAAAGTTATGGCTTTAAAATCATTTTTTAAAGCGTCTTCGACCTCCTTTGGTGTGAAATCGCCTTCAGGCCCAATCAATATCAAATATTTACCCAGCGGTTCAATTTGTTCTTTCAGGCTGAATTTATCTCCCGGTTCACAATGTGCAATAAACTTCTGGCCATCAAAAGGTGCCGATAATAATTTATTTAGCGCAATTGTTTCATTCAAAACCGGGTGCCAGGCTTTTATAGATTGTTTTATGGCAGAGGTAATAATCTTATTCAGCCGATCAACCTTTGCCTCTTTTCTTTCGGATCGCTGGCAGATGATCAATGAAATTTCATCGATGCCTATCTCTGTGGCTTTCTCCAAAAACCACTCCAGGCGTTCAATATTTTTTGTTGGTGCGACAGCAATGTGGAGATAGTGATTCCTTTTATTAAAATCCTGCTCCACCGAAATAATTTGAAGTTGTGTTCTTTTGGGATGGGCGTCAGCTATAGCTGCTGTATAAAAATTGCCTTTACCATCTATCAGTTGTACCTGTTCGCCGGTTTGCAGGCGCAACACTCTGATGCAATGTTTGCTTTCTTCCTCGTTAAGGTAATAAGTTGAAGATGCAGCATCAATATCGGGTGTGTAAAACAGTTGCATCCGGAAAGGTTTTAATGCAGGTCGACCGTATCTTCTGCGTTAAGCAGTAGCTCAAGTTTTACCGATTCGATATTCTGGTCCGACTTCCTGAGCACAGTAATATTATAACCGCTCGATTCCTTCTGCTCCCCTACATCGGGTATTTTACCAAAAATATCGCCCAGCCAACCCGAAACGGTATCGTAATCGCCATCCTCAGGCAGGTCATGCGGTAAGTGGCTGTTTACATCATAAATTGGAGCCAGCGCATTCACGATAAACTCGTTATCGTTCACTTTTTCTACTATCGGCTTCTCTTCATCGTACTCATCCTGTATCTCGCCCACCAATTCTTCAACAATATCTTCAAGCGTTATCATACCTGCCGTGCCACCAAATTCATCCAATACGATGGCTATCTGGATACGTTTTTGCTGCAATTCGGCCATCAGGTCGTTAATCTTTTTGGTTTCAGGTATAAAGTATGCCTTCCTGATGATATCCTTTAATTCAAAAGTTCTTTTGTGTGCCAGCAATGGCAAAATATCTTTTGCGTGCACTACGCCTACAATCTTATCAATAGTCTCTTCGTATACAGGCATCCGCGAGTAACCTTCAGTTATTAAAAGCTGTATCAAACTGTCCTGGTCTGTATCAATCTCAACCCCCGATATTTTGGTGCGCGGTACCATAATGTTTTTAACTACGCGCTCATTAAAGTCAAACACATTCTGTATCAACTCATGCTCAGTTGAGTCTAAGGCTCCTGTTTCTTTACCCTGTTCCAACAGGTATTGTAACTCTTCCGAACTATGGTGAGCTTCGCTGCCGGGCGCAGTACTTATGCCCATTGATTTTAATATCAGGTTAGCGAACCCATTTAAAAACCAGATGAAAGGCCTGAATACGATGTAGAAAAACCGCAGCGGCACGGCAATGTTCATTACGGTGCGCACTGAGCGCTGTATGGCTATTGACTTAGGGGCAAGCTCGCCAAATACAATATGCAGAATAGTAATAAAAAGGAACGCAACGACATGGCTTGTATTGATGATAAAGGTTGACTTGATGATAATTCCGCATAACGCAAAAAGGTTGAGCATTAACTTGGTCACCACCTCCTGTCCGGCCCAGCCCAGCCCAAGTGAAGCAAGCGTGATACCCAATTGCGTGGCCGCAAGGTAACCGTCCAAATTGGCCATAATGCCTTTGGCTATTTTGGCGGTCTGGCTCCCCGCCTTCGCTTTAATCTCAATCTGCGAGCCGCGAACCCTTACCATGGCAAACTCTGCAGCCACGAAAAAGCCGTTCAATAATACCAGGCACCCTGTAAGAACTATGTAGTAACCGTTAATTTCTAAGTCGGGGGCCATGTATCAATTTATTGGTACGAGGGGAAAGTAGTCTTGTATAATTCAAGGCTTTCGGCAATTACTTTGTGCGCATAACGCATGCCAAGCAGGTGTTCGATGGTCACGTTCTTGCCTTCCAGTTTTTTGTAATCCTGGAAAAAGCGAACTATTTCTTTCATTGCATGGGGTGGTAATTCATTCAGGTCGTTGATATAGTTTACCGACATATCATTTTTTGCAACCGCAATGATTTTATCATCCTGTTCGCCGTTATCCACCATGTGCATTACCCCGATTACTTTTGCCTCAATGATAGACATCGGGAAGACGTCAACCGAGCATAAAACCAATATATCAAGCGGGTCATGGTCATCGCAATAGGTTTGCGGTATAAAGCCGTAATTCGCAGGATACATTACCGACGAAAAAAGCACGCGGTCCAGTTTTAACAGCCCCGATTCTTTATCTATCTCGTATTTAGCCTTTGAGCCTTTGGGTATTTCGATAATAGCGTGAACTATTTCGGGAATATTGTCACCTGGTGATACCTGGTGCCAGGGATGTTGTGTACTCATTGAATATATGCTATGAATTTTCTTTTCCCGCTTCCACTTTAATCATTTTTCTCCTGATATAAGCGATGATAAGCGGTAGTGTTGTAATTATAATTAAACCTAATACAACATACTTAAGGTAATATTTTATTTCGTCAGGATATTTACGTCCCAAAAAAAAGCCTGTCAAAGTTAAAGTACATACCCAGGTAATGCTGCCAATAAAGTTGAATATCGTGAATTTCCTGATATCCAGCTTAACAACTCCTGCAAAGATAGGGGCAAAAGTTCTAATTATCGGGAAAAATCTACCTAAAACCAACGCCATTCCCCCATACTTGCGATAAAACTCCTCCGCCATGGCTACATAACGTTTTTTGAAGAATAATGATTCGTTTCTTTTAAATAATACCGGCCCTGTGCGGTAGCCAAACCAATACCCGGTGTAATTACCTAATACGCCTGCTGCCACAAGGGAAAGTATTAAAACCGCTATAGGCATATGCAAAACACCCATGGCGCAAAGCAGCCCCGCCAGTACAAGCAAATAATCGCCCGGTAAGAAAAAACCGAAGAAAAGGCCAGTTTCAGCGAAGACAACGAGAAGCAAAAGGAAGAAACCGCCCTTGCTGATAATGGAGTGCGCGTCTGTTAAATTTTGAAGATGTTCCCAGAATTGTTCCATTCACAATATCCGTAAAACTACTAATATTAAATGAATTAATTAGTAAAGTAGTTACGAACTATATCAGGTTTGCTATAAAACCAGGGCAAACACCGATGGCAATTGTTATGATTGCCGACAACCCCAATACGAAGCTGAAGTACCCCGGAACCACCACTTCTTCGCGTTCGCTGTCGCGGAAATACATCGCTATAATAACCCGGAAATAATAGAAAATACTGATTATCGCATTCACTACTGCCAGAATAACCAGCGTTGTATGATACTGTGAAAGCGCGCCTGAGAATACAAAGAACTTACCAATAAAGCCCGCGGTAAGTGGTATACCTGCCAGTGACAGCATGGAAATGGTTAGTACCACGGCAAGGAAAGGGTTCTTTTTTGCAAGCCCATTGAAGGCATCAAAATTATCGGAGCCAGATTGCTGATGAACCAATATCAACGCTCCAAAAGCGATGATAGACGCAATGGAATATGCCGTTGCATACATAAACACCGAATTGGCAGAACCCGAGCCCAAAGCAACTATTGCGAACAGCAGATAACCTGCGTGGGATATACTCGAAAAGGCCAGCATACGCTTAAAGCTTTGCTGATAAAGGGCCGTAATATTGCCAATAAACAACGTAACTATCGTAATAATAAGCAACACTGGCATCCAGAAATCGGAAAGGGGGGCGAAACATATGGAGAATAAGCGCAGGAAAGCAGCAAATCCGGCCGTCTTAACTACCGTAGACATATACGCTGTTATCAGCGTAGGCGAACCTTCATAAACGTCCGGCGTCCAGAAATGGAAAGGCGCTGCTCCAACTTTAAAGCACAAGCCAACAATGATCAGCATGATGCCAACATAAAACATCGGGTCGATTTTTGGCTGGGCAACTACCCAGTTGCGTATAGCATCCAGGCTAAAAGAGCCCGAAGCGCCGTAAATCAGCGCAATACCGAATAGCAAAAACCCGGTAGAAAATGCCCCCATCAGGAAGTACTTTAACGCTGCTTCATTTGAGGCAAAATCATTCTTTTTAATACCGGCCAGGATATAAAGGCTAACTGACATAATTTCGATACCCACAAAAAGCATCACCAGGTTATAATATGATACCATGACGATGATACCCGCTAAAGAGAATAATATAATGGCATAATACTCAGCAACGTGACTGCTTATCTTTTCAAAATACTCTTTAGAAAGCAACAGGATCAATATGGTTGAAATAATAGTAATAGCTGAAAAGGCTACTGAAAAGTTATTAAACAGCATCATCCCATGATATATGGGCTTTGCATCATTGTTCCAGCACATGATTGCTAACCCTAATGCACCCAGTAAACCAACTACGGTAACAGGCAATAAAGCATTTTTGGCTTTAAATAAACCCAGGTACAAAACCAGTATTGGTAAAACAGATAATAGTATTAAGGTATTCATCTATCGTAAATTCTAATTTCTAAAATCTAAATTCTAAAATTTCAGATTAAATTGTAATTTTTTGTTTCTTTTTTCCCTTCATCCATCTATTCTCATTTTAGAATTTAGGGTTTAGAAATTAGGGTTTAATTTTCCCCTGTACTGTACTTATTAAATTATTCACAGCTGCTTCCGACAAATGCAGAATTGGCTGTGGGTAAACTCCGATAACAATTATTAAAAGACAGATAACAGCCAGTACTACTACCTCTGACCCGCTGATATCCGTAAATGTAAGCGTTAAAGCGTTGGTCTCGCCCTGCATCACCGTTTTATACATGCGGAGCATATAAACCGCACCAAATATCATCGTTAGGCCAGCGATAGATGCTACCCAAATATTGTATTGAAATATGCCATTCAGCAACATAAATTCACCTATAAACCCGTTAGTTAATGGCAATGCAACCGTTCCTAACGTGATCAGCAAAAATGCCAGGGCAAACTTAGGGGCTACTTTTGCAATACCGCCTAATTCGCTTATTTCGCGTGTGTTCATCCTCCTGCTGATAATGTCCCAGATAAAGAATAAGCCAACTACGTTAATACCGTGATTCAACATTTGTATCAGGGCACCCTGAACAGATTGTGCCGACCATGCGAAACCGCCGCTCACATTAGTGAAAGTAAATAAGGCTGCTGCTATCAGGCCAACGTGAGCGATAGATGAGTAAGCTACCAGTCGTTTGCCGTCTTTTTGTTTGAATGCGATGATTGAAGCATATACCACACCTATTACAGATAGTACCAACGCCATAAAGCCCCAGTGTTGTGTGCCAAGTGGCGCGATAGGTATCAGCCAGCGGATAACCCCATAAATACCCATCTTAAGCATGATACCGGACAGCATCATTGTACCTGCAGTAGGCGCTTCGGTATAGGTATCTGGCTGCCAGGTATGGAAAGGAAATATCGGCATCTTGATGGCGAATGCCAGGAAGAAAGCCCAGAATATCCAGCCCTGGTGAACGGCATCAATATTTAGATTATAAAATTCGGTCAAATCAAAAGTACCCGAAGGGTTCTGCATACGCAGATAGATAAGTCCCAGCAGCATAAATAACGACCCTGCAAATGTGTAGATGAAGAATTTAATGGTAACTTTTACCCTGTTCTCGCCGCCCCACATCGCACTGATAAAGTAAATTGGTATCAGGGCTACTTCCCATCCCACGTAAAACAAAAATCCGTCAAGGGCCGTGAACACCACTAATAACCCTGCCTGCATAAAAAGTATAAGCGCATAAAACACAGATGCATTTTTGTACTGATGTTTAAACGTGCTTAAAATAATAAGCGGAACAAGCAACGTGGTCAGGATGACCATAATCATGCTGATACCGTCAATTCCCGCATTAAAGTAAATACCTGCCTTAGGTATCCATGGGGCGGTTATTGTAAATTGCTCGGAGGCATCGGGCACAAACTTGCCCAGGAATACGCCTGCAACAACCAATTCGGCAACGCCAAAAGCAAGCGCCGCATATTTGGCTGTTTCATTTTTGAAAAATAAAACAACAAGTGCTGCTACAACCGGTAAAAAAAGTAGAATACTAACTGTCATCTTTTATCTGTAAACCCTTATTGTTATATCTTAACTAAACTATATACTAAAATGGCTATAATGCCAACTACCATCATGAAGATGTAAAACCCAACGTTACCGGTTTGCAACAGGCGCAGGCCCTTACTTGACCGCACGGATATTTTACCCAAGCCATTCACAAATCCATCTATTACCAGTAAGTCAACTACCTTATAGAAAAATACTGACAACCCATCCAATGGCTTCCTGATCAGGAAATCATATATCTCATCGATATAAAACTTGTGGTAGGACAAGTTTACCAATCCAGGACGCTCTTCGGTATCCGCTGCCGGCACATGGGCGCCTCTCACATATCTTACATATGCATATAGCAATGCTAAAACTGCACCAGCCACCGAAGCAACCATGAGTGTAATTTCTGTCGAATTTGATAATTCCGATTTTGGTAATAGTGGTGTTGACTCCGCAAAAACGGGTGCCAGGAAATGCTCAAGCCAGTGATGGCCTCCAAGCGCTTCGGGTATCCCGATAAAACCGCCAACGATAGAAAGTGCGGCCAGCACAATTAATGGAATAGTCATAGTTCGTGGCGACTCATGCAGATGGTGTTCCTGTTCGGCAGTGCCCCTGAATTTACCATAGAAGGTGAGATACAGCATACGGAACATATAGAACGAGGTAAACATAGCGGTAATAACACCAATAATGTACATCGCTTCACTATGCGCAAAGGCATGTGCTAATATTTCGTCCTTAGAGAAAAACCCTGCAAACGGTGGTATACCCGAAATGGCTATGGTACCGATAAGCATGGTGACAAAAGTAATTTTGAGTTTGCCTTTCAGTCCGCCCATTTTGCGCATATCCTGCTCATTGCTCATGGCGTGGATAACAGAGCCTGCTCCTAAGAATAGCAATGCTTTAAAGAAGGCGTGCGTAAGTACATGGAAAAAGGCCCCTGTGTAAGCACCAACGCCCAATCCTAAAAACATGTACCCTAATTGTGATACTGTTGAGTATGCTAATACTTTCTTAATATCTGTTTGCGATAGTGCGATAAGGGCAGCAAATACAGCGGTAGCCAATCCTACCACGGCGATAATCTCCATGGTAATCGGGGATAAGCTAAATAAGACGTTCGATCGTGCCACCATATAAACACCCGCAGTAACCATGGTTGCAGCGTGGATTAATGCAGATACGGGAGTCGGGCCGGCCATCGCGTCAGGCAGCCAGGTAAACAATGGCAACTGTGCCGACTTACCAACTGCGCCTACGAACAGCAGGATGGTTATGAGGGTAAATGATTGTCCTGCGCCGTGCATCGCAACAGCTTTAGGGAATATATCCGCGAAAGCGGCACTATTAAAAATAGAGATCAGGAGGAATATGCCAATGATAAAACCTAAGTCGCCAATACGGTTCATGATGAAGGCTTTTTTGGCAGCATCTGCATAATCAGGATTGGTGTACCAGAAGCCGATAAGCAGGTATGAACATAACCCCACTCCCTCCCAGCCGATAAACATGATGAGATAGTTCGAACCCATCACCAGCAGAAGCATAAAGAATATGAAAAGGTTTAGATAAGAGAAAAACTTACCGAAACCATTATCGTGGTCCATATAACCTACAGAATACAAGTGGATGAGGAAGCCCACCCCAGTAATGATGAGCAGCATAATCGCGCTTAACTGGTCAATCAAAAAAGCAAACTGTAATTTGAAAACGCCAAAGCTGAACCAGTCGTACAGGTTTACCTCGATGGGTACACCAGTCGATTTTACTTGTAAAAAGGCGCCAACGCTAAGTGCAAAGGAAACGAATACAACAAGGCTACCAATAACCCCGATAACGCTTTTCGGTAAAATATTTCGGCCAAGCCCGTTAATAAGGAAACCAGCTAAAGGTAATATTGGAATAAGCCAGACGTAATTATCCATGTTATTAATCTATTCCCCCTGCCCCCTAAAGGGGGAACAAGGTTAGTTTATTTATTATTTTATTAGCTCCTCAACTCCCCCTTAAGGGGGCAGGGGCTTTTACCACTTTAACCTGTTCAGCACATTAATGTCGACCGAATTGGTATTGCGGTAAATCATCACAATGATGGCCAGTCCTACAGCCACTTCCGCAGCAGCCAATGCCATAATAAAAAATACAAATACCTGTCCCGTTGCATCTCCACGATAAACCGAAAAAGCAGTAAGCAGAAGATTTACTGAATTCAGCATCAACTCCACCGACATAAAAATCACGATGGCATTGCGGCGTATCAATACACCTATTACCCCTATCGAAAATATAATAGCGCTTAAGATGATGTAATGATTGAGCGGTACTGCGTGCACTGTATTAAAAAAGCTTTCCATCACACTGTGGTTTTTTTATCTTTTGTTGCCAGTAATACCGCACCTACCATTGCTGATAACAGCAACAGCGACGATACTTCAAATGGCAATAAAAATTCGTTGAACAATATTTTACCCAGGTTTTTTACAAGACCCAGTTCGGGATTTTTTAATAATACCGGCTGCGAAACGCCAAGGGCTTTCAATGCAGCAACTATAACTACCATCAAACATCCGCCGCCTAAAACAGCAGCTATTTTAACCATGTTCGACTTAACCGGCTCCGAAGCCTTATTCAGGTTGATGAGCATTAGCGTATATAAAAACAACACCAGGATAGCCCCCATGTAAACGATGAAATTTACTACGGCCAAAAACTGGGCGTTCAGCAATACATATTGAATGGTAAACATGAAGAAGGTTAGTATCAGGTAAAGGATACTATGCACCGGGTTTTTTGCAGATATAACCAGTACTGCGAACAGTATGGACAAAAATGCGATAAAGTAAAATATACTCATTTTTATGGTTTACAATATAACCCTGCCCCAAAATGCGTGGCAAAGTTATAAACTTCTTTTATTGATTTAAGGGTGCTTCTACTAATTTATCCTTGCCGTAAATAAAATCCTTTCGCATATAATCTGCAGGCACAATATCACCATCGAGGTATATCGCTTCCTTCGGACAGGCCTCTTCGCACAGTCCACAGAAAATGCAGCGCAACATGTTTATCTCGTAAACCGCGGCATATTTTTCCTCACGGTACAGGTTTTCTTCACCTGGTTGGCGCTCAGCCGATATCATAGTTATTGCTTCTGCCGGACACGATAAAGCGCATAAACCGCATGCTGTACAGCGCTCGCGGCCATGTTCATCGCGTTTAAGCGAATGCATACCGCGGAAGTTTTCAGAAAACTCACGTTTCTCTTCAGGATAACGGATAGTAACGCTCTTTCTAAAAAAGTGTTTCATGGTAATTGAAAGCCCCTGTAGTAAAGCGGGCAAGTATATCCGCTCCCAAAAACTGAGCTCCTTTTGTTCGACTTCCTTACGTTTACTGCTTAATGGTTCCATTTTACGTCAAATATTATAAGTATGTCATAACTATGCCCGTTATCACAATATTGGCAATGGCCAACGGTATCAATTTTTTCCATCCCAGATCCATCAACTGATCATAACGGAAACGAGGTATGGTCCAGCGCACCCATATAAAAAAGAAGATGAAAATAAATATTTTAGCAAACAGCACTGCGGTACCGATCAGCGGCCCGATTGCGGGTCCCGTGTGTGCAAGCACCCAATCCATGCCAGGGTAATTGTAGCCTCCCCAATATAACGTTGCCATTACTGCAGACGAAACAAACATATTAATGTATTCAGCAAAGAGGTAAAACCCAAGCTTCATGGATGAATATTCGGTATGATATCCACCGATCAGCTCTGTTTCGCATTCTGGCAGGTCAAATGGGGCACGATTGGTTTCGGCAAACGCGCAAACAATAAATATCAAAAAGCCGAGTGGCTGGTAAATAATATTCCAGTGCCATCCATGCTGTTGCTCGGCAATTTCCTTAAGGCTCAGTGAGTGCGTCTTTAGTAATAACGCTATGATCGAAAGCCCCATGGCAATTTCATAGCTGATATTTTGCGATGCAGCGCGAATAGCGCCCAATAATGAATATTTATTGTTCGACGCCCAGCCCCCTATCATAACACCATAAACGCCCAGCGACACCACGCCAAATATGTACAACACACCGACATTGATATCTGTTACCTGGAGGTCGATAACATGCGAGCCGATGGTTAATTGCTGCCCCCAGGGAATTACTGCCGAGCCTATACAGGCAGTCATAATGGCCAGGGAAGGACCCACAATGAATAAGAACTTATTGGAATTTGCCGGTATGATCTCTTCCTTCATGAACATTTTCGTTCCGTCAGCCACTGGTTGCAAAATGCCGAAGGGGCCTGCACGATTAGGGCCAACCCTATCCTGGAAAAAAGCTGCGATCTTACGCTCGGCATAAGTCGAGTACATAGCTATCACCAGGCTAATCAGGAATATGATAACGATCAGCCCAAATTTTATGAGTATATCAGCGGTTCCCATTATAATCTTGTATCCCTTTCAAATTGTTCTTTATTGGCTTCGATCAATATCTGGTTAGTTTTAACCACCGGCAGCGGATGCAGCATTTCGTAATGATTGGAGCTGATAACCGATTGATTCGAAACCTTACGCGGGCCTTCAATTACCCAATCACTGGTTTTCTTTTTATCAAAACGGCAGGTATTGCAGATAAACTCTTCAACTTCGCCATAGACGTCCTTGCGGGCAGTTACACGCAACACATCTTCTCCTTTATACCAAAGTGTAACCTTGCCCCCGCATTTTTCATGATCGCAATCACGATGTGCCTCAACGGGCTTGGTAAACCAAACACGATTTTTAAAGCGGAAAGTTTTATCGGTTAATGCTCCTACGGGGCAAACGTCTATAACATTTCCCGAAAAATCATTATCAACAGCAGCTTTGATATAGGTAGAAATTTCCGAATGATCACCCCTGTTCAAAATACCATGGATGCGATGGTCAGTAATCTGGTCGGCAGTGAATACACAGCGATAGCAAAGGATGCAGCGCGTCATGTGCAGTTGTATTTTATCGCCAATATCTATTTTGGTAAACGTACGGCGGTCGAACTCGTAACGTGTTTTTGCCGCGCCGTGATCAAAACCTAAATTTTGCAAATCGCACTCACCTGCCTGGTCACATATCGGGCAATCCAGCGGGTGATTGATCAATAACATCTCCACTACACCTTTACGCGCTTCAATAACTTCGGGCGATGTGATATTCTGTACCTCCATACCATCCATCACTGTTGTGCGGCACGATGCAACCAGTTTAGGCATAGGGCGCGGGTCCTTTTCAGATCCCTTGCTCACCTTTACCAAACAGGTACGGCATTTACCGCCGCTATCCTTTAGCTTTGAATAATAGCACATAGCAGGCGGAACAATATCGCCGCCTATCTGCCTTGCGGCATTCAGGATGCTTGTCCCAGGCTCTACATCTATCGATATCCCGTCTATTGTAACTTTCATTAATTCAGATTCAAAGTAAAACTGACTTGTTTAACCCCCGTCTCTGGTGGCCCAAGTCTTAATATGACGTTTGCGCCTGCCATAAACGGCACTTTTTCTATTGTACTTTTTACTACTTCGTATAACTTTTTAGCATCCGGTCCGTACATATAAAATGAGCCGTCGCTATTATCCATCGCCATTTCGTGTCCATCATACTCACCGAAACCACTTTCATCTACCAAGACCCTGAGTTTATCCGACAATTCATAAAACGGTTCGTCTTCTTCAAGACCATAATTAAATACAATTATAACCGCTTGCTCTGTATACATACTCTTATGCCGCCGTTTCTTCTTTCTTCGGCAACGGATCAGCATAATGTGCTAATCCGTAATTTC
>Ga0193728_1001046_pt1 | contig 13847 bp, 12 predicted proteins | sample U1c1metaG_FD_143037 | JGI IMG/M metagenome (GOLD analysis project Ga0193728, IMG submission 143037) | Soil microbial communities from a riparian zone of the East river system, Colorado, United States - U1c1 | ecosystem: Environmental > Terrestrial > Soil > Riparian zone | place: USA: East River...
TTCGTTCTCGGCGAGTCTTTCGTCTTTGCGCTTTCGCTCGGTGATGTCATTAAAGAGTACGGCAACTTTTCTCTCGTTAGGTTCTCCAACCCGAAACGCATACACGTCATACCACCGCTGCAGGTCGGCGGCGACGTTTTCAAACCGTGCCGGCTGGCCTGTCAAGGCTATCTTCCCGTAAATTTCGAACCAGTGCTCCTCATGCTGGGGAGCAATCTCACGCATTCTTTTGCCACGCGGGTTTTTAATTCCGGTCTGTTTCTCAAACGACGGGTTAACTTCAAGATAGCGATAGTCAATCGGCTTATCGGTTTCGTCAAATATCATTTCGATAGTGCAAAAGCCTTCGTCAATCGAATCGAATAACAGGCGGTATTTGTCTTCTGCCCGCTCGCGCTCTTCAACTTGTATTCCCAGCTCCTCATTGGCAATCAAGAGCTGGCTAGTCCGTTGTGCAACGCGCTGCTCAAGGGAATTTCGCGCGTTAACCAATACTTCTTCGGCTTCCTTTCGTGCGGTGATGTCCTGCAGAAGAGATAGAAAGTAGTCGACTGAACCATCTGCGTCGCGCACACACCGAACCGACATCGACGTGTGAATAACACTACCGTCCTTGCGGATCCAGCGTTTATCCATCGAGTAGCCGTCGATCTCACCCGACAGAACGCGCTGGAAATTGGCTACATCCGCGGACAGATCATCCGGGTGCGTCATCTCTGCCCATGTCAATTTTAGTAATTCGCTTCTCTCATACCCCAGAATTCTGCAGATTTCATCGTTAACCTCCACGCAGCACTTCGTTCGCGAGGTGATCGCCATTCCGATTAATCCCAGCTCGAAATAACCGCGAAAGCGTTCCTCGCTCGCCAACAGCGCTTCCTCGAATTTTTTTCGCTCCGTTATGTCGCGCGCGTATAGCGCCAGCCCGCCGTCTCCCGATGGATATACACCCACCGAAAGCCATCGGTGTGCGGCCGAGTAGTAATCCTCCACTGATACCGAAATATTTTCGGCGACGGCCCGCCGATATTCGCGGTCGAAGATTGTTCCCGTCACTTCCGGAAAAAGTTCCCAGATCGTGTGGCCAAGCAATTCTTGACGAGTTTTGCCGCTAAGGGATTCCCACGCTGAATTTACATACGTGAAGCGCCAGTCCCGGTCCATGGCGGCGAGGCCATCAGTGATGCTTTCCAGGATTGCGCTCGTCCGCTTCTCTGCCTCCTCAACTCCTTTGCGCAACTCGCGCTCAAGGTGCAAGGCTTCACGGCCAGCGAGGTACCCACTTGCTGAAGATGATGCGCCGGGTGGAGGCCCACTACTCATTTCATGCCTTTGGAGAGACACTCCGGCTTCGCCGGGACCGTTCTAACGCCATTGATATATCAGCAATATTAACAAAGATAAATACTGCCCGGCCGACGTCGTCACCAGTACCACTTCCGGGTAGTACTCGCCACTATACATTAGTCTAGGTTGGACTATACCTGCGGACGCAAACCTGGAAAGCCGTTTGACAACCAGGGTTACGGTTACAACCTAAAGGCGAACTGAGGCGCCATCGTAGCAAGCCCGTCCGCCGGGGCGCTCGCTAATTCTGAAAATCCTCAATGACTTGCAACCGGGCAAGCCACACTACCGAAAACCCATTTTCCCTTAATTGCTTCACTCGACCATCCGGTCGAACACTCACTTTGGCGGAAAACCCTTAAACAACTTCTCGATGTCCTTATCTAATTTCTTTGTTTCTTTTGATGGATTGTCGGGTAAAGCGTCAGTAGCCCAGCCCCGCCAGATTACTTGCTTTGTAGCGGTATCAAAGAGATCGACCACCAGGGTCCCCACGGTGTAGGTGTTCACGTGCGTCGTGGCTATTCCCAAACCACCGCCCCACCGATGCCAGCCCCATCCACCTCCAAACCCGTCATAAAATGTCTCCAATGAGTGTTGCTTTCTTGTCGCCACGTGGGCGGCCACGCCTACGTCAGCGCCTTCCGGAACGAGCGTCCACCCCTTCGCGGTCAGCTCGGAGTTAATCGCGTTGACGACGCGGTCATCCATCAGTGGGTCTGGCATGTGGGGCTTCTTGATCCACATGAAGGTCTTATACTGCGAGAAATTTGCCTTGGGGTCATAGTCACTCTCGACCTTTGCGGCCACTGCTAATGCCGCGCCAAAAAGTAGAAGCGCGAGTCCGGCAACGATTCTTGCATTTCTGATTTTCATTTTTGCCTCACGGACGGTTGTCGTCCAGTCTTTCTTGTGCCCTAAACAAATGTTCAAAGCCCTGACGTGCAAACCCCTATGCGTTCAAAACCCTTTATCCCTGTCAACGGTGATGGCGCCCCTCATGGAAGGCGTGACCGGCGTGAGCGTAGCCGCGCTCCACGGCACTGCGATGGATTAATTCGTGACGTTCGAGGCGGTTCGCCCCGACGTAGCGATGAATACCCGGGTAGCCGTGCACGTACACACCGCGATTACGCCATCCACGCTCCCAACGAACATTGTTAATAAAAATGGCGTGCTCGCCCCAGCCGATGCGGCAAGCCCCCCAGCCCCAAGGCCGAAACCACGCGCCGATAGTAACCCCGAAGCCAAACGTAATGGCCCCACCAACATAAAATCCTGGAGGCGGCGGCGCGAATACCACCCACGGGTCGTACGCCGGAACGACTATGAAGTCTGGATTGACCGGCTCAATCTCGATGTATGGTCCTTCTCGCACCGTAATGTATTCGTTAGAGCGAAGGTAACCGTACTCTTTCGCCTTACGGCGCATGCGTTGAATGGCATCCATAACTGCGGAACGGTCTACGAGAACGGCGTTGCCTAGATCATTCGTCCAGTCCATGTCCGAAGCCATCATGTCGAGAACAGAAGGAAACGGGAGCAGCGCCTGCACACTTGGATCCCACCAAAGATGGTCGGCTTCAATGGCCTGGGCCAACTCCGCCCCTGTGAGGTAGTGATGCTCGTCGGTCCATTCTGCAGCCTCCGGGATCTGATCAGGAAACGTGGACGCGGTGAGGATTTGGGCCAGCAGCGGGTCGGGATACAGCGCGATCCGGGAAACAAGATTATCCAATTGCTCAGGCGTAAAGGTGGGTTCGGCTTGCGCGGGAGCAGCAGATGTTGGTGTCGCGAGCGCCAGCGAAACGATGGACGCCAGGAAAGAAGCTAACAGTTTGTTGCCGAGTACGGCGAATCGCATGCGGCTCCCTTTTCAAAACTCATGTATCCAGCCCATGTGCGGAGCATCTTTGCAACCATCGCGATCCTGTTTTGGTTTTTACAAATAGCCTAAGGTTTTTGACAGTTTTGAGCAGCAATGCCTCCTCCGCGCAGTTCGAACCAACTCAAACAGCGTCAGCATAACGACAGTCTCCCGACAGTCACTTCGATGACGCATCGGGCTGAGTATGAAGTTCTCTATGCGTAGCATGAGCGCCTCGCTGTCACGCCGAAGCACCCGAACCAGTTAAGACAACATCGCTCGGTAGCGTACGTGTATCAAGGCGCGCCCCGCCCGTGGGTATTCGAGAAAAAATCCACTCGGATTGTTCACCAGCCTGACGGCAACCTTCGCACAAGTGATGCAGAACAGCTGCGCGCCGCTGTGCTCAACCGTCTGGGAATAGCCAATGGACCAGCGTGGCTGTTTGCCGAGGCAATCGCGTCTGGGGCGGTTGGCCGCCTATTGGCTGAGTATGAGAGGCGAAAGTCCATATTTGCGCTCAGAGCTGGAGGTCGGCGTCATTGCAGCCAAGACGACCGTGTTTGTCGACTTTCTCGTTGAAATTTTCGCCAAAAATCCCCAGTTCGTTCCATAGCTGCAACGACTGACGTACTCATCTTGGACACCAGAAAATACAAGGCTCGGGTGCAGAGATTGCGGCAGCATCGCTCGCTGACGGATCAGACAGGCGGATGACGGCTGGAACGTGCTTGGACTCCACGCCAAGGCTGCGCGCCGAAAACTCAGCTATTTCTGTGAGAGTCGGGGGCTGCTCCCCCTAAGTTCAATGGCTCACAAGATTTGAATTCGTCTTTTTTGCAACTAGGAACGGTCTCAAGATGCGGATCGAGTGAAGACGAATGAAAGTTTTCAACACCGTTCTAGAAGTGTCGCATTGTATCCGAAGCGGTTTTTAAACCGTTGTAAGAAGGAGCTTCGGAATTGTGGTAATTATCGAATTCGGATCGGGAGCACCTTACCGAAGAGTCGCTATTCGTCGAAGTGGAACCTGAACAACGGTTCCCTAGAGACCGTTGTAGCCCTGTAAGTACATTCCCGTTTGGCCTCGAACTCCAATTCTCATCTCCTGCCAGTCTCAGCTGCGCGCAAGCGAGTCCCTATCGGATGCTGCTTCATTTTCTCGCTTCTCGCAGAGGTAGTCTCCGCAATTCCCTGTTCTCCGTGATTTACGATTGGGGAATTTCGAGTTTCTGGTAACGGGCATGACGAACAGACACATGTGTGTTAGTATGATTTCCGCATGAGCGCGTTGATTTTTACAGGAGATTTACAGGAGGTTTTGCCAGGAAAGCTTGCAGTCAGGGGCAATCCAGGCGGCCAGTGCGCGGTATGCGAAACTTGCAAAGCCATTATTTGCAAGGTTTTACGCTAATTTGTTGATTCCACGGCTGGGGACGTAGTTCAGTTGGTTAGAACGCTGCCCCGTCATTCGTTAGAATCCCACACTGTCACGGCGCGATCGCGGACAATTCCCGACGTTCTTTGATTTCAAGCACTTGCACGAACCGAACTGCTTACTCCGGACCAACCTCACCCCCAGTCCTAACTTGCGCCGGTCCTTTATATATGTGCGTCTCGATATGAGCATCGCAAGTCACCGCGGATCCTCATCGGCGTGCTAGTCGCAGCCAAGAGCCGATGGTCGATCCGGTTTGCCCGGCAGATTCATATTTGATCCAAAAAACGAGCCGCATTGGTCTTAGAGATAAAGCGGAAGGCAATGCCTAAGCAGCCGTCACTAGGATACGACCGCGTTTTCGCGATCTTCGCGAGCGGCGGATTATGATATCCACGTCACGATCCAAGGCGGTGAGAAAATTCATTAGTCGTTCCACAGAAAAACCGTCCAGCTGGTAATTCGACAACGCAGACACTTTGGGCTGACTCACATTCAGTCGGCGTGCCGCTGCCGTTTGCGAGAGTTTCCGACCTTGAATTATCTGGTTGATCGCGACGGCGAGTCGAACCCTCGTCTGTTTCTCTTCCGCGTTGTTAACACCAAGATCGACGAAGACATTGCCGGAACTTGGAATCACCTCAGGCTTAACTCTTCCCTTTTGCATATCGCACCTCATAGTCGGCCCTGGCATCATTAAGCCGTCGACCAATCAACTCGGCATCTTTCCTTGCCGTCTTTATCCCGCTCGTGGACTTCTTTTGGAACGCATGAAGTACGTAGACGGCGTTCTCGAATTTGACCGTGTACACCGCTCGATAGGTGTCTCCGCGATGGTCCTCGACTACTTCGAAGACGCCTGGTCCTTCCCCTCGCCAAGGTTTCGCGCTTCGGTGCTTACCACCAAACTGCGCAACGGTGAGAGCGGTTCCAATTTCATCGATCACGGCCTCTGGGAAAGCCAACAGGTCATCCTTGCTGGATCCGGTCCAGAACAGTCGCTTCTCACCGGGAACGCTCCTCTGTCTTGCCATGTAATTATCCCAGTTCTAGGATGATCGCGTCAAACCGCGACTTCCTCAAATATCATCGTAGACAATCTTTTCCGTGACTCACTTCCCAGAGGCACAGGCAATTCTGAATGTCAGCCGCAGATTGCGGTGAAATCAACGTTTTCAAGGGAGTTGGTGGTAAGCACCGTCACGCCCGACCACATACGACTTGTATCCGCGGCAGTAAGAGCGCTGCCGTGGGAGGCTTGCGGTCGAATGTCGTTACCGATTCTCCGCTCTAAGTGGGAATTCATAAGCGGGTCAGATCATTCGCGAGAGTCATGCTCAGAGGCACTCAAGTGATACTCAAAATGTCGCTCCAACGTTAAGCGGTTTATATCAGGAATGATCCTCAGTCGCGGTGCGAATACGTCTGGTGGTAAATCATCTATCCCAAAAGCGAGCGCGGAAGCCGCAGCAATCGCAGCACTGGCGAGCAATCAAGACAATCGAAGATGAGGTGACGCGTTTTCGGAAACTTACTTAAACCTCAGTGAGAGGCCAACTGTTGAACAGATATCCGAGGCGGATGAGTTTCGCAACGTCTGACGGCGTACTGACGGCTTTTGACCAACCCATCGAAAAAAGCGCTACGCGAAGAATTGATTGCGCGATGCTATCCGGTCTGGCCATCAAATCCTCACCGCTTGCCGTGATCGAAAAATGGATGGAATTATCAAGCGTCGAACCTTGTCTCGGTTCAAGCCAGCCGCCCGCCTCGTAAAGCCATTGCGCCCCAAGGATGTCAGTTAGGCCGGTCTCAATCTTAAGCGGTCCAGAATACCCAAATGCTTTCATCATATTCCCAGCGTGACGGAGGAAAACTAGAATGTGACCTACGAAATCGCCGAGATGAATGCCCACCGATCTGTCGTGATTACCCTCGATCGGTGTTGCATAAAAGAGCATGCCCCAGACGTTCGCTTCAAATATGGAAGGCTGTCGAACTGCCGGGGCCAAAACGATCACGCTCTCGTGTTGGGTAACAAAGCTGCTAACCGACCTCGGAAAAGCGCCCGCACGCCAAAAAACCTCGTCTTTTGCAATCATCGTTACCAGATGTTCTGGATTGCAGAGTATTCGCGAAGGAAAGCGAGGAACAATTCCGAGGGTCAAACGCGCACCGACCTTGCCGAGATTGGTTTCCACTTTTTCTCGAACTTTGGCAGCATGACTAGCAAATCGCTCCCTTGCTCTCAAGAAGAGACTCTCGCGTCGCTCATCGATTAGCTTGCGCCGGTCAAAAAGTTCGCGGAGTTCGTTTTCCGTGGCCAGCCGCGCTTCGACTTTCGCACTGAATTCATCGGCACGTACCCAAACGCCTTTTCTCCCATTCAAGAAGTGCGGAGCGATGTCGCTCTCTGCCACGTAGATCACATAACTCACTTTTCCTGGCGAAATCTCGATGGGGTCAGAAACCTCTACAATCAAAGGCGGGCTAGATCCATCAAAGCACCACTGTACGATTTTCTGTTTGTAGCTGGACTGTATATCGACGCCGGGCAAGCTTTCGATTCTGCCGTCTTTGCCGCTGGCTTTCGCCCCGACTACCAGGTATCCGCCGAACGTGTTGGCGAACGAGGAGAGTTTCTTCAGAGTCTCGTCTTTATTCGGGACTTCTGATTTGAATTCTAGTCGAACGTTCTCAACCGCCCTCTCCTGCAACAACTCTTGCAAGTCCGTGGAGTTGATTGAGGACACCGGTTTTCCAAAAATAGACACTCTCGCACTCCGATCTAGCCGCAATAACCGCTGTTACAAATTCCAAAATCAGATGTATTTGGCGGATTGAAACTACATCATCCCAGGGTTGCAAAGAAAGAATTTGCAGCCCTGGATTTGTTTGGGATTCTGGCGGATGTGGTGGCCACACACTGATCGGTTCGGAGAAGATCTGGGAGCGTGGGGCAGCCTTGACTTCCCGTTTGCAATCCTTCGAGACGGAACTATTGACGCAAGACGAGAACCTCGCAGGCTTGGCCACGATCAACCGGGAGCTGATCGCCAAGGCGGAAACCATCGAATCTCCACAGCGCGTAGTGCTGGACATGGATAGTACCGAGATTCCGATGTACGGCCAGCAAGAGCAGAGCGCCTACAACGGCCACTTCGAATCCGCTTGCTATCACCCGCTGCTACTGTTCAATCGTGAAGGCGACTGTCTGGCGGCGAAGTTGCGGCCCGGCAACGTACACAGCGCCGACGGCTGGGAAGAGCTGCTGCTTCCCGAGATCGAGCGGCAGCAGAAGCTGGGCAAAGAGGTGGTGTTTCGGGCCGACGCGGCCTTCGCCAAGCCGGAGATCTACGAGGCACTGGAGGAGCGGGGCGCGAAGTACGCCATCCGCATCCCGACCAATGACAGTCTGGAGAGGGACATCAACGAGTTGCTGACGCGGCCTGTGGGTCGACCGAGCCACAAGCCGGTGGTCTGGTACAAAAGTTTTCTCTACCAAGCGGCCAGTTGGAAAACAGCAAGACGAGTGGTGGCCAAGGTGGAACATCATCTTGGGGAGCTATTCCCGCGAGTGGGTTTCATCGTGTCGAACTTGACCCTACCGAGTCGGGCGGTGGTGCGATTCTACAACAAGCGAGGCACGGCGGAGCAATGGATCAAAGAACGCAAGCAGGCGGTGAAGATGACGCGGCTGAGCTGCCATCATTTCCGGTCCAATGAGGTACGACTCTGGCTGAGCGTGTTGGCCTACAACCTGGGAAACCTATGGCGGCGGCTGGTGCTGCCGCAGAGAATCGACCACTGGTCGCTCACGAGCTTGCAGCAGCGGCTGGTGAAAACGGGCGGACGCCTGATCAAGCACGCCCGCTATTACTGGCTGCTGCTGGCGGAGAGTCACCTCACGCGGCGGTTGTTTGGAAGCATGCTGCGAAGGATTGCGGCGCTCCCATCACCAGCAGGATAGGCGAGCCGTAGACCGAAACAGATTTCGGTGCTGAGCCAGACTGGAGAAGGAAAAGTGTTTGAGGAATGGGTGGGAGAAGCGTTAGTTTTTGGCTTTGAGATTTTGCCGCAGCCGTCGGAAAGGCTCTGCACTCAGGAATTCGGCTGGAGCATTGCATGTTGACGGGGTTGGGTGTATGTTGTCGGTCGGCCGGAAAGTCAAAATGGAAATCCCGATTAAATGTACATTGGCGACCGACCGGGAAGTCAAAACGGGAATTCCGGGTAAGCACAAGGAGAGACATGGCGATCACATTGCTTTTCGAGCCCAAGGCCGGCGCCGATTTACAGTACGACAGTGTCATGAAGGATATGAAGGATCAGGGGATCTGGCCGCCCGAGGGCCTGACATATCACGCGGCCTCTGGCGCGGGCGCCGACTTCAAGGTGTTCGAGGTGTGGGAATCCGAGCAGCACGCGCAAAAGTTCGGCGCGCTCCTGAAGCCGATCCTGCAGAAACATAAAATCGAGTTGTCGCGCGAGCCCCGGCCGCAGCCCGTGAAGAACACCGTCAAGGGCAAGTCGCTCTGAGAGGAGTTTCACAATCGCTTTCAGCTTCGCGGACCTGAGGCTTCCGCCCCGACTCCGCCCCGCAAATCTTCAGGACTTGCCCGCTTTTCTACTATTCCAGGCCGGGCACGCGGCCAAGAAGTTTTCCGTTAAATGCAAACTCCCGGTTACGCAGCGCGGATATATAGGGCAAGTTAAAAAATTCACCCGGGGGGAATTGATGAGGTCACAGTTTCGAAATATTTTCGTTGTCCATGCCAGGGTTGGACTGTTTTTCCTTTGCAGCGTGATCCCCGCGTTGAGCACCTCATCACTCGCTAATGCGCAATCCGGTCTGGGAACCGGCCGCGTCGAGGGCACCGTTCTGGATCGCAGCGGGGCGGCAATTGCCGACGCCTCAGTAACCGCAATAAACATGGCGTCAGGTGTCAGCGCCGAACAAAAGACCGACTCGTCTGGCCATTTTCTCTTCCCCTATCTTTCTCCCGGCAACTATCACGTGGCCATCGAGAAGCCTGGCTTCGAGGTCACACAAGTAGATAACGTCGTGGTAGAGGTAGGCACCACGGTAACCCTGCGGCCCCAGCTATCTATTGGCAGCGTCGCCTCCAGAGTGACCGTCAATGCTGACTTGCCCCTGGTTGATACCACGCGGTCCTCCGTCAGTTCAGTGATTGGTCAGGGAGCCATCGAAAATCTTCCACTCAACGGTCGCGATTTCACCGATTTCGTCCTTCTAACCCCCGGCGCTACCACCGACGGCGAGTTCGGCATGGTCAGTTTTAACGGCATCTCCGGCAACTTCAACAATTACACCGTGGACGGCGGCAACAATAACAACGCGTTTTTCTCGCAGCAGATCGGCCGCGGCACCATTCCGTTTCAATTCAGCGAAGACATCGTGCAGGAATTCCAGGTGAATACCAACGGCTACGAAGCCGAGTTTGGTCAATCGGGTGGCGGCCTCGTCAACACCGTAACCAAGAGCGGTGGAAACACGCTGCACGGAGACGCCTACTATTACGTGCTCGACTCCGCCATGAACGCCAACGACTCCATTAACAATGAGCTGGGCATTCCCAAACCCCCGAATCGCCGGCAACAATTCGGCGGCACAGTCGGCGGTCCCATTAAAAAAGACAAGTTGTTTTATCTCGCGAACTACGAAGGCCAAGTAAGGAATGAGCCCGTCACAGTCAACGATAGTCCCGCTCTGCAAACCGTGGGAGACGCGACCGCGCTAGCCGACTTTCTGGCTGCCAATCCCGGCATTGCCACAATTTTAGCCGATAACTCCGGTTCCTTTGCGCGAAGCTTTAATCAAAACACCGCTTTCGCGAAACTAAGCGGCCAACTTTCCCCCAAGAACAGTTTCAATTTGAGTTACAACTACCAGCGCTTCCGCAGTCCCCATGGATATTTCAATACTCCCACGTCGACCGGCGACGGCCTCGTTCTTACCGATGGAGCCACTAGTCACTTCTTTCAGTTTTCCGTGCTGAGCACTCTCAGTTCATCCACCTTTAACGAAGCGCGCTTCCACTTCGCCAACGATCTGCACTTTGATCTGCCCAACACCGCGCCCACTGCGCCTTCCACCGTGATCCAAAATCCTGATACCGGCTACGTTTTTGGCGGCAACCGTTTTCAGTTGTCAACGACCGACCGCCGTTTTGAATTTTCCGACAATTTCACCCACCTGGTCGGCCGCCATACCATTCGAACCGGTGTGGACATCAACATCAACCACGACCGCGATTATTTTGTTTACGGCCCCGCGGGAGACTTTCACTTCGCAAGTTTGACCGACTTGGCTGCCGGCGCTTTTGAATTCGACTTGCAATCCTTCGGACAATCGACGGCACTCTTCACCGTTCCCACCTATTCGCTCTTCGTGCAGGACCAGTTCAGAGCCACTTCAAAACTCTACATCAATTACGGCGCGCGATGGGATTATCAGGTCTTCGCGCAACCCCCAGTTTGCAATCCCGCATTCGCACTCACTTGCCACATTCCGCGTGATCCCAATAACGTGGCCCCGCGAGTAGGGTTTGCATACTCACTCACCAACAGTGGCGACACCATAGTGCGCGGGTCCTTCGGACTTTTTTATATCCAGGAAGATCTGCTCGATGTATCCGATGCCTTGGTCTCTAATGGCATCTCCAGACAATTTGTATTTCTAACCGGCCCCGGATTTGGCAACAACAGTCCGCTGGTTACTTATCCAAATGCGCTTACGGCGCCGCCGGCTAGCGGTGCGGGCGGTCAATCCATTCATGTCTTCGTTCCTAATTTCCGCAACCCCTATGTCGAACAGGCCAACCTGACCGTGGAGCATCGCTTCGGAAGCAACACTGCCTTCAGCGTCGGCTACATATACGCTCATGGCCTTGCGTTGCTCGGAAATTCCAATGGCGTGACGCGCCAAGCAAATGGCAATTTTGGTTTTGACTTGAACCTCGTGCCTCCGGATCTGCAGCCAGCGTTTGGAGGAAATTTCACTCAGGCGACCGTCAATCTTCCCAACGGAAAAACTTTTGTGACGCCCGAATTCGAAGCCATCGACGGCTTGATCGATCCGAATTTCTCAGCCATCAACGCCGTAGACAATTCCGGTAAATCTATCTATCACGCCATGCTCGTGTCCCTGCGCCATCAGTCTTCTCAATTTCAAGGCGCCTTGGCTTATACCTTTTCGAAAACTATCGATCAGGGCACCGGCTACATGAACCAGTTCGATCAAAGATCCCAGCGTGGCCTCTCCCAACTCGATCAGCCACACCGATTGGTGTTGAGCGGCGCCTGGACACCGCGTGCGTGGGGACTGCATGGATTTATTTTTTCCTCCGTCGCCACCATTGCGAGCGGCCGCCCTTACACTGCGGTATTCGACACTCCCAACGTGAACTTTTCCATCGTGCCGGGAGAAGGTTTCAATTCATTTCGCGGCCCCGGCGTGCGAGACCTCGATGTCAGTGTGGCTCGCAACTTCAAGCTCAACGAGCGCCTGGGATTAAAGTTCAGGATCGAGGCCTTTGACGTCCTCAACCACGCCAATTTCCAGCAGGGCGCCGTGGACAACGTCCAATACAACACCACGCAAGAGTGCACGCCACAGCCCGATGGCAGTTGTGCCTCATTACCCATTTGGGATGCCGCGGTAAACGACCATTTCGGAAAACCGCTGTTCGCAGCGCCGAAGTATGGTTCGCGCAACCTGCAGCTGTCGGTACGATTCACCTTCTAGAAAAACTGCCGGTGCATAATCAAAAATTGGAATGCGCGCGACCGGAACCGCCGTGTCGCCACGCGCGCGATCCCCAACACGCAGAAATAGCGTCGTCAGGACTACGATGAGGTTGACCTAAGTTAGTGATTGCCGCCGGTGGCCGTGTCGGCCTCCAGCGTTTGTTTGGCAATGTTAAACCCTTCCACTTCAAGAACCGCGGAGTCGCCCGCCAGCGCCGAAGACGGATAAGTCGCATTAGGCATTTCTGAATATGCGGATCAAGCGATTCGAACTATGAGAACTTTAACTGATGGACCTTTTCCATACCAAGACACAGGACATCGAGGTTATCTTGCTTTAATGTTCCCGGAGGAGTTTATGAACATTCTGGTGGCGCTAAGGCAAGAACGGGGAAAGCTACAACAGCAGCTAAAAGGAATAGAGGGAGCCATCCTAGCTCTGAGTGGTCCGCACCCCGGTGCGTCTCGCGCAAAGGACACCAGTCACAAAGGAGTCGCTCGTAAGCGAACAATGTCTGCCGCAGGTAGGGCGAGGATTTCGAAGTTGACGAAAGCCCGCTGGGCGAAGTTCAGAGCTGAAAAAGCTAAGAAAGTTAGGTAACTGCGGCACCAAATTCTGATTAACGTCGTTATTCAGCATTCATTTTCTAAGACGTCGGGCAACGCTTCTGGTGACAAGAGCGCTACCATTGCGTCACGAATATTTGTGAACTCAGTGATGCCTGATAAACGATGTGCAAAAGCAATTGTCCAAGACTTATCGCGCGCGTTGGGCTGTGATTCGGCGACCGGTAAAATTGCCGTCCGCTTCCTCCCCGAGTGACGGCGCACGCGGAAATTATTCTGCTGGTCCTTCGAAACGATCCAGAAGTCCAGTCGGAGTAAAGCCATACTACGGAGGACAGCTCACCCAGCGTGATCTCCGGGAACCCCGTTTCTGGACTGCGACGGACGCAAGTCCTCCCAAAACCCTGGTTCCGGCGAATCGCTGTCATGCCGGACCTTGCAGTTCCGTCGATTTTCTTTGAAACGTTCAGCATATTGAGACGTCTATGTATTGCGAGGACTGAGTATCCCAAAGCCTGACTCGCTCCAGGGTTCGCTCGATCTACTGGTGCTGAAGATCCTCTCGCGCCGGAGGCGCCTGCACGGCTATGCCATCATGTCCGCAATCCAGGACATATCTGGTGAAGTGTTGCGCGTCGAAGAAGGTTCGCTTTATCCAGGCCTGCACCGCATGGAGGAAGCAGGCTGGATTCGCGCTGAATGGATCACGAAAGATTCCGGGAAGCGGGCGCGCATGTATGAATTGACCGCGGCGGGCAAGAAGCAACTTGGCGCCGAAGAGTCGCGCTGGCAGGCGGTGACTCTGGCTGTGAATCGCGTGCTGCGGAAGGCTTGATATGTCGCGCTGGTCACGGATGG
>Ga0193728_1001047_pt1 | contig 13839 bp, 15 predicted proteins | sample U1c1metaG_FD_143037 | JGI IMG/M metagenome (GOLD analysis project Ga0193728, IMG submission 143037) | Soil microbial communities from a riparian zone of the East river system, Colorado, United States - U1c1 | ecosystem: Environmental > Terrestrial > Soil > Riparian zone | place: USA: East River...
AATGCACTCGCTGATGCGCCGAGTCTCGACGGCCTCGTCCTATGTCTCCACGGCGCGATGGTCGTCGAAGGCATGGGCGCACCCGAGACGGAGCTGGCCGCTCGGCTGCGCCGCGCTCTCGGATCGACGCCTATCGGTGTGACGCTCGACCTGCACGGAAACATCGAGCAGCGGCTCGCCGAGCTGGCCGACGTCCTCGTCGCCTACACCACGTACCCGCACGTCGACATGGCCGAGTGCGGCGCAGAGGCTGTCGAGCTCGTCGTCCGAATGGCCCGGGAAGGCCGCCGACCGGAGTCTCGCCTCCAGAAGCTGCCGCTGCTGACTCCGCCGCAGGTGCAAGACACCTCCGAGGATCCGATGCGCTTCGCGGTCGCCGCGGTCGAGGCCCTGAAGTCGCGGCCCGACGTCTGGACTGCAAGCGTGCTTCCCGGCTTTCCGTTCTCCGATGTCGACCGACTTGGATTCACTGTCTACGTCGCGGCGGACGAAGGAGTCGGCGACCTCGCATCCGAGCTCGCAATGGCGGTTTGGCGTCGGCGGGCCGAGTTCACCTCTGTCCTCCACGACCCGGCCGAGGCAGTTCTCCTGGCCAGCAGCGGCCCTGCGCCGGCGATACTGGTTGACGTAGCCGACAACGTCGGCGGAGGATCGCCCGGGGATGGCACCGCGCTCTTGCACGCCATGCTCGAAGCGGGAGACGCGAGAGGTCTCATTGTCCTCTGGGATCCAGTGTGCGTAAACCGTGTGTACGACGAAGTCGAAGCGACGTCAACGGTCGAGGTCGGCGGTCGGAGCAGCCCGGAACTCGGTCCGCCCGCGATCGTCTCGGGGACAATCCATCGTCACGGCCGTGTCGTCTACCAGCGAACAGGGAGCTACATGCGTGGTCAGCGCGTCGACATGGGACGAGTCGCGACGATCAAAGCTTCGTCGGTCACCGTCGTCGTGACCGAAAACAGAATCGTGCCGTTCGAGGACGACCATCTTCGCGTCTTAGACCTCGATCCCCGCTCCTTCCAGATGATCGTGGCGAAGGGTGCGATCGCCTGGAAGGCCGCGTTTGGATCGTATGCAGGGCAATCGATCTACGCGCGGACGGCAGGGCCCTGCCCGGGAGACTTGCGGCAAATCGCCTTCACGGCACGACCGTCGCCTCTTTATCCCCTCGAACCCGATACCGACTGGAGACCCCACTCGTGAAACCCTTCGAACCAGTCGTTCCCGAGTCGCTACCACTCGGCAGGCTTCCGTTCAGTCCGGCCGCCGCCGTCGGCCAGTTCGTCTTCGTGTCCGGTCAGGCATCCACCAACGCCGAAGGCGAAGTCGTCGCCGACACATTCGCAGGTGAGATGCATCGATCCCTCGCGAACCTCGTGCATATCCTCGCGTACGCAGAGCTCACGCTCGACGACGTCGCACAGGTTCGATCGTACGTTGCAGACGCGGCTGATCTCCCGGAGTACAACGTGATTTACCGGGAGTACTTCAGCAAGCCGTTTCCCGCTCGAACGACGCTTACCGGTTGTCTCGTCGGTCTGAAGTTCGAGATCGACGCAACGGCCGTTCGCCGCACGATCGCGTAACCGGTGGGTCGCGCCACGACACGTGGGCGGCGCTCCACCCGGGAGAACTCGGCCTCACATGCTGCCACATCAAGAATGGTCAGCCGGACGCGGACGCGATCACGGATCCGGCTGCCCCGTTGAGCGAACGTGTCGACTACGTTCTGATACGCCCGCGGACTACGCCGACGAGACGCAGGCTCCGTCCAAATGGCCGACGAGTCGACCGAGCTGGTCAAGGCTGCCGCCGAGGGCGGCGTTCAAGCCTTCCTAGCAACGATCTGCGGGCCGCTCGTCGAGGCCAGCGACTGGGGAAGCGACGTCGTTCGCCGTCACAGACTCAAGACGCAGATCAAGACCTTGCAACTCGCCCAGTCGATGCTCGAAGACGCTGGTCTTGCGCCACACGTGATCCCAGCGAAAGTCCTCGTCCCCCTGCTTGAGCTCTCCTCGTTGGAGGAGGAGTCCGTCGACCCCGACGGCATGCACATGCGGTGTGCCGGGCCGTGTGTCAGCGCCTCGCGTTCGGATCGCGCGGTCCGGTTACATCAGTCCGCCGGTCACCACCTTCGCGATCACTTCGGAAGTGATTGAAACGCCAACTTCCTTGATCGTGGCGGCGAGTGCTTCCAGTCGACTCTTGCGCACGGGATCAGACTCGTGCGCGGCGGTCACGGCGAGAACGGCAAGGAGGTTGTCTACCAGCTCGTCGGGTGCTGCTCCGGGCCATCCGTCAAGGATCGTGTGGGCCTTCTCGGTGATCACGACCTCACCGGGTAGTCGACTCTTGCGGCCGCGGTCATCCGCAAACACCGCGCTGAGCTCCCCCGATGCAGCGAGATACCCTCCATTGACGAGAGCCTGGATTGTCGAGGCGAACAGGGTTGAGTATTCGTCGGGCAATGCGGCTGGGAGTGCGAAGAGCTGGATGCCGTGCTGAGAAAAGCCGCCCATCTGCCAGTAGAGCCTCAGCGCGGCGAGGACAGGTCGGACTGCGGGCCACGCGAGAGGATTGTCGGCTTCAGCCTGAAACAGAGCTGCTTCGACGAGCGGCCCGACATCGGCGATTAGATCTGGATTGTTGACACGCACGCACGCTTCGGTCACCCCTCGACCAAACGGCGTCGGCGTGATTTTCAAGTTGCCACGGCCGCTGTAGTCGATGCTGATGAGGCCCTTCGTGTGCATGTCCTCGAGGAGCGCCTCATCAACGCGAGGAATAGGTTCGGTCAGCGCATGGTGTTGGAGACCAGAACCGCCTGCGAAACTTATGAACCAGATCGGCTCACGGTCACCCGTCCTGGGATCCGGCTGTGCATGGGCGGCAACGAACATCGCCAACGCGTCGAGCTCGTTCAGCTCCTCGTTCAGCTCCTCGGTCATCGAGGCCAGACTCGCACGCGCTCCGGACAGATTCAGGACACCTTTGGAAGCAACGTAGGGCGGACCTTCCGCAATAGACGTCGCAGCACGTCGACCGCGTCCGCGTCACCTTCGCCCATCGCAACCAGCAGGGAGAGCGCGAGCTGGGACTCCGCAAGAGTCAGTGTTCGCGCCTCGAGCTCGAACCGGCGATGCCACCTGAGGGCAGCCATGACGTACTTCTCCGGCTTCGCCGTCGTCAGCAAGACGAGATAGTCCAATGCGATCAGGAGGGACGGGTTCCCCATCTCCTTGAGGGCGACCTCGACCATGAAGGGGTTGCGCGTCTGAACAGCGCGGGTGAACCCGCCGGATGCCGATCCCTGGGAAGTCGTCGCCGAAGGGGGCCGGCCGTTCGAGTCTAGAGCAGCACGGCGATATGGAGGCCGGGGCGAGCGATCCGAACGCTCGAGTGGACAGGTGATGACGCGGCTGACAGATGCGCCACGGCCCCCGCCGTTGCGCAGACGCACGACGGGGAATCCGTCTCGATTGCAACCCGGACGAGTTCATCGAAGAGGCAATGGACTACAACCCGGCCCTGATCGTGCTCGATTCGCTGACGCGGCTGCACACAGAGGACGAGAACCAAGCCGGTGCAATGAGCAAGCTCTACAACGACGGCATCAAACCGCTCGCACGTGAGACGGCCGCAGCTGTTGTGTTCCTCATAGAGTGACGCTTCTCCGCACGAGCGTCACCGGAGGCTTCTCGTGTGACCTCCAGTGGGACGTACTGGCCTCTAGCCCACGGTCGCCGCGATTTGGGCCCGTCGGGAAAGGCCATGGAAACGAGCCGGCGTCGCACCTTGCGACACCTCGTTCACGGCCGATCCGCGCTTCCGGCGGCGGCATCGGTCGGCGAGGCGCGTTACGGACCGCACGGATGATTCATGGCTGTCGCGGCGTCACGAGCCCAGCCGTGATCAAAGTGCGGAGCACAAGTGCCGCTGCAACCGTGGCGGCAAACTGCCATCCCTTTACGCGGTTCGGGTTGCCGAAGTCGGCGATCCCACGGATGACCATCCAGGCCACTCCGGCTTCGTCGCACGCAACAGCGAACCCCGCGCCTTCCATTTCCGCCGCCCGGATGCGGTCGTGAAGATCGTGTTGAAGCTTCGGCAAAGAGCCGTCCTCGATCAACTTTGCACCGGCGACGATGACGCCTCGATGAACCCGCGGGGACCAACCCGCGAGATCGCTCTCGGCGGGGGCATGCTCCTCGCGGCGTGACGCGTGTTGAACGACATTGCGCGCTTCCCCTGTCCAGTCGGGATCCAAGCGGTCAACAATCTCAACACTCCGGAGCAACCGCTCCTCCACGTCCGAGATTCGCGGCTGATACTCCGGACCATCCTCTGTAAGCCGCGCAAACTCGTACTCGAGAACGTGCTCTGCAACGACAACGTCACCAATTTCCACTTTGCCTTCGAGACCAGCCGCCATTCCAACGAGCACCGCGACGGGCGCCCGAACCTCGCGTCTGAGAGCGGCCATCACCATTGCTGCTTGAACGTTGCCTGCAGACCCCGCCATCGTAATCAGAATTCGAGTTGACGAGAGTTCGGCGAACCAACCACACATTCCCGATACACCAAGCACCCTCGGGCGCTCGTCCGGCGGCACCCCGAAAACAGCAAGGCACGCATCCAGCTCGGGCGGTTTGACAGCAACGACGATAAGGTCAACTTCATCCAGCGGAGCGGCTCGCGGTTGAAGCCCTTCGAATGGTTTCAGTCGGAGCTGCAGCGTTTCCGCGACCTCATGCGCGATCTTGTCGCCATGGCTTGCAAGAACGGTCGCGCAGACTTGCGCCGTAGCAGGAGACTCGGTTTCGAGCCGCGATAGCAACGCTTCGAGCATGGCGGCCCGAATTGAACCGTCCTCGGGAACAGCAGGCAGGGCTGCGACAAGAGCTTGTAGCTCGCGATTGGACGCGATCGAACTCATTGAACCCCACTCGTTGGGTCGGCCATGACAATCGGCCGCCAAGCGTGTAACGCGCGCAGATAGGACGGCCGAGGATGGTCGCCGATGGGCAACTCAAGCGCTACCACCGCGAGGTCTGGTGACCGATTCACCGCGTCGCGGACTAAACGATCGATCTTCAGCAGTGTTGAATAGGTGACGGTCGACTCGTCGACAACCACAATACGGTTACCACCGCGCCGCCCCAATTGCAGCGACAGATCTTCGTTCCCTACACCTCTATCGATCTCCTCCCGCGTCACGGTAAGCACGGTCACATCGAGCCTGTCCTTGAGCGCGCGCGCGAGTGCTTCTGCACCGGAAGGCTCGTCTGGGAGGACGAAGACCAGATCCTCGACAGCCGCTCCCAACTCGGCCTTCGCAAGTCGGATCAAGCACTCGCCCACCCACAAGGCGTCTTCATCCGACATCTTGCTCAGTTGCGGAAACCACCGAATCGGAAGGCGTTTAGACGACTTCGGAACCGGCGACTCGATGTCGACGCCGGCCTCCCGATACAGACTCCAAAGTCCAACAGGGGACGGCGAAAGCCAATCCAGTGACATGTCCTCTACAAAATTTCCCGCACGAGCCGCGAGAACTTGCCAGTGGTCTGACGCGAGGAGGGTCTGATGCACCCGCTCGATGTAGTGAACCTCGATGCGCTCGCCACCGAACTCTTTAATGGTCGACTGAGGAGGCGCCACACCCTTCGGCAACGGCGCAAAATGGTAATCGACCAGGATCGCAAGGACACACAGGCTGCCTTTGTGAACCGTCCTGATTTGGGCGACCGAAGCCGACAGGGCGCTGCCGCTCTTCGCAAGCGGCACGACGAGAACCATTGACGTGTCGGCTGTCATCACGAGCGATCGCAGCCGCTCCCAGACGTCTGCCTCGAGCGTCGCCTTTGACGTCGACTTGCTCGTCAGATCGCCCACTGTGCCAGCAGTGATCGTCTCGATGTTCGCGGCTGCGAGCACCGCTGTGCTCAACCACTCCGGTGCGGATCCGTCGTACAGAACGGCGTCCGGTGCCAGTTCACTGAGCTTTCGGGCAACGAGCTCGCTAAGCAGATCGTTGCTCGGGTGCGGCGCATAGTGGAAACGCAGGTACTCGTCGTGCCGCGTCGACTGAAAAACGCCACGCCGGCGAAGGAGACGCTGCATGAAGCTGGCACGAAGCTCGTCGAGGGTGACCTCTGCGAGCTCCCCAACCTCATCGCTTAGAGTCCAGCCAGACGCTGACCGCGGCGAAGTTCCATCTGTCGGGATGACCGCGACGCGGTCACGTCGGTGATGTGTGTCGACGACTCGGCCAAGGTCGTCTTGAGACTTTACGACCTTCAGGTCGCCGACAATGACGGCGATCCGATGAGTATCCGTTGTAGCGTCAAGTAACCGCTTTAGCGTGTCCGCAAGCAATTTATCGATGACGCCCCGCCGTACCCGACGCATCGAGAAGCCGAGATCAAGAACGATCGTGTCGGCTTTTGCGGCCCACTCGATCTCAGCTGCGAAAATTCCGGCTGTGATGTGACCACGCGGCGCTGCAGGGAACGCTGCGGTCTGCGCCTCGAAGGGTCGCCGTCCCGCATCTTGCTCGCCGACCAGTGCTCGGGCGATCTCTTGGAGACGCTCCGCGCGATGGCCAGCGGACTTTGCGGAGTCCGGACGGATCCGAAGGATTACTGCGTCCATGGCCGGCCGGCCTTAGTCGCCGGAGATACGCATCCGAACGACAAGAAGGTTGCCCTTCACGTCAGCTTCGGTATCGCGCCGTCGAAGGGCCGCAACGCGGTATGCGCCTGCCGAACTATCGTCGTTCGCGATCTCGAGGCGGAGCCGCCCGCTCATGTATGTCAGCGAACCACGAAACAGGTCGACCGCCGTCTTCCGAATGATGTGCAAACCAAGACCGCTAAAGCCGACACTTTCTGACGGGAGAAACTGCGAGAGCCCCTCCAACGTGTAGATCGTCTCGTCGGATGCCTTGAACGGGTCTCGCGTAATCCCGAGCATGAAGGCCGCGAGTGTTAGCAACGACTCGCTCTCGACCGGAGGTAACGGACCGGAGCTCCGGATCTCACCGTTCCACGCCTTACCTGTCCGCAGATCTTTGCTCGAAACACGAAACGTGTCTTCGCCCATTCCCCATGCCGGAGACGCATACGTCCCATGCTCGTCGAGCGCTTCAGTGAGGGTCTCAGCGTACGACTGTCCGTCGTCCCAAATTGAAACGACCAGCTCGCGCTCACCCGTCTTCACGGGAAGCGCAGAAGGGCGCGGTCGCTCGTTGATCTGGCTGCAAGTGAAGGCGATGGTCGCCCGCGGGTGCTGGCCCGCGTTCAGGACAGCCTCGTAGACGACGTTCGTGGCGATCCGACTAGCGTCGCCATCCAGATAGCGGTCAAGGACGCTTAGCACGTGGTCATTGAGCCATCGTTCTCGCATGGTGTGCGCCGCAACGGCTGGATCCGTGATCACGACGGGTGTCAGCCAGAAGAATCCGACCGGGAGTAGTTCTTCGCGGCCGGTTGGGCCTGCGTCTGTCACGCGCACGTACCGAGGAGACTCCTCAGACTGCTGCGCGAGGAATTCGACCTCTCCTTCTGCCAATAGGTCGTCGTTGTCGAGATCGGTAACGACCGCTAGTGCCTCCAGCAACTTCCATGTGCGGAGGAAGTCGAGCGTCGATTTCTTTCGCGGCAGCTTTAGGCGCGTCTCTAGTCCGCGTTCGTGTCTACGCGCAACGATCGCGGTCAGCATCAAGAGACAGGCATGCTCGACGTAATGCGCGGCTGAGAGGTCAAGGCAGACAGCAGCAGGGTCGCGACTCTGAGCTGAACCCACTGCCTCGCCCCACGCGTTATCGATCGTGGAAGCGTCGACGTATCCGTCGTTCGCTCCGCCCAGTGCGACGGTTAAGACCGCCGCCTCGCTCAACCCTCGATTCGCCAAGAGGCAACGATGGTAACGGCGGGCGGCCTGCCCATCAACCCGCCAGGCGTTATCTGCTGACCGTGGCGTGCGTCTCGGCTTAAGGCAGCCGTGGCTTGACGCAGAATCGCTGCGATTCGGGATGACCTCCAGTTGGGCCAACTGGTGACTCACCCTCGGTCACTGAGATCGAGACAGGGTTGGAAAAGGCGCGGAAAGCGGAACCGTGCGAAGCGGCTCGTCCCGGCAACCGCGAAGGTGTGAGTCACGCTTTCTTCGTGGGACCGTGATCGTGAGGGCTTAGTTCTGGCTTTTGTCGACGAGCTTGCCGTCGAGATAGGTAAGCAGAGTACGGCCCACGTTGACCACGAGCCGCGCCTCTTCGCGGCCTAGAAGATCCTTGTTCGGATGTGCGACGCTCGCGTTGTTGCGCACTGGGTTGAACGCGTCGAGGATGCTGCCGCAAGAGTTCAAGATCTTCTCGATGTCCTGCGACCGTGGCCCTAGATCTTGAAGACGCGGATGTTCGAGGCGGAGTTTTTTTAGAAGGACGACGGTGGAATCGTTGCGCGTGTACTCGATCCCCGCTTCATCGCAGAGGTAGCGCAGGTGCCCGTGCAGCGATGTGTGGATGCGATCGACTGCGCTCGTCGCCCCTCCCTTGTCGAGCAGAGCCTCGACGTCGTCGATCGCGCGCCGAACAACCTCCATCGTGGCGACCGGCATGTCCCCTGGGACCATTCCGCCTCCCTCCAGACGATCGGCGAGCGCGGCGTATTCGTCGTGCATCGCCTGCGTGCGAACGTCGGAGCTGCCGGCCGGATGCTTCTCGAGAATCCCCCGCACGATCTTCGCCTGCTCGTATGGAGGGCGGGTCGACAGGATCTCGATGAACCGTTCCCGCGTCGTGCCTTCGTAGAGATTCGGGTTGATGTCCAGATCGCAGTACGTCGGATAGAAGTCGGCATGCGTCCGGTAGCTGAAGTCGCCGAGGTAGCCGTCCGAGACCCCGATGTAGAGGTTCACGAACCTCGCAATCTCTTTAGTAGACATCCCCCGTGCCTGGTTCGCGCTCACCGCCCCGTTCTAGCACCAGTGCCGAACCGACCGCCAACCGAAGGCAGCCATCCAGGGCATCCCGTCGGACGGTGGCTAGTTGATCTCTGCGGCTCGCGTCAGATCTTCGCCGCTGGCGCACAGCGGGCATTCGTCGAGCGACCACTGTGCGAGATGCAACTCGCCGATCGCGGCCGTCGGCGCGTTGATTCGGTCGCTTACCGTGACGTCGTCACGCGTCAGAAACCACGTCGCGCCGGCGACGACTGCACCGGCATCGCGGACAAGTTCTGCGAGTGCACACACGCCATCTCCGGTCGTCACCACGTCATTGACGAGGAGCACGCGCCGATCGGCAAGCCCATCCGGCGAGTGAAACCCGCGCGGGCGGCCGTCCTCGCCTACATCAGCGAGCGCCAGAGTCAGTCCCAGTCGCTTGGCAAGCGTTGCTGCAAGCGCGACACCAGCTGTGGTCGGTACCGCGACCACGTCGGGCATCCAGGCAGACACGGAGGGCAGCAGCCATCTCGCCGTCGTGTCAAGAGCTTCGGGCTGCGCTGCAACGCGCGAGAAACGGACGAAGGTGTCCGAGTGGCTGCCGCCCAGGAGCTCGAAGTGTCCGCCCACGAGTGAACGCGTCTCGGCCAGCATCTGGGCGACCGCGCGTGGGTCGCCGAGGTTCACATGAAGCGCAGTCGCGTTGCGAACAGCAATCGCTGTCATGGCACAGGCTCCTTACGTACGCGGGGCCGGACGGCAGGATCCTTACAGGCGCACGGCTATAAGGCGAGGGGAACTACGTCCCGCTCTTCAGGTGGCGGCTCCCGCCTAGTTCATCGGCACGAGCCGCCGTCCTCTACAGGGCGTACCGCTCGCGGAGCAGCCGGAGGCGGAGCGGGGACTGGCATAGACACTCCTGCGTCGGCCACCGCGCCGGACGGGTGATCAGTCGGTCGGCCGGCGTCCGCCACGGGTCTTCGCGATACATGATTCCGAGGGCACCCGGCGACCCCAGCCGATATGGGCCGTAGGCGTCAGCGGATCCAGCCTTCAGCGCTTCCGAGGCCAGAATGAAACCGGTAAGCGCTGTGACGAACGGCGCTGCGACTGCGGCCTGTCCGCCTCCTGCCGTCGCGATCAAAGCCTCCCCGTACAGCAACTTTTCGCGGTAGAGGGTCTCGAGCGTCTTGCCGATGTAGTCGTCGAAAGCACCGACCGACAGGGACTCACCGAGCTCTCGCCGGTACGCCTCAATCGACCGCACGTGCTGTAACGTGAGCGGGATTTGGGCGACATGCAGCGGCGCCACAGCCGCTTCCGACATTCCAGTCGCAGCGGAGATCAGGCGGTACTTGATCCGGGTCGAGTCGAGAACAGCGCCTACGTGAAGGCAGTAGATACACGGACCACTGTCCGTCAGGTGGACAGAGCAACTGACTTGCTCGGTTCCGCATGCAGCATCGATAACGTCGAGAGGCATCGCGTCTTGAATCTCGCGCCGCGAGGCGACGCTATCGACGGCGGATAGGACCAAGGGCAGTTGCGCATCCCGCGCACGCTCGGCGACGAAGTCTTCGAATCGTTTCTGGTGAGGCCGGACGTCGAGGCCTGCTTGATGCGCGAGCGCGCTTTCGACAACTTCGACCTTCGCTGCTTCCTCGGCCGCGAGTTGCTTGGTTGCCAGTATCGCGCGACCAGGGTTGTGCCCTCGCAGGCAGTCATCATCGACGACATCGAGCTCCCCGCTGAACTCGGGCATGTGAGCAAAGAGGTACGCGGTTGCACCTCCGACCGAACCGGCACCAACGAGGACCGCGACGACCTCCACCGGAGGCGGCAAGTCGGGCTCGTCGATTGGCCCGCTGCCCGCTTCGAGCGTGAGCGCGCTCGAGTACGACGACTCGATGATGAAAGCCGCACGCGCGAGTCTGTGGCGGAGCGCGAGTTGGAAGATCTGGCTGGCGCCCCTACACGCAGCGATCAATGGACCGACGGGAACCATCGCCCCGCGATCAGGTAATTGAGACGGGGACGCTCCGACGTACGACTGCCAACCAGCCCCGTCGACGTACACGTCGGCGCCGTCTCCTAGTCCGACGCGAATCGTCGCGAGTGGATCGCCTTCCGGCGATTGCGGGCAACAGCCGTGAGCGCGCGCCTGCTCAAGACGGTCAAGAAGCAGCGCCGCTCCGGGCGGCAGGAGCGCGTCTGCCGGTGCGTCCGCGTCGACCACGAGCTCGATTCGCGGGAAGAGCCGGCCGAGCAGATCGACGAGGGTCAGTGCGAGGAGTTGATGGCGCCACGTCGGAACGCCGTCCGGCAACACGACGCGAACGGGCCGCTCGAGAATCTCGAGAACTTCGTCTTCGCTGCCGGCGTCGCCGCGTTGAATCGTGCGCAAGCGCCAGTCCGTCATACGATCACCTGAAACCGTGCCCGCACTTCGGCCGGCTCAAGCTCCACCCAGCCCGCATCGTGGTGCAGCTCATTGACGGAGCATCTCTCGAGCTCGATCGGCGATCGCGCGAAGAAGGGCACGACGATGGAGATCGCGTTAGCGTGGCTGATCAGCATGTTCTCGTCGTCGAGCTCCGAGTGATATGCGTCAGTCGGGTGTGAGTGAACTCTGATCAGGACGAAGACCCCCTCCGGCAGCTCAGAGATCAGCCGCGATAGCCCTGCCTGCGTCACCTCGACGGAGACACCGAGCTCGCTTCGACGGCCAACCTGTTCGGGCACGTACGCGCCAAGCACGGCAGCGGTTGTCTCATCGACGAGCTTGCCGATCCAGAGCACAACGCCTTCGAGCCCCTTCTCGCCGCGTTTGTGCAGGAAGCTGCGCGTATCGTCGAGGACCTGATCGGGAATCACGTAGTTGCGCAGCGTCGGTGGAATAACTGAGAACGTCATACCATCGTCCAGCGCGTCTGCAGCTCCCCGAGCAGCGTGACGACGATCCAGCCGATAGTCGAGCTTTCGCGCCGTGCGTCCCACGGAGTGTCGGCATGCTGGTCGAGTTCATGGAACTCACGTAGTCCGGGTCTGCAGAAGAACTTGCGATTGTAAATCGGATGAGCCGGAACGATGCCCTGACCCGACGGGTCACGCGGCCATTCATCATCAGGGAGCGGAGACCTGTCCTCGGGACGGAGAAGCTCTGCGAGTGGCGGACGCCCGTTGAAGCCGTCGCAGCCGACTCTCAGGAGTAGGTCACGTGTCGTCTTCTGACCGAGCAGCGGGACACTCTGCGGGATGCCGACGAACAGCAGCATCGCACCTCCGCCTGGAGCGCCGGGGACAACACCACTCGGGATGATCAGCTGTTTCTCGCCGCCCAAGCCCTGAAGCTCACCGGGTGTGAGTTGGGCCGACGCGTTCGTCTCGACGGTGACGTTAAGGAAGATGTCGACGTCTTCGAGCGCAGCATGCTGCACCCGCAACTCGGGGCGCTTGTCGAGCATGCGCTCGAGCTCGGCGAACTGCTCCGAGACGAGCTCGCGTACATCCTCCGGATGCATCGCGGCTAACCGTCGACCGGCTGCCCCGCCTGGATCAGAACGACCTCGCCGGCGTGCAAGCCTGCGTCGCTGATCTTCTCGTTCAGCGGAAGCGACTGCCCGGTGCTCTCGCGCACGATCGTGTACGGAGCGGTCGGCGTCTTGCTGAGGTTGAAGTGGTTGATCGCCTCCTCGAGGATCTTTTCGACCTTGTTCGAGGTGTTGAACTCAGCGTTCTGCCAAGTGCCCGACGTGGACTTGACGGTTAGGCTGACGTGGTGATCGGCCACGGGAAAACCTCCTTGTGCTTGATGACTCTTTGCTCTGCGAGAGTAAATGACGCGTCGGACGACACCCGAGACAGCACCCAGGACATCGTGGCGGGCGGCGTCCGGTGCACCGCTTACGGTTGCTCGAAAAGCGATCGAGGGGGATCAGAGATGCCAGCGTTCAGGCTCGATGAAGTCGTCGCAGCGCGCGACGCAGCACGCGGCTTCAGTTCGATGATGGAGCGCCTTCGGAATGGTTCAGCCCGCCGCTACGTGATCTTCTTCCGCAACCGTCCCCAGGCCGTCGTGCTTCACATCTCCGAGTACGAACGGCTCTTGCACCTGGCTGGCGAGCAGGATCGCGAAGCCGCGTAGCAACTCGGCTCACCACTGACGGCACCTATCCGAGCTGGACCACGCTTCCCGATGAAACAGTGACTTCTCGGCACGTCGCGAAGTATTGGCTGTCACCGACCGCCACCTGTTCGTCCGCTCCACCAGCTATGACCCCCAGATGCACTGGTTGGGATTCGCTGCAAGCGTGATCAAGTCGCTCGCTTGGCCAGCCGCGGCGACGCTGATCCTCTGGTGGCTGCGCGAGCCGATCCGGAAGCGGCTCGCGCACCTTCGACGCGCACGTGTGGCAGGGCAGGAGTTCGAATTCGGCGAGATCTTGGAGGAGGCCGAAGCTGCGGCAAAGGACGCCGCTCTGCCGCCTGCTGGCCCCTCGGTCGGCGAGCCCGCGCTGTCGACAGAGCTGAGCGCAGAAATTTCCTCAGCACCACGTGCCGCAGTAATCGAGGCCTGGCTCGCAGTCGAGCGCGAGCTACAGCTACTCGCGGCGGCCGCTCAGGTGGATACCGATCGCGTTCGGTCGCCGCAGGCGATCGCGAATGAGCTAGTTGAGGGCAGCGTCATCGACCCCGCGCTTGCCACCGTCATCGATGAACTGCGACGCGCGCGTAACGTCGCCGTTCATAGTCGCCCCTACACGGTCGAACCTAGTGAGGTACGCGAGTATGTAAAGCTCGCCGGCCGCGTTAGGAGCGCTCTTCGCCTCGCAGCGGAGGCCCAGACTGCCGCGGCAAGGGGCCAGACGGGATACGACCTGTTCGTCTACCACG
>Ga0193728_1001048_pt1 | contig 13837 bp, 11 predicted proteins | sample U1c1metaG_FD_143037 | JGI IMG/M metagenome (GOLD analysis project Ga0193728, IMG submission 143037) | Soil microbial communities from a riparian zone of the East river system, Colorado, United States - U1c1 | ecosystem: Environmental > Terrestrial > Soil > Riparian zone | place: USA: East River...
AGTCCCTGGCCGCGGCCGCCGCCCCGCTAGTCCCGGGCTGAGCCGCCGACGCGCGAGTAGCCGGTCGGCGGCGGGCCGGGGAACTGGGTGCGAACCGCGCGGATGACCTTGCGGCGCAGGGTCGCCTTTCTGCTCCCGTCCGCATACAGTCGCAGTCGGGACAGCTCCCAGTGGCCGTACTCGGCATGGTCCGTCAGGATGCGCCGGGCCGCGTCCCGTGAGGTGCCCCGCGGCAAGTTGAGCACCAGGTAGGAGTACTCCGCCATCACTCCTTATTGTCCTCTCCCGCGCCGATGGTTCAATCACCTTGAGGAAATCACCTGAGGGTGGCCGGGAACACCCGGCCCGGGGGAGCGAGTTAGTCATGCGGGACGGGCTCCTGCGGTAGCCTCCAGGGCGACCGGGGATGTGAGGGTGGAGATCGTGGCAGCTAGGACGGGAACGTCCGCCAAGGGCAGCGATAAGGACGGCGCCAAGGGCGGCGCCCGGGGCAACGGCGCGCGCAGTAGCGGCGGCCGGGGCAACGGCGCGCGCGCCAACGGCCGCCGGGCGCTGGTCATCGTCGAGTCGCCGAGCAAGGCGCGGACGATCGCGGGCTACCTGGGCGACGGCTATGTAGTCGAGTCCAGCATCGGTCACATCCGCGACATGCCCGACCGGGCGTCCGAAATACCCCTTAAGTACCGCAAGGAACCGTGGGCGCGGCTCGGCGTCAACGTGGATGCCGATTTCGAGCCCCTCTATGTCGTCAACTCCGACAAGCGCCAGCAGGTCTCCAAGCTCAAGGCCGCGCTGAAGGACGTCGACGAGCTCTTCCTGGCCACTGATGAGGACCGCGAGGGCGAGGCGATCGCCTGGCATCTCCTGGAGGAGCTGAAGCCGACCGTCCCGGCCCGCCGCATGGTCTTCCACGAGATCACGCCGGAGGCGATCGCGCGGGCCGTGGCCAGCCCGCGCGAGGTCGACGCGGGGATGGTCGAGGCCTACCAGACGCGCCGCGTCCTGGACCGGCTGTACGGGTACGAGGTGTCGCCCGTGCTCTGGAAGAAGATCATGCCGCAGCTGTCGGCGGGCCGCGTGCAGTCGGTGGCCATCCGCCTGGTCGTGGACCGGGAGCGCGAGCGCATCGCGTTCCGGCCCGCGCAGTACTGGGACCTGGAGGCCGAGTTCGCCAAGCAGGTGGCGGACCGCGCCAGCGCCGACCCGCTCGACCTGACCTCCTTCCCCGCGACGCTGGTGACCGTGGACGGCCGCCGGGTCGCCCAGGGCCGCGACTTCAGCTCGGTCGGCACGCTCAAGCCCGGCGCGGCCGACGGGATCGCGCCGCTGCACCTGGACGGCGCGGCGGCCGCGGCGCTGGCCACCCGGCTCGGCGACGCCGCCACATTCTCGGTGAAGTCCGTCGAGCGCAAGCCCTACCGCCGCCAGCCCTACCCGCCGTTCCGGACGACGACGCTGCAGCAGGAAGCGGCCCGCAAGCTCGGCTTCTCGGCCAAGTACACGATGCAGATGGCCCAGCGGCTGTACGAGAACGGCCACATCACCTACATGCGGACCGACTCCATCACCTTGTCGCAGACCGCGATCACCGCGGCGCGGCGGCAGGCCAGCGAGCTGTACGGCGCGGAGTACGTGCCGGACAAGCCGCGGACCTACACCAGCAAGGTCAAGAGCGCCCAGGAGGCGCACGAGGCCATCCGCCCGGCCGGCGACTCGTTCCGGCGCCCGGCGGCGACCGGCCTGTCCGGCGACCAGCTCCGGCTGTATGACCTGGTCTGGAAGCGGACCGTGGCCTCGCAGATGAAGGACGCGACCGGTGAGTCGGTCGCGGTCCGCATCCTCGGCCAGGCCCCGGCCGCCGAGCCGATCACCGTCGTCGGGTCCGGCGCGCAGCCGGCCCAGACCACGCCCGGCCGCGTGGCCGAGTTTGGCGCCTCGGGCAAGATCATCAGCTTCTACGGCTTCCTCAAGGCTTACGTCGAGGGCTCCGACGACCCGGACGCCGAGCTCGACGACAACCAGCGCCGCCTGCCGTCGCTGGCCGAGGCCGACCCGCTGGACGCGGTGAACCTCGCGGCCGCCGAGCACGCCACCCGGTCCCCGGCCCGCTACACCGAGGCCTCGCTGATCAAGGAGCTGGAAGACCGCGAGATCGGCCGGCCGTCGACCTACGTGACGATGATCAGCACCAACCTCGACCGCGGCTACCTGTTCAAGAAGGGCACCGTCGTTTACCGCCTTCGCCGTGGTGGCCCTGCTGGAGCAGCACTTCGCCCAGCTCGTGGACTACGACTTCACCGCCCGGATGGAGGACGCGCTCGACGACATCGCCAAGGGCGAAGCCGAGCGGGTACCGTGGCTGACCCGGTTCTACTTCGGCGCGGACGGCGAGGAAGGGCTCAAGGAGCTCGTCAGCGACCTGTCCGACATCGACGCCCGGGGCGTGAGCTCGTTCCCGCTGGCGGGCACGGACATCGTCGTGCGGGTCGGCCGGTACGGTCCCTACCTCGAGCAGGACGGCCAGCGGGCCAACGTGCCCGAGGGCACCGCGCCGGACGAGCTGACCCCGGAGTTCGCCGCCGAGCTGCTGTCGCGGCCGAGCGGGGAGAAGATCCTCGGCACCGACCCGGCCAGCGGCAGGACGATCGTGGCCAAGGCCGGCCGCTTCGGCCCCTACGTGACCGAGCAGCTGGAGGAGGGCGCGAAGGACAAGCCGCGGACCGCCTCCCTGCTGAAGTCGATGGACCTCGACAGCATCACCCTCGACGACGCGCTGCGCCTGCTGACGCTGCCCCGAACGCTGGGCGACCTCGACGGGGAACCGGTAACCGTGCAAAACGGTCGCTATGGACCCTATGTCAAGAAGGGGGACGACAGCCGCTCGCTGGAGTCTGAGGAGCAGATGTTCACGGTGACGCTCGATCAGGCCAAGGAGCTGTTCGCCCAGCCCAAGACCCGCGGCCGCCAGGCGCGCACGGCCGCCCCGCCGCTGCGCGAGCTCGGCAACGACGCCGCCAGCGGGAAGCCGATCGTGCTCAAGGAAGGCCGGTTCGGGCCCTACGTGACCGACGGCGAGACGAACGCCTCGCTGCGCAAGGGCGACACGGTGGAGGACATCACCACGCAGCGGGCCATCGAGCTGCTGGCCGAGCGGCGCGCCGCGGCGCCCGCGCCCAAGCGGCGGCCCGCGGCCGGGACCGCCCGGACGGCCAAGCCGAAGGCGGCCACGGCCAGGGCCGCGACGGCTAAGACGGCGACGGCCGCCAAGGCCAAGGCGCCGGCCAAGCCGCGGGCCAGGGCAAAGCCGAAGGAGAGCTAGCCGGCCGCGTTGTGCCGATACGCTGGCCCAGTGAACATTAGGTCCCCTTTGGGCGAGCGGGAGCGTCAGGGCGGCGTGCTGTCGATCCGGCCGTTCCGGCGGCTCTGGATTTCGTTGTCGCTGTCCAGCCTCGGGGATTGGCTGAGCCTGCTGGCCCTCTCGGTTCTCGCCAATGACCTCGGCGGCAGCCGGGGCGCGGTCGCGGTCAGCGGCGTCTGGCTGACCTCCCTGCTGCCGGCCCTGATCTTCGGGCCGCTGGCCGGGGCGATCGCCGACCGGTTCGACCGCCGCCTGAACATGATCATCGGCGACGTGGTCCGGGCCGTCCTGTACATCTCGATCCCGCTCAACCTGGCCGTGGGCGTGGTCGACAAGCTGACCTGGCTGTACGTGGCGCAGTTCCTGGCCTCGTGCGCGTCGCTGTTCTGGTCGCCCGCCAAGGATGCCTCGGTGCCGAACCTGGTGCCGCCGGACAAGCTCGAGCAGGCGAATCAGCTCAGCCTGTTCACCACGTACGGGACGGCGCCGATCGCGGGCCTGCTGTTCTCCATTCTGGCCCTGGCCAGCCGGGCCCTGGGCCAGGTATCGCCTTACTTCGCGACTAATCCGGTTAACCTCGCGCTGTATTTCAACGCGGTCACCTTCGTGGTGTCGGCGCTCACCATTGTCTCGCTGCGCGAACTGCCGCGCCGGACGGCCGGGACGGGCGGGGTCTCGTCGCCGTCGGTGCTCAAGTCGATCTGGGAGGGCTGGCGCTTCCTCGGCCAGACCCGGGTGGTGCGCGGCATCATCCTGGGCATGACCGGCGCCTTCGCGGCCGGCGGCGTGGTCGTCGGCCTCGGGCCGTCCTACATCAAGAACACCCTGCAGGGCGGCAGCGCGGGCTGGGGGGCCGTGTTCTCGGCCATCTTCTTCGGCCTGGCCCTCGGCATGTTCCTGGGGCTGCGCATCCTGCACGGGTTCTCCCGGCGGCGGCTGTTCGGCCTGTCGATCGCCGCCGCGGCGCTGCCGCTGGCGCTCATCGCGGTGATCCCCAACCTGATCGTCGTCATCATCCTGGTGCTCCTGCTCGGCGCGTGCGCCGGCGTGGCCTACGTGACCGGCTACACCGTCGTCGGCCTGGAAGTGGACGACGACACCCGGGGCCGGACCTTCGCCTTCCTGCAGTCGGCCATCCGGGTCATCCTGTTCGCCGTCATCGCGATCGCGCCCTCGCTGGCGGCCGGCCTCAGCGCCCTGGTGCGCGAGATCACCGGCGGGTCGGTGCTGCGGGTGGCCCACGTCAGCTACGGCAGCGTCGGGTACAACCTGGTGCTGCTGCTGGCCGCCGTGGTCGCGCTGACGCTCGGCCGGGTGTCCTACCACCAGATGGACGACCGGGCCGGGATGCCGCTGCTGCCCGACCTGCACCGGGCCCTGCGCCGCGAGGAGCCCGCCCCGGTGCCCGGCCGCGCCGAGCCCGCCCCGGACCGCCACGAGCGGCGCGGGCTGCTGCTGGCCCTGGAGGGCGGCGAGGGCGCCGGCAAGTCGACGCAGGCCCGGCTGCTGGCCATCTGGCTGCGCGACCAGGGCTTCGACGTGGTCGCCACGCACGAGCCGGGCGCGACCAAGGTCGGGATGCGGCTGCGCGCGCTGCTGCTGGACAACACCCACCAGGGGCTGGCGCCGCGGGCCGAGACGCTGATGTACGCGGCCGACCGGGCCGAGCACGTCGCCGCGGTCATCCGCCCGGCCCTCGAGCGCGGCGCAGTCGTGGTCACCGACCGCTACGTGGACTCGACGCTGGCCTATCAGGGCGCCGGCCGGCAGCTTCCGGTCGCGGAGATTGCCGAGCTGAACAAGTGGGCGACCGGCGGCCTGCAGCCGGACCTGACCATCCTGCTCGACCTGCCGCCCGCCGAGGGCCTCGGCCGCCGGGCCCGGTCCGGCGACCGGCTGGAGTCCGAGCCCACCGAGTTCCACCAGCGGGTCCGGGCCGGGTTCCTGACCCGGGCCCAGGCCGATCCCGGCCGCTACCTGGTCCTGGACGCCCGGCAGGACCCCGGCGAGCTCAGCCGCGAGATACAGTCACGGGTGCGTGACCTGCTGCCCGACCCCGTGCCGCTGATGGCCGAGGAGATCACGGGCAGCTTCCCGGCGGTGCGGGACTGACGAGGAGGGCGGCGGACTGACCATGAGCACGCTAGCCGCGGATCTATCGGCCGCGGGCGCTCCCGGCACCGGCGCGTTCCGCGCCCTGGTCGGCCAGGAGCCTGTCGTCGAGCAGCTCAGCCGGGCCGTCGCCGCCGCGCACGACCCCGGCGCCGGGGGCAGCGGGATGACGCACGCCTGGCTGTTCACCGGCCCGCCGGGTTCGGGCCGGTCGGTGGCCGCCCGCGAGTTCGCCGGCGCGCTGCTGTGCCCCCGCCACGGCTGCGGGGAGTGCCCGGCCTGCCGCCAGGTCGCGGTCGGCTCGCATGCCGACCTGCTGCTGGTCCGGCCGGACGGACTGTCCTACGGCGTCCGCCAGACCCGCGACCTGGTCCTCAAGGCGGCGACCGCGCCGGTCAGCGGCCGCTGGCGGGTGGTCTTGTTCGAGGACGCCGACCGGGCCACCGAGCAGGCCGCCAACGCCCTGCTCAAGGCGATCGAGGAGCCCGCGCCGCGGACCGTCTGGCTGCTGTGCGCCCCGTACGCCGACGACCTGCCGACGACCATCCGGTCGCGCTGCCGCCTGGTGACGCTGCGCACCCCGCCGACCGCGGCGGTCGCGGCCGTCCTGCGGGCCGAGGGCGTCGGCGCGGAGCAGGCGCTGGAGGCGGCCCGGGCCTCGAACGGCCACATCGGGCGCGCCCGGCGGCTGGCCACCGACCCTCAGGCGGCCCGGCGCCGGGCCGACGTGCTCGCGGTGCCGCGGCACGTGGGCAGGCTCGGCGACGCCCTGGCCGCCGCCGACAGGCTGGTCAAGGCGGCCAAGGCCGACGCTGACGCGGCGGCGGCCGAGCTGGACGAGCCCGAGCGCGATGCCATGCGCCGGGCCTACGGCGAGGGCTCGACCGGCAAGGGCGTCGCCGCGGCCATGCGCGGCGCGGCCGGGGCGCTGAAGGACCTGGAGGGCCGCCAGAAGTCGCGGGCGACCCGGGTGCAGCGCGACTCGCTGGACCGGGCGCTGCTCGACCTGGCCGGGTTCTACCGGGACGTGCTGGCCATCCAGCTCGGCGCGGACGTGGAGCTGGCCAACGAGGGCCAGCGCGACGAGCTCGGCGCGCTCGCGGCCGCGTCCGGGCCGGAGGCCACGGTACGCCGGATCGAGGCGATCATGAAATGCCGGGAGCGGCTGGCCGTGGCGGTGGCGCCGCTGCTGGCCGTCGAGGAGATGACCATCGCACTGGTGGGGGACCGGTCCCGCCCGTAGCCACGGCCGTCTCTCTTCGGTGCATGGTTCGCGGCGCGGTATCCGTTTCGGGAGAATTTGGGGTTACCTGCGAGGGGCCGCGTCGTGATCGCACCGTAATGTAGTGCGGGTGACCATGATGATGGCGGTGAGTTTCCAGCGGAGCGGCCGCCTGTACTACCTGGACCCGGGTCCCTACCAGGTGTCGGTCGGGACCAAGGTGCTGGTGCCCACCGACGCTGGTCCCGAGGTCGCAGAGTGCGTCTGGGCGCCGCAGTGGGTCGACGATGAGATCGGCGGGCTGCCGGTGTGCGCGGGCCTGGCGGGCGACGCGCACCTGAGCCGGGACGAGGCGAACCGGGAACGGCGGGGGGAGGCCAAGGTCGCGGCCCGGCGGCTGATCCGCGAGCACGGCCTCCCGATGAAGGTCATCGCGGTGGACTACCTGGACGAGCCGAACGTCTTCACCATCTACTTCGGGGCGCCGCACCGGGTCGACTTCCGGGAGCTGGTCCGGGACCTGGCCGGGAAGCTGCGGGCGCGGGTGGAACTGCGCCAGATCGGGCCGCGCGACGAGGCCCGGCTGCAGGGCGGGATCGGCCCGTGCGGGCGGGACCTGTGCTGCGCGACGTTCCTCAAGGACTTCGAGCCGGTCTCCGTCCGGATGGCCAAGGATCAGGACCTGCCGGTGAACCCGCTGCGGATCGCCGGGGCCTGCGGGCGGCTGATGTGCTGCCTGAAGTACGAGCACCCGCTGTACCAGGACTTCCGGGCCAGCGCCCCGAAGCTCGGCGAGAGCGTGGAGACGCCGGACGGGCCGGGGACGGTGGTAGGGCACAACGTGCCGGGTGATCGCGTCGTCGTGAAGCTGGCCGAGGACGGCCGGCGGACCGCCTGCCCGAAGGCGAGCGTCTGCGGGTCGCGGCAGGCGCACGATGCGATGTACGGGGGCGCGCGCGACACCCCGCCGGACCGGTAGACTCTTCCAGCCGCCGCGTTCCGGGCGGCAGGCCGCCTTAGCTCAGTCGGCAGAGCGATTCACTCGTAATGAATAGGTCATCGGTTCGATTCCGATAGGCGGCTCCACCCCCTGGCCTGGGAAACACCTGGTATCAAGACCGTTCTCCTGCACGACCGCGAGCGCGGCGCCCTTTTCGAGCATGAGCGTGGGGGCCGAGTGCCGCGTCGCGTGCACCCGCGTCCTGGGCAGGCCGGCCGCCTTCAGAGGAGCTGAGCGTCGCCAGCCACGATGAGATCATGGCCACGTTTACGGCCGGCCAGCACGTCTCCGTCGCCCACATCGAGAAGCGGGTACGACGAGATCATCGACCGCAAGAAGGCGCGCCGCTTCACCGCGACGCCCCAGCACCGGCCGAGGTCGGACATGAGATGTCCGCGTCAGCGAACGCGAACCGCGGGAGGGCATGTGAGCGAGCCAGAACCGCTGCCTGGCGGAAAGCAACAAGAAGAGCAGCAGGCGCCGGCGCCCCCGCCGCCCCCGGAAAATGCTTTCGCTCCATGGAGCAGGAGATTTCTGCGGAACGCCGCGCTCTGGCTGATGCTCGCGATCGTTGGGGGCATCGTGCTCGCTGGGATAGCGGATTCGCTACTTACCAGGCTGGCCACCTTCATCCAGATCATCCTCATTTCGCTGTTTTTGTCATTCGCAATCGAGCCGGCCGTCGACTTCCTGGCCAAGCGGGGATGGCGCCGCGGCATCGCTACGGGCCTGGTGTTCGTGGTCGTGTTTCTCATGATCGCCGGACTGATAGCGCTGCTCATCCCGGCAATCGTGACGGGCACCAGGCAACTCCTGGCGGCCGCGCCCGACTTGGTGCAGAACCTCTCCCGGTATCTTCGGCCGTTCGGAGTCAAACTCGATCAAACTCATATCCAGGAACAGCTGAGAACTTACGGCAGCAAATTGATCGCCGGCGCAGGAAGCCTGCTAGGCGGCGTCCTGAACGTCGCCACCGGCATCCTCGGTGGCGTATTCCAGGCCGTCACCATCGCCCTGTTCACGTTTTACATGGTCGCCCGGGGACCGCAGCTGCGGCGGGCCGTCCTGTCACGCTTCAAGCAGGAGCGGCAGCGGCAGATCCTGTTCGTCTGGGAACGGGCGATTGAGCAAACCGGCGGCTACTTCTACTCGAGGCTCCTGCTAGCCCTCATCAACGGCCTGCTGATGTATGCGGTGCTTCGCTGGCGAGGTGTCCCCTTCGCTGCCCCGCTGGCCTTGTTCGAGGGATTCACCGCCGAGTTCATCCCGATCGTCGGCACCTACATCGCAGGAGCGGTGCCCGCCCTGGTCGCCCTGCTCTATGACCCGGTCGACGCTCTGGTCGTCATCATCTGGATCCTGCTGTACCAGCAGATCGAGAACTACCTGCTCGGTCCGCGACTGACGGAGCGGACGATGAACCTATCAGCGCCGGTCGCGTTGGCAGCAGCGCTCATCGGCGGGTCCCTCGGCGGGATCTTGTTCGCATTCCTGGCGTTGCCTGTCGCCGGCGTGATCCAGGCAGCAGTCGGGGCGTACGGCCGCTACTACGAAGTGGTCGAGGGCAGCGGGGCCGTGCGACCTGCCACGGCACCAGAACCGGAGTCTCGACATCCCCGTCGCAGAAGTCGCTGGATCCGCAGGAAAGGCTCCAGCGAGCCACCGCCGAAGGACGACGAGCCGCCCCGACATTAACGCAGCGGGGCAGCCGGCCCGGTCAGGACGCCAGGCACCGCCGCCGCCGCTGCGCGCTCCTGATGGCCCTGCCGGACGTCTTTCCCTGGGTGCGGTTTCTCCCGGTCGAGGACGTACAGCGGTTCCTCGTAGAGCTGGTCGAAACGGTCGCAGCATCGTCTGAACTGGGCAACATGGCTGCCCTGGCGCCTGTCGTGGCCGCCTGGCGGGACACGGCGGAGATCTACGCCGACCCTGAGCTGTACCAGGCCCTGTCCGCCCCACTGGAGGGCACTGATTACGGGCCGGTTCCGGCTCCGGTCGCAGAGTGAGCCCGAAGCGGGGCGACCGGGTGGCCCCGCCGCCTGGCCCTGGCGATTGGGACATCCGGTTTCATGACAATGCCGCGGCCAGCGGCTGGGAAGAACTCTGCCGCCATGCGCCCGCTAACACTCTCAGGGCCTGGCAGCTTATGCGCGCCCGGCCCGGGCCCCCGGAAACGGAGCGGCATCACCACCTTCGCGCTGACCTCTCCACCAGGAAGGTCGGTCTGCACTCAGCACCCGACGCGCCGCGGTTAGCCTGTCGCTGTGCGCCGTGAGTCTGCCCGCGTTCTGCTGGTCGACAGCGGCGACAGGCTGCTGCTGGTCCGGTCTCTATCGCGGCCAGCCTGAGCTCGGCGCCTTGTGGCACACCCGGGGCGGCGGAATCAAGGATGGCGAGCAGGCAGCCGAGGCGGCCGCCGACCGAACTCGCGCAAACAGCAGAAACGGTCGTCCCGGACGGCCTGGCCGCCGGCCGCCCGGCAGCCGACCTGTCCGCAGAAAGCCCACCGGCGGCGCCATTTCCGTCAAGACTTGCCCTCGAATATCCCACGCTAATCGGGCGGCCACGGCGTGGATGCTTGGCCGGCGCTGAGCGCGGGGATGCTGCACATGACAACGCGAGATGGCCGCCGACCTGGGCAGGACGGCGTCGGCCGGGTCACGATAGGCGCGCAAGCAGCAAGCGGTCGGAGGTGTAAATGGCGCAGCGGGAAAGCGCGGGACAGCTGGCGGATAACGCCGACGACCACGCCGGCGGCGCGCTGCTCGGCATCCTCGCTCAGGTCCCGGACGTCGCCGTGAGGCAAGTCGGCTGCACCGAGGTCGACGATGGCGTCATGTCCTACTCGATCAGCGTCAAGCTGCCCGATGGCCGCGAGCTGCTCGTCGACGTCGAGGACATCTAGCACACCGAGCGCGAGACGGACTGGGGCAAGGAGGTCTGGCTGTCGCGCAAGGGAGCGATCAACGCCGCGGCGGGCGTGGCCGGGCTGATCCCCGGCTCGATGGGCACCCGCTCCTATGTCGTCACCGGCAAGGGTAACCGGCAGTCGCTGAACTCCTCACCGCACGGTGCCGGGCGTGAGTACAGCCGGTCGGCGGCCCGCCGGAAGTTCACCCTGGCCGAGCTGGACACGGCCATGGCCGGCATCGAGTGGCGCCGCACGGACGCTTTCCCGGACGAGATTCCCGGCGCCTACAAGCCGGTCGAGGTCGTCATGCGCGATGCCAGCGACCTCGTAGAGATCGCCATGAACTCCGCCAGGTCCTCAACGTCAAGGGCGACTGAGCCGGGTCCTGACAAATAAAAGATTTGCATTCGCCGGACATCTCCCGCACACTTAGAAGTGTCGGAAGAACCGGCGGCCTTACGAGGAGGACACCGTGTATACCTGGTCACCCAGCTTCGAGCAGGACGGGCGCACAGCCCGATGCTCGAATCTCATGCTGAGTGCGATCGGGCGGCTGGTGCCAACGTAGACGCGGAAACGCTGACGCGACGGCACCGCCCCCAGGACCTCCTGGCGGGCGGTTTCTTATTTCACTGGGACGTAGCTCAACGGTAGAGCTCCGGTCTCCAAAGCCGATGATTGAGGGTTCGATTCCTTCCGTCCCAGCGAAGCCATGCCTGCGGGCAAAAAGGCTTGCACATTGTCAACTGCACAGTGGGAAACGCCAGTGCGGCCGGCGGGCCGCACGCATTGACGCCTGGCTGTCCCGTCCGGCTTGGCCCGGCCGGGACAGCCAGGCGCATGGGCCGCTAGCTCATCGTCGGACGCGTGCCTGTGTCGCAAGCAGGAGGTGCGGGGTTCGAGCCCCCGGTGGTCCACGCGCGAGGCTCTCTAGCTGAGACGGATTAGCGTCCCGCTGAAACCGGGGAGAGGCAGGTTCGGTACCTGCGGGAGCCACCGCGCCTCACAAGCGCCGCAAGCATAACTGGTGATGCACTCGACTCTTAATCGAGAGAATGGGGTTCAAGTCCCTGGCGGCGCACCCGTACCGGTGCCGGATCGTCTAACAGGCAGGACAGCGGGCCCTGACCCCGTCAATCGAGGTTCGAATCCTTGTCCGGCAGCAGTGCCTCTGTAGCTCACCGGGAAGAGCGTCCGCCTCGTAAGCGGAAGGCAACTGGTTCGAGGCCAGTCAGAGGCTCGGCGCTCTCGTAGCCCAATGGCAGGAGGCACCAGCCCGAGGTGTGGGTAGGTGGCTCCATGTGGATGTAGCTCAGCAGGGAGAGCGCGGCGTCGCCATCGCCGAGGTCGCCGGTTCAATCCCGGCCATCCACTCCAGACCGCCCTAGCCCAATTGGTAAGAGGCGCCACGCTCAGACCGTGGATGATCAGGGTTCGAGTCCCTGGGGCGGTACGCACGCAGGATAGCTGGCCGATCGGTAAGGCACCCCGTTGGAAGCGGGCGATCGGGGCGCGAGTCCTGAGCAGGTTCAACTCCTGCGCCATCCGCCGTGGAAAGTGAACCCGCCCGGGCGGGCGCCGGCTCGAACCCGGCTGGGCGAGAAATCGCTGGGGATCAAGGCCTCCACTTTCCTCTCTGGAATGCACCCCGCCGGCGCGGGAACGGACCCTGAAAGCTAGTGCGCGGCCGCGAGGCCGCGGAGGCTCGACACACCTCTGCATTCCGCTGGCCGCGACCCAGCTGGTCGACGGGACCTGTCTGATCCGAGGGTTCAAGTCCCGCCCGGCCAACGCGCCCGCGCCCGACTGGCCGGGCACCGGACTTTTAATCCGGACTGCAGGGGTTCGAGTCCTCTGGGCGGCACCGAACACCTCAATGGCCCCATCGTCTATGGGTTAAGATCCCGGACCTTCACTCCGGGGAACAGGGTTCGACTCCCTGTGGGGCTGCCGCGCGGTGGTGTAACAGGAACATGCCGGGCCCATAACCCGGGTGATGCGGGTGCAACTCCCGTCCGCGCTACCATCGATCTCGTGTCGTTCAACGGCAGGACGCCGGACTGTTAATCCGGCTATGGAGGTTCGAGTCCTCCCGCGAGAGCGCCAGGGGTCGTAGCTCAGTCAGGTCAAGAGCGCCGGGCCGTCAACCCGGAGGTCGCGAGTTCAAATCTCGTCGGTCCCGCTGAATTGCTGATCATGGAGGATGAACCGGTCAGGGACCGGGCTCCGTTGCTAGCGGATGCGCGCCGCGAGGCGTGGCTTTCGAATAGTCCGTCCTCCGCCGTGCCCGCACCTCCAGCGGGTACCAGGTCCCTGTCGCCAACGGACAGGCAAGCAGCTTACGAAGCTGCCGATGCGGGTTCGACTCCTGCCAGGGACGCGCGCACGCGATTAGCTCAGCGGCAGAGCAGCCCGTCCACACCGGGCAGGCCGGCGGTTCGATTCCGTCATCGCGTACTGAGGATGAGGCCGAAGGATCGAAGCGCCGGGCCGTGACCCCGGTCCAAGCCGGGTTTGAGTCCCGCCATCCTCCCCAGCTCGAGTCGGTGGCAGAGCGGTCGATTGCGCCTGGCTGTAGACCAGGTTCCGCGGACACGGTGGTTCGAATCCATCCCGGCGCACCACGGCCCGGCCCAGTGTCCCGCTCGGCCTTATGGGTCACACGGGCCTCATGGGCTTGGGCGGCTCCCGGCCGACGAGGCTGGCGAGATCTCGTTTCGTGGCCTTGGCCCTTAGCGGTTCGGATCGCCCCCTCATATTGGCGGACGAAACGAACCGCTGAGGGCAGGGCGCTTCCACCATGACCCGCCGCTCCCGAAAGGCCCCGGGTTCTTGAGCCTGGTGAGCCTGGTGAGCCTGGTGAGGTCTGTCGCGCCGACGTCGGGTGCCCCGCCCGACGCCGGCCGCTAGCTAGTCGTTGACGGCACGCACGCTTCCGTGGTCCAGCGGATAGGACACCAGCCTCCGAAGCTGGAGTCGCAGGTTCGATTCCTGCCGGAAGCACTGACTGATGCCACTCCGAACGAAAGGCATCACCCGGTCGCATGCCCGAGCGGTGAGGGGATCGCCTGCAAAGCGATCCAGGCCGGTTCGACTCCGGCTGCGGCCTCCGGGCGTTTCCCACTGCGCGAACCGCCATCCCCGGCCAGCCAGGCCTAGTGCGCCAGCGCGTGCCAGTGCGCGGTGACGAAGGCCGGATCGGCGACCCAGATCCCGAGGGCCACCAGCGCCACG
>Ga0193728_1001050_pt1 | contig 13812 bp, 12 predicted proteins | sample U1c1metaG_FD_143037 | JGI IMG/M metagenome (GOLD analysis project Ga0193728, IMG submission 143037) | Soil microbial communities from a riparian zone of the East river system, Colorado, United States - U1c1 | ecosystem: Environmental > Terrestrial > Soil > Riparian zone | place: USA: East River...
ATCCTCAAGCAATCGTAAGGCTTCAGATAGTTCGTACCTTCAAGAGGCGTACCGGGTATGGCCAGCAAGAAGTTGACGGGAATAGATTGGGGGTCTAGCTCACGCAAGGCCAGTGAAACATCAATAATGTCCGCTTCTGTCTCACCTTGCCCGAAGATAGCTCCTGTACAGAGCTTGAGCCCTGCACGCCGAGCGGCCAGTAATGTATTCACACGATCCTGATAGGTATGTGTTGTACAAATCTCCGGATAGTACCGTTCGCTGGTATTCAGATTGTGGTTGAGCTGTTCAACGCCTGCATCATATAAGTGCCGTGCTTTTTCTTCAGAAATAATCCCAACAGTACAACAGATAGCGATGTCAACTTCTTCCTTGATCTTACGTACGGTGCTAGCTATATAACCAACCTCTCGATCAGTAGCTCCACGTGTGCTTATAGCGATGCAATAGCGCAGACTGCGAGACGCTTTAGCCTGCTTCGCACCCTCTAAGAGCTTCTGCTGGCTCACAAGAGGATATTTTTCAATATCTGCCGTTGATATTCTGGATTGTGAGCAGTAGTGACAATCTTCTGGGCAGAGACCGCTTTTGGCATTGATCAGCATATGCAGATGCACACTTTTGCCACAAAAGTGATATCTTACCTGATAAGCCGCATCAAGCAAGGCTAAAATATGTTGGTCTGGACAGTGCAACACGGCCTGACATTCCTCGCGTGAGAGGACCTGTCCTGCGATAGCTTTGTCTGCAAATAGCTGAAAATTCACTTGCTGCTCTAATTTTCTACCCATCCCATGAAGCTTTCTCCTGTTGGAGATACTGATCCACATCAATACTTTCCCAAATTTCTTTGCCCAAGCCTTCCAACTCTAAAATACTGTGAAGGGGCAATGCCTTTTCTCGAATATGCGGAGGAAGTTTTTGAAATCGCTTCCCAAATTGAGGCTCAAAGAAGTTTTTCAAGATCGTCAACCGTAAGATAGTTTTGAACGTTTCCTGTCGCAATATCGGCTTCTATTTTGGCATAGACACATTCTTGATATGCAATAGACTCATGACTCGCAAGTGTTGCGGCCCATTTTTCATCCCATTCCATCGCCGTAATTTTCTCTAGAATGTCCTTTGCAAGCATACTTTGGTTTTTGGGTGAGAGCTTTTCTGCTCGTTCCCATGCGTCCTTAAGTTGATCGATTGCCATATTCTTTCCTTTCTGGGTACCCCTTTCTTCAGATAGAGCTGCTGCCTCCGAAGAAAGAGCCCTCTAGACAACACTTACGTTGCTCTAGCCTTCCGGGCAAGCCCCTAGCTTTTAATAAGCAGGGGGTTGTTGACTTGCATCACCGTCTCCTTATAGTGATATATAGAGAGTATACTCTCTATATCAATAATGATCAAGGGTTATTTAAAGTGCTAAAGTGTTATTGATATATTAAAAATGTTCTTGACAGCACTAAACCCGCCGCAAGCCGCGAGGTTTCAACCAGCTACGCGGATAGGCGGGTTTGTCCGTGGCTTTAGCCAGAGGTCCGTTTGCTCGTGATACCTTCACAAAAAGTCTTATCTTGTTACACAATTATTTGATGTTACAGATTTGAATATGCAACGTTATAGATATGAGAGACGATTTATTGAAAGGATGGTCCTAGACATGGCAAAAGCAACTACGACGATTAGACAGGTCTTAAACTATCAAGCCGACTATGCTGCGTGGTTTGCTGCCAATCAGGACCTCTATAATCAGACATGCTCTTTCTATTTCGGGGTCATCCAAGCGCATGAGAAAGTCTTAGACCTCTCCAATAAAGAAGCTCTCACGGTTCTTGAAAAGCTTACTCACACGACCCAGAGTAATCCCCATCCCATCATGCCACTCTCTGAAATCGCAGAGGACATTCCTGCCATGTTCCGACGTGCCGCTATCAATGCGGCTCTTGGGTCAGCCCGTTCCTTCTACTCAACCCTGGGCAAGTGGCGCAAGCGAAAAGAGAAAGCGCAGACCAAGGGGAAGAAATTCACAGAACGTCCGCCTGTTCCCCCTCGTTCATGGAACAAGTCCGCCACGCTCTATGCAGGGCAGTGGAAGGAACGGGCAGGTTCCTCCATCATGATCAAGGTGTGGACGGGAAGTGTTTGGAGTTGGGTCAAGGTTCGTATCACTGGACGGGAAATCCCCGCTGGGGTCGAGATGGGAAGTCCACAACTCATCCGAAAAGGCAATCACTGGTGGTTGCATACTCCTGTTGAAAAGCAGTTCAAAAGTCCTGCAAAGATTGAGAAACAAGTCACCACCAACGCACAAACAAAGATCTGTTCAGTCGATCTGAATTTAGACCAACATTTAGCGGTATGCACTGTCCGAACGGTTGAAGGTTCGATCCTCGCCACCACGTTTATCAGTGGTGGTAGATGGGTAAATGGCCTTAGGAAGAAACAGCTCGGACGGATTGCCCGCAACCTAGCATCATCGTGGAAGGCGAACAAGACAATGCCGATCTGTGGCGCAAGATCCGCAACACAGATGATCACATTGCTCACCTTGTGAGCGCTCGCATTGTCCAGTTCGCCAAGCAGCACGAAGCAAGCATACTTGTGTTTGAACACCTTGGCAATCTCAAACCAGCCAAAGGTACGTATAGCAAACGAGGCAATAGCAAACGAGCATTCTGGATGAAAGGGCGCATTTTCAAGTATGCAAAATATAAAGCGTATAACGAAGGGATTATCACCAGTTGGGTCAATCCAAGGAATACTAGCCGTGAATGTGCTCGTTGTCATAGCCTCGTTGCTCGCTATGAAGAGGGAAAACCAGCTGAGGGATATACATATGGAGCCCCTCTGGTATGGTGCCATCAATGTGGCATGAAGGGCAATAGTGATAGGAATGCCAGTCTTGTCATCGGTCAGCGTCTGGTTGCACGCTATCAGAAACCACTCAAGGAAAAGCCTCCAACTCCCCTGGTCGCAGAGAGGGCAGAGCAATCTGCAGGTGTTGTCATCTCCCAAGTTGCCAAAAGCGTCGGAACCCGTCCATCTAACGGAAGCGCAAGGCATGGGGATCACAACGAGCATGGCACCGCTCAGGAAACAGGCACGGGGATGGTTGCGCCTGTTTCAGATATTGCCTGCCAACTACGGCTTCCATTTTGAGTCGGAGCTACGCTTCATTTCTCAGGAAGCCGACTATGCAGGAGTGTCAGAAGCTGCGGGGTTTTAACCCCTGCGGAGTGTCACATAGATGTAATGTCTAGTATCTAGGAGACCCGCTTCCACAACCGCTGCTGCATGATCATTTTAACCTTGACGTTAAAGAGGAGGTGTCAGACCTGCTGCGGTATGCAAGGGCAAACTCCCAACGAAAACTGCTCCCCTAGCTTCTCAAGTGCCTCAGTGGTAACTATCGGCATATATGGAACCTGACCCAACAATGGTGCTTTTCCCCAACGACGAAGTGCGTCCGCGTTTGTCTGCATGGCAAGGTCGTCGTTATCAGGAGCCTGGATATGATTCAACACGATGCCCAGAACCTGACTGCGTTCACGAGCAACAGTCACTGTAAGCGCAGTGTGATTGATGGTTCCTAACTTGTTACATGCTACTACGAGTATAGGTAGATCCAACTCAACCGCTATATCGTGCATACAGAGCTGTGCAGTCAGCGGAACCAGCAGGCCGCCTGCTCCCTCTGCCAATACAACGTCATGCTCAGCGAGAAGTTGTTCATAGCACCTGCGAATATGCTGCATTTCGATCGTGATCCCAGCTCGCTCTGCAGCTATCGCAGGTGCCAATGGTTCCGCAAATGTATAGGGAGTCACCAACTCTTGAGGAGCGCTACAGCCAGAAACTTGGCGCAGGAAAAGCGAGTCCTGTGGCGCGAGGTGATCGCCTTCTTGTGGACACCCTGTCTCTACAGGCTTCATCACTCCCACACGCAAGCCTCGCCTGCAAAGTATGCTAGCAAGTAGGGCGGTTACCACAGTTTTGCCAACGCCCGTATCTGTTCCAGTAATAAAATAACCCTTGCTCACACTAACACCTCGGATATGGTACAGATTGAGTCATACGTGACAGCCAGCAGGAATTGTAACTCCTCTTCAGTGATCGAAAGGGGAGGCATGATTACGACTATATCAGACAAGGGACGCAGAATAACACCTCTACGGCGAGCTTCTTTGATCACGCGTACGCCGACCTTCTCTTTCGCTGAGAAAGCAGCACGAGTCTGCTTGTCTTGCACAAGTTCGATACCGACCATAAAACCGCATTGTCTGATATCTCCCACCAATGGCAGGTGCTTGAAGCGCTCTAACTGTTGAGTCAACAATGCAATCTTTGGTTGGAGCCGCTCGAGTGTCTGATCTTGCTCAAAGAGGTCAAGGTTGGCAAGTGTAGCCGCGCAGGCCAGGGGATTTCCGGTATACGAATGACCATGGTAGAAGGTTCGTCGTTGTTCAATTGGAGCTAAGAAAGCCTGATAGATCTCCTCAGTCGCCAGAGTAGCTGCCAGTGGTAAGTAACCGCCTGTAATACCCTTTCCTAACGCCATCAGGTCAGGTTCAATACCTTCATGTTCGCAGGCAAACATCTTACCCGTTTTACCGAATCCTGTCGCCACTTCATCCACAATCAAGAGGGTCTGGTGGCGCTTGGCAATCTCCCATACCGCACGGGTATAGCCGGGAGGATATACAAATATGCCTGCAGCTCCTTGCACCAGCGGTTCCATGACGACGGCTGCAAGCTCATCGGCATGCTCAGCAATGACCCGTTCGACCTCTTCCAGGCAAGCGAAATGGCACGCGGGATATGATTTGTGAAGACGGCAGCGATAGCAATAGGCATTTGGAGCTTGAACTGTGGGAAAGAGAAGCTGGTGGTACACTTGCTGATAGAGATCGATGCCACCTATACTCATCGAGCCAACGGTGTCCCCATGATAAGCATTGCTCAGTGAGAAAAACTTAGTTTTGCTAGGTTTGGGTGACTCGCACTGCTGCCAATATTGAAACGCTATTTTCAAGGCTATCTCCATAGCGGCAGCGCCAGTGTCCGAGTAGAAGACTCTGCTGAGCTTTCCTGGAGCAATTTCGATCAGGCGTTTACCGAGTTCAATGGCTGATGGATGAGTTAAACCGAGCATGGTTGTGTGTGCTACCCGTTCAAGTTGAGCAATGATAGCCTGATTGATCTCTTGTCGATTGTGTCCATGAACGTTCACCCATAATGATGAAATGCCGTCAAGGTAGCGTTTTCCTTCAATATCAATTAAATAGCTCCCCTCAGCACGCTCAATGACGAGTTGGGGCTCAACTTCCCAGTCTTGTTGCTGTGTGAAAGGATGCCAGAGATAGCGTTTGTCTGCCTGCTCAAGCTGAACTGATGTGAGGTCTTTAGAGAACTGTTCCACGATATTCCTTGAAAGTGCTAGTCGTTGGTTGGAGTGGTTCTCCCTTTTGGGCCGCTGGTGAAAATTTGGCTGATTTGACAGCTAAATCCTGGCAGTAGTGGCGATACAAGTGTATCAGCCACACCGAGTGTCTTGTCAAGTGTGAGAATACCTTCTCGACGTCGATAGATCTCCAGACGCTGTTGCTGCCAATTGACAATCCAGTATTCTTGAGCACCACGACGCGAATACAGCTTCAGTTTGACTTCACGGTCGCGACGTTCGTTTTCTGAACCAAGGGACAGCACTTCAATGAACAGTTCAGGTGAACTGTGAAGCTTCCCATCTGCCTCTAGAGCTATTTCTAGCTGTTCTTGACTAATCCACACAAGGTCAGGGACGACATCGTTATCGTCTGTGAAGATCACCCCCGGTGCATAGTTGACCATGCCTAGCTGTGTTTGGTCACTCCATAGTTGGAGGAGCATGCTGATTCTTACGCAGGCGTATTGATGTTGCCAATGGGGCTGTTTTGACACGTACAGTTCTCCATCCACAATATCGTAGCGTTCGGTGTCTGGTAGCAGTTCTAGATCGTGAGAGGTCCAGTGTAGTGACTTCATGTGGTCTCTCTTCTTGTTCCAATGCAATGATCAAAAAGCGTTCAGGCAGAGTATCCTAGCTACCCGATTTCTGTTGCTGTGCCTCGCGAAGGGGTTGCATACCAACATCCACGGCTTCCTTGATGAGCTGGTATAGTTTCCATGGTAGGATCACGAAAACAGGTTTGCCGTGATCGTCGGTAACTATAACAGGATCTGGCTTTGGCTCCCGGCGAAAACGCTCGACTAATTCGGGAATCACAGATCTACGACCATCACAGGGTCTACGTTGTCTAAGTTATTCTGGTCGAAATCTTCTGATAGCCAAAGGATCTCTTCCCGAATTTCGGAAACAGAGTATGTTTGTTTTTGTACAGTGCTCATAGGGTTGGCCTTCCTCTCTGTTTGTTTGTTCTTAACAGTAGCGGTAATAGTATATCCCTATTATACCATACCCAGGCGTCTTCCCACCCGTTCAAATGCCTCGAGTGCATAGCTCAGATCGGCCTGGGTGTGGGTAGCCATTAGACTGCTTCGAATGCGTGAGCTGCCAAGTGGAACAGTGGGAGGACGTATAGCCACCGCGAATACTCCCTGCTGGAGCAACTCTCTTGCCATCTCTACTGTCAGTTCGGCCTCACCGACGAGGATAGGCACAATATGTGTTTGGGAGGTGAGAGTGTTAAAACCGAGTTGTTGCAGACCACGCCGGAAAAAAGCAGCGTTCTCCTGCAAGCGTTCAACGAGCTGAGGCTCCTGCTCCAGAATGGTCAAGGCTGCCTCTGACGCTGCTATCACTGGCGTGGGCAGTGCTGTTGTGAAAATAAAATTACGTGAAACATTGATCAGGTACTCTTTCACCAGTTTAGGACCGGTTACGAAAGCGCCAAAGCTGCCCAGAGCTTTGCTCAACGTGCTTACGGATATCATTGCCTCATACTCTATGCCCAGCTGAGCGACCAGACCTTGTCCACCAGGGCCAACACACCCAGTGGCATGGGCTTCGTCAACGATCAGTATGGCATGATATTGGCGACAGAGGCCAACAATCTCTGTGAGTGGAGCAAGATCCCCATCCATGCTAAATACGGTGTCTGTGACGACCACTATTCTCCCCTGATGGCCTGCTTGTACTGATGATGCAAGCAGTTCTTCAAGCGCAGAGACATCGCAGTGTGGAAAGACTTTGCACTCTGCTCTGCTCAAGCGGCAACCATCGATAATACTGGCATGATTGAGTTCGTCGCTCAGGATCAGGTCGCCAGCTCTGGCAAGCGAGGAGATAACGCCCATATTAGCTGTATATCCGCTATTGAATACGAGACAGCTTTCGGCATGTTTGAAGCGAGCGAGTTGCATTTCTAGGGCCGAGTGTCGCTCACTAGTGCCTGCAATGAGCCGTGAAGAGCCTGAGCCACATCCATCTGCTTCAGCAGCGCTAGCTGCAGCTGCTTTCAACTCGGGACGAGTTGCTAGGCCAAGGTAGTTGTTAGAACTCAGATTGAGAACCCTATGGCCCTCTACGTCTATCCATGGCTCATTTCCTACGGGGATGGTCCGCAGTTGGCGATAGAGGTGACGACCCGCCAGTGCATCAAGCCGCCGTTGCATAAATTGCAGGGGATTTTTTTCCATGTCGAAACCATTTTACCACACAGGTGACACTACTTCTGGTTGTTGCCATTACCAATAGGGTGTGCGGAGGATTTTTGCAAACGACTACGGCCTCCCGCCCCACGGACGCGCTAAAGCGGGTCTCCCTACCTTGACTCGGGCTAAAGCCCTGCGGATTTGGATCGTGTCGCAAGCAGGACTGCGATAGCGTCCTGCGCCCGCTTCAGCGGGCTATATATAGCTGTAGGGACCCGCTTTAGCGCGTCCGTTTGCAAAAATACTCCTCGCACCCTTACCAATAACCTTTCTATAGGCCTTCTGCTTGAGCTTGGTGCTGGTATCCCAAATTTTCTCAAGAATCTTGGCAAAGGTACCGAATTGGTTAATAGTTTGTTGACTTTTCTGATCAACTAAGTAATAATATAGAGAGAGACAATCATCTTGATCAAGGAGTAACTTGTGAAATTTTCGACAAAAGCGATCCATGCGGGTCAAGCACCTGATCCTTTAACGGGTGCAGTGGCGACTCCGATTTACCAGACATCAACCTTTGCCCAGTCCGGCCTAGGTGAAAATAAAGGCTATGAGTATTCTCGTTCAGGGAATCCGACGCGTAGTGCGCTAGAAACGTGTATTGCTTCACTGGAAGGCGGACAATATGGACTGGCTTTTTCCTCCGGTCTTGCTGCCGAGCAAGCGGTGTTGAGCTTGTTGAAGTCTGGAGATCACCTGATCTCTTGTGATGATCTCTACGGAGGTACCTACCGACTCTTTGAACGTGTTATCAGCCGTTATCAAATCCAGAGCAGCTATGTGACGACAAACAGTATAGCAGACTATGAGCAGGCTATTCGTCCTAATACGCGCCTCATCTGGCTAGAAACACTCACAAACCCATTATTGCGCTTGGTAGATATTCACGCAATTGCAGAACTAGCGCACCGACACAACATTCTGCTTGTTGTTGATAATACGTTCGCCACTCCCTACTTCCTTCAACCCCTTGATCTTGGTGCAGATATTGTCGTGCACAGCACGACGAAGTACATCAACGGGCACAGTGATGTCATTGGTGGCGCAGTCGTTACAAACAATGAAGACTTGTACCAGGACCTCAAATTTTACCAGAACGCAGCTGGGGCAGTTCCTGGGCCCTTCGATACCTGGCTTACATTGCGTGGCATTAAAACGTTGCCAATCCGCATGCGCCAGCATCAAGAAAATGCGCATGCTGTCGCAAAATTTCTGACGGAGCATACCCGTGTAGAGCACGTATACTATCCGGGCCTTGCTAGCCACCCTGATTATGCGCTCGCGAAACGCCAGTTAAGTGGCTTCGGAGGCGTGGTTTCCTTTCAAATTAAGGGACAGGTAGCCGCTATCGACACATTTGTCCGTCGTTTGCAGGTGATTACCTTCGGCGAGAGCCTAGGCGCAATTGAATCATTACTCTGTCACCCGGCGACTATGACTCATAGTTCTATTCCCCGCGAAATTCGTGAGGCCCGAGGAATTAACGATATGCTACTACGCCTCTCTGTCGGGCTGGAGGATATAGAAGATATCCTCAAGGATATCGATCAAGCGTTATCATAGCCCTCAAAAGCCTTTCACATTGCATGGTGGGCAATTTATTGCGTGAATTGTAGGGGCCCGATTAATCGCGCCCGTGGGGTGGTGCGGCAGGGCCTCCATCCTGCCTCCATCTCATCTTCTTACCGTTGATCCTCTGTGCTATGATAGAAGATGTGAGCTAAATTTCATCAATGACTAGGTAAAAGAAAAATTATGGACATGTATTTCCCACTCGGTCTCGAAGAAGAATTTCAACTTATCGATAGCGAGAGCTATCAGCTGCGTTCATATATCGATCCTCTGCTGAAAAAAGCCACATGCCTCGGAGAGCACATCAAATCTGAGAGTTTTCAATCAATGGTTGAGCTGACAACAGGGATCCATCAGAATATCTCAACACTGCGCACCGAAATGTATGCACAGCGGGCCTTACTGGCTCGCCTTGTCCGAGAGGATAACGTGCTTTTACTCAGTGCTGGTCTACACCCAACATCAGTCTGGCAGGATCAATTAATTACCGAAAATGAGCGCTACTATGCTATTAAAGATGAGCAAAGGGAAATTGGGCGGTCCAATATTTATTTTGGGTTACACGTTCATATCGGTCTTCAGGATCAAGAAACCATCATAGCCTTGATGAATCCAGTACGAACGTGGCTCCCGCATTTACTAGCTCTCTCTGCCAACTCTCCTTTCTCCGAAGGGCGCTTGACTGGCTTTAAAGCGTATCGACTCGGGCTTTCATGCGCCAAGGTATACCCTCTATTTATCCCTCTTGGGCGGATTTTGAGCGCTATCTGCACGACTTGACAGCCTGCAGGCCTTATCAAGGGGTGTAGGGATATCTGGTGGGACGTTCGTCCACATTATTTTTTGATGTCTGATTTAGTTTATTAGGGGGAGCATTATGGAAAGCAATAACAAAACAATCATGTTGAACGTACGAAGGTTTGCAGAAAAACTTATAGCTATTCCTTCAATAGTAGATAATCCGCAGGGTTTACGGGATGTTTTAGATGTTGCAAAGATGGAGTTGCCGGGATTTGCTGTGGAAGAATTTGCAAGCAATGGGATTCCGAGTATCTTGCTATCCAATAACCATGCAAAAACGCGAGAGTTTAAGATTATTTTGAATGCGCATCTAGATGTAGTTCCGGCTGCAGAATACCAACTTATTGAAAAAGAAGGCAAATTTTATGGCAGAGGCGTCTACGATATGAAAATCGCCGCTGCCGTCATAATCCTTCTATTTAAAGAGTTGGCAAAAACTGTTGATTACCCTTTGGCATTGCAATTAGTTACAGATGAAGAATTGGGAGGCTTTTGTGGGACGAAGTATCAGGTTGAGCGAGGAGTGCGTGGAGAGTTTGTTCTTGCAGGTGACATCAGTAGCTTCAAGATTCAGAATAAGTCAAAAGGTATGCTATGGCTGAAAATAAAAACCACCGGTAAAGCGGCGCATGGGGCTTATCCGTGGGAGGGAGAAAATGCGTTAGGAAAATTGCAAAAGATTTTGGAGAAGCTAAAAATGCTTTATCCAGATCCAGAAGAAGCAGTGTGGAGAACAACAATTAATATAGCAAAAATAGAAACACCAAATGTCTCCTTTAACAAGGTACCGGAAGAGGCGACAGCTTTTTTAGATATTCGTTTTATTCCGGAAGAAAAAGATACTATCCTTGATACAATTAAATCAACTCTTGATCCAAATGCACGGGTAGAGATTATTGCCAATGGATCTTCTCAGTATACAGATGAAAATAATATCTATGTCAAACATTTAAACCTAAGTGTAGAGAAAGTTACTGGAAGCAAAGCGGCGATGCTTCAGTTACATGGAGCGTCAGATGTACGATTTTATGAGCAACTGGGAACACCAGCGGTTTGTTTTGGACCTTATGGAGGCGGGCAACATTCAGATGGAGAATGGTTGGACATAGAAGGCATCCAAACATATTACGAAATCCTCAAAGATTTTCTTTTGGGATTCAACCTGAGTCATTCCACAATCTCTCCGGCCTCATTGGTTACTGCTTATAAGGATCATTATTAACCCAACCGCTCATGTTTTTGATACGAAGACCAAACTGCTTTACGTACCTGCTCCAACCAGGATCCAATGTTGTTGAGGTACTGGTTAAGTTGAACCGCTTGTTTTACCTCTGCTCGAGCTGAACCAGATCTGCGCCGCAGCTAGTCCAATCGGCAGGAGCAGTAATACCAACCAGTCCCAGAGATGATTGCCCTGAAAGCCCGTCCAAGTCCAGTTGAAGGCATAGCCCCCTACTGCAGATACCACCAGGAAAACCATAGCCGCTACAATCACAGCTATTGACTGTTTCCCGTACCTATTGAGTGCGGGCTTCACAGCAGCCAATGCCACCGGTAGCAGCAGTAATTCCAACCACTCCCACAACCGATTGCCCTGAAAGCCCGTCCAGCTCCAGTTGAAGACGTAGCCTCCCACCGCCGCCACCAGCAGGAAGATCGCAGCTGCCACGATCACCACCGTCCACACTCTTTCGTACCCTTTGAACGAGATCGACACCACTGCCAGGGTAACGGGTAACAGCAGCAATTTGAGCCAGTCCCAGAGATGATTGCCCTGGAACCCGGTCCAGCTCCAGTTGAAGGCATAGCTTCCCACGACTGACACGAGCAAGAAGACTACGATTACCGCGATCGCCAGCGTGAACCCTTCCCGCCACTTTGCTGTTGAACCGAAGAAGATTGACAGCGCAGCCAGTCCAAACGGTTGTAGCACTAAGGTAAACCAGTCCCACAACTTATTCCCCTGGAAACCAGTCCAGCTCCAGTTAAAGATGTAGCCTCCCACGACTGACACGAGCAACAAGGCCGCAATCACGTAGAGCGCCACAGTCCACTCTCGCCGCCATTTCCGGTCTGTACTGAAATAAAGTGTCGCCCCAGCCAGTACCACTGGGATAAGCAATAATTTCAACCAGTCCCAGAGATGATTGCCCTGAAAGCCCGTCCAAGTCCAGTTGAAGGCGTAGCCCCCTATTGCCGACAGCACCAGGAAGGTAGCGACTATTGCAAGAGTGGTCAGCAGGTTGAATTCGTAAGGACTCAGTTCCTTAGACACTTGAATTGCCCCAAATTCGTTTTTTTTGCTACTATCAATACTCATCTCACACCTGTATCTCTCAGAAGTAGACCATATGCCAGGATTGCCCGTGCTTCGACCAGCTAAACCAGCTTAGGAGCTTGCTGCTCCTGGCCCTTCTCTAATTTTCTTCAATATACGTTGGTACTCACCGTACGAGAGCTTCGTCGCAGCCAGTCCAATCGGCAGGAGCAGTAATACCAACCAGTCCCAGAGATGATTGCCCTGAAAGCCCGTCCAGTTCCAATTGAAGACATAGCCTCCAACTAAGGCCACCAGCAGTGTGACTGCTGCCACTACAAGTACTACCGTCCACTCTCTTTGATGTCCTTTGAAGGAGAGGCTCGCTGTACCCAGTACAACCGGCAGGAGTAGCAATTTGATCCAGTCCCAGAGATGATTGCCCTGAAAGCCCGTCCAAGTCCAGTTGAAAGCATAGCCACCTACTGCAGATACCACCAGAAAGAGTGCAACTCCCGCAAGTAGCACCATCCACACTTTCACCTTGAAAGAACGCTCGTTTTTAGGAGCTTCACTTGCTCCTTTTTCGTTCATATTTTTACTACTCGCTCCATCTGCCACGCTTTCGTTGGTATGCCTCTCCCTCTCCTCTGTTGCTAAGTCCAGCACCACATACCTAAAACTTGTATCACCAACGCGAATGATCTCACCACTCACGAGCGTTCGTGGCACAGGTTTCTCCAGTCGCTGTCCATTGACAAAAGTCCCATTGGTACTTCCCAAATCGGTGATACTGTAGCCCTCCTGCCCGAGAGAACGAATTTCAGCGTGGTGCCCAGAAGCTTTTTTATCATTGATCACCAGCTGATTAGCAGATGCACGCCCAATTGTGAGCACAGGGACAGAGAGAGTAAGCCGCCCAAAGGGTCCGTCGAGTATAGCCTCCATAATGTACACCCCTCTCAGAGACATATATGCCTTATATGCACTTTAGCTGCGACTATGCTACCATAGATCCAGAAAATATTATCCATTCTACTTTCTTGCAAGACAGGCCTGTGAATTATTGCTGGCCTCCTGTGGAACAGAGCAGGGCAAGAACCTGCTCAGGATGATAGGAAAAGGAACGTCGTCGGGCGGAGGAAATCTGGGAGAGGCCACCCACACCTCTTCCACTTTATTATAGTTCCTGTGGATGGGCATTTCTTTTTGTTTCAATCTCGGCAGAGTCCCCCGCACATCTTCCACGGGAACATCATACAAGCCGCTAAGTCGCCGATCATACGTTTCAATCTCGACAGAGTCCCCCGCACATCTTCCACTTGCACAAGTATATCATATTTCTGTCAACATTGTTATGTTTCAATCTCGACAGAGTCCACCACACCTCTTCCACGACGTAAAGCGGTGCGTTAGCTGCCCTCCAGGGATGTTTCAATCTCGACAGAGAGGGGTGCAAGTAACTCATTTATGGAAAGCGGGAATTTTTCCGATTGTGGGTCGAGTAGCTCTTCGAGAAAAACAAGAGCAAGTAACTTGCCAGTTGA
>Ga0193728_1001051_pt1 | contig 13808 bp, 10 predicted proteins | sample U1c1metaG_FD_143037 | JGI IMG/M metagenome (GOLD analysis project Ga0193728, IMG submission 143037) | Soil microbial communities from a riparian zone of the East river system, Colorado, United States - U1c1 | ecosystem: Environmental > Terrestrial > Soil > Riparian zone | place: USA: East River...
CGCGTGAATGCGCAAGCTGATCACCATCCGCCGCAACTGGGAAACGCCTGCACCATCGCGTCGGCACCGGCTCGGCACGCGGGAGCGAGCGTCTTCAGGCTCTCGGCATCGAGCCCGCTCCAGCCGGCCGCGGCTTGATCGAATGCCTGCTTCATCGCATCGCGCGACGACGTCGGGAGCGCGTCGCAGGTCGCGATCCGATCGACCGCGGCTTTGTACATGCCGCACTCGTCGGGCAAGTTCGGCACCGTCGCGGCGATCAGCGCGGGATAGCCCCAGCGCAACGCGTTCGGATAGCAGCGCTGCGCGTCGGAGACGACGATGCACGCGCGCGTCGTGTCGTCCCAGTGATCGGCGGTGCACGCCTTCTGCATCGCCACGCGCGAGGCCGTGATCTGGCGCCGCTTGTCGGCGGGCTTCGCGTCCTTCAGGCGTTCTTTCCAGCGCGCATCGGCATAGTGCGCGGCGACCGCCTTGTCGCAGGTGATCGAGCGCGCTTGCTTCTTCGCGGCCGCGATCTTCGCGGCGACGCCGTCGAGCTCGGTGAGCTGCAGCGTCAGCTGCTTCGCCGACACCTCCTTGTCGAGGCACACCTCGGTCGACAGCGGATCTTTGCTCGCGACGACGCACTCCTTGGTCTGCTCGGTCCAGCCGCTCGCGTTACACGAGGTCTCGACGAGCTTCTTGCGTTGCGCGGTCTGCCAGTCGCGCTCGGGGACCTTGTCGTCGTACGGCGGTGCGTAGCGCGAGACGTCGTCGATCAGCTCGGCACAGTCCACGAACTTGTCATCGCCGAGCTCTTCGCCGACGAGGCTGCCGTACTCGCTGCCGCCGAACTGGGCCTCCCACGTCCCGAGCTTCGCGTCGTAGTTCTGGTGCTGCTGGTCGGTCAGCTTCGCGAGGCAGTCGCTCGGCTTGCGCTCCTTGCCGATGCACGCGAGCACCTCGGGCGCCCAGCGATCGCCTTCGCACGAGCGCAGGATCGCGCTCTCGCGGGCCGGCCCGGCGTGGTCGTCCTCGCCGACGATCGGTCCGCGCAGGATCACGCTGGCGTCGTGACACGTGACCGGATCGACCGCCGGTGGCGTCGCGACCGGTGCCGGCGCGAGCGTCGAGCCGCCGCACGCGACCACGAGAACGATCGGCCAACGCATCGGTCCGATCGTGCCACGCTCACGCGAACGCGTCGACGGGGATATCGATCGCGCTGCGGTCCTCGCGCGCGATCAGCTGCGCCTTCGCGGCGACCCCGGGCAGCACGTTGAGCGCGAAGTACTGCGCCGCGAACTTCTTCCCCGTGTAGAACGCCTTGTCGTGGTGATCGGCCGCGAGCTTCGCGCTCGCCTCCTCCGCGATCACGGCCTGCTCGAGGAGCAGCCAACCGATCGTGGTCTCCGACATCATCTCGAGGAAGCGGTTCGCGACCGACGGCACGAGCTCCATCTTGCCGCCGCCGAACCACTGCAGGAACTTGCCGCCCGACGCGGTCATCGCCTCCATCGCCTGGCCGAGGATCGCGATCGAGTCCTTCAGCACCGCGTGGTCCTTGTGCTTCGCGACGAACGTACCGACGTCCTTCGCGAACGCTTGCACGTTCGCACCACCGCGCTGCATCAGCTTGCGGCCGACGAGATCCATCGCCTGGATGTGATTCGTGCCCTCGTAGATCGAGAAGATCTTCGAGTCGCGGCAGTACTGCTCGACCGGCCAGTCGCGCAAGAAGCCGGCGCCGCCGTAGACCTGGATCGCCGTCGCGCAGATCGAGAACGCCTGATCGCTGCCGTACGACTTCAACAGCGGCACGAGCAGATCGACCTGGCCCTGGTGATACTCGGCGAGCGCCTTATCGCCGCCGGTCTTCTCGATCGCTTGCTGGCGATCGATGTGCATCGTCAGCTTGACCGCGAGCGCGCGAATGCCTTCGACGCGCGACTTCATGTCGAGCAGCATGCGCTTGACGTCGGGGTGCTCGACGATCGGCACGCGCGGCGCGGTCGCGTCCTTCCAGTGCTTGATCGAGCTGCCCTGCTTGCGCTCCTTCGCGTAGGACAGCGCGTTGAGATACGCCGACGACGCGATCGACAGGCCCTGAAGTCCGACGCCGATGCGGGCGAAGTTCATCAGGTGGAACATCTGCGACATGCCCTTTTGCTCGACGGTGCCGACGAGCTCGCCGATGCAGTTGCCGTTGTCGCCGAACGCGAGCTGCGCCGTCGACGACGCCTTGATGCCCATCTTGTGCTCGATGCCCGTCGTCGTGACGTCGTTCGAGCTGCCGTCGGCGTTGAGCTTCGGCACGATGAACAGCGACAGGCCCTTCGTTCCCGGCGGTGCTTCGGGCGTGCGCGCGAGCACCATGTGCACGATGTTCGCGCTCATGTCCTGATCGCCGCCGCTGATGAAGATCTTCGTCCCCTTGATGTTGTAGCTGCCGTCGGGGCGCTTGATCGCCTGCGTCGCCGCGGAGCCGACATCACTGCCCGCTTGCGGCTCGGTCAGGCACATCGTGCCGGCCCACGTGCCGTCGAACATCTTCGCGACGTACTTCGCCTGCTGCTCGGGCGTGCCGAAGGCGAGGATCACGTCGGCCGCGCCCTGCGTGAGCGCCGGGTACATGTTGAAGCTCGTGCACGAGCCGCACATGAACTCCTCGACCATCATCGCGAGCGTGAACGGGCCCGCTTGGCCGCCGTGCTTCTCTTCGATCGCGAGCGTGCGCCAGCCGGCCTCGAACAGCGCCTTCCAGGCTTCCTTGAAGCCGGGCGGGACATGGACCTGGCCGTTCTCGAGCTTGCAGCCGACCTCGTCGCCGATCGCGTTGATCGGGCCGAGATACTTCTGGACCCAGCCGTAGGCTTCTTCGAGGACCGCGAGCACTTCGTCCTTGCCCCAGTTCGCGTAGGGCGCCTTGCCGAGCAGATCCTCGAGGTGGAACTGCTCGAACAAAAGGAACGAGAGATCGCGAAGGTTCGACTTGTAATAGTTCTGCTGCGCCATGGTCGGCCTCCGGGTACTGAATGAACCGTCATTCATTTTATGGACCGTCTAATGCGCCGCGTCAAGAGGGGTTCATCCTTCGAAATGGTCTATCTAGGCTAGGGTTGCGGCATGCGGTACCTCGTCGTGGGTTTGGTCCTGGCGGGCGGGGTCGCGAGCGCGGATCCCGACTCGCGCTACCTCAAGCCGTGGGAGCGCGAGAACAGCGTCGGTGTGACGCTCGAGGGCGGCGGTGGCTGGCAGCGCGTCGATCCGAACGGAATCACGTACCGCGCCGAGTACCTGAGATTCGCGCCACAGGTTGCGCTCTCTCGCTGGCTGTACATCGCCGCCGCGGTCCAGTACGGGCACATCTACGGCTCGAGCGGGACGCTCGACGGCCAGCCTTACATTCCGCCCGGGAACGGGAACCTCGACGAGTCGAGCGGGTCGCTCATCGCGGCGCAGGCGCTGGTCGGCGCGCATGCTTTGTTCGGCATCGTGTCGGGTGGGTTCGAGGTCGCGCCGACCGGGCGGTGGACGAGCGCGAGCTCGAATGCTCAGTACCAAACGACGACGACGGGTGTGACCACGATCGAGTTTCATGCCCGCGCGGACGTATGGGCGACCCCGAACGTGAGCGCAGGACTCATGGTCGGGATGGACATCGCCTCGGTGCGCGACTTCGAAGCGGGCTTGCAGGTCGCGTTTCACTTCGCGCCGTACGACGCGATGAACCGCTGACCTGACACGACGCGTCGGGGCTCTCCGCCACGGGGCGAAATCCGAGATCGATCGAACCCGTTTCTGGCTAGAATGCCGGCATGCGGTACGTACTGGCGGGCTTGGTGCTTGGTGCTTGGACGAACGTCGCGAGCGCGGATCCATCCGACGACTACGCGAAGCCATGGGAGCGGACCGGCGACAGCGGCACGTATCTCGACGTCGGTGCCGGCTGGATGCGTGTCGCCCCGGGGGACGGAGTCACGTACCGCGCCGATTACCTGCGCTTCGCTCCGCAGGCCACGTTCAAACGCTGGTTCTACGTGGGCGCCGCGCTCGCGTTCGGAAAGATCTACCACTCGACCGGCATGCTGGACGGCCAGCTCCCGGCGACGTGCTCGGGTAACCCCAACAACGGCCTCTCGTGCACGGCTCCCGGCAACAACCTCATCGACGAGAGCTCCGGGACGGTCGTGGAGCCGCAGGTGTTCGTCGGCGTGCGCGATCTGGTCGGCATCGTGTCGGGCAGCTTCGAGATCGCACCCACGGTGCGGTGGACCACTGCGTCGGTGTCGTGGCTGAACCAGAGTTTCACGACGACGGTGAAGACGGTCGAGCTCCACGGCCACCTCGATGTCTGGCTGAGGCCTCGGATCAGCGCAGGCATCATGGTCGGCTCCGACTTCGACACCGTGCGCAACCTCCAGGCCGGCTTGCAGGTCGGCTTTCACTTCGAGCCCTACGACCTGATGAACCGGCGGTAGGGGGCACTTGCGCTGGCCCCGCCACGCGCTTATGTGATCGGCGATGACCGCCGAACGTCACGAGTTCCAGGCCGAGGTGAAGCAGCTGTTGGACCTGATGGTCCACTCGCTGTACTCGGACAAAGATGTTTTCTTACGCGAGCTGATCTCGAACGCCTCCGACGCGCTCGACAAGCGACGCTTCGAACAGGTCGCCGGTGGCGCGGAAGCGGGCGTGCTGCACATCGAGCTGTCGTCCGATGCGATCGCGCACACGCTGACGATCGCGGACAGCGGCATCGGCATGTCGCGCGACGAGGTCGTGAAGAACATCGGCACGATCGCGAAGTCCGGCACGCGCGAGTTCCTCGCTGCCGCGAAGGCCGGGGAGAATGTCGTGCCCGAGCTGATCGGTCAGTTCGGCGTCGGCTTCTACTCGGCGTTCATGGTCGCGGATCGGATCGAGCTCGTCACGCGCAAGCTCGGCGAGGCCACGGCGACGAAGTGGGTCTCGACCGGCGACGGCGCCTATACGATCGAAGAGGCCGAGCGCGCCGAGCCCGGCACGACGATCACGCTGCACTTGAAGCCGTCGACCGAGGACATGCGCGACTACACGAACGAGCGCGTCGTCGACGAGATCGTGAAGAAGTACTCCGACTTCCTCGCGTACCCGATCAAGCGCGGCGACAAGACGCTCAACTCGATGAAGGCGATCTGGGATCGCCCGAAGAGCGAGGTCCCCGATGACGAATACAAAGAGTTCTACAAGCACATCTCGCACGACTGGACCGATCCGCTCCGCACGATCCCCGTGAAGATGGAGGGCACGCTCGAAGCCTACGCGTTGCTCTATCTGCCTGCGAAGCCGCCGTTCGATCTGTTCAGCCCCGAGATGAAGCGCGGCGTCCAGCTCTACGTCAAGCGCGTGTTCGTGATGGACGAGTGCAAGGAGCTGATGCCCTCGTACCTGCGGTTCGTCAAGGGCGTCGTCGACGCGCACGATCTGTCGCTCAACGTGTCTCGCGAGATCCTCCAGAAGGATCGCCAGATCGCGATCATCAAGAAGCAGCTCGTCAAGAAAGTGCTCGGCACGCTCGACGACATGAAGCAGAACACGCGCGACGAGTACCTCGGGTTCTGGACCGGCTTCGGCCCGGCGCTCAAGGAGGGACTCGTGACCTCCGAGGGCGATCAGGACAAGCTGCTCGATCTCGTGATCGCGGCGTCGACGCACGATGAGGGCAAGCCGACGACGCTCGGCGAGTACGTCGGCCGCATGAAGGAAGGCCAGGACGCGATCTACGTGCTGACCGGTTCGTCGAAGGACACCGTCGCGCACTCGCCGCTGCTCGAGGGCTTCAAGGCGAAGGGCTACGAGGTGCTGCTGTTCTCCGATCCGATCGACGAGATCTGGCTCGAGCGCGAGCCGAAGTTCCAGGGCAAGCCGCTCAAGTCGATCGGCCGCGGCGATGTCCAGCCCGGCTCCGAAGAGGAGCGCAAGGCGGACGCCGCGAAGGTCGAAGAGCAGCGCAAGGAGCTCGGCGATCTACTCGTGTGCCTGCGCGCCGCGATCGAGCACGAGGTCAAGGAAGTCCGGCTGTCGAGCCGGCTGACGTCGTCGCCCGCGTGCCTCGTCGCCGACGAGCACGATCTGACGCCGCGCATGCAGAAGCTGCTCGAGCAGCTCGGCCAGGCACCGCCGCCGGTGCGCCCGGTCCTCGAGCTCAACCCGAACCATCCGCTGATGGCCAAGCTCAAGGCCGCGTTCGCCGCCGACTCGACCGACCCACGGCTCGCCGCGTACGCGCGCTTGCTGCTCGGCCAGGCGTATCTCGCCGATACCGGCCAGGTGCCCGATGCCGCCGCGTTCGGCAAGGCGCTCGACGAAGTGATGCTGCGCGCGCTGTGACCCAGCCCCACGTGGGGCGCGTAGTCGTCACGGGCTATTCGGCCGAAGTGATCGGTCCGCGTACGAGTCGGCGACGATCCACGCCGCACCGGCGATGGCAGACGCCACGACGAGCATCGCCCAGTCCGGAATCGGCGCCCACACATAGACGAACTGACCCGACACCACCAGTGCGCCCAAAGCCGTCACCGCCACGGCATAGACGGTCAGACCGACGGTGCGCGGGACGATGTCGGCCACCTCGCGAGCTTAGCTCAGCTGCATTCGCGCAAGCCTTGTAACTTTCGCGCGCCGGAAGCATCGTCGGCGCATGCTGAAGGACAAGGTCATCGTGATCACCGGCGCGAGCCGCGGCATCGGCGAGGCGATCGCGCGCGCGGCCGTCGCCGAAGGTGCGAAGGTCGTGCTCGCCTCGCGCAAGCAAGCAGACCTCGACAAGGTCGCCAGCGAGCTCGGCGGTGCGGCGATCGCGGTCGCGTGTCACACCGGCAAGGCGGCGGACGTCGATGCGATGATGGCGAAGGCGGTCGAGACGTTCGGCCGCGTCGACGGGGTCGTCAACAACGCCGCGACGAACCCGTACTTCGGGCCGCTGATCGACACGCCCGATGCGGCGATCGACAAGACGATCGAGGTCAACGTGCGCGGGTATCTGTACGTCGCGCGCGCGTTCGTCAAGCATGCGCGGTCGCGCACCGGCGGCGGCTCGATCGTCAACATCGCGAGCGTCGCCGGCATTCGCGCCGCGCCGATGCAGGGCATCTACGGTGCGACGAAGGCGGCCGTGATCAGCATGACCCAGACGCTCGCGTTCGAGCTCGGCAGCTCGCAGATCCGGGTCAACGCGATCGCGCCCGGTCTGGTCGAGACCAAGTTCGCGTCCGCGCTGATCAACAACCCGATGATCCGCGATCAGGTCGTCAACCGCACGCCACTCGGCCGCCACGCGCAGCCGACCGAGCTCGCCGGCGCGGCGATGTATCTGCTCTCGGATGCCGCGTCATTCACGACCGGCAGCGTGCTCGTCGTCGACGGCGGCATGACCAGCGCGTGACTGCTCGGTGATTACGAGCGGGTCTTCGGTGCCGCGGCGCGAACCGCCGGTGCCGGGCCGTTCGGCGGCGCGGACAGCGGCGGCGTGCTCGGCGACAACGGGCGACGCGGTTCGTTGTTGCGCGTGTCGTTACGCGTATCGTTACGCGTATCGTTACGCGTATCGTTGCGCGTGATCACCTGCGCGGCGAGCAGCGTCTGGACCACGCGGAGGACGTCGTCGGAGCCCGACGCCACCGCACCGTGGCCGTTGCTCCCCGAGCTGCCGAAGTTGACGAACTGTCCGTTCGACAACGCGGCGGCAACCTCGCGGGTCAGCGACGGCGCGAGCTCGAGGCGACGCAGGTCCATATAGGCTTCGCCTGCCTCGACGAGCGCCTGAGCCTTCATCCGGATCGCGGCGGCTTCGGCATCAGCGATGGCGCGGATCCGCGCGGCCTGGGCACGACCCTCGGCCTCCTGCGCGATCACGTTCTGATCGGCGTCGGCCTGCGCCTGCGTGATCTGGGTGGCGGCCAGCTCGGCCTCGCGCTGCTTGCGCACCATCGCTTGCTTGTCGGCCTCGGCCTTCGCGATCGCGGCGCCGTTCGATGCGATCTGCATGTTGAGCGCGCGCTCCTGATCGTTGATCTTCTGCTCGGCCTCGAGCTGTGCGATGCGCGCGCGTTGCTCCTCTTGGGCCTGGACGACGTCGGCGCTCGCCTTCGCGCGTGCGGCTGATTCACGCCGGCGCGCGTCGGCGACCTCGCTCAGCACGGCCTTGATGTTGAGGCTGTTGAACGACAGCCCGAGATCGAGGAGCTCGCGCGAGCACGCGTCCTTGATGATCACGGCGAGCTCGTCGTCCTCGCTGCGCTTGGACAGCGCATCGGCGGCGGCGCTTCCGGTGACGACGGGCGCGGTGCGCGCGTTGAACAGCTGGTCGTGCCACAACAGGTTGATCGCGCGGCGTCCCGCCGACGACAGCACGTCGGTGAGCGTCGACATCTGCTCGCTGGGCGGCTTCGAGAAGAACTTGTTCGCGGAGGTGTTCACCATCGCTTCGTCCTCGCCGACGCTGACGATCGCGGAGGCTCGCACGGTCACCTTGACCGGCGCGGGCCGGCCATCGGTATCGATGTCGGCGGTCTGATCGGTGATCTCGATGTCGACGTTGATCGCCTGTGCGGGGATCCGCCGGATCTGGGTGATGACCGGCACGATCAGCGCCTTGCACGGCCCGCGGTAGATCTTGAGATTGCGGCCGCGGCTCGCCAGTAGGATCTCGCCGGCATCGACGCTGCGCAGGAACGTCGTGATGATGATCGAGGTCAGCAGGAGGACCGCGACGACGACGGCCCCTGCGATGATGAGCTGCATTTGCATGTGAACCCTTCCGGGCGTTGCGACGCCCTCGTTACTCTGTACTCAAGATAGACACGCTAAGTCGCTCGCGCTCGGGATCGATGTCCTCTACCCGGAGACGATCACCAACCTGAACGGGCATGCCGACTTGCGCGTCGATCAGGCGGGCCGAGAATTGCACCATCCGGCCCTCGCGTACCAGCGACACGATGCCACGACCGTTGCGGAATGGCGTCACGGCGGTCGCTTCCGACATCACCACCGCTGCCAGCGGGGCACTGGGCTGGCCCTGGTAGCGGAATGCCAAGCGCCACAGCGGCGTGACCGCGAACCGCTCCACGATCACCGTCGGGAGCACGGCGGCCAGTGCGGCCCAGCCGATCGCGAGGTGCGCCGCGACCATGACGTCGCCGAATGCGCCGTACAGCGCGAGCGAGCTGAACAACGCGCGCGGCGATGGCAAGAAGTGCATGATCCCCGTCGGCGACGCCTTGTGGACGAGCGCGGTCGACGCGGCGGCGAGCGCCGGGTGCGCGACGTGGCCGGTGAGCTGCGCGTGCCCGAAAGCGCCGTGCCGTCCCAGCGCCGGCAGCGCCATCGCTGCCAGCCCGACGAGCCCGATCACCATGAGCGTGAGGAACATCCGAGTACAGCGTGCGCCGCGAACTGCCCAGCGTCAAACCGCTCGGGCTAACGCTTCGCGAGGCCAGCCGCGATCGTGCGCGCGATCGACGGATCGGCCTCCATCGCCGCGGCCCAAGCCCGCGCGACGTCGAGATAACCGGCCTCGTCGAGATCGAACTGCGCGATCGCCTCTTTCGGAGCGAGCGCCGCGAGATCGCGAAGCAGCGCGACGTAGTCACTCGTGCGCGACACCTTGCCGCCGGGAATCACGACGCGATCGACGAACGCGGCCGGCGGTGGCGCATCCTCGCCGAGCACGACGCCGCCCCGCGCGCGGAACTCTTGGTAGAACGCCTCGCGCGTCATCCGATCGCCGAGGCGTGGCAGCGGATCGCGCGGGAAGTACGCCTCCTCGCGAATCTGCAACGCGAGACAGCGCGCGAGCAGCGCTTCCTTGTCCATCGTGCCGTTGGTGTCGGCGAGCACGGCGATCGCGGCGGCGCGCGCACGCGGTGTCACCGCGACCTGATTCTCCGACGCGAACCGGAACCGCGACGCATGAAGCGCGGCACGCCGCACGCGCCAGCTCGCATCGCCGAGCCGCGCGGCCGCGCCTGCGAGGTCGCCGGCCTCGAGCGCCGCGTAGATCGGATCGCGCACCTTGGGTGCGCTCGGCTGCGTCGGCGGTGGCGCGGGTTGGCGCGCTCGCGCGCGCTCGAGCGTCGCCGCGAAGCCCTGCGCGTTATCGGGCAGCGGATTCTTCTCGACCGCGCGCTCGGCGAGCTCGATCGCTTCGTCGAACTTGCCTTGCCCGATCAGCGCGCACGCGAGGTGATTCCACGCGTTGGTCTGCCACATGAGGTCGTCGCCGGCGACGCGCAGCAGGTGGTTCGCGATCGCTTCGCACGTCGCGTACTCGGCGACCTCGTCGAGCACGCCGGCGTACGCGTTGAGCTGGCTCGCATCGAACGCCTCGGGATCGAGCTGATAGGCCAGGCGATACGCCGTGACCGTGCGCGGGTTGTCCATCGCCGCGTACGCGATGCCGCCGTACGTCAGCCACTGATCGGCGCGGTTGTACCAGCGGCTCGCGTAGTCGAGCACCGCCATCGCCTCGGCGAGCTTGCCGCCCTGGTAGAGCACGCCCGACAGGATCTGCGTGGCCTGATCGCGCGTGCCGCACACGAGGTGGTGCATCGCATCGAGCACCTTGTTCTGCTGCGCGAGCGCGAGGCCGAGGTTGCGATGCGCCTCGGCATTCGTCGGATCGTAGGCGACCGCCCAGCGGCCGAGCTTTTCCGCGCGCGCCGGATCGCCGTGCTGCAGCGCCTCGAAGCACTCGGCCGCGACGTCGGCAAACTCGAACGGCACGTCGAGGCTCGACGCACGCCACGGCTCGCGCAACGACTCGAGCTGCGAGTCGCGCCAGCTCGCGCTGCGTGCCGAACGTAGGCCGGCCGACAACACCGCGAGCGCGGCGGGTGCGCGCCCCGCTTCGAACATCATGCGCGCGAGGTGGACGCACGGCACGGCGGTGATCCCGTCGCCGAGGTAGCACGCGGTGTGGAGCGCATCGATCGCGTCGTCGAGCTCGAGCTCGCGCGAGGCGACCTGGGCCGCGATCGCATCGGCCCACTCGTCGAGACCGGCGCTGCCCGTGTGGCTCGCGAGCCGCGCCGCCTGGACCGCGACCCTCGCCGCCCAGCCATCGCCGCGATCGCGATGCTGGCGCGCGACCGACCACGACAGCACCGCGGTCTCCTCCGGACCGAGGATGCGCGCCGCGACGGTCGGATAGTCGCGCACGAACCCGGCGACGTCGCCGGCGCTGCGCTCGTCGATCCGCAACGCGCGCTCGACGGTCGCGAGCCACGTCGCACTGATCCAGCGATCGACCCGGCGGAGCAGCGGCTCGAGCGCTCCGAACACGGCGCGCGCCTCGCGATCGGGCAGCGCATCGCGATGCTGGTGGACGAGCGCGAGCGCCTCGCCCGCGACCGTGCGGAGCGCGCCGGTCAACGTCGTCGGTGCGTACGTCGAGGCCGCGAGGTAGCGCGCGAGCGCCTGCGCGGCGGTGTACGCGGCCGCTTGCGCGAGCGCGGCGCGATCGTCCTCGGACGCGGAGCTGAACACGACGTCGAGCCAGCGCCCGACCAGCGCGTCGCCACGGCCGAGCTCGTCGGCGATGTCGAAGCCCGACGGCCCGGCTTTGCGGAGCTTGCCGAGCTCGCCGAACATCGCGTCGATCGGGCGGCGGCCCGGCGTGTCGGTCGAGAAGCCACTCAGCCACGCGGGGTCGAAGTCGATCGGCGCCGTCTTGCCGAGTGCTCGCGCGACGAGCCCGCTCTTCGCGGCGGCGGGAACGAAGTCGGCGACGATCCGCGCCATCCGCCGCGCCAACGTCGGGGCACCGATCGCGATGCGCTCGCCGAGCGCTGCCTCGATCACGTCGATCGGCGTGCCCGCCATCGCGAGGCCGGTCCGCGCGATCGCGGTATGCGCGTCGCGATCCGGCGAGGTCACCTGCACGCGCCACAGCTCCTCGACGCCGCGGCGGTGCTCGCCCGCGGCGATCAGCGCGCGCGCCGCGGCGAGCCGCGCGACCGCACCTTGCTGGCCGCCGCCGAGACCGAACTGGGCCCACGCGAGCGGCGCCTCGTCCTCGCGGCCGAGCGCGACGAGTGAATCGAGGAAGATCTTGAGGTCGACGGTATCGCCGGGCTCGATCCGCCCGAAGCCCTCGACCGCGCGTGCTTCGTCGCCGCGGAAGTAGCCTTCGCGCGCGTAGCACCACGCGACGAACCGCGGCTCCTTACGCCACGCCGTGAGGATCCGCGTGTGATGCGGCCACGCGGCTTCGCGACCTTCGAGCCGGTTCGCGCGCAACGCGATCGCCTCGTCGAGCCGGCCGGTCTCGAGCAGCGCGTTCGACGCGCGCAGATCGATGTGGATCTGATCGGGATACCAGGGCAGCACCGGATCCATCGGGCAGCCGTGCGCGCTCGACGAGCGCAACGCCTGTTCGAGCCACGCACCTTCGCGGTCGGTCTGCTCGTGGAGGTGCAGGAGCGCGAGGTGCCCGCGCGGCTCTTCGCCGTGGAGCTCGACGCCGCGCTCGACGAGCCGCAGTCCTTCATCGACGCGACGTCCCTCCGCCATCCGATCGGCCGCCGCTTCGAGGGTCTCGAGCGCGGCGGGCCTGCTCAGCGCCGCCATGCTCGCCGCCGCGACGGTCTCGAGCGCGCTCGGTGCAGTCAGCCTGCCGATCGGATCCTCGCCGTGATCGGGCGTGAGCTGCTCGTACGGCCGCGACCAGCCGGGTGCGCTCGCGATCACCTGGCGCAGCATCGCGTAGTCGCGCCCGTGGGACGCCGTCTTCTCGAACCGCGCGAACAGCGCCTGCGGATGATCGGGATCGATCGCGAGCAGATCGTCGCCGAGATCCTCGCGTAGCGCGAGCTCGAGCAAACGCAGCGCCGGACCGCGGAACGCCACCGGCAAGCGGTTGACGAGCGGCCGCGCGATCGATCGCCGCCGCTCGTCGGGGATCACCACGTCCTGGGTCGAATCGATCGTCGACTCGACGCGCGGTGCGTCGACCTCGGCGAGCACCATGTCGAGGTCGATACCGAGCGTGTCACTCGCTTCATCCTCGTCGTCCTCCTCGGGCTCGTCGGCGACGATCGCGAGGCTCCACAGCGGTTGGTGCGCGACCGGCAGCGCCCACGCGCGGGCTTGTTCGACGAGCGTCGGGCCGATCACACGCACGACCGTAAGGATCTCGTCGGCGGTCACCGGCTCGAGCTTCTTGATCGGCGCGCCGAGCCCGCGCGCGGTGCACCATGCCGAGAGCACCTGCTGGATCTGTTCGCCGGTGCTGCGGCCGAGCGCGTCGAACGTCTCTTGCTTGTGATCGCGGCCGATCACGTGCAGCCGCACGACGCCGGCCTTCGCGCCGAGGCCGAGCTCGAGCCAGATCACTTCGTCGCGGCGGGTCGGCGCGTAGAACGCATCGCTCGGCTTGCCGCCGCGGCCCGCGTGCTGCGGTGCGAAGTGGCCGTCCTGCGGGAGCAGCGGCGTCGCGTCGGCGTCGAGCACTGCGAGCCGCGGGTGGCGCTCGCAGATCTCGATGCACGCTGTCCACAGCAGCACCGCGGCCTCGCGCTCGTACGCCGCGTCGGGTCCGTCGATCTTGACCTCGGGCACGAGCACGGCGATGCGATGGGGCTTGGGGATGGCAGCCACTAGATCCCCTCCAGCTCGCCGCTGCGCAGTCGGCGCGCACCTTGGCGTTCGAGCTGCGCGATCGTCTGCACCGCACACCAATCGCCGTGCACGTAGTAGTCGGTGCCGGGGAACGGCCCGTTGACGAGTCGCGCGCCGGCCTTCTCGACCGCCGCCGCGATCGTGCTCTTGTCGAGGTACTTGAACTC
>Ga0193728_1001052_pt1 | contig 13805 bp, 12 predicted proteins | sample U1c1metaG_FD_143037 | JGI IMG/M metagenome (GOLD analysis project Ga0193728, IMG submission 143037) | Soil microbial communities from a riparian zone of the East river system, Colorado, United States - U1c1 | ecosystem: Environmental > Terrestrial > Soil > Riparian zone | place: USA: East River...
CGCGGTCCTCGGGCAGCGTGTGGGTGCGGCGCAGCCGGCGCAGCTGGAGCAGGTGCTCGACGCCGCGCAGGAACGCATAGGCCGACGCCAGGCTGGCGGCGTCGGCCCGGCCCACGTACCCGCCGGCGGCCAGGGCGGCCAGCGCCTCCAGGGTGCCCGCCACCCGGAGGCTCTCGTCGGTCCGGCCGTGCACGAGCTGCAGGAGCTGGACCGCGAACTCGATGTCCCGCAGCCCGCCAGGGCCGAGCTTCAGCTCCCGGCCCGCCTCATCGGCGGGCAGGCTGCTCAGCACCCGGCGGCGCATGGCCTGGACATCGGCGACGAAGTCCGGCCGCTGCGCGGCCTGCCAGACCATCGGGCCGACGGCGGCCAGGTACTTCGCCCCCAGGCTTGTGTCCCCGGCCGCCAGCCGGGCCTTGAGCAGCGCCTGGAATTCCCAGGTCTTGGCCCACCTCTCGTAGTACGCCCGGTGGCTGGCCACCGTCCGGACCAGCGGCCCGCTGCGGCCCTCAGGGCGCAGGTTCGGGTCGACCGGGAACAGCGCGCCCTCCGCGGTGCTCTGCGAGCAGACCCGGATCATGCCGCTGGCCAGCGCGGTGGCCGCGCGGAGCGCGGCCGTCTCTGACTTGGCCCCGCCCGCCCCGCCCGGCCCGCCCGGCTCCGCGGGTGCCGCCACGAAGATCACGTCGACGTCGCTGGCGTAATTGAGCTCCCGGCCGCCGCCCTTGCCCATCGCGATGACGGCCAGGCGGCACGGCGCCGCCCCCGACGGCAGCCCGGCCCGGGCGATGGCCAGCGCCGCCGCCAGCGCCGCGGTGGCCAGGTCGGCCAGCTCGGCCATGACGAGGCCGAGCGGGTCGGCCCCGGTCAGGTCGCGGGCCGCGAGGTGCAGCAGCCGTCGCCGGTAGGCCGGCCGCAGCGCGGTGGCCGGGTCCCGGCCGCCGATCCGGGCGGGGTCCGCGACCGGCTCCGCGGCGTCCGGGTCAGCACCGACGGCGGTCAGCAGGCCCGCCTGCAGGTCGGCCGCGGACGGCCGGGCCAGCGCGCCCGGCCCGGCCAGCGCCCGCCAGTCGGCCGGGTGCCGGACCAGGTGATCGCCGAGCGCCGCGCTGACCCCCAGCACGGTGACGAGCCGGTCCCGCAGGCCGGGGTCGGACCGCAGCGCCGCGGCCAGCTCCGCGTCGGGCGCCAGGCGGGCCAGCGTGGCCAGGGCCAGGTCAGGGTCAGCGGCCGTGGCCAGCGCCTCGACCAGCCAGGCGTCGCTCCCGTCGGGATCCAGCCCGAGATCCACCGTCAGCAGCTGCCGGGCCCGCTCGGTGTCGGCGAACCCCATGGCGGCCAGCTGGCCGGTCAGTGTCCCGCGCGCCATGCTCACCCCTGCACGTTAGCGAGGCCGGCCCGCCCGCCGGCGGCCTGGCCTCGCTCCAGCTGATCACACCCGGCAGGCTCTGCCCACGCCTCCCCGAAACCTGCCCGAAACGCCGGCGATATATCAGGCCCGGGAGCAGCTCGGCGGCCGCAGCGGCGCGACGGCGTTATTAGGAGCGGCGGAAAGCGCCCGAGTGCGCCCGGTCCTTTAGTGTGGAGATACGGGGAGGCGGCTTCCCTGGACGCCACGGGAGGCACTGAACGGTGATTGCTGCTGCACTGATAATGATGGGCGCATCCAAGCCCGCGGCCGTACTGCCGCGGTGCACGTCCACGTCGGCCTGCCCAAGCGTCCTCGTCAACGGCACCCCGTACCACCGGGTGCTGAAGCCCGGCACGATTGTCCTGGGCGCCGGCCGCCCCGAGCTGACCGGCCTGCAGTGGCGGGCTTACAACCACACCTCTGCGGTGGCGACCGGCTGGGGCGAGGGCATCCTGGCGTCCTGCCCGCCGCCGTACTACAAGTGCCCGGTCGTGAAGCGCCGATCACGGTGACGTTCCGCCACGCCGTCCGCGGCGGTGCCGGCAACTGGTTCTACAGCCGGATGCACGTCGCCGGGAACGTGGCCGGCATCGAAATCAAGGCGAACTGGGGCGTCGACTCGCGCGGTTTCTGGGCCTAGCCGCTTTACCAGCCGCAATCGAACCCAGCCGCAATCGAACAGGACCGCCTCGGAAATTCAGTAGTCCGCAGCGGATGGCACCGGCACACTCGGCCCATGACCCTGAGCGTTCAGTGCCTCTGCTTCGACACGGCCGACCCCGACCGCATCGCCCGCTTCTGGGCGGCCGCCCTGGGCTGGCGCATCACCTACGGCGAGCCGCACGAGTTCGTGCTGGAGCCCCCGGCCGGCAGCCCCGAGGAGGGCGTGGTCCCGGATCTTCTGTTCCTGCGCGTCCCCGAGGGCAAGGTCGGCAAGAACCGGCTCCACCTGGACCTGCGCCCGCAGGACCAGGCCGCCGAGGTCGCGCGGCTGGAAGGGCTCGGCGCGACCCGCACGTCCGTCGGCCAGGGGCCCGAGGTGAGCTGGGTCACCATGGCCGACCCCGACGGCAACGAGTTCGACGTCCTGGCCCCCCGCTAAGGCGTGTGCTTTATGGGGTCGGGGCGCCCGGGCGCCCAATGCCGGCGGCGCAAGCGCCGGACCCGCCCCGCCGGCCTCGGCCACTCCCCTCGTCAGCACCATGCGCAACGCCAGCATCACCCGTGCAGCCAGGCCATCGACGGCGACAGGGGTCCTCATGATCATGGGAAGACTGCTCACCCTGGGATGTGAGTGATCCTCCCATGATCATGGCCAGCCCGCAGCAGGCGGGACGGGCGAGGCGGGCGAGGCAGGCGGGACAGGCGAGGCGGGCGAGGCGGTTGAGCCCGACGCCGCCCGACGCCGCCCGCCGCCCGCCGCCGGCCGTCGCTAGCGCGGCTGGCCCGGCCCCAGGGCCTGCAGGGCCTGGCGCACGGCGTCCGGGTGGCGGGTGGGGATGACCCACGTCGGGCTCGGCACCGGCTGCAGCAGCCGGGACAGCGACCCGCCCATGTAGTTGCCGTAGAACCGGGCCGGGCGGACCCGCGGCGTCGTGACCGCGCCGGGGCGGATGTCGATGACCAGCGCGGCCGTCATCCACGGCGACGAGAGCACGCCGACGTTGCAGTGCCGCATGGCCCGCCTGGCCGCCCAGCGGTTGGTCATCGTGTCGTACTGCGGTGACTTTCGCAGTTCCCGCACCTGCGCGGGATCGGTGACCACGCGCACGGCCAGCGCGGCCGGCCACGGGCAGGTGAACCGGCCCCAGGCCTGGTGGTTCACCGTCGGCGTGCGGCCCGCCGCCGCCGCGGAGCCGACCGCTCCGGCGCTGATCCCGGACCGGTCGATGCGGATGCCGGTCGGCCAGTTCCGGTAGAGCAGGCCGGCGAGCATCAGCCAAAGGACGGCCATGACCCCGATCCCCGCGGCCCAGGCCGGGCTCACCGTGACGGCGAGCAGCACGCAGGCGGCCAGCCCGGCGGCCGGCCCGAGCAGCGCCAGGGCCAGGAACCGCCCGTTCAGCGCGCTGTGCCCCTCGTGGTAGGCGGTATCCCGCGCAGTCATCCCCGGAGCGTACCGCAGCAAAACGGGTCAGGGGCGGGCGTCGGCTGTGGCGCTTACCGGGCCTCGCCGCCCGGCTCGAAGTCGCGGGCCAGCGGCGGCGGCGCACCCACCGTGACCGGCGGCGGCTCCCCCGCGTAGCGCTCCGCCTGGACCAGGACGTGCTGGCCGGTGCAGCCCTGCGACAGCCGGGAGCTGGGCACGTCGGCCGTGAGCACGTTCGGGTTGCCGTGCGCGCACAGCACCGGGCCGGGCTCCCCCGGCACCGGATCGAACCACGCCCCGGTCGGCAGCCGCGCCACGCCGGGCCGGACCGCGTCCGTCAGCACCGCGCCGGCCAGGCACGCGCCGCGGTCGTTGAAGACGCGGACCACGTCGCCGTCGCGGATGTTGCGGGCCGCGGCGTCGGCGGGGTGCAGCCAGACGGCCTCGCGGCCGGCCACCTTGCCCTGCTGGCTGACCCGGCCCACGTCCAGCTGGCTGTGCAGCCGGGTGGCCGGCTGGTTGGCGATCAGGTGCAGCGGGAACCGGCGCGCCCGGGGCCCGCCGAGCCACTCGTCGGGCTCCAGCCAGGCCGGGTGGCCCGGGCAGTCGGGGTAGCCGAAGCCCGCCACGGTGGGCGAGAACAGCTCGATGCGGCCGCTCGGCGTGGCCAGCGCGTGCCGGCGGGGGTCGGCGCGGAACCGCTCGAACAGCGCGTACCGGGCCGGCCCGGCCGGCAGCGCGACCTGCCCGGCCGCCCAGAACTCCCCGAACCCGGCCACCTGGTGCCCGCGGGCGGCGAGCCGGTCCCGCCACTCGCCGTACAGGTGCTCCAGCCACTGCCGCGCCGTCCGGCCCTCGGTGAAGGCCGCGGCCGCGCCCAGCCGGGCGGCGAGGCCGGCCAGCACGTCGTAGTCGTCGCGCGCCGCCCCCACCGGGTCGACGATCCGGTGCATGGCGGTGAGGTGGCTGTCGCGCCGCCCGGCGCCGATGTCCTCGCGCTCCAGGGTGGTGGTGACGGGGAGCACGATGTCGGCGTGCCGGGCCGTGGCGGTCCAGTGCGGCTCGTGCACCACGATGGTGTCCGGGCGGCCGAACGCCCGGCGCAGGCGGCCGAGATCCTGGTGGTGATGGAACGGGTTGCCGCCCGCCCAGTACACCAGGCGGATGTCGGGGTAGGTCAGCCGCTGGCCGTCGTAGTCGAAGCGGTCGCCGGGATGCAGGAGCAAGTCCGCGATCCGCGCCACCGGGATGAACGATCGCACCGGGTTCACGCCCTGCGCCAGGGTGGGCAGCGCCGCGTCGGCGCCGCCGGAGCCGATGTTGCCCATCGAGCCGTACCCGTGCCCGAAGCCGCCGCCGGGCAGCCCGATCTGGCCGAGCATCGCGGCCAGCGCGATCCCGGCCCAGACCGGCTGCTCGCCGTGCCGGATCCGCTGCAGCGACCAGGTCACGGTGACCAGCGTGCGGGCCGCGGCCATCTGCCGGGCCAGGTCCCTGATCTCAGCCGCGCCGATCCCGCAGATGGCGGCGGCCCAGTCAGCGTCTTTCGGCACGCCGTCGCTGAGACCAGTCAGGTAGCGCTCGAAGGTGTCGTACCCGGAGCAGTAGCGGTCCAGGAAGGCGCGGTCGTGGCGGCCCTGCACGGCCAGGGTGTGGGCGAGGCCGAGCATGAGCGCGGTGTCGGTGGCCGGGACGAGCGGGTACCAGGTGGCGTCCAGGCCGTCCGGCAGGTCGCCGCGCAGCGGGCTGACCAGCGCGACGCGGATCCCGCGGGCGGCCAGCGCGGCCAGGTGGCCCGGCGTGTCGTGCCTCGTCATCCCGCCGGGGGTGATGAACACGTTCTTCTCCGGGAGGCCGCCGAAGGCCACGATCAGCTCGGTGTTCTCGGCGATGGTGGTCCACGACGAGCCGCCGCCCAGCACGGCCCCGGTGCTGCCGACGATGTGCGGCAGCACGACCTCGGAGGTGCCGGAGCTGTAGGTGTGCCGGGAGGCGGTGTAGCCGCCCGCCAGGTTGAGCAGCCGGTGCAGCTGGCTCTGGGCGTGGTGGAAGCGCCCGGCGCTGGCCCAGCCGTAGGAGCCGCCGAAGATGGCTGCATTCCCGTGGTCAGACCGGACCCGGCGCAGCTCGCCGGCCACCAGGTCCAGGGCGCGGTCCCAGCTCACCTCGACGAACTCCTCCTGGCCGCGGGCCGCGGAGGGGCCGGGACCGTGCTCCAGCCAGCCGCGCCGGACGGCCGGGCGGGCGACCCGGGTCGGGTGGCGCAGGCCGCCGGGGACGTTGCCGAGCATCGGGGCCGGCGCCGGGTCATCGGGGTGCGGGGCGACCTCGACGCCGCCGTCGGCCCCGGGCCGGGCGCCGAAGGCGCCCCAGTGCGAGGTGGTGGGCCGGTAGCCGGAGTCCATCACTCCCCGCCGCGCCCCTGGGGCCACAGGCTCTCCAGGTTGACGACGATGCCCTCCTGGCTGCTGCGCGCGATGACCACGACCGCCTCCTCGTCGCCCGGGTTCTCCTCCCGGTGCGGCGCGAACGGCGGCACGAAGATGTAGTCGCCGGGCCCGGCCGCCAGCCGGACCTCGGCGTCCCCGTCGGCGAACACGAACGCCGGGTGCCCGGACACCACGTAGATGGCGGTCTCGGCCTCGCCGTGATGGTGGTCGCCGGAGCTGGTGGCCGGGGCCACGTGGGTCTGGCCCATCCACAGCTTCACCGACCCCACCGACTTGCCGGAGATGGCCTCCAGGCGGCGCATCCCGGCGGTCTGCAGGGTGTCCCCGCGCAGCTCGGCGCCGCGGATCCGGGTCAGCGGCTGGTGCCAGAGATCGTCGGACATGGGATTCCTCGCTTCGTCGGCTACGTCCGATCCTGCCAGCTGGGAAATCGGGCCGGGGTCTAGGCTCCCGCTATGAGCAGCCTGCCCGCAGACATCACGGAGCCGGGGACGCCCGAGGTCCTTGAGGTGTCCGCCGGGGTCTACGCCTACATCCAGCCCGACGGCACCTGGTGGATCAACAACACCGGGTTCCTGGCCGGGCCGCAGGGCGTCATCAGCATCGACGCCTGCTCGACCCGGCGCCGGACGGCGGCCTACGCCGCCGCGATCGCGGCCGTCACGCCAGCGCCGGTCCGCGCGGTGGTCAACACCCACCATCACGGCGACCACACCTACGGGAACTGCCTGTTCCCCGGCGCGGCGATCATCGCCCACGAGCGGACCCGGGCTGAGGTCATCGCGGGCGGGCCGCCCCGCGACCTGACGTTCTGGGACGGGCCGGACTGGGGTGAGCTGACCCTGGAGCCGCCGTTCGTCACCTTCACCGACCAGCTCGCCGTGTACAGCGGCGACCTGCGCGCCGAGGTCGCGCACGTCGGGATCCCGGCCCACACGACCAACGACTCGGTCGTCTGGATTCCCGAGCGGTCGGTGCTGTTCTGCGGCGACCTGATCTTCAACGGCGGCACCCCGTTCGTGCTCATGGGCTCGGTGACCGGGGCCGTCGAGGTCCTCGAGCAGGTCATCGCGCCGCTGGCGGCCGACGTCATCGTGCCCGGCCACGGGCCGGTCTTCTCCGGCCGCGAGCCCGTCGACGCCACGCTGGCCTACCTGCGGTTCGTGCTCGACGTGGCGGAGCGCAGCCTGGCCGCCGGGCTGTCCCCGCTGGACGCCGCCCGCGAGACCGACCTGGGCCCGTTCGCGGGCTGGGCGGACGCCGAGCGGATCGTGGGGAACCTGCACCGCGCCCAGGCCGAGCTGCGCGGTGCCCCGCGCGGCGCGCCGGTCGACGTGCCCGCGGCGCTGGCCGACATGGTCGCCTACAACGGCGGCGCCCCGCTGACCTGCCGGGCCTGATCCTGACCCGCCTGATCCTGACCCGCCTGATCCTGACCCGCCTGATCCTGACCCGATGGTCACCGTCCGTTAGCCCCGCCGCCGCCGGCCGGTTACCCGGGTCCGCCACGCTGGGGCGCATGCCGCTGGCGCGCGCGGAGGCGAGGGCCCGCCGGGGAGAGCGGTTCACGGCCGTCATGGCGGCGGTCACGGGGCGGCTGCCGTTCGGGCTGGCCCGGGTCATCCCGCCCACCCTGCTCGGCTTCGCCGTCATCAGCGCCGGCACCTTCACCACCGACCTGCTGCTGCTCACCGCGCTGCACGGCGGCCTGCACTGGCCGGTGACGGTGAGCATCACGCTGTCCTACCTGGCCGCGTCCGGCCTGGGCTACCTGCTCAACCGGGCACTGAACTTCCGCTCGCACGGCGCGGCCGGGCGCCAGGCCGTGGTCTACGCCGCGGTCATCGCGGTCAACTACCTGGCCCTGATCCTGGGCGTCGGCGCGGGCCTGGCCGCCCTCGGGGTCAACTACCAGCTGGCCCGGGTCACCGCCGGCGCCTGCGAGGCGGCGTACATGTACGCGGCCCTGCGCTGGGTGGTGTTCCGGGACGCCGGTGCCCCGCCTAGAGGGTCGTGACCACGCCGCACCGCCGGTTACCCGCCAGCAGGACGCGGGTCAGAGCACCGGCATGTAGCGGTCGAGCTCGAACTGGGTGACGTGGCGGCGGTACTCCTGCCATTCCTCGCGCTTGTCGCGCAGGAAGAAGTCGAACACCTGCTCCCCCAGCGCCTCGGCGACCAGCTCGCTGTCCTGCATGACCTCGATAGCCTCCGACAGGTTCTGCGGCAGCGGCTTGATGCCAAGGGCCCGGCGCTCGGCCGAGGTCAGCGCCCAGACGTCGTCCTCGGCGCCGGGCGGCAGCTCGTAGTCCTCCTCGATGCCCTTCAGCCCGGCGCTGAGGATCACCGCGAAGGCCAGGTAGGGGTTGCAGGCCGGGTCGATGGAGCGGAACTCGATCCGGGTCGCGTTGCCCTTCTGCGGCTTGTACATGGGCACCCGGATCAGCGCGGAGCGGTTGTTGTGCCCCCAGCAGACGTAGGCCGGGGCCTCGCCGCCCGCGCCGGCGATCCGCTCGGTACCGCCCCACAGCCGCTTGTAAGAGTTCACATACTGGTTACACACCGCGGTGATCTCGGCGGCGTGCCGGAGCAGGCCGGCGATGAACGCGCGGCCGACCTTGGAGATCTGGAACTCCGCGCCCGGCTCGTGGAAGACGTTCCGGTCCCCCTCGAACAGGGACATATGGGTGTGCATCCCGGAGCCGGGGAACTCGGTGAACGGCTTGGGCATGAACGAGGCGTACACCCCCTGCTGGATCGCGACCTCCTTCATGGCCAGCCGGAACGTCATGACGTTGTCGGCCGTGCTCAGCGCGTCGGCGTAGCGCAGGTCGATCTCCTGCTGGCCCGGCGCGCCCTCGTGGTGGCTGAACTCCACCGAGATGCCCAGGGCCTCCAGCATGGTGATCGCCTCGCGGCGGAAGTCATGCGCGGTGCTGTGCGGGGTGTGGTCGAAGTAGCCGCCGGTGTCGATCGGCACCGGCCGGCCGCCGGGCTCGGGCTTCTCCTTCATCAGGAAGAACTCGATCTCGGGGTGGGTGTAGAAGGTGAAGCCCAGCCGGGCCGCGCGGGCCAGGGCGCGCTTGAGCACGTGCCGCGGGTCGGCGAACGACGGCGTGCCGTCGGGCATCAGGATGTCGCAGAACATCCGGCCCGTGCCCGCTGAGTCGTCGCCCACCGGCATGAGCTGGAACGTCGACGGGTCGGGCTTGGCCAGCATGTCGGCCTCGTAGACCCGGGAGAAGCCCTCGACGGCGGAGCCGTCGAAGCCGATCCCCTCGGCGAACGCGCCCTCAAGCTCCGCGGGCGCGACCGCAACCGACTTGAGGTATCCCAGTACGTCGGTGAACCAGAGCCGGACGAAGCGGATATCCCGCTCTTCCAGGGTCCGGAGCACGAACTCTTCCTGCCTATCCACCGCCATAGTCTGCCCGGTCCATGTTTCGGTCACGTTACGTGAGGGCCTGCGGGGGCCGCTGCCGCTGGTTAACGCCGCTGGCCCCGCGGAACGTCGCTCCCGCGGGGCCAGCCGGTCAGGCGAGTTGCCCGGTTACACCGGGCAGATGACGCCCGTGCAGTTGTTCGGCGAGTTCAGGATCACCTGGCTGTTGTTCAGGAAGCTGACCGTGCCGCCCAGCCGGAAGATGCCGCCGCCCGAGGTGCCGGCCCGGTTGAGGAACACCTTGGTGGTGTCCAGCGTGGTGGTGCCGCCAGTCACGTAGATGCCGCCGCCGTTCACGGCCGCGAGGTTGGTGGTGAACGTGTCGCTGGTCAGGTTGAGCGTCGTCGCCGTGGCCACTCCACCGCCGTTGGCGTTGGTGCGGTTGCCGCTGAAGCCGCTCTGCGCGATGGTAGCCGCGGCGCCGGCGTTGGCGACCGCCCCGCCATTCGCGTTGGCGGTGTTGTCACTGAAGGTCGCCTTGGTGACGTTCAGGGAGCCGAGGGACGCGATGGCGCCGCCCTGAATGCCGGCGAAGTTACCGGTGAACGACGAGGCCGGGCTCTGCACCGTCACACTGCCCCCCAGGCTCACGATCGCGCCGCCGGACCCGGTGGCCGCCGCGTTGTTGAAGAACGTGGTGCCGCTCACCGTCGTGCTGGCGTTCAGGCCGTTGGCGATGGCGCCGCCGCCGAGAATGCCCGTGGCCTCGTTGCGGGCGAAGGTGCTGCTGGCGACGGTCAGCGAGCTGCCCGTGTTATTGAGGACCCCGCCGCCGCTGCGGCCCGTGTTGTCGGCGAGCGTGACGCTGGTGAGGCTCAGCGCGCCGCCACCCGTGTTGAAGATCGCGCCAGCCACGCCGCCGATCAGGTTGTTGTTCGCGTTGGTGATGCGAAGCTGGCTGAGTGCGACGTTGGCGCCGTTGTTCGTCAGGATCGTGTAATTGCCCGTGAAGGCGGTGATGGTGTCGTTGCTGCCGGCGATCGTCAGGTTCCTGGTGATCGTGGGGAGCGCCGCGGTCAGGCGGTAGACGCAGCCCCTCGTCAGCACCAGGATCGCGTTACTCGGGGCCACCGCGATCGCGGTGTTCAGCGCGGCCACGCTGCAGGGCACCGGGATCGTCGCCACCGCCAGGGCGGACGGCGCCGCCATCAGGCCCGCCACCACCGTGGCCGCTGCGGCGGCGCCGCCGGCCGCCCAGCGCGCCGTCTTCCTCCGCGGGCCCGCCGGCGCCGAACCAGCGCCGAGGCCCACGCCATGAGAGCCCATCCATGACATCTGAGTTTCCTACTTTCGCTTTTGTGAATAGAAATGCCCGAAATGAATATCCGCGATTTGATCTGGCGCGTAAGAGGCCACCGTTCCGGACGCCAAGATGCGAGAACTGTAGCAGCGCGGGTTGCCGTTCAAGCCGATAAACGGTAACGCCGGGCGCGCGTTCTTATATCTCGCGAACGAAAGCCGCTAAAGCCACCTGGCGCCCTTCTCCGCGGCGCCGGTACGGGCAAATCAATGGCTTTGATTCATTTGCGCCGGGGTTATTTACGGGCAGCCCGCGCGACTCGCTCGTTACCGGACCTAGCGCCCCGCGGCGGGCCCGGCCGCGCCGCGGGCCGCGCAGCGGCCAGGGACGCCCGGGCCGCCCGGACCGCTGCCCGTAAGCTGGAGGAATGCCCCAGCTGCGAATCGCGCTCGCGCAAGTCAACGCCACCGTCGGAGACCTGGCGGGCAACGCCGCGCAGGTCCTGGCGTGGGCCGGCCGCGCCGCCGCCCAGGGCGCCAGGGTCGTCGTCTTCCCGGAGATGATGCTGACCGGCTACCCGGTGGAGGACCTCGCCCTGCGCGCCTCGTTCGTGACCGCGTCGGTCGCGGCGCTGGGCGACCTGGCCGCACGGCTGGCCGCCGACGGGCTCGGCGACCTGGCCGTGGTAGTCGGCTACCTCGACCGCCGGGCCGGAATGCAGCCCCGGCTCGGGCTCCCGGCCGGCGCGCCGCAGGACGCCGCCGCCCTGCTGCACGGCGGCCAGGTCGTGATCACCTCGGCCAAGCACCACCTGCCGAACTACGGCGTCTTCGACGAGTACCGCTACTTCGTGCCGGGCGACACCCTGCCGGTCTTCCGGCTGCCCGCGGGGCGCGGCGGCGGGGCCCCGGTCGATGTCGCCATCGCCGTCTGCGAGGACCTGTGGCAGGACGGCGGGCCCGTCGCCGTATCCTGCCAGGCGGGCGCGGGGCTGCTGGTGGTGCCCAACGCCTCCCCCTACGAGCAGGGCAAGGACGACAGCCGGCTGCTGCTGTGCCAGCGGCGCGCCGCCGAGGCCGGCGCCCCGCTGGCCTACGCCAACATGATCGGCGGCCAGGACGAGCTGGTCTTCGACGGCGACTCGATCATCGTCGACGCCGGCGGGCGGCTGCTGGCCCGCGGTCCCCAGTTCGAGGAGGCGCTGGTCGTCGCCGATGTCGAGGTGGCCGCCGCGGACCTGAGCCGGGCGGCCGGCCGGGAGCCGGCCGACGCCGCGGACGGCACCGCCATGACCATCCGCCGGGTCGTGCTCAGCCCGGCCGGCCCCGGCGCCGGCGCCGCGCCCGTCCCGCCGGGCACGCCGGAGCCGCAGGCGCTCTGGCCGCGGCGGCCGGACCTGGACGAGATCTACGCGGCCCTCGTCCTCGGCGTGCGCGACTACATCACCAAGAACGGGTTCAGCTCCGTGCTGGTCGGCTTGTCCGGCGGGATCGACTCGGCCCTCACGGCCACCATCGCCGCCGACGCGATCGGGCCCGACCGCGTGCACGTCGTCCTGATGCCCAGCCGGTACTCCTCCGACCATTCCGTGGGCGACGCCGAGGAGCTGGTCAAGCGGCAGGGGCTGAACAGCCGGACCGTCCCCATCGGCCCCATGGTCGACGCCTTCGACGCCGAGCTCGGCCTGCACGGGCTGGCCGCCGAGAACCTGCAGGCCCGGGTCCGCGGCATGATCTTGATGTCGCTGTCCAACGAGCACGGGCACCTCGTGCTGACCACGGGGAACAAGAGCGAGCTGGCGACCGGCTACTCGACGCTGTACGGCGACTCGGCCGGCGGCTACGGGCCCATCAAGGACGTCCCGAAGACCCTGGTCTGGGCGCTCTCGGCGTGGCGCAACGAGCAGGCCGCCGCCCGCGGCGAGGTCCCGCCCATCCCGGAGAACACGATCACCAAGCCGCCGAGCGCCGAGCTGTCGCCGGGCCAGCTCGACAGTGACTCCCTGCCTGACTACCCCGTCCTGGACAAGCTGCTCGACGACTACGTCGAAAAGGACATGGGCTCCGCCGAGCTGATCGCGGCCGGCCACGACCCGGCGCTGGTCGAGCGCGTGATCCGGCTGGTCGACCGGGCCGAGTACAAGCGCCGCCAGTACCCGCCCGGCCCGAAGATCAGCGCGAAGAACTTCGGCCGGGACCGGCGCCTGCCCATCACCAGCCGGTGGCGTGAACCGCTCCCCGGCGCGGACCGTTAAGCCTCCGAAATTCCACTGTCGAGGACCGTGAGTATGTTGGCAGGTACCGGGGCGGCGCTCCCGCCGGCGCCAGGAGAGGACGTCTCGGTCGCGCTGGCTCTGGTGAACTCGCTGACCGAAGGGCCGGCGGGCGAGTCCGACCAGCTCGCGACGCCGGTGGAGATAGCTCGCTGGATCTGGTCCTGCGGGCTGGGATCGGTCACCGCGGCGCATGTCAGCGCCAAGGACGTCGCGGCCCTGGCCGAGCTGCGGACCGCCATCCGGGAGCTGTTCACCGCGGCGGCCGACGAACCAGAGCCGAACATCACCGCCGTCAGCCTGATCAACGCCGACGCGCGGCTGGTCCTGGGCGCGCCGGCCCTGCGCTGGTCGGCCGGGCCGCCGCAGCAGCGCTGGCAGGCCGAGCGGCCCGACACCCCGGCGAACGCGCTGGCCCTCATCGCGCGGGATGCCATCGAGACCGTCTGCGGGCCGCTCGGCCTGGTGATCCATAACTGCGAGGCGCACGGCTGCGCCCGCATCTTCTTCCGGACGCACGGCCGCCGCCGCTGGTGCTCGAACACCTGCGGCGACCGGGTCCGCGTGGCCCGCCACTACCTGGCCCGCAAGGCCCGGCCGGCCAAGGCCAGCCAGCAGCCGGCCGGCGGTCAGTGAGCCCGGATCGGCCGCTGCGGCCGGCGAGCCGGCCGCGCCCGGTGCTCAAGCGTTCAGGATGAAAGAACTGCGCTGCCCGGTGGGCGCTGCAGCGCTCCGCTCTGGGCTGGAGGTCCCGCGTGCCATCCCGTGACCGGCGGCGGCCCTGGCTGCGCTGGGCCTTCAGGCTCAGCTTCCGGCGGCTATGACCGCGGCTGGCCCCGGGGCGGGCGCCGCGGGAGAGGGCGTCGACCCGCCGCAGGGCCCAGGGCAGTCGGACCGTCAG
>Ga0193728_1001053_pt1 | contig 13804 bp, 11 predicted proteins | sample U1c1metaG_FD_143037 | JGI IMG/M metagenome (GOLD analysis project Ga0193728, IMG submission 143037) | Soil microbial communities from a riparian zone of the East river system, Colorado, United States - U1c1 | ecosystem: Environmental > Terrestrial > Soil > Riparian zone | place: USA: East River...
ACCTCTTCACCGAGAAGCCGCTCGCGCTCGGCCCGTCGACCGGCGACCGCCTCGCGACCCTCGCACGGGAGGCAGGCTGCGTGCACATGCTCGGCTATCACCGACGCTCCGATCCGGCGACCCGCGAAGCGAAGCGCACCGTCGACGCGTGGAAGGCGAGCGGCGAGCTTGGCGCGCTGCGCTACGTGCGCTACTGCTTTCCGATCGGCGACTGGATCGCGAATGCAAACGCCGCGCTGATCGACACCGGCGAAGAGCGGCCGGCGATGGACGTCGAAGAGGCCGACGCCGAGCTCGCACCCGACGAGGAGTCGAAGTTCGTCCTCTGGACCGGCGCCAACGAGCTCGTGCACCCGCTCAACCTGCTCCGGCATCTGCTCGGCGAGCGCTATCGACTCGCGTACGCACACGTCTCGGGCCGGCTGTACACGTTCGAGAGCGAGTCGGGTGTTCCGGCGACGATCGAAGTGGCTCCGTACCGCGTGACGGTCGGGATCGAAGAGGAGGTCCTCGTCGCGTTCGAGCGCGGCTACGTGCGGCTCCGCCCCGCTCCCACGCTCGCGATCGACCGAGCGGGCACGCTCGAGATCTACCGCGACCCGGGAGCCGACGGCCCGGTCGAGCGGATCGCGCCGGCGCTCCCGTGGATCGACCCGATGCGGGCGCAGGCCGAGGACTTCCTCCGCGTCTGCCGCGGCGAGGTGCCCCCTCCCACCGACGCTGCCGAGGGCGCCGAGGACCTGCACGTCGTCGGGGACATCGTCCGCGCGCGCATGGCCCTCCCCGGCGCGCACGAGGCGGTTCGCACGGAGCGACTCGAGCGCGGTCGCTTCTGGGACGAGCGCGTGCGCGCGATGGCCGCGAACGCGTCGACCTAGTCCGCGTTCAGCTTTTCGTCTCGCCGGCGTAGAAGACCCAGAACCTGCTCGTCGCGAAGAGCAGGACGGTGACCGCGAGGATCATCAGGAAGAGCAGCCACGAGATCGCCGCTCCGGTCCCGGGCCACGCGTCGATGAACGTCCGGTGGAAGACGTGCGCGGGCAGGATGTTCGCGCCTTGCGCAGGGGTGTAGAAGAACGGTGAGCTACCACCGCCGAACGTCGAGCCGAAGAGGATCGGCTGGATCATCATCTGCGCGGCCGCGATCAGTCCGAGGATCAGTTGCAGGAAGATCACCGGCGTCAGGAGTGGCAGCGTGATCGTGCGCAGGATCTGACTCCGGGTCGCGCCGTCGACGACGGCTGCCTCCTGCAGCTCGCGCGAGATGTTCCGCAGGCCGGCGAGGAACACGATCATGCCGAGGCCGGCCGTCGACCAGAGCATGTAGAGGATGAGGACAAGGCGGCCCTGACTCGCGAGCCAGTCGACGTGCCCGTGCGGCGCGAAGAGGTGGTAGACGCGGTCGAAGACGCCGCCCGGCCCGGCGATCCCGACTCGCCACACGAGCAGGATGCTCACGACCGCCGGAACGACGGCGGGCAGATAGAAGAGCGCGCAGAAGAACCCGCGGAGACGCCCGCCGCTCGACACGAGCAGGGCGAGGCCGATCTGGAGCGCCAAACCCGCCGGCACGAAGATCGCAGCGAAGATCCCCGTGTCCTCGAGTGCGCCGCGCGTCTCGGGATCCTCGAGCGCGAGCCGGTAGTGCGTGATCCCGACCCAGTGGAAGTTCCGCAGGCCGTAGAGATCGAACGTCGACATCGACATCACGAGGCAGATGACGAGCGGCAGCGCCGAGAAGAGGACGAAGCCGACGAACCACGGCGACACGAAGGCGCAAAATGCGGCCGTCTCCTTGCGATCCCGATTCACGCTGTCAACCCTTGATCCCCGTCGTCGTGACGACCGTCTGCGTGATGTAGCGCTGCACGAGCACGAAGAAGATGACCGGGGGTATCGCGTAAAGCGCGAGCGGCAGGCTCGACAGCCCACCGCCTGCGACGTCGACGTTGATCAGCCCGGTGATCCGCGTCAGCAACGTGCCGTTGCGGTCGATCAGATAGAAGAGGTCCTGCGTGAGGTAATCGCCCCAGACGAGGATGAACGCCCAGACCGCGGCGATCGCGATCACGGGCTTCGAGTTCGGAACGAAGATGTCGACGAAGATGCGCAGCCGGCCGCTGCCGTCGATCGCTGCGGCGTCCTCGAGCTCGCGCGGGAACGTCGCGTAGAACTGGCGGAACAGAAAGATCTGCAGCGGCGTGCCCTGGATTCCCCAGAGCACCCACGGCCACGGCGTATTGATCAGGTGGAGCCGGTAGAAGAGGACGTACTGCGGAATCATCGTCACGATCCACGGGACCATCAGCGTCGAGAGGACGAAGAGAAAGAGGATGTTCTTCCAGCGGACACGGCTGCGCGCGAACGCGTAGCCGGCGAACGCCGCCGACACGGTGCTCAGCGCTGTGAACGAGATCGCGATCACGAGGGAGTTGAAGAGCGCGACCCCGTACGGAAAGTGCGAGAGGTGCGCGAGACCGACGACGAGCGGGCCGACGAAGACGACGCCGCCGAAGAGCAGGAGGAACGCGAGCGCGAGCGAGGAGAGCCGCGAGCGGCCGGCGCGCGTGTGCGTCGCCGTCAAACGACCGCCTCGACTCGTTCGGCATCAGCGCCGAGCAGGCTCTTGCCGTCGTACGGGCTGAAGAAGTGGAAGCGCGCCGGGTTGACCGTGAGGCGGCACACGTCACCCCGGCGGGCCGACGTCGCAGGGTCGAGCGTCGCCGAGAAGAGTGCGCGCCGGTCGTCGGCCATCATCGCCTCCTGATCGGTTCCCGCTGCGGCGACGCCGAGCGTCTCGGACTCGACCCGTTCCGCATCGAGCGCGAAGAAGGCGAGCGCCTCGGGACCGAGGTCCTCGACGAGCACGACCGGCACGTCGATCGTCGGCAGGCCGGGTGGAGCGAAGTGCACGTCTTCGAAGTCCTCGGGGCGAATGCCGAGGATCACCTGGCCGGGGCTTCCTGCCGGCGGCCGGCGATGCTCGTCGAGCTGCACGCGATGGCCGGCGAAGTGGATCGCGTCGCCGTCGATCTCACCGCGCACGAGGTTCATCGACGGCGAGCCGATGAACGACGCGACGAAGAGGTTGACGGGATCGCGGTACAACCCCTGCGGCCGCCCGACCTGCTGGATGCGCCCGTCGCGCATCACCGCGGCGCGCCCTCCGAGCTGCATCGCCTCCACCTGGTCGTGCGTCACGTACACCGTCGTCACGCCGAGCTGCGCATGCAGCCGCGCGAGATCGGCGCGCACGCGCACACGCAACTTCGCGTCCAGGTTCGAGAGCGGCTCGTCCATCAGATAGACCTGCGGCCGGCGCGCGATCGCGCGGCCCATCGCGACGCGCTGACGCTGTCCACCGGAGAGCGCACCCGGCCGCCGGTCGAGCAGCTCGTGAAGACCGAGCAGCTCGGCGACCTCGGCGACGCGTTGCTCGAGCTCGGGCTTCGGCGTCTTGCGCACGCGCAGGCCGTAGCTCAGGTTCTCGCGCACGCTCATGTGCGGATAGAGCGCGTAGTTCTGGAAGACCATCGCGATGTCCCGCTCGCGCGGCTCGACATGGGTGATGTCGCGGTCGCCGAGACGGATGACGCCGTCGTCCACGCCGTCGAGCCCGGCGATCATCCGCAGCAGGGTCGTCTTCCCGCAGCCGGAGGGACCGACGAGCACCATGAACTCGCCGCTCTCGATCGTCAGGTCGATCCCGTCGACGGCCTTGACGCCGCCGGGGAACGTCTTCCTCACTTCGCTCAGGACAATCGTGCTCATGGCAGCGGACATACCAGATTGGATTGACCCGTACGGTATGTGACCGATAACATAACCCATGTGACGCGCGCCGCGTCGGTGACCGTGGACGCCGCGCCTGGGATCTCCCTCCCGCAGCTGAAGCTCCTCTTCGCCCTCATCGGCGCGTCCGATGCAGCGCTCGCCGCGTTCATGCCGCTGCTGCTCCTGAGCGACGGCTTCCGCGATTCCGGGATCGGCATCGTGCTCTCACTCGCGGCGCTCGCGGCGTTCCTCAGCGGACCAGCCTGGGGGCACGCGGCCGACCGGTCGCTCGGTGCAGAGCGCACGCTCCGGACGGCCTTGTTCGGCGCGGCGGTGACGTCGGTGCCGCTCCTCATGGTGCACGACCGCTTCGCGATCGCGGCTCTCGTCGTCGCGGTCTGGGCGATGCGCGCGCCGATCGCCGCAACGACCGACGCGCTTGCGCTCGCACGGCTCGGCGACGCCCGCCGGAACGGGTATGCGGCAATCCGGCTGTGGGCGAGCGCCGGCTGGGCGGTTGCGGCCGTGTGCTGGGGCGCGGCCTACGAAGTCACGGGACTGCGCGTGTCGCCGCTCGTCTACGCCGTCGCAATCGCGCTCGTCGCGATCTGGACGCGGCGCGTCCTCCGTGTGCCACTCCGCGCGACGAGACCGCAGTGGGCTCCGTGGCGCGTGCCGCGCCTGCGAGCGCCGCCGCGCGGATTGACGCCGTTCCTCGTCGCCGTGCTGCTGCTGATGGCGACGTCGTCGGCGTCCACGACCTTCATCGCGTTACGGATGAAGAGCCTCGGCGGCGGCTACCTCCTCATCGGGCTCGCGGCCGGGCTGCAGGCGGCGATGGAGATTCCGGCGATGGCGTCGATCGTGCGCCTGACCACGTGGTTCACGCACCGCGGGCTCTTCGTCGGCGGGTGCACGATCTTCGCCGCGACCTTCGTTGCCTGGAGCTACCTGTCCGATCCGCTCGCGCTGGCACTGCTCCGCCTCGTGATGGGAGTCGGCTTCGCGTTCGTATACGTAGGAACCGTCGTCATCGTCGACGATCTCGTCTCACCTCGTTTGCGCGCGACGGGCCAGGGAGTCGCGAGGTCGGTCGCCTTCGGCCTCGCACCCGTCCTTGGCACGCTCGGCGGTGGCGTCGTCTACGCCGCCTTCGGCGCCCGCACGATGTTCTTCGGCTGCGCGGCCGTCGCCGTGGCCGCCTCCCTGATCGTCCGCGCGGCGGTGCCGGAGCCCGATTACGGCGCGGCCGCAATCGACCCGACGGCGTGAGCTAGCCGGCCGTCTCGCCGCGGGCGGCCCAGAGGAGCCCGCGCGTGCAGAGCTCGAGCGTCGGCTGCATCTCGACGACGCTCGCCCGATGTCCGAGCGAGCAGTAGAAGACGCGGCCGCGGCCGTGCATCCGCGTCCACACCAGCGGCATGTCGACCGCGCCGTTGCCGACGTGCGGGCCATCCGCGATCGGGAAGCGCGTCACGGCGAGCACGCGGTTCGCCGGGTCGACGTGCATGTAGTACTGCTCCGATGTGACCGCGAAGTCGTCGAGTCCGCGCGTGATGAAGTGCTCGCGATCGACGATCCGCACGTCGTACTCGACCGCCTCGTCGCCGGGATGCGCAACCCACTGGCCACCGGTCATGAACTGATACTCGGCACGCTCGCGGAAGCTGTCGCACATGCCGCCATGGCAACCGCCGAGGCCGACTCCGCCCTCGACAGCCGCGAGCAGCCCGGCCAGTTGCTCATCACCAATGGCGCCGATCGACCACACGGGGACGATCAGGTCGGTACGGGCGAGCTGCTCGCCGTCGAGAAACACGTCGAGCGTGTCGGAGAGGTCGACCTCGAAGTCGTGCCGCCGAAGCGCGTCGGCGAACACGTGCGCGACCTGCTCGGGCTCGTGCCCTTCCCATCCGCCCCAGACGATCAGTGCGCGCTGCGCCATCGTGCTCAGCCGGCGCGTTCGCCGTCGCGAACGACGATCGCGTCTCCCGTGTCCGGATCGAAGAAGTGACAGAGCCGCGGATCGAGTCCGACCCTGATCCTCTGCCGGGCTCCAGCCCGACGCGTTGCGGGCAGACGTGCGGTGAAGATCGCTCGCTCGTCGGCGAGCAGCGCCGCATGCTCCTCGCCCGAGTGCGCCCGGACGAGGTCGTCGGACGCGACCGCGGGAGTCTCGAGCGGGAAGAACACGAGCACCTCCGCGCCGAGGTTTTCTTCGACCGTGACGTCTGCCTCGATCGCCCACGGGCTGGCAGCGCCGTTGTGAAGCTCGGTCAGGTGCTCGGGGCGAACGCCCAACGTGACCGTGGAGGGCAGGCGCCGGGCGTCCGCCCCGAGTTCCGACAGCGGCAGCTCGAAGCCGCCGACGTTCAGCGTCCCGTTGGAGACCGTGCCTTCGGCGAGGTTCATCGACGGCGAGCCGATGAAGGCTGCGACGAACAGGTTGGCGGGCGTCCAGTAGAGGGCCTGAGGCGTGTCGAACTGCTGGATCTTGCCCTTGTTCATGACCGCGGCCCGCTGGCCGAGCGTCATTGCCTCCACCTGGTCGTGCGTCACGTACACCGTCGTGACGCCGAGCTTGGCATGGAGTTGGGCGAGGTCGGCACGCACGCGCACGCGCAGCTTCGCGTCGAGGTTCGAGAGCGGTTCGTCCATGAGGTACACGATGGGACGGCGGGCGATCGCCCTCGCCATCGCCACACGTTGTCGCTGTCCGCCCGAGAGCGCGAGCGGCCGCCGGTCGAGCAGATCCTCGAGGCCCAGCAGGCGCGCAGCCTCCGCGATGCGTGCGACGATCTCGGCGCGCGGCGTTCCGCGCACCTTCAGCCCGAAGGCGATGTTCTTCCGCACGTTCATGTGCGGATACAACGCGTAGTTCTGGAACACCATCGCGATGTCGCGGTCCTTCGGCGCCACGTCGGTGACGTCTTTGTCGCCGATGATCACCGCTCCGCCCGTGACCTCTTCCAGACCGCCGATGCAACGCAGGAGGGTCGTCTTCCCACAGCCGGACGGACCGACGAGGACGATGAACTCGCCGTCGTCGATCGTCATGTCGACGCCGTCGACGGCACGAACGCCGTTGGGGAACGTCTTGACAACCTGTTTCAGACCGATGCCGCTCATCTGCTCACCCCTTGAGTCCGGTTGTGACGATCCCGCGCGCCAGCTTCTTCTGCATCGCGAAGAACAGGAGCAGCACCGGGACCGTGAACAACATCGCGCCTGCGATCGTGATCGGGACGAACACGAACGTGCCCCCGGGATTGACGTAGCCGCTCGCGATCTTCGGTCCCAGTGTGGTCTGCTGGTCGTACAGCAACAGGGCCGGGAAGATGTAGTCGCCCCACACCCACGTGAACATGATGATCGAGCCCGCTGCGAGCACCCCGCCCGAGTTGGGCAGATAGATCCTCAGGAAGATCCGCAGGTTCCCGCAGCCGTCCATCGCAGCCGCGTCATGCAGCTCCGACGGGAAGTTCGCATAGAACTGCCGGAAGAGAAAGATCAGAAACGGCACTCCGCCAAGGCCCCAGAGCAGCCACGGCCAGTAGGTGTTCACCAGGTGGACGTGCGCGAAGATGACGAACTGCGGGATGAACGTGATGACGAAGGGGACGAGCGACGTCGCGAGCACGAACATGAACAGCACGTTTCGGCCCTTCGCGCGGTGCCGCGCGAAGCCGTATCCCGCCAGCGCGCTCGTGAGCACGACCGGGACGGTGTAGACGATGCTCAGGAAGATCGTGTTCTTCAGGTAGTGGGCGAACGGGAAGATGCCCGACCACGCGAAGCGGTAGTTCTCCCAGTGGATGGGACTGGGAATCACCGGCCCGACGACGCCCTGGTTCTTGTCGCGGAGCCACGCGAGGATGCCCCACCCAAGCGGCAGCACGAAGACCACGACCAGGGCGAGCAGCACGCCGTAGAGCAGGCCGCGCCCGGCGATCCGGCGGAACGTCCACGGCTTGCGCCGCTGCTCTGCGTTCCGGCGGAAGCTAGTCATTCTTGTACTGCTCGCTTCCGTAGTAGACCCAGAAGCGGCCGCTGAAGTAGAGCGCCGCGGTGACGGCGAGCAGCACGACGACGAAGATCCAGATCATCGCCGCGCCGTAGCCGTAGTCGCCGTACACGAAGATCGTCTGGAGCGCCTGCACGTTGAAGAGCTGGTTCGGCTCCGGCGGGCTCGACGCGAGCCCGGCCGTCGTGTTCGGCGAGAGCAGGATCGGCTCGGCCACCACCTGCGCAGCCCTGATCAGGCTCCAGATGAGCTGGAACATGATCACCGGCGTCAGGAGCGGCAACGTGACCTCCCGGAAGACCGCGAACCTGCTCGCACCGTCGATGCGCGCCGCCTCGTAGAGCTCTTCGGGGATGCTCTGGAGGCCGGCGAGGAAGATCAACATCCCGATGCCGGCGGTCCCCCACAACATGAGGGCGAGCAGCGTCACCGTCGGGTGGCCGACGAGCCAGTCGGTCGAGCTCGAGCCGCCGACCGCCCCGACGACGCGGTTCACGAGCCCGCCGTCCTGCGCGGTGAGCGCCTTCCAGATGTACGCCGTCGCCACGATCGGGACGACGGCCGGGATGTAGAAGAGCGTGCGCCAGACGCCCTGGAGCTTGATGCGACTGTTGAGCAGCATTGCGAGGCCGAGCTGCACGGCGAGTGTCGCCGGCACGACGATCAGCACGAACGTTCCCGTCCGCTGGAGCGACTGCCAGAACAGCTGATCGTGGAATGCACGCGCGTAGTTGGCGGTGCCGACGAACCGCAACGACGTGTGGAGGTTGAAGCCGTTGAAGTTCGTCAGCGAGATTGCGAAGCCGAGGACGAGCGGAAGAATCGACAGCAAGACGAACCCGAGCAACCACGGAGAGATGAACCCGTAGAAGGCGAGCGTCTCCCGTCTCCGGAAAGACGCCCGCCTTCTTCGAGTCGAACCTACTGTCGCCGCGGCGACGGAGTCCTGCGCTGTCGCCACCGGCTCTCGTTCAGCCGTTCTTTCCGGCCTCGATCGCACGGTTGGTGTCGTCTTGGACGTTGCTCATGAACTTGCTGAAGGACAAGCTTCCCTTCAGTGCATCGGGGAGATGCTTCGAGTACGACTGTGCAACCGCCGTGAGGTCTGCGAGCCCGACCAGGTTCGGATTGAACTTGAGCGTGACGTTCGACCGTGGCAGCTCGTGGAGGAGTGTCTTGTACGCATTCTTCTGGAATGCGTTCGTCTGCGGGATGCGATCGAACAGCGACTGCTGGGCGGGAACGCCCCAGCCGATGCTGGCGCGATCGCGGGCCGGCTTGCCGCCCATATACCACTCGAAGACCGACCATGCCTCGTCCGGGTGGTTCGTCGCCTCTGCCATGACCCAGCCGGTCGCGGTGACGGTCGGGTCGACGTTCTTGCCGCCCTTCCACGTCGGCGCGACCAGCAGCCTCGTGTTCGCCGTCGCGGTCTTGTCGGACGAGACCTGACCGCTGAACCAGAAGCCGTACTGCGTCATGGCCACGGTGCCCTTGACGAAGCCGGGGCCCGACCAGCCGTCCGGATTCGGGTTCTCCGGGCCGAGGTCCATCTTCTGCTGCGAGTAGCGATAGAGGTACTGGAAGATCTGCATCGCGGCCGGGTTGCTCGTGAGGTTCATCTTCGAGAAGTCGGCCGAATACAGCGCCTTCGAGCCCTTGGCCACCAGCAGTGCCATCACCTGACGGTCGATCCAGCCGAGGCTGTTGGCGATGTCGAGAATCCACTTCGCCTTCTTCGCCTTCTTCAGCTTGAGGGCGATGTCCCAGAGGTCGTCGTACGTCCACGCGTCCGTCGGCCCCGGAATGTGGGCCTTGACGCCTTTGAGGAGGTCGGTCCGGACGAACACGCTCAGGTCGGGCGACCAGTCCTTCGCCATTCCGTACCGGGGGCCCTTGCCGACGGTCTTGCCGTCCCACTTGTAGTAGTTGTTCGCCGGCGTGAGATCGGCCGGGTGAATCAGGTCGCTCTGCGCGAAGTACGAGTCGAGGTTCTTGATCTGATTCCGTTTTGCGAACTGCGGCACGAGCGGAGCCTGGACCCTGAACAGGTCGGGCGGCGTGCCTGCCGCGAGCATCGCCTGGAAGCGTGGACCGTCGGTCACGATCCACTGGATGTTGATGTTGGGATTCTTGTCCTCGAACGCGGCGATGTCGGCGTTCGAGATCTCGCCGTTGTTGGTCATGAGGGTGACCGTCGTCGGCGCGAGGCGACGACGAGGGATGGCCGCAGCCAGCTCAGGGCCGAGGAGCGAACCAGCCGCCACCGAACCGGCGACGCCAGCGGCCCCCGCAAGGAGCTTGCGGCGTGAAACGCGAACCTCTTCGATGCCGTTCGACATGCTGATTTATCCTTTCTGAGTGCCCTTCGCTACCGGCTTCTGTACGAGGTGGTGCTGGCTCCCTTCGAAGAGACGACAGATGCTGCCGGTGCGTCGGCGCGGTCTTGATCCACGCCTGTGTGACCGTTAACATTAAGCACGTGGAGATGCGGCTGTCAAGATGACTGATCACATCGCCGCGCAGGGCATCAGGCACGTCGTGACCCTGAGCTTTGACGACGGGTTCGAGCGCTCGTCGCGCGAGACGGCGGCGATCTTCGAGCGGTTCGGGCTCTCCGCCGAGATCAACGTCGTCGCACGGGGCCACCTCGGCGAGCCGGACGAGTCGTGGCACTTGCGCTGGCCGAAGGGCGACTTCGACCTCTGGAACGAGCTCCAGGCGCACGGGCACGAGATCATGCCCCACGGGCTCGTGCACGCGAACAAGTCCGAGCTTCCGTTCGACGACGGCAAGCATCTGATCGAGACGTGCCTCGACGTGTTCGCGCGCGACCTCGACGGCTTCGACGCGACGCAGGCCGTGTTCGCGTTTCCCTACAACGCCTCGACGCCCGAGCTCGAAGAGTGGCTACCCGGCGTCGTGCGCGGCTTCCGCACCGGCGGCGATCCGATCATGCCGCCGCCGCAACGCGGCCAGACGAAGATCTCGTGCACGAGCTTCGGCCCGGGCCCGTGCGACGAGCATCTGGAGCAACTCGTCGAAGATCTGCTCGGCCGTCCGTCAGGCTGGCTCTGTTACAACACGCACGGGCTCGACGGCGAGGGCTGGGGACCGCTTTCGGCCACGACGCTCGAACGGCTGCTCGAACGTCTCGTAGAACGCGACGACGTTCGCGTGCTTCCGTCCCGTGCCGCGCTCGGTCTCGCCTGACCTCAGCGCGCGGTCTCGGCGACGTGCTTCCCGTCGACGCGGCGTTCCGCGCCCGTCGCGTCGAGACGCAACAGCACGACGTCGAACTTCGGGACGACGAAACGGTCTCCGACGCCGCCGCCGATCAGGTCGCGCCAGCCGCCGTCCGACAGTCCGATCCGCTGCTCGCGATCGCTGTGATTGAGCACGAAGAAGAGTCGTTCCTCGCCGCACCGAAGCGGGATCAGCTCCACGTCGTTCGGAAGCTCGAAGAGCGTCAGCTCGAGACGGCCGCAGAGCGTGCGGAAGAGCGAGTCGAGCATGGCGTCGTCGCCGACGCCTCCGACGTAGACGGCTGTGCCGAATCCGGTGCTGCGATCCGAGATCGCGGTCCCGCCTGCGAAGTCGCCGTCGACATACTTCGCCAGGGGCGTCGCGTCGAGCGTCGTGAGCTCCTCGAACCAGCCGGTGAACGCGCCGCTGACGAGACCGTGCAGCTCGGCGGAGTCCTCCCCGCTCGCGACGTCGGTCACCGTGATCCCGAGCACGCGGTCGAGCCGGGAGGGCAGGCTCCCGGTCGGCACTGCGCCGCTCGAATCGCGCACCGCGGCGCGCGGGCCGACGACGAGCGTGCCTCCGGACTCGACGTAAGCCTCGAGCTCGGCCGCGACGACCTCGTCGATCACCGGCATGCTCGGCACGACGACGAGGCGGTACCGCGAAAGGTCTGTGCCGGCCGGCACGACGTCGACGCCGAGCCCGAGCCGGCGGAGCACCGCGTACCAGCGATGGACGGATGCTTCGTGCCCGAGCGCGGCGTTCGCGGGCTGGATCTGGAGCGCGAAGCGCGAGTCGTAGTCGTAGAGGACCGCGACGTCTGCGTCGGGCTGCGCGTCTTCGAGCACGTCGAGGCGCTGGAGCTCCGCCGACAGCCGGCCGAGCTCGTGATAGCGGCGTCCCACCGAGCCGTCGCCGTCCGCGTCGAGTATTCCGTACCAGTGCTGCTCCGTTCCGAAGCGCGCCGTCTGCCAGCGGAAGAAGACGAGCGCCTCCGCCCCGTGTGCGATCGCCTGGTACGCGTACAAGCGCATCTGCCCGCGGCGAGGCGTGCTCAGGTACTCCCACCCCATCGGACCGACCTGCTGCTCCATCACCCACACGGGTGCCTGCCTCAGGCCGCGCATCGCATCGGCGCTCAGTGACGGCAGCGTCCACGAGTGCGTCACGTCGAGTGACGGGTAGTTGTCCCACGAGACGAAGTCGACCTCGGCACTGAGCGCCGCGTAGTCGACCTCGGCGTAGTTGAAGCCCATCAGGTTGTGCGTGATCCGCTGCTCGGGGCTTACGAGTGACCGTAGGAGCTCGGTCTGACGCCGCAGGTAGCGCACGTAGCTGTCCGAGGAGAAGCGGCGAAAGTCGAGAGCGAGCCCGGGATTCGGGGCGCGGAGCGAGAAGCCACCGTCCCTGATCGCATCGGGAGCCGGTGGGCCGACGTCCGTCCACGCGTCGTAGCGCTGGCTCCAGAACGCAGTGCCCCAGCTCTCGTTGAGCGCGTCGATCGTCGCGTACTTGCTCTCGAGCCAGCGCTGGAACGCGGCGCGACAGTGGTCGCAGAAGCAGCGCCCGCCGAGCTCGTTGTCGATCTGCCAGGTGCGAACGCGCGTGTCGCGTCCATAGTGCTCGCCGAGCGCCGCGACGATGCGGTCGGTCGCCTCGAGCAGCGCGGGCGCGTTCGGGCAGTAGTGCCTGCGCGTGCCGAAGCCGACACGGTGGCGGTCGGCCGCGACCGGGAAGATGTCCGGGTGCTCGCGCACGAGCCACATCGGCGGCGCCGCGGTCGGCGTCCCGAGCACGATCTCGAGCCCCTGGCCGGCGAACACGTCGATCGCCTCGTCGAGCCACGCGAGCTCGAACCGCCCGGCCTCCGGCTCGAGCTCGGCCCAGGCGAACTCGCCCAGCCGAACGAGCGACAGGCCGACGTCTGTCATCAGGCGCGCGTCGAGCTCCCAGCGCTCCCGTGGGGACTGCTCGGGGTAGTACGCCGAGCCGAGCCGAATCTTGCGGTCACTTGCCGCCATACCCGGGGCCGCCTACCTCCTTTCAGCAGACCGCGCGGGGGGAATGGTGACGCGGCCGTCGCCGAGATCGAGATCGAGATGTGACCGATAACATTAGTCATGTCGCAGCGCGCCTGTCAAGGTCGCCTAAACGGCGGCCGCGGGCTGAGGCACCGCGAGGCCCGGAGCGTTGCGCGCGGAGGTTGCGACGTCGGCGCCCGAGCGGGCGAGCAGGTCGAGGCCGAGCCGTGCGCGCCGCACCCGCTCGCGGCCGAGCGCGACGACGAGCGGCTCGAGATGCGTGCCCGCGGGATACACGTCGGGCGCGTTGCGGAGACCGAACTTGAGGTACACGGGCGCGCAGATACGCACGAGCTCCGGGATCTCGTGGTGGCGGAGGAAGCCGCCGAGGTTGTCGGGCGACTCGACGTAGATGTCGAGCGGCACGTCGACGACGGCGCGGATCGCGGCAAGCTGCGGCAGCGTCAGGTCGGTGGGGACGTTGATCGTGCTCGCGCCGAGCCCGGCAATGACCCTGGCGGCCGCGGGGTTCGCGGCCGGCAGCATCACCGAGACCTTCGCCTGCATGTCCGGCGGGAGAAAGCCGCTCGCGCGTGCGGCGTCGAATGCCGCGAGCACGCCGATGTCCGCGATCAGAACGCTGCGGAAGCCGTGCGCCGCGGCGCGGCGCGCGTCGTCGAGACCCGCCACGACCTGCTCCTGCCCGCGGGCCGCCGGGGCGAGCGCCCCGCCTGCG
>Ga0193728_1001055_pt1 | contig 13781 bp, 2 predicted proteins | sample U1c1metaG_FD_143037 | JGI IMG/M metagenome (GOLD analysis project Ga0193728, IMG submission 143037) | Soil microbial communities from a riparian zone of the East river system, Colorado, United States - U1c1 | ecosystem: Environmental > Terrestrial > Soil > Riparian zone | place: USA: East River...
ATAATCTTATTATCTAGGGCAAGCTTTACCTACTTAACTCCTTAAACAGCTTCTTAGTAACGGCTTAAGAAAGTAGTAATTACTTAGTCTAATTAATAGCGGAGCTTAATAAAAGTCTCCTATATATTAGACTTATAGATTAAGCCACGGGCCTTAAACATCTGCTTAAGGTAATTAATATAGTCCTTCGCCGTCTACTTATACTCTAAGGCAGTAATAATCTTATTATTAATTATACCAAGGATAACTAAATAGACTTTGCCGTCTTCCTTATTATATTATTTAAACTCCTTACAGTACTCGTTAGAGAGTGCCTTATTGGTTAAGCGAATTAAATTATTAGTGTCCGCAATAATTTAAGACCTCTTAAGGATTTTATCTCGCTCCTCCTTATTAGCATCTTCTGGTATTTTATTAATAGATATTATAGGCTTTTCTTCCTAGAGCTTTAGGTAGAGGGGTGGGCCCGCATCTTCCTAAATAATATGCAGAAGGCCCTTACTACGTAGGTACGTACTAAGCTACGTCCAATATTGGTGCTAATTTAAACCGTCTTTCTTAAGGCGTTAAATACCTAGATAGTCTTTACCTATAGTAACGCGTAAATAAAAGGATTTAACGCGTAAATAAACAAATTTAACGCGTAAATTTGATAATAAAAAATAACTTTATACGCAGGTGTAGTAACCCTTAATACGGCCTATAGTAAGGCGTTAAATATAGAGTAGTAAGATATAACTTAGCACGGGTATAGTAACCCTTTATGCAACCTATAGTAAGGTGTTAATCTTCTAACGTCGCAGCTTGGTAGCAATAAGTGCTTATAACCTAATAAACTAGATCTAAGAATAAAAGAATAAATAAATCTATGGAATCTATCTATAACGAATATAGGCCTTTATATAGGCCTATACCTATAGAGTTATAAGTAATTGCTTACGGACGTCGTCCAGAAAGGAATTAAAGGGAATCTGCTTATGTAAGCAGGAAACGAACGTGGAGGACTCTTCCAGAACCATTATTACACCCCCTAGTGCTCTACTAAAACAGAAGTAGATCCTTCCTAACTTAGTATTAAACTTGATAATATATAAAAGAAACACCTTATAATCCTCTGAGTGTATTATAGGTCCTATTTAACCTCTCCCTAAGCTATAATTAATTACCCGTTATAAGCTCTACATCATTCTTATCCCCTATTTAAAAGTCGTTAGCATTAGTTAGAATCGTTAAATAGCGTACCCTCCGAGGTTTTACTAACCTATATACGATTTCCTACTTAGGTTTAGTGTCTATATCGCATCAAACAAGGCCTAGCTGCTTAACAAAGTTCCTAAACTAAACCGTCAATAGTGGCTTCGTAAGACCGTCTGCCACTATACTACTTATAGGAATATACTATAGGTAGATTACGCTGCTTTAAACCTTATTATAAATATAGTGCCAGTATAGCTTAAAGTGCTTAGTACGTATGTGGTAGTTGTCGCTTTTAGCTAGGCTAATAGCTAGTTAATTATCGCCATATAAATGTATTAGTAGTAGATCCTTTCCAGTATAGCCTAAATTAGTAAGCAATTAATAGAGCCATAAGGCTTCCTTAGCTATATGCGTTATTACTATATACTTAGCCTCTGTAGTAGAGGTTATAAGAATTAACTACTTACTTAACTTATATAAAACTAGGCTACCCGCTAGCTTGTAGATATAGCTAGAAGTTAACTTCCTATTAACCATATTTGCGAATACTGTATTACTATAGCCGTATAGCTATAGGTTAGGTATATTACCTAGTAGGCTTCCGCTATATTCCCTATTGCAATTAGGGGTAGTATAGTCCGTAGCTAACGCCTTGGCGAAGGCTTCTAGAGGTAGCTACTACCCTTAGGGTAAGCCGAACTCTATACCTAAGTCGATCGTTCCTATATAGTAGGCGAGTATCTATATCGCGGCTTCTATATATAGTTTGGTAGGGTTATATAGGAACTAATAGAGCTTCCCTATAGCCTAGGCTATATTGGGCCGAGTCCAATTGCATAGATATAGTAGAGAGCCTATTAGCGATTAATACCGTTTTACTAGCTCCTACGGAGCTTAATCCTTAGGCTTATATGGCTTAAAGTCTACTACAAAGGGGTAAATTGGTGTAGAGGCTGGTGCGCAATCCTCTATATGGAATGTATATAGGATCTTCCTAATATAGGCGTCCTATACCAATCGAATTAATCGCGACTGGTGGTTCCGTATAATTTAAATACCTAAGTAGTACGTAATTAGGCCTAAGTCTCTTACTTTATACTTATTCCTAAGTGCTTCTTTAAGCAGTTTAATTATCTATATATCTTGTCTAATTAAGATAAGATTGTTAATATAGACGATAATAATTTAGCCGCTTTGCTAGCTAATAAAGACGTATAGGTTAGCTGGAATTAGTATATATTTAAGGGTAATAAGGAAGCTCTTAAGCTCCTTATACTAAAGATATAGCGCCTGCTTAAGACTATAGAGAGCCTTAAGTAGTAGGCCCACGAGAGCAACGCCGTCCTTCTAATACTGGCGGTATCCTTCTAGTAGCTGAATGTAGATATTCTTACGGTTAAGCTTCCTATTAAGGAAGGCCATAATTACGTCTAAGTGCTCGCACTCTAGATTGTATGTGGCCACTAGGGCTATTAGTAGCTTAAATATACTAGGTCAAATAATGCTTGCGAATATATCACCATAGTTAATTCCTAGGCGCTGCTTATTACCGCGTAATACTAGCCATACTTTCTATCTAAATAGGACGTTGTTCTTATTAAATTTATATATAAAGACCTATTTAATAGGTAGAGCCTTAGCTCTAGGTGGAAGTTTAACAATCTTAAATAAGATATTTATTATTTAAGACTCCTATTCTTTATCCGCCGCAGCCTTCTACTCCTTCTCAAATATTAAATTTATAGCTTCCTTCCAGTTCCATAGCTCTAGAGGTAGTCCCTTAGTTATCCTTATCTACTAAGGCTGCGATAGAGCGCTTATAAACGTATAGGCAAAGGATAGGGTAAGGTAGGTGGCTTTTGTGGCCAGCTCCTTCCTTCTAGATCTATAGAGTACGCTATAGTTAAGCCGTAGCTTTAATCGCGTGCGCGTGTTTACTATATTACGTATATTAATCTTAACTTCCTCCTCTAAGTACTTAGCTAAAATCTACTCTAGATCCTCCTGGTAGATATTTATTAGGGAAGTTGTTTCCTAATAGAGGTGTCCTCCTAGATTAGGTAGCTCTTACTAGTTAAGGCCTACCTATTCGTTATTAGTAAGGGGAGGTTAATTAAACTACGGTGCGATATTGTGGTCGCTAGAGGCACCTCCTAACTAAGGGTTACCCCCCGACTACGAGGCCCGAGAGACCTTATCTGCCTCCTATAGTAACTAAGCAGCCTTACTTCCTTCCTACAGTAACCAAAAAACCTTACCTCCTTCCTATAGTAACCGAGAGACCCCTAGTGTAGTGTCTTCGGTAGGAAGTTCCTTAAGTAGTATCCAGTAGATATTATTATCGCTACCTTCTTCTTTACTAATTAGTGTAGTAAGAAAGGTTCCTAATTTATTAAAGGTAATACTGCTTAATTAAACAACCCTATTCTTATAAGGTAGATAGACGTAATATATATATAAGCCTTCGTAGCCTACCAATTATCCTTTCTAAGCTCTTGCAATGAACTTATTACCCTATTACCGCTAAGGGTCTTTTTTATTAATATAGATATAGGCGGGGCAGCTATAGATCTTCTAGTTAGCGTATATAATTATAGTATTAGTGTTACCTAGGGCTAGAGCTATTACTTAAGCGGGTGGAGCTTTGTCCTTATTAACTAATATAGGCAATATATTAAGCCCGTATACGGCTACCTTGGCGACTTTAGGCTAGAGCTTTAGTAGCAATTAAGTCTTAATTAATATTACCCTAACCCTTTCTTTAACTAGGTGGTTAGCCTTCTCTACTATTCTATTCTAGTATATAGTATATAAAGTAGAGACCTTAGTAAGTATACCTTCGTCCTTAAAGAAATCGGTTAAATCCTTACTAAACTACTTAGCAGCTCCATCTAATTAGAAGCAGCTAATTATTATCCCTGTTTAAGTCTTGATTATATAGACAAACTGCTTTAAGGTAGAGGCCGCTAAGCCTCTATTTAATATATAATAGATCTATCTAAAGCGTATTTAGTTATTAGTAAATAGTACCTAATACTTCTTACCGTGGAGACCTTTGTATTTTAATAGCCTAACTACGTTAATATGCACCTTCTTAAATATGCGATTGCTATGTCGTTAAGGGCGTCTTAATATTTGCTTCTTAGCTTTTCTAAGGTAACAGTCCTCGCAGTGAAATGGCTTATCCTCAGTAACTATAATCCCCTTTATACTTCTAGCGAGGAGATATATCTAGTTAGGAGGAAGGTGTTATAGTCTCTTATACTAAGTCTCTATAGTAGCTTTAGTAAGTACGCCTTTCTTATAGAGGCGCGATTGTATAGTAGCTAGAGCTATTATAAAAGGAACCTCTGTAGGGTTGTCTACTAGTATAAACGTATTAAGTCCGTTAATGCATAGGGTGTAGGCTATTTCTGCCCGATCTTTAATAAAGTTAATTATATTATAGAGACCATTAAAAAAGGCTCCCTTCCCTTATAGGATACTAAGTGAGATAATATTTATAAAGAAGTTAGGATAGTAATACACTTCGGTAAATATAATTATATAGGCTAAGTAGTTAGTTTGGGTAACTGTAAGCTTGACTAATCTAACGCTAATGGCCTTTATTAGGCCTCCTCCCGTCTAGATTTAGATAGGTTTAATTTCCTTATACTATACAAACTTCCTAATGTCGTTGCCTATATAAATATTTAAGCAACTATTGGCTATCTAGGAGTCCTTAATATTTGTTTCTAAAGCTATAGCCGCTAGCCCAATAACCTACGTAGTAAAGATTAATCTAGTAGCCAAATTAGTAGCTTAAGAGGGGCGATTGGATATCCCCTTGGAGGCCTTATTAGTATTTAAGGCTACTCTATTACCTAAGCACGGAGGCCGTTTCTCTCCAGGTCTCCACCATTCGGGTCTTAGGTAGGCGTACTTTATCTAGTAACCTTCCTCGCCACCTAGATAACCTAGCTTATACCATCTACACTTATTTAAAGCATCCTTAGTAGGGCCTTAATTGCCTAACGAGGTACTATAGCCTGTTCCCCCGCCTCTGCCGCAACTGTTACCGCGACTATAACTATTACCGCGTCCTTAACCGGACTGCTTGCGTAAGTCACCTAGTGGCTTATTAACCGAGGCGAAGCTCTTAAGTAAGTCCTTCCGCTAAGCCTTATTAGTAAGGTCAGCAATTAATTAGAGCAGTGTAATTATATAGCCGTCGCAAATCTTATTATATTAGATTTAAGCCCATATAGGGAAGTGTTCGTCAATAGCGTTAATAAATTAATAGATAATAATCTTATTATCTAGGGCAAGCTTTACCTACTTAACTCCTTAAATAGCTTCTTAGTAACGGCTTAAGAAAGTAGTAATTACTTAGTCTAATTAATAGCGGAGCTTAATAAAAGTCTCCTATATATTAGCCTTATAGATTAAGCCATAGGCCTTAAACGTCTACTTAAGGTAATTAATATAGTCCTTCGCCGTCTGCTTATACTCTAAGGCAGTAATAATCTTATTATTAATTATACCAAGGATAACTAAATAGACTTTACCATCTTCCTTGCTGTACTATTTAAACTCCTTATTATACTTATTAGAGAGTGCCTTATTAGTTAAGCGAATTAAGTTATTAGTATCCATAATTTAAGACCTCTTAGGGATCTTATCTCGCTCCTCCTTATTAGCGTTCTTTGGTACTTAATTAATAGATATTATAGGTTTTTCTTCCTAGAGCTTTAGGTAGAGTAGGGCTATATCTTCTTAAATAATATATAGAAGGCCCTTACTATATAGATACGTGCTAAGCTGTGTCTAATATTGGTGCTAATTTAAACCGTCTTTCTTAAGGCGTTAAATACCTAGATAGTCTTTACCTATAGCGACATATAAATAAATTTAACGCGTAAATAAAAGGATTTTTTAATGCGTAAATAAACGATTTTTAACGCGTAATTTTAATAATAAGGAATGACTTTATACGTAGGTGTAGTAACCCTTAACACAGCCTATAGTAAGGCGTTAAATATAGAGCAGTAAGATATAACTTAGCATAGGTGTAGTAACCCTTTATGTAACCTATAGTAAGGTATTAATCTTCTAACGTCGTAGCTTAGTAGTAACAAGTGCTTATAACCTAATGAACTGAATGATATTAAATAAATAAATAAATCTATTAAATCTATCTATAACGAATATAGGCCTTTATATAGGCCTATACCTATAGAGTTATAAGTGATTGCTTATAGACGTCTTCTAAAAAGGAATTAAAGGGAATCTGCTTATATAAGCAGGAAACGAACATAGAGGACTCTTCCAGAACCATCGTCACTTTAAGCTGCACGAGCTATAACTACCTTCCGTAACCAACGAGCTCTCTCAAGAATATGGGCGATAGTTATAGCAGAGACTTAAGTGTCGAACTCGTCAAATAGGAAGGCCTGCATCTTATCTATATATGCGGTTAGCTAATCTTTAAGAAAGTTGAGAAGCCTCTACGTAAGCAGTCAGTAAAAAGCTCAACACCATGACGTTATATATTACCGTTTCTTGGTAAGGTAACAGAGCTCTTGGTCGCCCAAGAACAACAGTAGGAGGAGCGTACGGTTCGCCCCAAATATTAAGGTTCAATCATATCTTATAAATCGTCTTCTTGCCCACCTTTACAGCCTCTGCAATAGCTGGTACCGCCTTACCAGCTTCAATACAAATCCTAATTCTATAAACAACTTTATTAGGAAGGCGGCGGCCTATAATAACTTCAATTATGGTGGTTAAAATTAAAAGAATTGCCCCTTATATAAATTTTGGTGGGGGGCGATACGGCTCTTTCGCGTCCTACTAGAAGTATGGGCCACCTCGTGCACGGTCCCACCTCGTGCACGAGGTGGCCCATACTTCTATAGTTTTCTTATTCTCGCTTATAAAAAGACTCGAATTGATTAGTAGCTTGGCGCCCTATATAAAATAAAAATCAAACCTAACCTATTTAAAGCTCTACTAATATAGCTCCAATTTATATAAATAAGGGCCTATTTTATAGCTCTACTTTAAAGCTACAAAATAAGGGTTTATTTATATAATTTAAAGCAAAATTGGTAGAGCTATAGGGGGTGCTTTACTAAGGTTGTAAAACTTATATTAAGGGAGCTCGCCCGCTAAGAAATCTACTATATTAATAAAGAAGACTTCCTTATAACGTATACAAAGGTTTAACTATCTATATTTTTAGATTGGAATATTAGGAGTAGATTCCTTACTATAGGGCTTATACCGTATAATCCTTAGCACATCCTATCGTTGCTTATAGTTACTAAAATACCCTCTCTACTAGGCATAGCTAACGGAGTAGTACCTTTATAGACGTTAGAAACACTACATACTATAACTTAGCTAGAGTAGCAGGCCAGGCTTATATAAGACCTCCTCCAGCGCCAGTCCTAGAGCCCCACTAGTTAAGTAGTTAGTTAACTTATTAAGGGGTGCTAGATAGTAATATATTTAGCTACTATACTTATAAAGGAGAATTTAGAGCTTTATATAGCTAATTAAAGCTAAAAATAAAAGGAGCAGTATTGCTGAAGGTATATTATATAGGGAGGCGCTCTATAGGCCTAGGAGGCTTAGGCTATAGTTAAGGGGTTAGAAAATAGGGAGTAGGAGGCTGATTAGAATTAGGCTGCTCTAGTACGGCAGCAAGCACTACTAACGTGCAGTAACTACTATATTTAGGGCCATAATAGAACTCGATGCCCTAGCATATAGAGAAATAGCTAGTAAATTTTTAAATCAAAATTATTTTACTGTGGTTAAGCAATCGTACGAGGCGCGTATTGGTTTTGGTGGGGTGCGCAGCTTACTAGTCTGCGTAGCTTACTGGTTAAGCATATTAATTTAAGTTTTTCGGCTATTATAAAGCACCCCATATAATTCCACTAATATTAGTCTAATTTATATAAATAATAGCTTATTTTATAGCCCTAGAATAGAGCTATAAAATAGGCCTCTATTTATAAAATATAGAGCTATATTAGTGGGGCTGTAGGGTGTAGCTGTAAAACTTAAATTAAGGCTCTACGCGATCGCGACCCTCCTCCATTCCTACCAATAAGCACCCCCCGCAACTCTATAAAAACAGCCCTAAATTATATAAATAAGGGCTTATTTTATAGCCCTAGAATAGAGCTATAAAATAGGCCTCTATTTATAAAATATAGAGCTATATTTAATAGGACGATAGGGGGTATATTTTTTAATACGTATTATAATATAGGCGGCTCTTATTAAGCGAATTTTCAGAAGGTAAGAAAACCACAGTAAGCGAATTCCCGATATTTCGGTAGTAACTATAAGCGTAATTTCTAGTTAATTTACTTTGGGACTCTATTATAGGACAACCTTATCTAATATACTATATAGATAGGGATCTTAAGGGATAAGTAGGCCCCTATAGGTCTAACTAATAAGTAGAAGCTTAAATTCTAGTTAGAACTTAATTAACACCCTAATATTTTATAGCTTTATAAAAAACGAGAGCAATATAAGCAAAAGATTAGGAGCTAGAGATATTACCCTATTACTACCGCGAAGGGAATAAAATTATATAACCGTTATAATAAAGCTAGATATAAACTTAATAGTATTATAAACGTCCTACGCAAACAAAAAGAGGACTAGGTTATTCTCAATTTTTATAACACTATTAATAATTATAATATTAAAAAATAGCTTAGTAGTAGCGTTAGGATGGATATTTCTACCCATTTAGCTATATAGTATAAATTTCACGAATATGCTGCTATTACTAAACTACTATCTTAGCCGCTAAATAAGCTTAAAAAAGGGCACGCTATAAAACTCTATATAAAGTTTATCCGTAATAATAGTTCTAGAAGAGTCCTCTATATACGTCTATACGCGTTTTCTGCTTATATAAGTAGACTCCCCTTTCGTTCGGTCTCCGCGGCAACTACTTTAGTATCCGTAGTAGTTACCCTAGACTCCGTAGATATAGGCTTATATTAAGGCCTATATTCCTTATAGTTAAATTCTATATATTAGCTATAGAGGTAGCCTTACTACAGAGGTGCAACGGGTGCTATTCGAGATCGGTATTAGTATAGTTTTAACCTATATTATTACTCTCTAGGGACCCCTATAGGAGGTCAATTTCTTATATATATTAGGGCTCTTAGAGCCACCTTAAATAAAACAGATCGCTTATTTAATTCTATATCTCTACCTATTAGCTAGTTTATATTACAACTTGTAGTACCTCTCTAGCTAAAACTATAGATTTATTTATTTATTCTAATATTATTTAGTTTATTAGGTTATAAGCACTAGGTTACTACTAAGCGCTATAGTCCAGCTGTTTAAAAGCTTAGAAGATTAATACCTTACTATAGGTTGCATAAAGGGTTACTATACCCGTGCTAAGTTATATCTTACTATTCTATATTATTTAACGCCTTACTATAGGCCGTATTAAAGGTTACTATACCTACGTACAAAGTCATTTCTTATTATTAAATTTACGCATTAAATTTGTTTATTTACGTGTTATTATAGGTAAAGACTATCTAGGTATTTAACGCCTTAAGAAAGACGGTTTAAATTAGTACTAATATTAGACCTAGCTTAGCACGTACCTACGTAGTAAGGGCCTTCTATATATTATTTGGAAAGATATAGGCCTACCCCTCTACCTAAAGCTCTAGGAAGAAAAACCTATAATATCTATTAATTAAGTACTAAAGGACGCCAACAAGGAGGAGCGAGACGAGATCCTTAAGAGGTCTTAAATTATTATAGATACTAATAATTTAATTCGCTTAACTAATAAGGCACTCTCTAATAAGTATAATAAGGAGCTTAAACAGTATAGTAAGGAAGATAGTAAAGTCTATTTAATTATCCTTGGTATAATTAATAATAAGATCCTTACTGCCTTAGAGCACAAGTAGACGGCAAAGGACTATATTAATTACCTTAAGCAGATATTTAAGGCCCGTGGCTTAATCTATAAGGCTAATATATAGGAGACTTTTATTAAGCTTCGCTTTTAATTAGACTAAGTAATTACTACTTTCTTAAGCCGTTACTAAGAAGCGGTTTAAGGAGTTAAGTAGGTAAAGCTTGCCCTAGATAATAAGATCATTAACTATTAATTTATTAACGCCGTTAATAAATACTTCTCTATATAGGCTTAAATCTAATATAATAAGATTCGCAATAGCCACACAATTTTACTGCTCTAATTAATTACTAACCTTACTAACAAGGCTTAGTAGAAGGACTTAGCTAAGAGCTTCGCCTTATTTAATTAGGAATAACCTAGTTAAGGATATAGTAATGGTCGCGGTAGAGGTTAAGGAGCCGGCCGCTATAATAACCGCAGTACCTTATTAGGCAATTAAGGCCCTACTAAGGATACTTTAAATAAGTGTGGATAGTATAAGCTAGGTTATCTAGGTGGCGAGGAAGGCTGCTAGATAAAGTACGCCTACCTAAGACCCGAATAGTAGAGACCTGGAGAGAGACGGCCTCTACGCTTAGGTAATAGAGCAGCCTTAAATATAAATAAGGCCTCTAAGGAGATATCCAATTAATCCTCTTAAGCTATAAATTTAGTAATTAAATTAATCTTTGCTACGTAGGCTATTAGGCTAGTAGCTTTAGCTTTAGGAACAAATATTAAGGACTCCCAGATAGCCGATAGTTGCTTAAATATTTATATAGGCAACAATATTAAGAAGTTCGTGTAGTATAAGGAAATTAAACCTCTCTAAATCTAGACAGGAGGAGGCCTAATAAAGGCTATTAGCGTTAAATTAGTTAAGCTTACAGTTACCCAAACTAACCACTCAGCCTATATAATTATATTTACTAAAGTATATTACTATCCTAACTTCTTTATAAATATCGTCTCACTTAGTATTCTACAAGGGAAGGGAGCCTTTTTTAACGGTCTCTATAATATAATTAACTTCGTTAAAGATCGGGCAGAAATAGCCTACACCCTATATATTAACGGTCTCAATTCGTTTATTCTAGTAGACAACCCTATAGAGGTTATGGCTCTAGCTACCAAACGACCGCGCCTTATTGAGGAACTTCCTACCGAGGACACCGTACCAGAGGTCTCTCGGGCCCCACAAGAAGACGAGGTCTCTCAGGCCTCGCGAGAGATAGAAGAGGTTTCTCGGTCACTATAGGAAGAAGCTTCTCGGTTACTGTAGGAAGAAGCTTCTCGGTTACTGTAGGAAGGATACGAGGCTTCTCAGGCCTTGCAGGAAGAAGATGAGGTCTCTTAGGCCTCGCAGTCAGGGGGTGCCGCAGGCGATCACGATATCGCACCGCAGCCTATTTAACCTCCACTTACCGACAACAAACTGAGCTGTGAGCCAGTCGTAGACAACATCAAAAGATTTCAAGAGGCAGATAAGGTCTCTAAGGTCTCGCTATTAGGGGGTGACTCTCAGTCGGGGGGTGCTTCTGGCGATCACGATATCGCATCACAGCCTAATCGACCTCCCCTCACTAATAAAGAACAGGCAGGCCTTGACCAGCAAGAGCTTCCTAATCTAGGAGGACACCTCCATCAGGAAGAGACTCCCCTAAGGGACATTTATTAAAAGGATCTGGAGCAGATTCCGGCTAGGTCAACCCAAGCCTCTCGCGATACAAGCGGAAGAATTAATACACGTAATATGGCGAACACGCGTACGCGATCAAAGCCACGGCTTAATTATACTATACTCTATAGGATAGGAAGGAAGGAGCTGGCCGTAAAAGCCATCTACCTCACCCTTGCGTTCGCCCACGCATTTGTAAATACTTTATTACAGCATCAGTAGACAAGAACGATTAAGGGACTACCTTCAGAGCCACGCAGATGGAACAACAGAGGGCTCATGACGGGCAATTAATTATAGCTTAGAGAGAGGTCAAATAGGACCTACAGGACAATTGGAGGATTACGAGGTGTTTCTTTTATATATTAACAAGTTCAACACTAATTTAGGAAGGGTCTGCTTCTGTTTTTGGTGGAGCACTAGGGGGTATAACAATAGTTCTAGAAGAGTCCTCTATATGCGTCTACACGCGTTTCCTGCTTACATAAGCAGACTCCCCTTTCATTCGGTCTCCGCGGCAACCATTTCGGTATCCGTAGTAGTCACCCTAGACTCCATAGATATAGGCTTATATTAAGACCTATATTCCTTATAGTTAGATTCTATAGATTTATTCATTCATTCCAATATTATTTAGTTTATCAATCTGTAATCTTATTAAGTATTATAATTAATAAAAGAGCTAGCAGAATAGGATCCTAAGCAAGGCTATTAGATTTTAACTTATGTCTAAAATAGACTAAAGTATAATAGGCGTAAAAAGAGGTGTAAGTAACACTAATACTGGTACCTATTAATAGGCAAAGTGGTAGAAAGAATAGATTAGCTTAGACTCGCCTTTTTAAAAAAAAAAACCTAAATAAGACGTAGAGTATGGTCCTAATTAAGGAAGAGGGTATTAAGATAATATAGCCGCCGTATCCTATAATATTTACTAATCTTATTTACCTTATCTACATTAGTAATAACTAACTCTTAACGCTAAGGCAGACCCGCCTATTTATAAAGAAGGATACACTATAAAAGTATCTTAATAATTATATTATAGAAGGAGTGTTTAGGTAGGGGTTCTACTATAAGCATCCTTATTGTTTAGAGTAGATTAAAGGACTCAAGCATTTTAAAAATCATACAGCCCTTATATATGGCGTATAGCATCCAATTAAGAGGCACCGCTAGGTAAGTCGCCTTACTTATATAAGAATCCTATACTAACCCTCTAGTACCAATAAAAAGGCATATAACTGGTAAATTTAGAACAATGCGTTCCTTATATATAGGACCTTTTCCTAGTTATTACGCGCTTATCTTATTATTCTTTATCACCCCTTATTTTATTTTATTTTATTAGTCTATTATTATCTAATCCTATTGTAGTATTTAATAGAATAGATATAGTAACTAAGATTTTGTAATTCGTCTAGGGGGGCAAGGGGTAAAGGGTAAGGTAAGGGTGGCTATTAGGGATATACAATCGCGAGCAGATTCGGTTTCCGGTTTGCACTTTGATTTATTCTTACTGTATAGTCCTCTTAACAGAGATATTATCTACTTTTAGTTAGCGCCCTATATAGGTAGCTCTATAATTAATCCTAGTTTCTATATAACGTCCTGCGCTATTAAACTACTTAATCTACCCCCATAGTTGCAACCTTCACTATACTAAAATCTAGGCTTACTGTAGCTGTGCAGCCCGGCTCTTATACCTCCGCAAAGCGCCTATATTAGCCATTTTATAGTATAACTAGTGTTACCTTAGAAGGAGTAAATTCTTGTATTTATAAAATATCCTTATTTTTATATTACGACTATACTTATAACCTTAATTACTAGGGACGGAAGTCTTAACGATACGCGTCCCACCCTACTACCTATAAGCCCTACCTATCCCAATTTCCACCCTTTAATAGTGCTAGGCTCTATACCTAGCGATGCGCCTTCTACTATACAGCAAGA
>Ga0193728_1001057_pt1 | contig 13771 bp, 13 predicted proteins | sample U1c1metaG_FD_143037 | JGI IMG/M metagenome (GOLD analysis project Ga0193728, IMG submission 143037) | Soil microbial communities from a riparian zone of the East river system, Colorado, United States - U1c1 | ecosystem: Environmental > Terrestrial > Soil > Riparian zone | place: USA: East River...
TTCGACGTCGTCAAGCTCGCGACGAACGCCGACGGCGGCATCGACATCGACGACCTGCGCGCGAAGGCCGATTCCGACGTCGCCTGCCTGATGCTGACGAACCCGAACACGCTCGGGCTGTTCGACCCGAACATCGCCGAGATCGCCGAGATCGTGCACGGCGTCGGCGCGACGCTGTACTACGACGGTGCGAACCTCAACGCCGTGATGGGGCTCTCGCGCCCGGGCGACATGGGCTTTGACATCGTCCACTTCAACTTGCACAAGTCCTTCACGCAGCCGCACGGCGGCGGCGGGCCTGGCTCCGGGCCGATCGCTGTCTCCGAGCGGATCGCACCGTACCTGCCGCGACCGATCGTCACGCGCGGTGGTGACGGCAGCGGCGCCGCGCCGAGCTTCGCGCTCGACTACGGCCGCGAGAACGGCGGCGCGAAGTCGATCGGGCGCCTGCGCGGCTTCCAGGGCAACTACGGCTGCTTCGTGCGCTCCTACGCCTACATCTGCTCGCTCGGCGCAGACGGCCTGAAGGATGCCTCCGAGGTCGCCGTGCTGAACGCCAACTATCTGCTCGCGCGGTTGAAGCAGAAAGGCGTCGCCGAGTACCTGCCGCTCGCCTACGGCGAGCTCTGCATGCACGAGTTCGTGCTCTCCGGCGGGCCGATGAAGAAGGCGCTTCAGATCAAGACGCTCGATCTCGCCAAGCGCCTGCTCGACTACGGCTTTCACCCACCGACGGTGTACTTCCCGCTGCTCGTCGACGAGGCACTGATGGTCGAGCCGACCGAGACCGAGACGAAGGAGACGCTCGACGCCTTCGCCGATGCGCTCGCGCGAATCCTCGCCGAGGCCGCCGAGGACCCGGAGATCGCGCGCGGCGCGCCGTACTCGACGCCTGTGCGCCGGCTCGACGAGGTCGCCGCGGCAAAGCGCCCCGTGATTCGCGAGACGCTCAGCGAGCCGCGCTGAGCATGGCCGTCGAGTACCGCAAACTCGGCGCGACTGGCGTCAGTGTCAGCCCACTGTGTCTCGGCACGATGATGTTCGGCGCCTACGGCAACACCGACCACGACGACTCGATCGCGATCATCCATCGCGCGCTCGACGCGGGGATCAACTTCATCGACACCGCCGACGTCTACTCGCGCGGCGAGTCTGAGGAGATCGTCGGCAAGGCGCTGTCCGGCGGCAAGCGCGAGTCGGTCGTGCTTGCGACGAAGGCGCACGGCAAGATGCACGACGACGATCCGAACCAGTTCGGCAACTCACGGCGCTGGCTCGTGCGTGAGGTTGAGAACAGCCTGCGGCGGCTGAAAACGGACTGGATCGACCTCTACCAGATCCACCGCCCCGAGCCCGACACCGATATCGATGAGACGCTCGCTGCGCTCAGCGACCTTATTCGCGACGGCAAGGTCCGCTACATCGGCAGCTCGACGTTCCCAGCGCACCAGATCGTGCAGGCGCAGTGGACGGCCGAGCGGCGTGGGCGTGAACGATTCGTCTGCGAGCAGCCGCCGTATTCGATCCTCAACCGCGCGATCGAGGTCGACGTGCTGCCGGTCTGCGCGCAGTACGGGATCGGCGTGATCCCGTGGAGCCCGCTCGCGATGGGCTGGCTCTCCGGGCGCTACAGCAAGGGCGGCGAGTCACCCGACGCGAGCCGCCGCGCCGGGATGATGCCCGCTCGCTACGACATGTCGAACCCTGCAAACCAGCGCAAGCTCGAGGCAGCGCAGGCGCTCGGCGAGCTCGCCGACGACGCCGGCATGTCGCTGATCGAGCTCGCGCTTGCGTTCGTCAACAGCCACCCGGCCGTCACTGCGGCGATCATCGGACCGCGCACGCACGAGCACCTCGACAGCCAGCTGCCGGCGCTCCGGCGAACGCTGAGCTCAGCCGTGCTCGACCGGATCGACGAGATTGTGCCGCCCGGTGTGAACGTCAACCCGACTGAGCGCGGCTGGGATCCACCGTGGCTCACCGACAGCGCGCTTCGCCGCCGCTGCCGCGCCTAGCCTGGTCGCCTTCGTATGCGCATCTTCTCCGGCATTCAGCCGACCGGCCGCAAGCACCTCGGCAACTACATTGGCGCGATCGCGCAGTACGTCTCTGGGCAGGACCGCGGCGAAGGCATCTACTGCATCGTCGACTTGCACGCGCAGACCGTCTCTTATGACCCGGCCGAGTTGCGTGAGCGCTTCTACGACACGACCGCGATCCTGCTCGCGGCAGGTCTTGACCCCGAGCGCTGCATCCTGTTTCGCCAGAGTGACGTGCGCGAGCACACCGAGCTGACGTGGCTGCTGTCGAGCGTCACCGAACTCGGACGCCTCGAGCGGATGCACCAGTTCCGCGACAAGTCTGTCGCACAGCGCGAGCTGGTCTCGGCGGGGCTGCTGTTCTACCCGGTGCTGATGGCTGCCGACGTGCTTGCCTACCGCGCCGACGTCGTGCCGGTCGGCGAGGACCAGCGCGAGCACGTCGAGCTGATGCGCGACGTCGCGCGCCGCTTCAACTCACGCTTCGCGGCCGACGAGCAGGTGCTGGTCGTGCCCGAGTTGCGGATCCCGTCGGTCGGCGCGCGGATCATGGACCTGCAGGATCCAACGCGGAAGATGTCGACGACCGGAGGCTCAGAGCAGGGAACCGTCTACGTGCTCGATGAGCCGAGAGCGATCGAGAAGAAGCTCAAGAGCGCTGTCACCGACTCCGGCTCAGACGTGCGCCGCGACGCCGAGAAGCCGGGCGTCAGCAACCTGATCGAAATCCTCGCGGCCGTTCGCGGCGTCGGACCGGACGCGATCGAAGCGGAGCTCTCCGACGCGCGCTACGGCGAATTGAAGGCAGCCGTCGCCGCCGGCGTCGTCGAGTACCTCGCGCCCGTGCGCGAGCGCTACGAGCAACTGCGCGCCGACGAGGACGCAATCGAGGCGATCCTCGCTGACGGCGCCGCGCGCGCCTCGGCGATCGCCGAGGCGACGCTTGCTGACGTGCGCGAGCGGATGGGCGTCGGTGCGCCCCGTCGGGACCGAGCAGTACCTTGACAGCCGTGGCGCTCGCCAATCTCGAGTTGGATCTCGACGTATTTACGGGCCCGTTTGACCTGCTGCTGACGCTCGTGCTGCGCGAAGAGGTCGACCTGCTCGAGCTACAGCTCGCCGAGGTCGTGCTCGCCTACCTCGACCACCTCGAAGCGCGCGGCGAGCTCGACCTCGAGACGGCGACCGAGTTCATCGTGCTGATCGCCGCCCTGCTCGAGCTGAAGTCACGGCTGATGCTGCTCGGCGAGGAGGACGAGGCGCTCGACATCGAGCCCGAGGAAGCGGCCGAGGAGCTGCTCGCGCGGATGCTCGATGCGCGACGCTACCGCTCCGCGAGCACGCACTTGCGCGAGCTGCTCGCCGCCGAGCACGGCGTACGCTTCCGCGAAGCACCGCTACCCGCAAAGCTGCGCCGCACGGTGCTCGAGCCGGCCGCGGGCTCGCAGGATCCGGATGTGCTCGGCGAGGCGATCGGTCGGCTGCTGCTGATGCCGCCTGAGATCAACCTCAAGCACGTCTCCGTGCCACGCGTCGCCGTCTCCGAGCGTCTCGCGGTGCTTCGCAACCTCTTGCGGCGCGGTGCGTTCAGCTTCGACGAGGCTGTGCAGGGCGCCGACCGGATGACCGTCGCCGTGACGCTGTTCGCGCTGCTCGAGCTGTACAAGCGCGGCGAGGCCGACTGGGAGCAGGGCGAGAGCTTCGGCGAGATCGCCGTGCACGCGCCGAGCGCTTCGGTCGCGGACGGAGCACTCGCCGTGACGGGTGGATCGGCCGCTGGGTTGGCCGGGTGAGCGACACAGTCGAGCAGGAGGTTCCCGAGCTTGCACGGACCGTCGAGGCGCTGCTGTTCCTCTCGACCGACCCGCTGAGCGTCGCCGAGCTGGCCGACGCGACGGAGGTCGGCGAGGGCGCCGTCACCGCTGCGCTTGCCGTGCTTGGCGAACGCCACGCGCCGGGACGCTCCGGGATTACGCTGCGCGAGCTCGGCGGCGGCTGGACGCTCGCGAGCGACCCCGCATCGGAGGATGCCGCACGGCGGCTGTTCAGCCGCCCGCGCGTCTCGACACTCACGCCGGCGCAGGCCGAGACACTTGCGATCGTCGCCTATTTGCAGCCGATCTCGCGTCCCGAGATCACGCGCATCCGTGGCGTCAGCGCCGACTCAGCCGTCGCGACGCTGCTCGACCGCGGCCTGATCGACGAGGCCGGGCACTCGCAGTTCGGCGCCGTCGTATACCGCACGAGCACGCAGTTCCTCAAGCTGTTCGGCCTGCGCACGCTCGACGAGCTGCCCGACGTCGCGCGCTGGGACCCGACGCCTGAGGAGCAGGCCGAGCTCAGAGAGCGACTGCTCAAGGCGGGCGAGGCCAGGGCGAGCTAAGCGGTCTTCGCCGCGAGCTGCCCGCACGCCGCGTCGATGTCCTGCCCGCGCGTGAGGCGGATCGTCGCGGGGATGTCGTTCGCGAGTAGGGCTTCGTGAAAGGCCGCGATCGAAGCTCGCGTCGAGCCTTCGTAAGGCGAGCCGGTCGGGTTGTACGGGATTAGGTTGACCTTGAAGATCGAGCGCTCGCCGGAGCGCCCGCGTAGCGCGCGGGCGAGCGCGAGCGCTTGCTCGTAGCGGTCGTTGACGGCCTTCAGCATCACGTACTCGACGAACACGCGCCGGCGCTTGCGCTCGTAGAAAGCGCGGCACGCATCGATCACGTCACTTAGCGGGTAGCGGTCGTTGACGGGCATCAGCTCCGAGCGCAACGCCTCATCGGCGGCGTGCAGCGAGAGCGCGAGGCGCAGCGGCATGTCCTGCTCGGCGAGCCGTTCGATGCCCGGAATCCAGCCGACCGTCGAGATCGCCGTGTGGCGGTGCCCGATACCGAGGTCCGGCAGTCGCTCGCACGCCGCGAGCACGTTGTCGAGGTTGAGCATCGGCTCGCCCATGCCCATGAACACGCAGTTGCTCAGCTGCGCCTTGCCGCCCTCGAGGCGATGGAAGTGCAGCGCCTGGTCGACGATCTCCGAAGCCGTCAGGTTGCGCGCAAATTTCATTTGCCCGGTCGCGCAGAACGTGCAAGTCAGCGGGCAGCCCGACTGCGAGGAGACGCAGATCGTGCGACGTCCGTCGCGGTAACGCATCAGGACGGCCTCGAGCGCGCGCCCGTCGGCCGTCGCGAACAGCGCCTTGACGGTGCCGTCGCTCGCGCGCGCCTCATCGCGCAGCTCGAGGCTCGAGAACGGCAGCTCGCGCGCGAGCGCCTCGCGCAGTGGCGCCGGCAGGTCGGTCATCTCCTCATAGCCGCTCGCGCCGCGCGCGGCCCACGCCCACACCTGGCGCGCGCGAAAGCGCGGCTCGTCGTGGTCGGCAAGGGTCTTCTCAAGCTGGGCTAGGTCCATGGCGTCTGCTCGCTGCGGCGTCCGCTCGGCGTTGCGCACAAGCGTCGCCGTCGCAAGTCCTGGTAATGGTTGCAGCAGATGGGTCATTTCCCGGACACGACACAGACTGCACCGAGGAAGCAGCCGCGCTGATGCGGCTCGTCAAGTACCTCGCACACGCCGGTGTTGCCTCGCGCCGCGCCGCTGAGAAGCTGATCGCCGAAGGTCGCGTGAGCCTCGACGGCAAGACGATCGTCGACCCGGCGCGCGACGTCGCCGAGGGCGCGCGCGTGAGCGTCGACGGCCGTCCGCTCGATGGGCCTGAGCCGCGCGTCACGTTCGCGCTCAACAAGCCGCCGGGCGTCGTCTCGACGGCGCATGACACGCACGGTCGCCCGACCGTCGTCTCGCTCGTCCCGGCGCAGGGCCGGCGGGTCTACCCGGTCGGGCGCCTTGACGCAGACAGCAGTGGTCTGATCCTGCTGACGAACGACGGCGAGCTGGCCAACCGGCTGACGCATCCGCGCTTTGAGGTGCCGAAGGCCTATCGCGCGAAGCTCGGCGGTGCTCCGATCTCCGACGCAGCGCTCGCGCGCCTGCGTGAGGGCGTCACGCTTGAGGATGGCCCGACCGCGCCCGCCGCGGTTCGTCGCCTCGGCGCGAGCGCGATCGAGCTGACGATCCACGAGGGGCGCAACCGGCAGGTGCGGCGCATGTGTGAGGCCGTCGGGCACCCCGTGCTCGAACTGCAACGCTTGCGCTTTGGCCCGTTGCGCCTCGACGGGTTGAAGCTAGGCGCGCACAGACGCCTCAGCGAGCACGAGCTCGGGCTGTTGAGCGCGCTCTGACAGAATCGCCGGCAATGCGACTGTTTGCCTTACGCGGCGCGATCAGCGTCGAGCGCAACGACTCGGCGGATATCCTCGCCGCCACGACGGAGTTGATGCAGGCGCTGATGGAGCGCAACGGCCTGAAGCCGGCGGACGTCGTCAGCTGCATCTTTACGGCGACGAACGACCTCAACGCTGAGTTCCCGGCGGTCGCTGCACGCGCGATCGGCTTTGAGAACGTGCCGCTGCTGTGTGCTCGCGAGATCGCCGTGCCCGGCGCGCTGCCGCGCGTTATCAGGGTGATGATCCACCACTACGCCGAGCAGGGGCACGACTCCAAGCACGTGTACCTCGGCGACGCGCAGTAGCCGCGTGCGAGCCCGCGTCGCGACGGACGGCGCGGCACAATAGGCGCGTGGCACTTGAGTTCTCAGAGCGGATCGCACGGCTGCCGTCCTACCCGGTCGCGGGTGGCTATGGCGAGGACGCGCCGCTCGTGCGCCTGGCGAGCAACGAGTCGCCGTACCCGCCGCTGCCCGCAGTGCGCGAAGCGATCGAGCGCGCGCTCGGCGAGCTCAACCGCTACCCGGACCCGTCCAACTCGCTGCTGCGCAAGCGCCTGAGCGAGCGCTACGACGTGCCGCAGTCGCGCATCGCGATCGGCAACGGCTCGTGCGACATCCTGCTCGCGGCCGGCGAGGCGCTGCTCGAGCCCGGCGCCGAGCTCGTCTATGCGTGGCCGTCGTTCTCGGTCTACCCGCACCTTGGCGCCGCGTCGGGCGCGCGCGCCGTGACGGTTCCATTGGACGGCGAGGCCCGTCACGACCTATCCGCGATGCTGCGTGAGATCACCGTCGCGACGCGCCTCGTGCTCGTTTGCAACCCGAACAACCCGACGAGCACGGCGCTGCCGTTGCGCGCAATCGCCGACTTCCTCGCAGAGGTGCCGCCGCACGTTTGCGTGATCGTCGACGAGGCCTACTGCGAGTTCAACCTGCTTGAGGATCCGGACGCGTCGATCGAGCTGCTCGACGATCACCCGAACCTGATCCTGCTGCGGACATTCTCGAAGGTGCACGGCCTGTGTGGCTTGCGCGTCGGCTTTGCGCTGTGCGGCTCAGAGCAGCTCCCGCGCGCGCTCGACCAGGTGCGCCAGCCGTTCTTTTGCAATGCACTCGCGCAGGCTGCGGCTGTCGAGGCGTTGGCGCACCAGGACGCCGTGATCGATCGCGTCGCGCGCAACGTCGCCGAGCGCATCTCCGTCGATGAGCGTCTGCGCGCGCTCGGCCTGGCCCCGGCTGACTCGCAAGCGAACTTCTGCTGGTTTGAGCTCGGCCCCGAGCGCGACGAGCAGCAGGTGATGCGCGGCCTGCAGGAGCGCGGCGTGCTCGTACGCGGCGGCACCGCGCTCGGCGGCACCGGAGCGCTGCGTGTCACCTACGGCACGCCGGAGGAGAACGAGCGCTTCCTCGGCGCGCTTGCCGAGCTGCTGTGAAGGTGCTACAACCTTCGTCGATGGCCATACCCGCCGCTACCGCACCGATCAGCAGCTCCCTCGCGCGCGCCGAATGGTCGTATTCCGCCTGCACCTGGCGATTTAGCTAGGCGCTTCGACCTCGGCCCGTACGTGAGCGGGCCAGGCCGCACCGGGTCTCCTCGGGGACCGAGCGCCGTTCAGGCAGGGCTCACGGCCCTTCTCGCGAAGCACCCTCAGGGGCCGCGGGACTCACGCGTTCGAGCGCCGGCGCAGCCGGTGGCCACCACATAAGATTTGGCGTGTTGAAAGGATGAGCCGATGATGATCGTAATGAAGGAGACCGCGACCGACGAGGAGGTCGACGCGGTCGTCGAGAAAATCGAGCGAGCCGGTGCGCTCGCCCATCGCAGTAGGGGCGCGCGCGTCACGGTGATCGGCGCGATCGGTGACGTCGAGCAGGACGTGACCGTCGAGGGTCTCGGTCTCGAGGGCGAGGCCGGCGTAGACCGCGTCGTGCCGATCCTCAAGCCCTACAAGCTGGCCTCTGCGCAGATCACGCATGGCGAGCGAACCGTGCTCGACATCGAAGGGCGCAAGGTCGGCGGCGACCACTTCGCGATCATGGCCGGCCCGTGCACGGTCGAGTCGCGCGAGCAGACGCTCGAGACGGCGCGCGTCGTGCGCGACGCTGGAGCTTCATTCCTGCGCGGCGGCGCATACAAGCCGCGCACCTCGCCCTACGCCTTCCAAGGACTCGGGCAAGAGGGTCTGCGGCTGCTCGCCGAGGCGAAGTCGGAGACGGGATTGCCGATCGTCACCGAGCTGATGGACATGCGCGACATGGACGCCGTGCTCGAGGTCGCCGACGTGATCCAGATCGGCGCGCGCAACATGCAGAACTACCCGCTGCTCGCCGAGATCGGTCGCTCTGGGCGCCCTGCGCTGCTCAAGCGTGGGCTCTCATCCTCGCTCGATGAGCTGCTGATGGCGGCGGAGTACATCCTCAAGGAAGGCAATCCGAACGTGATGCTCTGTGAGCGTGGCATTCGCACGTTCGAGACGGCGTACCGCTTCACGCTCGACCTGATGGCCGTGCCGGTGCTCAAGGAGCTCACGCATTTGCCGATCATCGTCGATCCAAGCCACGCAGCCGGACGACGCGACCTCGTCACGCCGCTGTCGCTCGCGGCTGCTGCGGTTGGCGCGGATGGGATCATCGTCGAGGTGCACCCGAAGCCGGAGGCGGCGATCTGCGACGGTCCGCAGGCATTGCGCGCAGAGGACTTCGCGGGCTACGCGGCGTCGGTCGAACAGGCGGCGCAGCTCGCGGGCAAGGCGCTCAGCGCTGTCTGATGGGCCTGGTGCCGTCTCCTTGAACGTCGCGGTGCTGGGGGTTGGGCTGATCGGCGGCTCCATTGGCCTGGCCGCCCGGCGGCGGGCGGACGCGCAAGTCTGTGGCTATGACCCGGACGAGCGCGTCCGCGCGAAGGCGCTCGAGCTCGGCGCGATCGACCGTGCCGCGGGAGACATCGCCGAGGCCGTGCGTGACGCCGACATCGTGTTCGTCGCGACGCCCGTCGGCGCGCTCGCTGAGACGGTGCTCGCGGCACTCGCTGCGGCTCCGGCCGAGTGTGTCGTCAGCGACGTCGGCTCGACCAAGCGCGTGCTCGCGGACGCCGGCACGGACGAGCGCTTCATCGGCGGACATCCGCTCGCCGGGGCAGAGACGCAGGGCGTCGAGCACGCGCGCGAGGACCTGTTCGACGGCGCTGTCTGGTATCTGACGCCGATCGACAGCACGGCTGGAGTCTCATACGAGCGCCTGCACCGCCTGCTGACGGCGATCGGCGCGCGACCGACGGCGATCGACGCGGAGACGCACGATCGGCTGCTGGCGAGCGTCTCGCATCTGCCGCACGTGCTCGCGAACCTGCTCGCCGCGCAGGCCGCAAGCACGCTCGGCGACGCTGCACAGGCGCGCGTGCCCGCGGTCGGGCCGAGCTTCCGCGACGCGACGCGAGTCGCGGGCGCGAACAGCGCGATCTGGACGGACATCTACATGTCCAACCGCGACGCGCTCGTCGCCGCGATCGACGAGTTCTCGGCGCAGCTCGACGATGTGCGCGGCAAACTCGAGGCTGCCGACGCGCAGGCGATCACAGCGTGGAACGAGACCGCGCGCGAAAAGCGCGAGTCGCTGCTCGGCGCCGGTCCGAGCGGCGAGCCGGTCGCAGAGCTGCGCGCGTCCGTGCCGAACCGGCCCGGCGTCGTCGCCGACATCGCGCTTGCGCTCGGGCGCGCAGGTGTGAACATCCTCGACATGGCGCTCGCGCCCTCGGAAGACAACCGGCAGGGCGTCGTCGCGCTGTTCCTCGACGGCGAGCAGGACGCGGCACGGGCCGAGCAGCTCGTCGCGGAGCTCGGATTCCCGGTGGCGCGAGCATGAACGTGCGCTTCGAGCCCTCGCGTGGCCTTGTCGGCGAGCTGCGCGCGCCGGCCGACAAGTCGATCTCACATCGCGCCGCACTGCTGGGCGCGATGGCCTCCGAGCCGGTGCGAATCGAGCGCTACCTGCATGCGGCCGACACCGATTCGACGCTTGCGGCCGTGCGCGCGCTCGGCTCGCTCGTCGAGTTGCGCGACGGCGACGTCGTCGTGCGCGGTACCGGTCTGCGCGAGGCGCGCGAGCCGGACGGGCCGATCGATGTCGGCAACGCCGGCACGCTGCTGCGCCTGCTGCCCGGCTGGCTCGCGGCCCAGGAGGGGCGCTCGTTCACGCTCGACGGCGACGAGTCGATCCGCCGCCGCCCGGTCGACCGGATCGCCGAGCCGCTCCGCCTGATGGGAGCCCAGCTGAGCGCGCGCCAGGATCGCTTCACGCCGCTCGTCGTCCACGGCACGCACCTGCGCGCGATTTCCTATGAGATGACCGTGGCCAGCGCGCAGATCAAGTCGTGCGTGCTGCTGGCCGCGCTCGCCGCAGACGGCGCGACGACGCTCTCAGAGCCTGCGCGCAGTCGCGATCACACCGAGCGGATGCTGCTGCGCGCGGGCGTCGGCATTCATCGCAACGGGCGACACGTGACGGTCGTCAACACGGACGAGCTGTTGCTAGACAGCGTGCGCGTGCCCGGCGACGCGAGTTCGGCTGCGTTCCTAATCACGGCCGGCGTGCTCGTGCCGAACTCGCGCCTGTTGATCGGCGATGTCGGCGTCAACTGGACGCGCACCGGCTTCATGCGCATCGTGCGACGGATGAAGGGAATCGTGCTCGGCGACCTCGAGGACGAGACGGGCGAGCTTTCGCGCGATGAGCCCGCTAGCGATCTCGACGTCGCCTATGGCGCGCTCGAGGGCACTGTCGTTGAGCCCGACGAGGTGCCGCTGGCGATCGACGAGCTGCCGCTCGTCGCGCTGCTCGGCTGCTTCGCCGAGGGCGAGACGCTCGTGCGCGGCGCGCAGGAGCTGCGGGTCAAGGAGTCCGACCGCATCGCCGGTGTCGTTGAGGGGCTACGCGGCCTCGGTGCCGAGATCGAGGAGACCGAGGACGGCTTCGCCGTGCGCGGCAGCGGCGGGCTGCGCGGCGGGACGATCGATGCGCTCGGCGACCACCGCATGGCGATGATGGGCGCGATCGCCGGGCTCGCCTCACGCGAGGGGGTAGAGGTGGTGGGGATGGAGGCGGCGGACGTCTCCTATCCGGGCTTCATCGAGGATCTGGCCGCGCTTTGCTCGTAGCGATCGACGGTCCGGCGGGCGCCGGCAAGTCGACCGTCGCACGCGCTGTCGCACGCGAGCTCGCCTTCCCCTATCTCGACACCGGCGCGATGTATCGCTGCGTTGCGCTGCTGACCCTCGCCGCGCCCGCTCGCGATCCGGCTGAGCTTGCGAACTCGGCGCGGATCGAGTTCGCCGACGGCACGCGGACGCTGCTCAATGGGCGCGACGTAAGCGGCGAGATTCGCACGAGCGAGGTTTCCGAGGCGGCCTCACGCGTCGCGCGCGACCCGGGCGTGCGCGCTGCGCTCGTGACCAAGCAACGCGCGCTGATCGCGGCGGGGGACTGGGTCGCCGAGGGGCGCGACATCGGCACCGTCGTCGCGCCAGACGCTGCGTTGAAGGTCTATCTGACGGCGAGCCCGGAGGAGCGCGCGCGTCGGCGAGCAGCCGAGTCAGGTGGCGATCCGGCAGCGGTTCTCGCAGAGCAGTCACTGCGCGACGAGCGCGACTCGACTCGCCGCCACAGCCCGTTGCGCCCGGCGCCCGGCGCCGTCACGGTCGATACGACCGGGATCGGTGTGGAGCAGGTCGTGTCGCGGATTGCGGCGCTCGCGCGCGAGCGTGCTGCAGGTCGATAGCCGGGAGCGCGGAGCGGGGCGGGTCATACTGGCTGCATGAAGGTTGCGATCGTCGGTTATCCAAACGTGGGGAAGTCCTCGCTGATCAACCGCCTCACGGGCACCCGTGAGGCGGTCGTCCACGAGCGCCCGGGCGTGACACGTGATCGCAAGGAGCTTGATTGCGACTGGAACGGGCGCCAGTTCAAGCTGATTGACACGGGTGGCGTCGACTTCGAGGACGAAGACCCGCTGGCCGGCTCGATCCGCGAGCAGGCGCGCGCGGGACTCGCCGAGGCGCAGGTCGCCGTGCTCGTCGTCGACGCGCGCACGGGTGTGCGTCCGGGCGATCAGGAGATGGCCGACCTCTTGCGCCGCTCGCCGCTACCGACGATCGTCGCGGCGAACAAGTGCGACGGGACGGCCGAGCTGCCGCTCGCGGCCGAATTCCACAGCCTCGGGCTGGGCGAGCCGATCGCCGTCTCCGCCGCGCAGGGCCTCGGCTCGGGCGATTTGCTTGACCGGATCGTCGAGCTGCTGCCGGAGGGCGAGGAGGAGATCGACGACGACGTCATCCGCTTGGCGATCATCGGCAGGCCGAACGTCGGGAAGTCCTCGCTAGTCAACCGCTTCCTCGGCGAGGAGCGCGTGATCGTCTCAGAGGTGGCCGGGACGACGCGCGATGCGATCGACATGCCACTGCTCGTCGGCGATCGCAAGCTGACGCTCGTCGACACGGCGGGCATGCGCCGGCAGTCGAAGGTGTCGGACTCGATCGAGTACTACACGGCGCTTCGCTCCCAGCGTGCCGCCGAGCGTGCCGACGTCGCGCTCGTCATCTGCGATGCGGCAGATGGCGTCACCTCGCAAGACCTCCGCGTCGCTGAGCTCTCGATGAAGGCCGGCTGCGCGACGGCGATCGTGCTGAACAAGTGGGATCTACACGACGGCGGTGAGGAGAGTCTCGACCACGAGCGCGGCCGTGTTGCGGCGAAGCTGCGCTTGCGCCCACGTGTGCTGACGGTCAGCGCGAAGACCGGGCGCCACGTCGCGCGGCTGCTAACCGAGGTGATCGCGCTCGGTGACCGCATGTCAGGGCGGATCCCGACGCCTGAGCTAAACCGCTTCCTGGCTGAGGCGGTCCAGGCCCGCCAGCCTCCGGTCGGCACGCGCCGTGGTTCGAGTCAGCACCGGTTGAAGCTGATTTACATGGCGCAGATCGCCGAGCGCCCGCCACGCTTCGCGATCCAGGTCAACTCGCGCACGCGCGTGACGCGCGATTACGCCTACTTCCTCGAGAACCGCCTGCGCGCGCGCTACGGCATGGATGGCGTGCCGCTGATCATCGACTTCGTCGAACGCGGCCAGCGTGGACACGAGGGCGGTGTCCGGCGAGTCAAGGCTGCCGCTGCGCCGGTTCTCGAGGACGAGCCGATCGAGAACGACGAGCTCGCCGAGCAATCGGCGAACGAGGCACCCGCCGCACCGGGCCTGCGCTAGCGAAGAAGTCGTCGCGTTCGCCTAGACTGTCCCGCCTTCTCCCGGCTTTGCCGGGCTCTGCCCCCGCAGGACGACACTGGAGCGAACCGCTGCTGCCATGACTGAGTTTTCAGACAACGAATTCCTGTTCACGTCCGAGTCCGTCACCGAGGGCCATCCGGACAAGGTCGCCGACCAGATCTCCGATGGAGTGCTCGACGCCGTGCTCAAGGACGATCC